>Ga0247823_10003679_pt1 | contig 12376 bp, 13 predicted proteins | sample 13C_PalmiticAcid_2_FD_192426 | JGI IMG/M metagenome (GOLD analysis project Ga0247823, IMG submission 192426) | Soil microbial communities from agricultural site in Penn Yan, New York, United States - 13C_PalmiticAcid_Day30 | ecosystem: Environmental > Terrestrial > Soil > Agricultural land...
CTTGACGACGTAATCGGTCTTTTCGAGCACGGTGGCCACGCTGGTTCTCCGTTTGTGTAGCGTCGCGGCCGGGAATCCCGGCGGCATCGCCGCGCCCCTAGCGAATAAGCCGCGCCAGCGCAAATGAAACATAAAGATATCTTTATATGCCACTCACGCCAGCCGGTGCGCCGTGCATGATTCACGCCGCGACGCGCGTGAAATCCATGTGCCAGTTGCTCTCCCAGCTCTTGCCACCATCGGTGGAAAAGGCCTGTTCCCAATGCGCCGAGGTTGCGGTGATCGCCGACCAGCGGAACATCGCCGTGACCGGCGTGCCTTCATGGCTGTCCTCGCCCATGAAGGTGCCGACGCCATCCTTGAACTCGCCCCATACCGGCGGCTCCATCCGGGCATAGCGGGAGTCGATCCACCAGATGCCCCATTGGCGCCGCTCCGGGTGATAGCAGCGCACGCTGACGCCGTGATAGTCGCCCGCGGGCAGTGCGATCACATTGTCGTCGACATTCGCCGCGCCGCCCATCAGCGGCCAGTTGACGCAGCTCCCGTCGAATTCCTGCCATTCGGCGCTGCCCGTCAGCCGCGACTTGAGCCGGCGGTGGCGCACCTTCCAGCTTCCCGCGAGCCAGGCCCAATCCGATGCCGGTCCTGCCGCGGCTTCGGCGCGAAAGCCCTGAACCAGCAGCCCGCCGGCTGCGGCAAGGCCCAGCGCCTGGACAAGCGCACTGCGGCGCGTTTCGAGATGATGCGAAGCCATGGCGTGAACCTCCGGTCGATTGCGTGTGACCGGACATTGCGCCCCTAAAGCTGACATCTTTTGTCAGTTATTCCTGCTATGGATTCGAAATGCGTGCGAGCCGCCTCGTTTCGATCCTTCTGCTGCTGCAGGCGCGCGGCCGCATGACCGCACAGACGCTGGCAGACGAGTTCGAGGTGTCGGTTCGCACCATCTATCGTGACATCGACGATCTCAGCGCCTCGGGGGTGCCGGTCTATGCCGATCGCGGACGCGAGGGCGGATTCCAGCTGCTCGAAGGCTATACGACGCGTCTGACCGGCATGACCCCGGCCGAGGCGGAGTCGCTGTTTCTCTCCGGCCTCCAAGGTCCGGCGGCCGAGCTGGGCCTGGGCGAATCCACCGCGGCCGCGCGGTTGAAGCTGCTCGCCGCCCTTCCCTCCGCCCGCCGGGCCGATGCCTCACGCGTCGCCGCGCGCTTCCACCTCGATCCGATCGACTGGTATCGCACCGCGAGCGATCTCGCCTTCCTGCCCCGCCTCGCCGCCGCGGTGTGGGGCGCCGAACGCATCCGCGTCCGCTACGAAAGCTGGAACGCGACGACCGAGCGCATCCTCTCCCCGCTCGGCCTCGTCCTCAAGGGCGGCATCTGGTATCTTGTCGCGACGGGCCGCTCGGTGCCGCGCACCTACCGCGTCGATGCGATCCGCGCACTCGACCTGACCGGGGAGCAGTTTGAGCGCCCTGCGGATTTCGACCTCGCCGCGCACTGGACAGCCAGCGTCCGCGCGTTCGAGGCAAGCCTGTATCGGGGCACCGCGACGCTCCGCCTGTCGCCGCTGGGGATGGAGCGGCTGCCCGTCCTCGCCGCCGCCGCGGTCGAGATGGCGCGCCGTACCGCCTCCCCGCCCGGCGCGGATGGCTGGGTACCGGCGACGATCCCGATCGAGACGATCGACCATGCCGTGCGCGAGTTGCTGAAGCTGGGCGTCGAGGTCGAGGTGCTGGCGCCGCCCGAACTGCGCGACGCCATGCGGGATGCCGCCGTGACCCTCGCCGCGCGCTACGAAAGCTAGGCGGTGCCGGTGATCGGCGCCAGCAGCCGCGGGTCGATCCCCTCGCGTGCGAACCCCTGCTCCCAGCGCCGATAGACATCGACGTCGTAGAGCAGGTCGATCGCGCCCGGCACGTTGAACCAGCCGTGACGGGTCATCTCCTCATCCAGCTGCCCCTCGCCCCAGCCGGCATAGCCGAGCGCGACCAGCCAGTGCGCCGGGCCCTTGCCCTCGGCAATCGCGCGCAGCACGTCGATCGTTCCCGAAAGCGCCCAGCGCCCGGCGACATCGACCGTGTCCTGCCCGCCCCAGTCGGGCGAGTGAAGTACGAAGCCGCGCCGCGGCTCCACCGGGCCGCCGAAATGCACCGGCGCGTCGGGCGCCTCGCCGGGATCGATCTCGAACTGTTCGAGCAGTTCGTGCAGGCCGAGGCCCGATACGGTCTGGCCGATGCCGATGCCCAGCGCGCCATGTTCGTCATGCGCGCACATCGCGATCACGGCACGTTCGAACCGCGGATCGCCGATCCCGGGCAATGCGAGCAGGATCTGGCCGGTAAGGTACGCTGAGGACTCCATATGCGCTCAACATATCGGCAGCCGATCGGCTCCGCCACGCTTGAAAAAGCCGCGCCGTGCGCCAATTGAGGCGCAGCCGCATGTCGCGGCCCGAGAGGAGATCCAGCATGACCATCCAAATCGGCGATCGCGTGCCCAGCACCACCTTCGTCAAGCCCACCGAAAACGGCCCGGAACAGGTCAGCTCGGACGATTTCTTTGCGGGCCGCAAGGTCGCGCTTTTCTCGGTCCCCGGCGCCTTCACCCCGACCTGTTCGGCGCGCCATCTGCCCGGCTATGTCGAGAAGGCGGCGGAGCTGAAGGCCAAGGGCGTGGACGAGATCGCTTGCACTGCAGTCAACGACGCGTTCGTGATGGGCGCATGGGGCAAGAGCGCCGATGCCAGCGACATCGCGATGCTCGCCGACGGCAATGGCGAATTCGCCAAGGCCGTCGGCCTCGAGATGGACGGCAGCAAGTTCGGCCTGGGCACGCGCGGCCAGCGTTTCTCGATGCTGGTCAATGACGGCGTGGTCGAGCAGCTGCACGTCGAGGCACCCGGCGAGTTCAAGGTCAGCTCGGCCGAGTATCTGCTCGAGAATCTCTGATCGGTCCGAACGTTTCGCGGGCGCGACGGTCTACCCCCTTTGGGGGAACCGCTGCGCCCGCAAGCGGTTCTGTCGGTGGAAAGGAGACGCGTGATGATGGAAGAAACCACGCCGCCCGTGCCTGAGATCGAAGCCGAAGACAGGTTGCTCGACCGCACCAGGGATGCACTCGCCGACGCCCGCGAAGCAGTGACCGAGGCAGTGAACAGCGCGATCGAGACCGCAAAGAAACATCCCGCGGCCACCGCCGCGGTCGCAGCCGGCGCTGCTGCAGCAGTCGCGGGCGCCGCCTATGGCATCAGCAAGCTGCGCGAGAAAGAAGAAGTCAAGTAAGCCGGCCAATCAAGCGGCAAGGCGCGCGGGTCCGGCCCGCGCGTCACATTTCGGGCGCGTGCCGGACTTGCTAATGTCATCTTGGCGCATTAGCCGTGGAAGATGACAACAGCAGAAAACATCGTCGCCGAACTGGATCGGCTCTACACCGCGTCCGTCACCCGCCTTCAGGACGCCCTCGACCTCTATCTCACCAAGGGCACCGCGCCCGATCCGGAGCGCCGCAAGGACGGCAGCTTCGCCTATCCCGAGATCCGCGTCATCTATCGCAACGAAAGCGACCGCCCGACCCCGGCGCGCAGCTTCGGCCGCCTCGTCACGCCCGGCGAGTACGCGATCAGCGTGACCAAGCCCGCGATGTTCGCCAAATATCTGATCGAGCAGTTGACGCTGCTGATCGAGGATTATGACGTCGAGGTTTCGGCCGTTCCCGGGCGGCAGGAAATCCCCTTCCCCTACGTCCTCGACCCCGGCCACGCGCTGCGGCTGGACGAGGTGTCGGCGCTCGAACTCGCCCGCCATTTCCCGGCGACCGAGCTGGCGCATATCGGCGACGAGATCGCCGACGGCACCTGGATCAGCCTCGACCAGACGCGCCCGCTCGCGCTGTTCGATGGCCTCCGCACCGACTTCAGTCTTGCGCGGCTGCGCCACTATACCGGCACCCCGTCGGAGCACAGCCAGCAGTACATATTGTTCACCAACTATCATCGCTATGTCGATGAATTCGTTCGCTGGGCGTGCGCGCAGCTCGGTGCGAACGAGACTGGAGAGGCCAGCCGCTTCACCGGCGTATCCGGCCCCGGGGGTATCGTCATCCGCGCGGGCGACGATCCCGAGACGCTGCTCACGGACGGCGCCTGGCGACGGCACCAGATGCCGGCCTGGCACCTGATGGCCGAAGATGGCACCGGCATCACGCTGGTCAATATCGGTGTCGGCCCGTCGAACGCGAAGACGATCACCGATCACCTCGCGGTCCTGCGGCCCGAGGCGTGGATGATGATCGGCCATTGCGGCGGCCTGCGCCCAAGCCAGCGGATCGGCGACTATGTCCTCGCCCACGCCTATCTGCGCGACGATCACGTCCTTGACGACGTGCTCCCGCCCGAGATTCCCGTCCCCGCCATCGCCGAGGTTCAGCAGGCGCTTGCCCGCGCCGCGGAGACCGTGTCGGGCCAGTCCGGCGAGGAACTCAAGCGCCGCCTGCGCACCGGCACGATCGTCACCACCGACGACCGCAACTGGGAGTTGCGCTTCTCGCGCTCGGCGCTGCGCTTCTCCTTGAGCCGCGCGGTCGGGGTGGACATGGAAAGCGCGACGCTCGCCGCGCAGGGTTATCGTTTCCGCGTCCCCTATGGCACCTTGCTCTGCGTCTCGGACAAGCCGCTCCACGGCGAGCTCAAGCTGCCGGGACAGGCCAACCGCTTCTACGAGCGCGCGATCGCCGAGCATTTGAAGATCGGGATCGAGGCATGCGAGCAGCTCCGCCGCGAAGGCGCCAAGCTCCATTCGCGCAAGCTGCGCGCGTTCAACGAGCCGCCATTTAGATAAATGGCGGTGGCAACGAGCCGCCGTTCCGCTGAGCGGCGGCGGCAATGTGCCGCCCTTTCCGGTAACCATCCCGCATTGACCGTGGAAACCGATTTGCTTCACGGTGGTTACAGACACGAAACCACTGGAGGATCGTGATGGCCAAGGCCCCGACCAAGCCGACGACTGAAGGGGCCGAGACCGCGCCCGCAAAGAAGCCCGCCGCCAAAAGGGCGCCGGCAAAGAAACCGGCCGCCAAGCCCAAGGCGGCAAAGCCTGCCGCTGCGCCCAAGGCGGAGACCGCTGCACCGGCCAAGGCCCCCGCCAAGGCTGCGGCGGACAAGGCGCCTCCCGCCCGGCGCAAGGCCGCCGCGCGCAAGCCCGCCGCAGCACCGGCAAAGGCCAAGACGACCACCAAGCCCAAGGCCGCTCCCAGCGCGCCGCGTGCGGCTGCACAGGCCGCCGCCGCCAAGGTCAGCGCTGCCGCGCAATCCGCCGCGCATTCGGTCAGCGAGTCCGCACCGGTCCAGTTCGTTGCCGAAAAGCGCGAGCAGATGGGCGACCGCAATTTCTTCGCCACGGTGATCGGCGGCACCGCTGCAATCGGCGCGGCGGTCGCGGGAATCTTCTACGCGGTCAAGAAGGGCGCCGGCGGGCCAACCGATACCGCCGCGACCAAGCCGAAGGGCAAGGGCAAGGCCTGATCCGGGCCTGATCCAGACCTGACCGGAACGAATACGGCCGCCGCGAGCATCCCCGCGGCGGCCGTTTCCGTTTCACCGATCGGCGGGCTTACCAGCCGGTCGGCTTGCCCTTGTTCTGCTCGTCGAGCCACGCCTTCAGCGGTGCGAAATACTCGACCATCGCGGCGCCGCTCATCTCGCGGCTGCCGGTGAAGGCTTCGAGCGCGTCGGGCCAGGGCTTGGACGCGCCCATCTTCAGCATCGCGTCCAGCTTCGCGCCGACGTCCTTGTTGCCATAGAAGGAACAGCGATGGAGCGGCCCCTTCCAGCCCGCCTGGTCGCACGCCGCCTTGTAGAACTGGAACTGCAACAGCCGCGCGAGGAAGTAACGCGTGTAGGGCACGTTCGCCGGAATGTGATACTTCGCGCCCGGATCGAACTTGGTCTCGTCGCGCGCCACGGGCGGCGTGATGCCCTGATATTGCAACCGCAGCGCATCCCATGCGCCCTGATAGCCGGTCGGCTTGATCCCGCCCGAGAACACGCCCCAGCGCCACTTGTCGATCAGCAGGCCGAACGGAAGGAACGCCACCTTGTCCATCGCCTGACGCAGCAGCAGCCCGGTATCCTTGTCCGCGCTGGGCACCTTGTCCTTGTCGAGCAGGTCGATCGAGACGAGATAGTCCGGCGTGATCGAGAGCGCGACGAAATCGCCGATCGCCTCGTGGAAGCCGTCATTGGCGCCGTTGCGATAGATCAGCGGCAGCTTGTTGTACGCGCGCTGGTAGTAATTGTGGCCCAGCTCGTGATGGATCACGGTGAAGTCGTCGCCATTGACCTTGATGCACATCTTGATGCGCAGGTCGTCGACATTGTCGAGGTTCCAGGCCGAGGCATGGCACTGCACCTCGCGATCGGCGGGCTTCACGAACTGCGAGCGCTTCCAGAAGGTGTCGGGCATCGGCGCGAGACCCAGCGAGGAGTAGAAGCCCTCGCCCGTCTTCACCATCTTGATCGCGTCATACTTCTTGGCGTTCAGCAGGTCGGTGACGTCATAGCCCAGGTCGCCCGATCCCGGCGGTGCAACCAGATCATAGATGTTGCCCCATTCCTGCGCCCACATATTGCCGAGCAGGTCGGAACGGATCGGACCGGTCTTGGACTGGACGGCGTCGCCGTACTTCTCGTTGAGCTTCCAGCGGACATAGGTGTGGAGCGACTCGTAGAGCGGCTTCACCTCGTTCCACAATTTGTCGGTGAGCTTGGCGAACTCCTCGGGCGGCATGTCGTAGTTCGACCGCCACATCGCGCCGACATCCTTGAAGCCCAGTTCGCGCGCGCCCTCGTTGAGCAGGCCCGCCGCGCGCTGATAGTCGCCCCGCTGCGGCGCGCCGACATTGTCGTGCCAGCTCGTCCACATTTCCTTGAGCTCGGCGGGGTTGCGGTTGGTGCCCATCGCCGCTTCGATGTCGCTGCCGTTGATCGCCTCGCCCTTCAGCGTGCCCTTGCCGGTGCCATAGACGGTCTGCATGTCGGTCTGCAGCTGGGACAGCGCCGTCGCCGCGCCCGCACGCGTCGGCGCGGGCGAGGTGATGCCGCTGCGCAGGATGTCGAGCTGGCGCTTGGTGTCGGGCGAGAGGCCGTTCACCTTCTCGTACTTCGCCGCCTCGAGCGCGAAGCGCACCGCCATCTCGGTGCCCTTGGCCCCGCTCTTGGCCACCAGCGCGGAGGTGTCGTCGTTGATATAGGTCGCGTAGAGCCACTGGATCCGCGCGTCGTCGATCGAGAATTCCTCATACTCCTTCGCCGCGCGCGCCAGGAAGGCGTCGGCCGCTGCGGGAGTCGCCGCGCCTGTGGCGGGTGCGGCCGGTTTCTGCTGCGCGCTTGCCGGCGCCGCCAGCAGCATGGCGAGCGCAATCGTCGAAATTCCGGTGCGGATCATGAGGCCCCTCAAAGACTCGTGTTTTATGGATGCGGCGGACACTGCTCCCGCCCTCGGGACGGGTCAAGCAGTCAGAAATGATACGATCGCGTCGCCCAGTTCGGCGCGCGTTACCGCACTCATATGGTTGCCGGGGATCTCGACGAAGCGGCCCTGCGGCAGCATTGCCACCAGCCCTTCGAACGAACCCACCTCGTCGTCCGCCGCGCCGCCGACGACGAGCACCGGCAGGTCGAATGCCGCGACATCGGCCTCCGGCGTATCCACGAACGTGTCGAGGATGCCGAGCAGCGCCACCGGATCGCCACCGGTGGTCTTGAGGAACGCCTGCGACATGAATTCCTTGTCGCCATGCTTGAAGCTGCCGAAGTTGGTGAGCACGCGACGGAAGAAGCCCGCGCGGCGCCCGGTATCGACTACGCCTTCGTCGCCCAGCCCGGACAGCACCACGCGCCGCGGCCGGGGCGCGATCCCCCGCGCCAGCACGCGCACCGTGGTCCGGGCACCCAGCGAATAGCCGCCCAGATCATAGTCGGTCAGCCCGAGATGCGCGATGAACCCTTCCGCATCCATGGCCAGCGCATCGGGCGGATAGGCCTCGCTCCCGTGCGGCTTGCCGCTCTCACCATGCGCGCGCAGGTCGGGCATGATTACGCGGAAGCCGGCATCCACCAGCTTCGCGGTGGTGCCATATTTGATCCAGTTGGTGTTGGCGTCGGAGAAATAGCCGTGGATCAGCACCACCGGCCGCCCCTCACCCATTTCCCGCCACGCGATCGGGGTGCCGTCGAAGCTCTCGAACGTCTGAGTCTGCATGGCGCAGGGGCATGCCGCACTTTCCTGCGCCATGAAACCCTCACTGATTGCACAAGCTGCAATCGCCAATCCGAACAATGCAATTCGTGAGCCTCGTAATATATAAGCATGCTTATTATATCGCGCGTCATGACCGACTCACTTGGCTTTCTGATCAGCGATATCTCGCGCCTGATGCGCAAGCGCTTCGACGAACGCGCGCGTCTGATCGGCGTCACCCGCGCGCAGTGGCGCACGCTTTCGATGCTCAAGCGGCACGAGGGCAGCAACCAGGGCATGCTCGCGGAATTGCTCGAGATCGAGCCGATCACGGTCGGCCGCATGATCGACCGGCTGGAGGAAGCCGGGCTGGTCGAGCGTCGCCGCGACCCCGCCGACCGCCGCGTCTGGCGTATCCACCTGACCGACAAGGCACAGCCGGTGCTCGCGCAGCTCCGTTCGCTCGCCGACGCGATGTTCGACGAGATGATGACCGGCATCACGTCCAATGAGCGCGAGCGGATGCACGCCGCGCTCGCCGTGCTGCACGAGAACCTCACCCTCGACGAGACCCGAAAGGCCGCCAATGGCTGACGCAGATCCCAAGATCGACACCGCTGAAGCGATCGAGATTGCCCCCGGAACCGTCGCCGCCCCGCGCAAGCGCCGCTGGTTGCGTCCGATCCTGATGTTCGGCGTGCCGCTGCTGCTGATCGCCGCGGTGGGAAGCTGGTGGACGCTGTCGGGCGGCTCGGTATCGACTGACAATGCCTATGTCCAGCAGGACAAGGTCTCGGTCGCGAGCGACGTCGCCGGCCGCATCGTCGAGGTGGCGGTGAAGGAGAACCAGCCGGTCAAGGCGGGCGACCTGCTCTTCCGCATCGACCCCGAGCCTTATCGCATCGCGCTTGAGCAGGCGAACGCCGCGATCGCCAATGCGCAGGTTCAGGTGGGCACGCTCCAGGCGAGCTATGCCGGCACCGGCGCCGATATCCAGGCCGCGCGCGACCGCATCGCATCCGCGCAGGAGGACTATGATCGCCAGAAGGCGCTGATGGACCGCGGCTTTACCACGCGCGCCCGCTACGAGCAGGCGCAGCACGCGGTCGAGCAGGCGCGCGCCAGCTACCAGAGCGCCGTCGCCAGCGCCGCCGAGGCACGCTCCAAGCTTGCCGACGGGTCCGCGGTTCCCGGCGTCAATCCGGCCATCGCCGCCGCGCGCGCCCAACGTGACAAGGCCGCACTCGATCTGTCGCGCACCGCGCGATACGCGCCGGTCGACGGGATCGTCAGCCAGGCCGACCGGCTCCAGGTCGGGCAGATGATGATGTCGGGTCTCCCCGCCGTCACCGTCGTCCGTGCGGGCGACCGTTCGGACGGCTCGTGGGTCGAGGCGAACTTCAAGGAAACCGATCTCAACAAGATGCGCGTGGGCCAGCCGGCCGAAGTGTCGTTCGACGCCTATCCGGGCTTGAAGCTCAAGGGACATGTCGCCTCGATCGGCGCAGGTACCGGCAGCGAGTTCGCGGTCCTCCCGGCCCAGAACGCCAACGGCAACTGGGTCAAGGTCACCCAGCGCGTGCCCGTGCGCATCGCCATCGACGAGAAGAGCCCGCGCCAGCTCATCGCCGGCTTATCCGCCGACGTGACGGTAAACGTCGGCAAATAAGCCGCGAGATGGCCAGCGCCGCCGCCACCCCGGACTCCAGCCCGCCTGCGCCGCCGCCGCTCGTATCGGGCGCGGCGCTGCCGGTGCGCAACAAGGGGCTGCTCACCTTCGGCGTGATGCTGGCGACGATCATCCAGATCCTCGACACCACCATCGCCAATGTCGCGCTGCCGCATATGCAGACCTCGCTCGGCGCGACGGCGGACACGATCACCTGGGTGTTGACCAGCTATATCGTCGCCTCCGCGATCGCGATCCCGATCACCGGCTGGGTCTCCGACCGGATCGGTTCGCGCAACCTGTTCCTGCTTGCGATCGTCGGCTTCATCGTCGCCTCCGCGCTGTGCGGCGCGGCGCAGAATCTCGAGGAGATGGTGTTCTTCCGCGTGCTTCAGGGCATCTCGGCGGCGTTCATGAACCCGCTCAGCCAGACGGTGATGCTCGACATCAACGAGCCCAAGGACCAGCAGCGCGCCATGGCCATCTGGGGCATGGGCATCATGATCGGCCCGATCCTCGGCCCGGTCCTCGGCGGCTATCTGACCGAGAATTTCAACTGGCGCTGGGTGTTCTACGTCAACCTGCCGCTTGGCCTGATCTGCCTTGCCATCCTGTGGTGGCTCCTCCCCAGCCGCCCGAAGCGAAAGCGCGGCTTCGACGTGTTCGGCTTCTCGCTGCTCGCCATCGGCATCGGCGCGCTCCAGCTGATGCTCGACCGCGGCCAGGGCGAGGACTGGTTCAGCTCGGCCGAGATCTGGGTCGAGATGCTCGCCGCGGCCATCGCGCTGTGGATGTTTGCGGTGCACATGGCGACCGGCAAGAACCCGATGTTCGAGCGCGGTCTGTGGAAGAACCGCAACCTCGTCACCGCGCTCGCCTTCATGCAGGTGGTCGGCGTGGTGATGATGGCGACGATGGCGCTGCTCCCGCCGATGCTCCAGAACCTCTATGGCTATCCGGTGATCGACACCGGCCTGCTGCTGATGCCGCGCGGGGTCGGCGTGCTGGTGACGATGGCGCTGTCCGCCCGGCTGATCCAGCGCGGGCTCGATCCGCGCATCGCGGTGGGCCTGGGCTTCGCACTCGCCGCCTGGTCGCTCTACGACATGACGCAATGGACGCTCGAGATGGGCAGCACGCCGTTCATCGTCTCGGGCTTCATCCAGGGGCTGGGCATGGGCCTGATCTTCATGCCCTTGAACGGCATGGCCTTCGCCACCCTGCCCCCGCACCTGCGGACCGAGGGGGCGAGCCTCACCAATTTGTCGCGCAGCATCGGTGCTTCGATCGGCATCTCGCTGGTGACCACCGTGCTCGCGCGCAGCACCCAGACCAGCCATGCCGATCTGGCCCAGCACGTCACCGCCGAACGCCTCCAGACGCTCGACCCCGGCCTGCTCGCCGATCTCGGCGGCTCGACCGATGCGCTGCTGGCGATGGCCAATGCGGAAGTGACGCGGCAGGCGGCGATGATCGCCTATCTCAACGACTTCAAGGCGATGATGATCGTCACCGCGCTCGCGATCCCGCTGGTGCTGTTCCTCAAGCGCCCGAAGGGGCCGGTGGCGAACGATCCGGCTGCTGCGGGACACTAAGCAGCCTGCGGCGCCACACCAGCGGCGCCAAGCTGCCGATCAATGCCATCGCCATATCCTTGGGCGCGTCGAACATGTCGCCCTGCTGCCCGTTATACTGGTCCGCCGCCTCGGCGTTCATGCCGATCGTCAGCAGCCATTCGAAGATTTCGTAGACCGCCCCGATCGCCAGTACGGCCAGCACCATGACTAGGATCGCCATCCGCCGCGTCAGCCCGCCATAGCGCATGCCGATCTCGACCAGCGGCCGCGCGAAGCACAGGCCCGATGCGAAATGGACCAGCCGGTCGAACATGTTGCGATCGAAGCCCAGCGCGGCGTCGATGCTGAACCCGAACGCAGCCTGTCCCCAGGCGTCATAGGGCACGCTGCTATAGGTCCAGCGCGCTGCGAACAGGTGCAGCAGGATAAAGACGCAAGCCCAGCCCACGCTCGCATCGCTCAGCGGCCAGCGCCGCAGCGCCCACCAGCCGAGGCCGACGCCGACGACCACCGGCCCGACCTGCAACCATGTGTTCGGCGGGTACACCGCCCCCACCGCGCTCAGCGGCACGCTCACCAGACAGGCGAGCAGCCACCATCGCTGCGCGGCGGGAGGGTGCATCCGGCTTTCGATCACGCCTTCTTGAGGTGCCGGCGGCCGAGCAGTTCGGCGATCTGCACCGCGTTGAGCGCCGCGCCCTTGCGGAGGTTGTCGCTCACGCACCAGAACGCCAGACCGTTCTCGACGGTCGAATCCTCGCGCACGCGGCTGACGAAGGTCGCATAGTCGCCGACGCACTCGACCGGCGTGACATACCCGCCATCCTCGCGCTTATCGACGAGCATGATCCCCGGCGCCTCGCGCAGGATGTTCTGAGCGTCCTCCGC
>Ga0247823_10003680_pt1 | contig 12371 bp, 8 predicted proteins | sample 13C_PalmiticAcid_2_FD_192426 | JGI IMG/M metagenome (GOLD analysis project Ga0247823, IMG submission 192426) | Soil microbial communities from agricultural site in Penn Yan, New York, United States - 13C_PalmiticAcid_Day30 | ecosystem: Environmental > Terrestrial > Soil > Agricultural land...
CGCCGTGGTCGCCGGCTTCGGCGACGTCGGCAAGGGTAGCGCCCAGTCGCTCCGCAACGGCGGCGCGCGCGTGATGGTCACCGAAGTCGATCCGATCTGCGCGCTGCAGGCGGCGATGGAGGGCTTCGAGGTCGTGACGATGGAAGAGGCCGTGCAGCGCGCCGACATCTTCGTCACCGCGACCGGCAATGCCGACGTGATCACCGCCGATCACATGAAGGCGATGAAGCCGATGTCGATCGTCTGCAACATCGGCCATTTCGACAGCGAGATCCAGATCGCCGCACTGTCGAACTATGAGTGGGACGAAGTGAAGCCGGGCACCGACCTGGTCAAGTTCCCCGACGGCAAGCAGATCATCATCCTCGCCAAGGGTCGCCTCGTGAACCTCGGCTGCGCGACCGGACACCCGTCGTTCGTGATGTCGGCGTCGTTCACCAACCAGACGCTGGCCCAGATCGAGCTCTTCACCAAGGGCGAGAACTACAAGAACCAGGTCTATGTGCTTCCGAAGCACCTCGACGAGAAGGTCGCGGCCCTGCACCTCGAGAAGCTCGGCGTGAGCCTGTCGAAGCTGACTCCGAAGCAGGCAGGCTATATCGGCGTGCCGGTCGAAGGTCCGTTCAAGCCGGATCACTACCGCTACTGAGCCTCGGCATCGGCCGAACAAGGGCCGCGTCTCCACTGGAGGCGCGGCCCTTTTCGTTTCGGCTGCAACCACTGTGTTGCAGAACGGTAACACTGTTGCGGAAACCGTTCGGTGTACCCGCTGGTACGGGGATCGGAAACACGCAGGAAACGTAGCAACGGAAGGCGTGAGCATGATCTGATGAGGGGTTATCCGATGGCGTATTCCGTTCTTCGCGCGCGTGGGTTGTTCACCGTTTCCGCCGCAGCATTGGCGCTGGCCTGCGCTCCGGCCTGGGCACAGACCGCCGCGCCCGGCCAGAGCGACGACAATGTCCCCGAATCCACCGTCGCGAACGACCCGCAGAGCGACCAGGCCGAGGAGGCCGCCCCCGACATCGTCGTGACCGGCTCGCGTATCCGCGTCACGCCCGGATTCGACACCCCCAACCCGGTGGTTTCGATCGGTTCGGAAACGCTGCAGGCTTCGGGCACGACCAACCTCACCGATTTCCTCACCGGCTATCCGGCGCTGCAGGGCTCGTCGACCTCGGCCGACAATTCGGGCAGCGGCGCCGGCATCGGCTTCACCGGTCTCAACCTGCTCAACCTGCGCAATCTCGGCACCGAGCGCACGCTGGTGCTGGTCGACGGCCGCCGCCATGTCGCCGGCGTGCCCGGCAGCGCGGCGATCGACATCAACACCATTCCCAACGACCTCGTTCAGCGGATCGAAGTGCTGACCGGCGGCGCATCGGCGATCTACGGCGCCGACGGCGTCACCGGTGTGGTCAATTTCATCCTCAAGAAGGATTTCGATGGGATCACCGCGCGGGCGCAGGCCGGCATCTCCGAACATGGCGATGCGGGACAGCGCTTCATCTCGGTCACGGCGGGCAAGAATTTCGCCGGCGGCCGCGGCAACGTCGCCTTCTCGTACGAATACGGCATCGACGACCGGCTCCAGACTCGCGACCGCCCCAATCTGCGCGGCACCCGCTCGACCGGCTTCTTCCTCAATCCCGACGATCCCGAGAATCAGGGAAGCTATACCGGCCCCGCCGACAACGGGATCCCGGACAATGTGCCGCTCGGCAACATCCGCTATTTCGACACCAACCGCGAGGGCGGCATCGATATCGATCAGGATGGTTTCCCCGATTATCTCGTCGGTGCGAACGGCGCGGTGACGCCGTTCGATCCAGGCACGTTCGTCCCCAATTTCTACCAGCAGGGCGGCAACGCCACGCTCGTCTCCGACTATGGCAACGATCTGTTGCCCAAGGTGGAGCGGCATGTGTTCAACGCGCTGGCGCATTTCGACGTCTCGGACGCAGTGACGATCTTCGCCGAGGGCAAATATGCCAACATCCGCAGCTTCTCGCTCGCCCAGCCGACCTTCGATTATTACCTGCTGATCCCCGAGGACAATCCCTTCATCCCGGTGTCGCTCCAGCCGCTGGTGGCCGCCGAAGGCCTTGGCGGGGTGCTCGTCAATCGCGACAATTTCGACTTCGGCCAGCGCGGCGAGGACATCCGCCGCGAGACGTGGCGCGGGGTGATCGGGGTACGTGGCGAACTGAGCAGCCACCTCAACTACGAAGCGTCGTACACCTATGGCCGCACCGACGTCAGCAGCCGCTATGTCAACGACATCCTCGACGACCGCTTCTATGCGGCGATCGACGTGGTGCAGGGGCCGAATGGGCCGACCTGCCGCGTCAATGTCGATCCCACCTGGACTCCGAACCAGCCGTACAACTCGACCCGCGAGGAATTCGCGCCGACGACGTTCCAGCCGGGCCAGTGCGTTCCGATCAACCTGTTCGGCGAGAACCGCAACAGCCAGGCGGCGCTCGACTGGATCCTCACCGACACGACCGACCGTTCGCGGATCGAGCAGCATGTCGCCTCGGCCTATCTGAGCGGCGACCTGGGCGGACTGTTCACGCTTCCGGGCGGCGCAGTCGGCTTCTCCGTCGGTGCCGAATATCGCAAGGAGAAGAGCAGCTTCACCCCCGATCCGCTCGCCGCGGCCGGGCTGACCTTCACCAACGCGCTCGCGGTCGATGCCGGCGAATATGACGTCAAGGAAGTGTTCGGCGAGCTGCGTATCCCGTTGGTCAAGAACGGCTTCATCCACCGGCTCGAGGTCGGCGGCGCGGTGCGCTATTCCGATTATTCGACGATCGGCAACACCACGTCGTGGAAGGTCGACGGTGCCTTCGCGCCGATCCGCGACGTGACCTTCACCGGCACCTATTCGAAGGCGGTGCGTGCGCCGAACATCGGCGAGCTGTTCGCGGGCAATTCACAGACCTTCGAGTTCATCACCGATCCGTGCAACTCCAACGAGCTGCAGAACGGCACGCAATATCGCGCGGCCAATTGCCAGGCGCTGCTCGCGTCGCTGGGCGTCGCCGATCCGGCGACGTTCGCCGATCCGCGTTCGACCAACCTGCCGGGCTTCCAGGGCGGCAATCGCGACCTTTCCGAAGAGGAGGCGACCACCTGGACCGCCGGCGCGATCATCCAGCCGAGCTTCCTGCCCGGCTTCTCGCTGCGCGCCGACTGGTATGACATCAAGCTGAAGAACGCGATCAACACGGTGACGCCGGAACAGCTCGCGCAGCTCTGCGTCGATCAGCCCGATCTCAACAACGGATTCTGCACGGGCATCGTGCGCAACAATGGCGGTGCCAATCCCGGCCTGATCACCAGCTTCACGGTGACGCCGCAGAACGTCGCGCAGTTCAGCACCGCGGGCCTCGACGTGAACTTCAACTATCGCCTGCGGACGGATAATCTGGGCACGTTCAACCTGAGTGTGGTCGGTAATTATCTCGACCGGCTGGAATTCGTCGGTACCCCTGGCGCCGACGTGACCAACAGCCGCGGCGAGGCGTTCGCGCCCAAATATACGGTCAACGCGGACCTGACCTGGCAGAATGGCGGGCTGACGCTGAACTATGGCATCCTGTGGTTCAGCAAGACGCTGCGCTTCACCAACCAGGAAGTCGCGGGCAATCCGGATATCGTCGCGCCGGAATATATGTACCTCAAGGAGCGTTGGCAGCACGACATCTATGCCAGCTACGATGTCAGCGATCGCTTCCAGATCTATGGCGGCGTGCGCAATATCTGGGGCCAGCGTCCGGACCTCGGCACCAACACCTATCCGGTCGATTCGATCGGCCGCTTCGGCTTTGTCGGGGCGCGGGTGAAACTGCCGAGCCTCTGAGGCGCACGGAGCAGGAAAAAGGGAAGGGGTCCGGCGTCAGCCGCCGGGCCCCTTTCTTTTTCGGCCGATCCGCGCGGAACGTCGATCGTCCAGGCGACGTTTTTCTCCCGACAGGGAGTCCGGTGATGCGACGCGAACTCATTGCGAAGCTGGCGCTGGGGTGCGTCAGCATCGGTTTATGCGGCAGCCTGGCGGGCGTGGGGCTCGCCAATTATGCTGCGTCCGGCTCGTTCGAATTCTACAAACAGCGAACGGCATCCGCATGGGAGCCCGAGCTCCCGGGGCAGCCGACCGTCCTCCAGTCCACCGATCTGGCATTTGCGTCGGACCGTCGCGACGGAGCGGATTCGCTTGCGGCTGAGGAGGCGCTTGCTTCGTTCGACCGCTGAATTGTGAGGAATAGCGAAGCAAACCCCGATGCCGGGCACGCACGGGAACGGATCGCCGAGATCCTGCGTATGGCCATTGGCACTCCCGAGGAGGACGGGCTCGAAGACGAGACGTGGCGGCTGATGCTGCACCTCTCGATCGAGCCGCCCGACAATGCTGCACCCGTGAGGGAAAGCGCCGCACCCGCCGCCGCGCCGCGCCAGCCTCTGCTGCGGCGCCTGTTGGGCAGAACCGATGGAGATGCGCGCGTCTAGAGCGCGCAAGCCGCTTTCCGATCCGCGACGCTTTGCCTAAGGGTTGGCGATGATGGCAATGCGAAGCCGTGGAGTGGCGGGTTGATCGAGCTTCCGCAATCGGCGGCGATACTGGCGGGTGCGGTGCTCGCCTTGCTGGTGATCGGCGCGACGTGGATGCTGTTCGCCGGGCTGCGCATGCGCGCCGAAGCGCGTGAAGCGATCGATCGCAGCGCACGCCTGACCGGGTTGATGGCCGGATCGCCCGCCCAGGCGATGATCGTCCGGGCCGACGGGCGCGTCGAGGTGCCGCGGCGGCTGGCCGATTGGCTGGGTCTCGATCTGCTGCCGCGCGAGCTTTCCGATCTCGCGGGCATCGAGAGCGGGCTCGTCGCGGGCGATGCGGCGTTGCTCGAAAATCAGGTGCTCGCCGCGCAAAAGGCGGGGCAGCCGTTCACGCTGCCGGTTCGCGCGCAGGGCTCGGGCCGCGAGTTGCTGGTGATCGGCGAGCGCGCGCCCGATGCGGCGCGCGGGCAAAACGGCGTGGTCTTGTGGTTCCTCGATGCGACCGAGAGCCAGAGCGAGATCGACCGGCTGCGGCACGAGACGACGCGGCTGCGCGCGGCGTTCGATGCGCTGACCGCGCTGATCGAGGCGGCACCGATGCCGATGTGGTATCGCGGGCCCGATCTGAAGCTGCTGATGGTCAATTCGGCCTATGTCCGTGCCGTCGAGGGCGGCGACAGCGAGGATGTGGTGGCGCACGGGCTCGAGCTGGTCGAAGGCGCCGGGCTGGGCGGGCCGCTCGCCAATGCCGCGATCGCGCGCGACACCGGCGAAGCGCAGACTGCGGCGATGCCCGCGACGATCGGCGGCGCGCGACGGATGCTGCGCCTTCACGACGTGCCGCTGCCGACCGGGGGAGTCGCGGGCTTTGCGATCGACATCGAGGATTTCGAGCAGCTGCGCGGCGGGCTCAAACGTTTCGGCGAGGCGCAGCGCGCGATGCTCGACCGGCTTTCGGCGGGCGTCGCGCAATTCGCACCCGATCGCGGGCTGGCTTTTTGCAACCAGCCGTTCCGCCGCATGTTCGCGATGAAGACCGAGTGGCTGGCCGATCGCCCCGAATTCGATCGGGTGCTCGATCGGATGCGCGAGGCGAACAGGCTGCCCGAAGTGCGCGATTATCCGGCGTGGAAGGCCGAGCGGCGCGAATGGTTCACTGCCCCGGATGCTGTCGAGGAAACATGGAGCGTCGCGGGGACGCATCTCCGCGTCGTCGCGCAACCTTTGCCCGAGGGCGGGCTGCTGCTGATCTTCGAGGATCGCACCCAGCAATTCGAACTGCAGCGCGAACATGGCGAGATGCAGCAGGTGCGCACCGCGACGCTGGAGAGCCTCGCCGAGGCCGTGGGGGTCTTCGGCAAAGGGCGGCTGCAGCTGTGGAATCGCAAGTTCCGGCAGGTCTGGGACTTCGAGGATGCGTTTCTCGACGGGCATCCGCAGATCGGCCAATTGGTCAAGGCGGCGGGGCCCAAGCTCACCAATCCGGGGCGTGCCGAAGTGCTGGGCGATCTGATCCGGCTCGCAGCCAAGGATCGGCAGACGCGCGGGAGCACGATCGCCTTTGCCGATGGGCGGCATTTCGACATCACCGCGGTACCCTTGCCCGACGGCAATGCGCTGGTGACGATGCTCGATACCACCGACCATCACCGCGCCGAACGGGCGCTGCGTGATCGCAACGAGGCGCTCGAGGCGGCGGACCAGGTCAAGACCGCGTTCGTCGCCAATATGAGCTATGAGCTGCGCACGCCGCTGACCTCGATCAAGGGCTTCACCGAGATGCTGCACGGCGGCTTTGCCGGGCGGCTGACCAGGAACGCAGTCGAATATACCGAGGCGATCCTGACGTCGGTCGATCGGTTGAGCGCTCTGGTCGACGATGTGCTCGACCTCACCCAGAGCGAAGGCGCGCCGCTGGAGCAGGTGCCGGTCGATCTCGAGCTGGCCGCCAACGCCGCCGCAGAGGCGATCGCGCCGCTCGCCAAGGCCAAGAAGATCGACCTCGTGGTCGAGGATGCCGGCACCGCGGGGACCGTCACCGGCGACCTCAAGCGGCTGCGGCAAGTGATCGAGCATCTGCTGCGCCACGCAGTGGCGTGCACGCCCGAGGACGGACGGGTTCTGCTCCATCTCGACGGCAATGAGCGGGTGGCGCGGGTGATCGTGTCGGACAATGGCCCGGGGATGAGCGCCGAGGCAGTGGCAAGGGCGTTCGACAGCTTCGCGCAGCACGGCATCTCGCGCAGCGGCGAGCGCGCGCTGGGGCTGGGCCTGCCGCTGGCGAAGCAGTTCGTCGAGGCGCATGGCGGACGGATCGAAATGATGTCCGAGCCGGGCGAGGGCACGTTGATCACGGTGGAGCTGCCGCGATGAGGCTGGACCAGATCCTCCCCCTCCCGGGAGGATTTTAGGGTGTTGCTCGCCTCTCCCGAAGACTCGCTCACGCTCGGCGCGCGGCTGGCCGCGGTGGTCCGCCCCGGCGACGTGATCGCGCTTTCCGGGCCGCTCGGCGCGGGCAAGACCAGCGTGGCGCGCGGGCTGCTCGCCGCACTCGGGTTGGAAGAGGAGGCGCCGAGCCCGAGCTTCGCGATCGTCCAGCCCTACGACCCGCCGCAGGTGCGCTTTCCGGTGCTGCACGTCGATCTGTATCGCATCGAGGATCCAGACGAAGCCGAGGAGCTCGGGCTCGACGATGCGCGCGACGATTCGCTGTTGATCGTCGAATGGCCCGAGCGGTTCGCGGAGACATATTGGCACGATGCGCTGTGGCTCAGCCTGGAACCGACGCCGGACGGCGCGCGCGTCTTGACAGCGAAGGTGCCGGCGGCATGGAGGGACCGATGGCCCCAAATACTCTCATAGCCGACATGAACCCGCCCGCCGCGGCGCCCGACTTCCTGATCGCCGCCGGATGGGAGGGTGCCGAGATACGTCCGCTCGCCGGCGACGCTTCTTTCCGCCGCTATTTCCGCGTTGTGCATCACGATCGCAGCGCGATCCTGATGGACGCGCCGCCGCCGCACGAGGATCCGCGGCCGTTCATCTCGATCGCGCGCTGGCTCACCGGCCGCGGCTTCGCGGCGCCGGCGATCCTCGCCGAGGATCTGGCGGAAGGTCTCGTGCTGCTCGAGGATTTCGGCGACGCGCGATTGCGCGAGACGGTCGACGCGGCGCCCGAGAGCGAGCTGCGGCTGTACGAGGAAGCCGTCGACCTGCTGATCCGGCTCGGCCAGCACGAAGCGGCCGACATCCGGCCCTACGACCTTGCCGAATATCAGCGCGAGGTGGCGCTGCTCCCCGAATGGTACACCCCGGCGGTGGGGCTCGAAATCGACCTGGCCGGCTATGTCGATGCATGGGATCAGGTGCTCGCGCCGGTGCTGACGGGTCACACGCCCGTCACGGTGCTGCGCGATTACCATGCCGAGAACATCATGCTGATCGAAGGCAGCGAGAGTTTGGGACTGCTCGATTTCCAGGACGCGCTCGCCGGGCACCCGGCCTACGACCTCGTCTCGCTGCTGCAGGATGCGCGGCGCGACGTGGCGCCCGAGCTCGAGACTGCGATGCTCGATCGCTACAAGCGCATCACCGGCGCGGGGGACGGCTTCGACGTCGCCTATCATGTGCTCGGCGCGCAGCGGAACGCCAAGATCGTCGGCATCTTCACCCGGCTGTGGAAGCGCGACGGCAAGCCGCGTTACCCGGGGCTGTGCCCGCGCGTCTGGGGCTATCTCGAGCGCGATCTCCGGCATCCGGCGCTCAAGCCGGTGACCGACTGGTTCGACGCCAACCTGCCCGCGGAAATGCGCGGCGATCCGCTCGCGATCGTCGGCGAATGACGGTCTATTCGCTGCGGCCGCAGCCCGAGGCTGCGGTGCCCGAAACCGCGATGGTGATGGCGGCAGGGCTGGGCAAGCGGATGCGACCGCTCACCGCGACGCGGCCCAAGCCCTTGGTCGAGGTCGCGGGCAAGACGCTGATCGACCATAGTTTCGATCATCTCCGCTCGGCAGGGGTGAAGCGCGCGATCGTCAACGTCCATTATCTCGCGGACCAGATGGAGGCGCATCTGCGCGCGCGGGCGAGCGACATCGAGGTGCTGATTTCCGACGAGCGCAAGCAATTGATGGAGACCGGCGGCGGGATCGTCCAGGCGCGCGAACTGATCGGCGACGCGCCTTTTCTGTGCATCAACAGCGACAATCTGTGGATCGACGGGCCGGTGGATGCGATCCGCGGACTCGCAGCGCAGTGGGACGACGATCGGATGGACGCGCTGCTGCTGGTGGTGCCGCTGGCGCGCGCCAATTGTCACAAGGGGCAAGGCGATTTCCGGCTCGACGCGATGGGGCGGATCACCGAGCGGCGCAAACCCGGCCGACTGGCGCCGTTCGTGTTCATCGGCGTGTCGATCCTGTCGCCGCGGCTGATCCGCGACTGGCCGGAAGGGCCGTTCTCGACCAACCTGTTCTTCAACCGCGCGCTGGAAGCCGGGCGGCTGTGGGGCGTGGTGCATCAGGGGCTGTGGTTCGATGTCGGCACGCCCGCGGCGGTCGGCGCGGCAGAGGCGGTGCTGGCGGAGATGTGAGGCCCATCGATCGCTTTTAGTTCGTCACCCCGGCCTTGTGCCGGGGTCCACAATGCGGCTTCGTCTTCGCTTCGATCCTCTATAGTTGATCGTTGCGGCACGGTGGATCCCGGCACAAGGCCGGGGTGACGGTTTTGAGATTCGCGACATTGGCGTTTCGGTGCTGGACGCGTAGCGACTAGGCCAGATGCCCGAACGCCTCCATCTCTACACCATCCCGCCGCATCGCGCCTTTGCCGATGCGCTGGCGATCGGGCTGATCCGGCGGTTCGGAGGCGATCCGCTCAAACTCGCGCGCGGGCTGGTGCTGCTGCCCAACAACCGCGCCAAGCGCGCGATCCAGGATGCATTCGTCCGCGCCAGCGCAGGGGGACTGCTGCTGCCGCGGCTGGTCGCGGTGGGCGATCCCGAGCTCGACGAGGCGGTGTTCGACGCGGCGGGCGACGATATGCCCGTCTCGCCCGCGGTCGATCCGCTCCAGCGGCGGATGATCCTCGCGCGGCTGATCCAGGAAGCGGGGTCGCCGGTGGACGCGGCCGAGGCGGTGCGGCTCGCCGGCAATCTGGCGAGCACGCTCGATCAGTTGCTGATCGAGGAAGTGCGCCCCGGCGCGCTCAAGGAGATCGAGCTCAGCCAGGAGCTGTCGGCGCATTGGGAACGCTCGCTCGCTTTGTTCGAAGTGGTGCTGACGCGTTGGCCCAAGGAACTCGAACGCCTCGGCCGAATCGACCTCGCCGAACGGCGGCGACGATTGATCGACAAGGTTGCGAAGCGTTGGCGGACCGCGCCGCCCGCGGGCTTCGTCTGCGCCGCGGGCGTCGCGGCGCCTGCGCCGGTATTCGCGCGGTTGCTGCGCACCGTCGCGGCGCTGCCGCAGGGAATGGTGGTATTGCCGGGCCTAGCCACCGGGATCAGCGACGCGGAATGGGAGGCGCTGGGGCCGCACAGGCCCGATCCGGTCACCGGGCGGCGGCGGCGCAGTCTCGAAAGCCATCCGCAATTCCATCTCAAGCTGCTGCTCGACCGGATGGGCGTGCATCGCAGCGAGTTCGATCCGTGGCGCGCGGCGAGCGAGCACGACGCCCCGCCGGCGCGGAGCAAGGCGATCGCCTCGGCGATGGCGCCGCCCGAGCTGACTCATGTCTGGACCAGTCTGCCGGCGGCCGAACGGCGGCTGGACGGCGTGCGCGTGCTCGAAGTCGCGACGCCGGCCGAGGAAGCGCAGGGAATCGCGTTGGCGTTGCGCGGGGTGCTCGAAGAGCCGGGGCGAACCGCGGCTTTGGTGACCCCCGACCGTGCACTGGCGCGGCGCGTGGCGGCGCATTGCGCGCGCTGGGGAATCGCGGTCGACGATTCGGCCGGGCAACCGCTGTCGATCCTGCCGCCGGGGACCTTGCTGCTCGCGCTCGCCGATGCCGCGGCGCAAGGCTTCGCACCCTTGCCGCTGTTGACCCTGCTCAAGCACCCGCTGGTGATGGCGGACCGGCGGGCCGAATGGCTCGAAGGCGTGCGGTTGCTCGATCGCGCGCTGCGCGGGCCGCGGCCCGCGCCGGGTCTCAGCGGGATCGACCGCCATCTCGCCGAGCAGGAGGGCAGGGACGGACGCCTGCGGCGCGCGGCCCAGCGCTGGTGGCCCGAGGCGCGGGCGCTATTGGTGCCGCTGGAAGACGTATTCGCAACCGGGGTGCAGCCGGTACCGGTCCTGCTCGCCGCGCTGCGCGAGACTGCACAGGCGCTGGGGGGGGATGCATTATGGGCCCGGGCCGAGGGTCGCGAGGCGGCGAATTTGCTCGATGCCGCCGAGCGCGAGGCCGCGTACGGCCCGCCGCGCGCCGAGCCCGAGGCGCTGGCGCCGATGCTGCGCACGCTGATGGAGGAAGTCGCGGTGCGGCCGCCCCAGGGCGGGCATCCGCGGCTGGCGATCCTCGGCCTGATCGAGGCGCGGCTGCAGACTGCCGACTTGATGATCCTCGGCGGATTGAACGAAGGCGTGTGGCCGGGGCTGCCGGCGCCCGACCCGTGGCTCGCGCCGCGGATCCGCGCCGAATTGGGGCTGCCTGGGCTGGAGCGGCGGATCGGGCTTTCGGCGCACGATCTGGCGGGTGCGCTGGGTGCACCGCAGGTGCTGCTCACCCGGGCGCGGCGCGATGCCAGCGCGCCGACGATCGCCTCGCGCTTCTGGCTGCGACTGGAAGCGCTGTCGGGCGGGCTGGAGCGCGCGCGCGAAATCGAGGCCTGGCTGCTCGGGATCGACGACCCGGCGGATCATCGGCCCGCCGACCGGCCAGCGCCGCAACCGCCAGTGGAACTGCGGCCCAAAATGCTATCGGTGACCGAGGTCGATCGGCTCAAGGCCGATCCCTATGCTTTTTACGCGCGGCGGATGCTGCGGCTGATGCCGCTCGATCCGGTCGATGCCGATCCGAGCGCGGCGTGGCGTGGCACTGCGGTGCATGCGGTGCTCGAGCGCTGGTTCGCCGAGGACGATTGCGCGCCCGAGAAATTGCGCGCGCGCGCGCAGGCGATGCTGGCGGACGAGCGGACGCACCCGATGATGCGTGCGCTCTGGGCGCCGCGGCTGATGGAGGCGATCGACTGGATCGCCGTCCAGATCGCCGCCGATCCGGCGCGAAAAGTGATCGCTGTCGAGAAAAGCGGCGTGATTCCGTTCGCGGGCGTCGAGCTTGGCGGCACCTTCGACCGGATAGACCGGATGGGCGACGGCAGTCTCGCGATCGTCGACTACAAGACCGGCAAGCCGCCGAGCCTTGCTGCAGTGCGCGAAGGGTTCAGCCTGCAATTGGGGCTGCTCGGGCTGATCGCCGAGCGCGGCGGCTATGACGGGATCGCGGGACGGGCGAAGCAGTTCGAATATTGGTCGCTGTCGAAGAACAGCCGCGGGACGTTCGGCTATATCGAGAGCCCGTGCGATCCGAAGCGGCGCGATTATCTGCCGGCGGATGAGTTCATCGATCGCGCCGTGGCGCAGTTCGAAGGCGCGGCGCGGATGTGGCTGACCGGCGACGCGCCGTTCACGGCGAAGCTCCACCCCGATTACGCGCCTTATGCCGAATATGACCAATTGATGCGGCGCGACGAATGGTATGGGCGTGAGTAAGGGCGTCGCTCTTGCTCCCCTCCGTGCAAGGGAGGGGCTGGGGGTGGGTCCAGGCGAAGCGAGCCCATCGACGCAGCTCGTGGGGCGCGCCTGTGCGGGCCGCGC
>Ga0247823_10003681_pt1 | contig 12370 bp, 9 predicted proteins | sample 13C_PalmiticAcid_2_FD_192426 | JGI IMG/M metagenome (GOLD analysis project Ga0247823, IMG submission 192426) | Soil microbial communities from agricultural site in Penn Yan, New York, United States - 13C_PalmiticAcid_Day30 | ecosystem: Environmental > Terrestrial > Soil > Agricultural land...
AACCAGGACACCGGCCAGCTCACCCTCAAGTTCGCGCGCGGCCGCACAGTCGCCGCCCGCGCCCAGATCCTCGGCAGCTTCGATCCAAGCGATCGTAGCTTCCTATGGGCCTGGGCCAATCCCTCCCTCTTGCCCGCAATCTGCGAGGATGCCGAACGCGCGAAGGCCGAAGGAGAACGGCTCGGTCTCGCCGCCCTGACCACGCCGACCCAAACCGTCGCCTTCGACAATCTGAAGCCGCTGCTCGCCTTGGCTGCCCAGACGGGCGGTGCCGATGGCGTTTATCGCGGCATGGTCAACGGCACGACGTCGGTGTTCCTCTCCTTCCGCCTCGACGAGCCCGCCCGCAAGCCTCGCGCCGCGGCGCCGGTCGACGAAGCCATGCTGGAAGCGGCCCATGCGCTGGTGACGGCCTATGATGCTGAAATGCTGCCGATCGACCGCGAGCACCACGAACATGACGGCGAGGACAGCATCCTGCGCACGCTGATCGACCGCAAGCTCGCCATCTACCACCGCTACTGGTCGCGCACCGACAGCTATTGGGAACCGAGCTCGCTCGGCTGGCCGTCCGATCACGACCCGGCCCCGAAGGCGGTTCACTTCACCGTTCCCCACCCTCAGGGCGGCGCTCTCGACGTCGCCATCGGCAGGGATGTCGGCGAGACCGTCTACCGGATCGAGCCGGTAGACGATGCGCTGAAGATCACGGATCAGCTGCTCGACTGGGGCGGAGGCTTCATCTGGCCAAGAGTAGATGGTTGAGATCCGATCGTCACTGGGCTCACTTGTCCTGTCCCTAATGGCATATGGTAGCGCAAGGGAGCCCCAACAGTGGCGGCTCAGGACCTCTGCTCCTCTAATCCGAGTAGCGCATCGACCAGATCACATCTTTCGCCGTCCTTTTCACGCAATCAACGGCGCCTGACGCAATGCAGGCGCCTATTCGCGTCGCGATCAGGCGACAAGCCACCCATAGTTTGCCGCTCTGATTAATCAGCCTGCGTCGCGGAAACCCTGGCCGGAACATCTACTCGCGCAGCTTCTGCGAGCTCGTCGATCTTGTCGGCGCAAACCTGATGGACGATACGATCCATCAGGCAGGTCATTTTATTGTGCACACCTGCATGGAGATGAAGATGGTCTTCTAGTCGTGCGATAAGCTGCTCGGGAGTCCCATGACAGAAGGGGCGACAAGGCCATGCCTTGCTGCCCTCCAATTTGGGTTGCGCTATGCGGCGATGACGCCCGAACTGCGAGCGAGTTCCTTCTGGCTTAACAGACCTGGTCACCGCGCCGATGATGACTGAACGAAGATATTTATTCATGTTGCTGATGTGGGTATCGGCGATCAAGTGCCTGCGAAAATTGGTTTAGCGGGCCGTGCAAACCGGCCGAATCCCGCTGGAAAGGGAATGATATGAAAAGGCTCGGGCTTTTGCTCGCATCCGGCGCCGCGCTCGCCCTCTACGCCGCCGCGACTAACGGCCGGGCCGACGATGGGCAGGCTGCCGCAGATGCCGAGGCCTCCGCTGACGACGCTCAGGTCGCCACAAATCCAGCGCCCGGAATCGAAAGCTTCGGTAAAACGCAATTCGTCTTGAGCGGCGATCCGGTCATTCCGCCGAGCGATTATTCCAAAAAAGCCGGATATCCACGCGAGGAGGCGCATGGCCCCATCGAAACGGGCCGCGTCTACGATATTCTTTTTGGAGGTATCGAAGGTGGAAGGATGCAGTTTGACGTTCGTGGTTATGCAACCGAAGATCCGGAGCGACCGGCAAGCAGTCAGCGCTTCAGCTTTCCGGTCGATCAAACGGTGATCGAATTACGCGATATCACTATCGAAATCGATGCTGTCGAAGCCGGCAGTTTGACATTTCGGGTGCGGAAAAACTGAGCGGAATAGGCGAAAGGCCAAACCCCTTTTCCTGCAATGCGTCGCCGAACCAGTCGGTAACCTACTCCGACGATGTCGACACGGCACGGAACATCGACGCAAGCTGCCGCCGGACGGCCTGCGCAGCATCATAATCCTCCCCACTTATGGCAAGTTCAGCGCAGGTGCCGATCGGGCCATGTTCGCCAACATCGCTGTCGCACAATTTTATCCAGCTGGCGGCACGTGCAGCCTCGCGACGATATAGCGCGCGAGCTTCATCGCACACGGTCTTGGCGTTATCCGTGCAGCCCTGTGCGAACGCGATGTAAGCGAGATGGTCTGCCCTGGCCGCATCGCGCGGCGAACGACCGCGCAGTTCGAGCGCCGTCCTGCCCAGAAAGTGGCAACCCTCCGCGTCGATAAGAATTGCGTCGTTGTGGAAGAAGCAGGCCTTCGCGAGCTTCCCAAACGCCTCATCAAGATTGCGCGGGACCCCGGTCCCGGTGAAGGACATCCAGCCGAGATATTTGCAGGCATAAGGCCCCTGGCCGGAATCGTCGCCGGAGCAGGTGCGGGCGAGCCTCTCCTTCGCGCGCGTGTAATCGCGCAGTTGTCGAATATGGAGGTAGAGCTTGCCTGCCTCATAGCAGCCCATGGTGCCGATGCCGGCGTCGCAGGACATATCATAATGTTCGAGCGCGCCGCGCAGGTCGCCCCGCCGTGCAGCGCCGACGCCGCGGCTCCAGCAGGTATCGACATTGTTCTCCGGCTTGCAGGCGGGCGCGTCGGCGGCGCGGACCGGCGGGTCGATCGGATAGTTCGGAAAGGTCGCGCCGTCAGACGTGCGCTCGCGGCCGGCGTTGCGCATGCGCGCCAGCAGGCGGTCTGGATTCCTCTCAATGCTCTCCGGAACGCAGGCCAGCTTGGCGAGCGCCTTGCCGGCCCGGCTCACGGTCAACAGCCCGAACGGGTGCAGGGCGGACGGATCAGGCTGCGCGCCGTTCCTGAAGCCGGCGGCAAAGCGGTAGGCGGTGTCACCGTTCGCGAAGGTCGCAATCTCGTCGATCGTGTCGCCCGCACCGTCTTCGCGCCGATAGTCGAGTTCGGCCAGCGGACTGGACAAAGTCAGTTCTGGCTTTCGCCCGGGGCGGCCATAGCGATAGATCGCCCGAGTGTCCGCAAGCGAAATGGACGCCACCCGGCCCTGCGCCTCGAACCGGCAGTGCAGGACGGTTTCCTCGGCCTGCCATTGAGCCGAGGCCGGCGCCGCGGTCCAGAGACACGCCGCGATCATGGCGACGCGCAGCAACATCAGGCCATCAACTATGCGCGTCATCATCTTGCTCTATATCTCTCATGGTTTGCTTTCCGGCGTGGTCTCCGGATCCTTGGCCGGCGACCGGGCGAGCGCCAAGGCTTTTCGGCCTCGGCGGCGGACGGCGTCTTCGGGCCGAGCATGAGAACCTGCTCCAGCAGCCAGATGGCGCGCATCGTGGCGATCGCGGCCGTTTCCGGTCTGATAGGCCCGCCCCAGCGAGAAGCAGCTCTCGGGCTCGCCCAGGCTCCAGGCTTTGTCGAACAGCGCGGGGGCGCGCTGGCGGTCCTTTGGGCCGGCCCGCCCACCATCAGGCCGAGATTGCCGCATGCGTTTCGGCGAAGGGCTCCAACGCGGACATGCAATCGAGTTGAAACTCTGTTTCGAACTTACCGTTCATCAAGGCATAGCTGCGAAAATTGCCGACCGGTTCCGGCCGCCCCGTTTCGCCCGATAAAGCGCGGCATCAGCATCGGCGATCAGCGCCGTGGCGCCCCCGCCGTTGGACCGGCCCACATGGCCGACGCCGATGCTAACGGTAACTCGTCCGCCGACAGCGGGCGACGGCAGGGACAGCCGTTCGACGGCATTTCGCATCGTTTCCGCGAAGTCCATCGCCTGAACCGGCGTGGCAGCAGGCAGGATGGCGGCAAACTCCTCGCCGCCGTATCGCACAACGAGGATGGAATCATGTGTCGCGCATCCGGCCAGCGCCTTCGCAATGGCACGCAGCCGTTCGTCACCGACCGGATGGCCGAACTCGTCGTTGAGCATCTTGAAATGGTCGACATCGATCATCAGCAGCGCCATGCCCGCTCCCGTTCGCGCTGCGCGATCCCATTCGCGGCGCAGGCTTTCATCGAACTGCCGCCGGTTCGCAAGCCCCGTCAGCGGATCGATCCGGGACAGACGATCGAGCCTCGTCTGGGTATCGAGACTGCGCAACTGGACGAGAATGGTGCGAAGACCATAACCGAGGATTGCAATCGCGCATCCCGCGACAGCGTGCACGGGATCAATCCGTACTAAAGAGGCGGATACCACCAGCAGAGTAGCGGGAAGCATTAGCGGTGCTCCTGCCTGCACGACATGCGGAAAGACCTGCGAGGTTCGAAGGCTGCCCTTGCCGGGCATCCGGCGGCCGACAGCCAGACCAGCAAGCGAAATGAAGGGCATCCCGATCACCAAGTCGGACGCCGAGCCATAATAGACGTCGGAGTAAAGATGATTAATGAAGGCTGCCGTGGCCAGATAGACGCAGGCGAAGATCATCAGGCTGCGAAAGAAGACGAGCCTGTCCGGTTCCGCACTTGCCAGGAAGCGGATCGCGGCGAATAGCGCGATGAATATATTCTCGATGTCGAACATCAGGCGCAACGCGAGCAGGTTGGTGTCGCTCGTGTCCGCCAGCGTTGCAAAAGCGAATGTGTGACGGAAGAAAAGATAACCGAGAGCTACCGCGAGCGCGCCATCCATCAGCCGGATTTGCCAAGTTTCATGATCCGGGGTGGCTACGATGAAGATTATCGGCACGCCGTAGAGGATGAAGAAGAGCATGCTGACGCCAGCGGCTCCCGACCAGCTATCGAGAAGAAAGCCCGCGATCAAGTTGCCGACCATTCCTCCGGCCCAGAGCAGCATCGCGACGCCCAGCGCAATCCAGCCATCCGCAAAGGCGCCGCGCCGGGCACGGTAGAAGCAGGCGGAGGCCGCCAGTAGGGGCGCAAGTATCAAGATAAGCAGCGACGCCAGCCAAGCCTTGTTGCCGCTGACGGCAATGGCGAGCGCATGCAGGGCAACGAAGGAAAGCGGCAGAAGAATTTCCGGATATGCCCGCCAGATTCTTCGCTGCGCTCCGTACAATGAATCGGTATCGTCCACCATAGACCTGCGTCGCTGCTTTCAAACCGCGCCCGATTGAGGCCGCCGTTTATAGATCAATATCCGCCACATGCATAAGCGGTGGCTGCAATCTAGAAGCAAGAAGGTTAAAACTCGGCGCCGTGGTTCCATCATTCAGCCGCCCGCGGCTCGATATGGCCGGTCTCGGACGGTCCGCTTACGGGACATATCTGTCGAAAGCGGACAATCCGGCGCTGCGCGGCGATGACTGAACGCAAGTCAGAGCACCGTGGAACATATCCCGATCGGGCTAGTGCTGTTTGGAGGAGATTCGCAAATCGCCGACGAGCGAAAATGGCGCCCAGGCATTAGGGTGGGCGAAGGTGTCCGGGTTGGCATCGCGGCTCCGGTCGTTTCTGATCGTCAGCATGGACGCCCTCACCGCGTCGGCCGCGCTGCCGGAGGGTGTCTCCCGTTGGCGCCGGATGGCGTCCACCGTCAGCCGCGCAGCTACATCATCCCTTACCGGCCAATGCGAAACCAGCAGCGAGCTGGCACCGGCATAAAGGAACGACCGCGCCAAGCCGGAGAGACCCGGCGCACCTTCCAGACCATCGCTCCCGGCGGTATTGCAGGCGGACAAAATGACCCAGTCCGCCTTCATTCGTAGCGCCGAGATCTCCGAAGACGACAAATAGCCGTCATCGGCAATCGACGGCTCTGCGGGGGGTGTCATTACGAGCCCCGGCTCGGTCGCCCCGCGAATTTCCCCCGCGAGGATGCCGTGCGTTGCAAATGCGATCACCGACGCATCGTTGAATGCGGTCTGCTTCACCTTGGCTTCGGTCGCAGCGTCGGCGAGAAACAGTTCAGACGCGCGAGGACCGAATATCTTCGAAATGTCATTCAGCTCGCGAGCCGTTCCCGGGAGGCGATTCATCGAGCGCAGACGCGTGATGTCGACCTCGGCGTCTTGGGAGCGAAATGAGCCATGCGTCGGTGTACGGAAGACGGCCTGCGCCGGTGGGGATCGCATACGCTCCTTGCCCCGCGCCAGTGACCGCCCCTGCAACAGGGGATCGCCGAAGCCGATGAACCTTTGCCGTTTGGTACTATCCGCACCCGGCGCAGCGTCGCGGATCAGGGCGAGCGATTGAACCGACGGCAGGATGCTGATCGCATAGTCGTCGACAAGCCAAGCGGTGTTTCGAAGTGCCTCGGGGTCGGCGTCATCGCCTGCGGGCGCGCGTGTCACGAGCACGGACATCGGCAGGCTGCTGAGCTCACCGCCCTGAACGAAGAAAATATGCTTGCGGTTCTGCAGAATGGTGGACACCGGCTCAATGAGCTCGCGATAGAGTTGCCAGGCGATGCCCCGATGATAGGGAAAGCGATCGCCGTCTTCATTGGCCCAGTGAATTTCGGTTTGCGGATCGACGGCGACCCCGGCGCCCAGGTCCCAGAGGAGCCGCTGTATCTGAAGTTCCAGTCCCGGCGAAGTGTGGGTCGCCGCCACCCACTTATAGCCCTCGTGGTTGACCGCGAAAACATGAGTCTGCCGCCCGTCGGGCACCAACATCACCAAAGCCTCGTCGGGCGCCAGCAGCCGCATCGTATCGGCGATCGGCAGTGCCGCCGGCTGGATGAACGAAAAATAGGCGGGAAACTCGCTTCGCAGCCTTTGGTTTATAGCCTCGAGCTCGGCCCGCACGATGATGAAGCGATCACTGTCGAACGCGGGCCCGCCTGGCAATATCGCGCTTTCGGCAAAGCGTCGGCTCAGCGTCTGGATTTCCTCGCGAAGAGGTTCGCGTCGGCGAACCAGTTGTCCGAGATCGTCGGACATCGATCCGGCGGCATTTCGCCCCGCGGCGATAGCCTGCGCTTTACTGGCGGAGCTGACGAGCGACGCCTGAAGCGCGGCGAAGGCAAGATCGGCATCGGCTTTGACCGGATCCGCCTGTCCTCGGTTCTTCAGGAGGGATTGGGCAACGAGTCGATAGGTTGGAGCGAGTTCCGCGTCGTTCTCCTGGCCCTCGGTGCCTGTCAGCTCAGCCTCCTGCCGGCGTTTCGTCTCAGCCGCCTCATAGAGCTGCCGCGCCGTTTCGCCAGCCGTGGGTTTCAGCCTGTCGTTCCGCAATCGATAACGCAGCTGCCGCTGCAGAAAGGGAATGTTCGAATACCCCTCTGCCTTAGCCGAGAGGCGCGAGACGGCGGTGAACAATCGGTCCATCCGATCCGTCCATTCGGGTGCGCGTTCCTTCTGGTCCATGTCCCACAGTTCGAATCTGGAGACGAGGACCTTGAACATGTAAAATCCGTACGGCGACCCGGTATCTTCGAGCCCGATCGCCCGCTCGGCTATCGCTTCCAGGGCGTCGCGTTTCTGGGCTTCCTCCTTACTTGCCATTGCGTGATCGAACGCCGCCACCAGCGCGGCGGGATGGTTCGGACCGTCTTTGCGCGCTGTATGAACCGCAACATACTCCAGCAGCTTCACCCGCTTGGCGGGAGCCGCTCGTTCGGAGAGGGTCGAGGCGAGCGCGAGCGTTTCGGCGGCCTGATCGCCTCGCGCACGCCGGGTTGCCTGGAACGCGTCGCGGTACAAGCTGTCCGCTTGCCTCCCAAGCCGTTTCTCTTCGCCCGGTGTAAGATCCTCGGCCCGGCCGCGCGCCTGAAGCCATTCTTCGTGCCGACTGGCAAGCCATGCAAGGCCGTCGGCGAAAACCGGATGACGCGAACCGAATATGGCTTTCTCGATGCGCAGCGCCTCGCGGGCGCGCTCGACACTGGCCGCCGCTATCGCAAGGCGGTCATTTGCGGCCTGCGGCTGCGGCTGAGCCAGATCGAGGAAGAACAGCGCCGTGGGGTAGCGTGGATCATAGGAGCCGACACTCTTTTCCAGGCGCTCGACGTACAATGCCTGCCACTGCAGCGCCTCGGCTTTATTGCCGTGCAGGGTGTGAAAAAGGGCCAGTACGCGCAGGTCTTGCAGCGCTCGGGGTCCGGTTTCTCCGAACTCGCCGCCCTCGGCGACGAGCCGCCGTGTAAGGGCTTGGGAAAGCTCTTCCTTGTTGCCGCGACGCTCGGCGCAATCGGCGATCAGGGCAAGGGCACGCTGCGATCCATCGCTGAGGAAGCCGGTGTAGGAATGGGCCAGTTCCTGCGCTTCCGATGCCGCGACCACGCAATCCTCGAAGCGCGCGTCACGCAGGGCTGATTCAGCGGCTGCGACGCGCGCGTTCACGCTCTCCACAACGATCGCATGGGACAGCAGCGGTGAGCGGGAATGATCACTAGGGACCGGATCAGAGAGTGCTGCGAGCGCAGCCTCGCTGAAAAGCATTGTCACGATGCCGACCAAGAGAACCGCCAAACATCGGTTATGTCGAAGTACGAGCAAGATTTTCCCCCGCTGCCCTAATGGCGGAATAATCTGCGAACATGCACCGGTCAAATTTTGGAATCGCTCCGCAGGCCGCTGAGGCTTAGCTGAAAGTGGCCGATTGCGGCCCAGCACTGCCCGTATCCGATACTGGCCGCTTGCTGCCTGACGGCTTTCGGCTTCGCGTCGGCATAAGCGGACATTGTTTTGCGAGGCAGTGCCAAGCCAAACTGCGACGATGCCCAGAAGAAAAAAGTCAGATTGTGCCCGTCAAACCGCTAGCACGGTGAACCACCCGTCATTTCGACCGTGCCCAATCCTTCACCTGTTCGCTCGCCTCGCCGAGTCGCTCGCGAGCGGCGTCAGGCTGCCTGAAATTGCAGCCGAAATCGAAGCGTAATATCGTTTCCCTACCGGCTCGTCGCCAGTTGAGCACGCCGCCCCCCTGGTCGGTGACTGCGCCGTCGCAAGGCAGTTCGCGCATGCTCTCGAGCGGCTGCAATATCGCCCGGATGCGCTCGAAACCCCGCGGTCCGGCGTCAAAACTGCCATCCATCGGCTGTCGGATCGTCGTTCGATAGGATCCGCGCCCCGACCGATCGATCCACCATTCGGTGCGTCCGCCGGTCCAGCCATTGCCGGTTCCCGCATAGGAAATCCGGTCGGGCGTGTCAGCGCCCGAAACGCCCGGGACCGGGTCTTGCGGACCGGCAAGGCCTGCCAGAGCGATTGCGGTGAACGATGCAAGATTCCAGATCATCGGGACAACTTCTTTGCCTTGACCGGCGACGGGTTTCAGGGTCCTGCGAAACGCCGGCGAGCGATGCCACATACCTTCTCCATAGCCATGAACGGTCTCGAGCGCGGGCTCAGTGACGGTCATCACATTGCATCCAGAAAGGCTGGGATAGCATTCTCTTACCGGTATTCCGGAAAAAAGCACGGCCTACCGGTGATTCTGATCGGCCGGCCCGATGAGGAAATAATTATGCCCAAGACCCATATGCTGACCGGTAGCTTCGCGGCCATGCTGCTGTGCAGCGCTTCAATGGTTGCGGCGAGCGGCACCGTCTCGTCGCCCGAACGGCAGCAGACGATGGAGAGCTTCGACGCCTGCCTCGCCTATCTCGAGGACAGCGCCGCCCAAGACAGCAAGAGTGAAGCACCGCTCAGCAGAGATGCCGAAGGCAATCGTCGTATCGTCACGATCGAACGGAGGACGGATGGCATCGAGCGATCGGGCAAGGCCAGTGCGCACTATGGAGCGCGGGTGTGGTATTCGAACGGCAGGCCACGCCCGGATCTCGGCCAAATCGAATGGCGGGCGAGTTGGGAAGAACATGACTATAAATGCCGCGGGCGGATGCTCATCATCAACACGTCCCAAGGCTATACGCTCGAAAGCTACCAGCCGATGGAAGCTGGCGAAACGGCGGAAAGTCAGCGGTAACTAAGGCGCCGATTGAACGCATTGCCTTTTCGGCCGCGGAATGAACCGATAATTCACGCAGGACGAACCCGCATACGAAAGACCGTCGTTATGAAAATCACACTCCCCTTGACCGCCTGCATAGTCTCTGTCCTCTGCCTCGGCCCCGTTTTGCCGGCAGCGGCGCGGCCGGAAACTACCCAGAAGCGATGCGGCTGGCTCTCCAATCCGTCGCCGGGCAATAGCTATTTTTCGATCGCGACGGGCGATGGATAGTTGGCGAGCAAGGTGGTTACCAGATATCGGACGCGGATGAGGCACGGCTGCCGGCCATAGGGCGTGGAAGCTCGGTCGCCGATCGCCGCCGATACGGTTACTCCTGTACCTGCCTCGACATGCAGGTGGACAAGAAAAGCCGGCGGGTCGTCCGCATAGCCTCGGGGTCCCCGCTACCGCTCAAGACGTGCCGGGCCGACAAGCAGTTGCCCAAGATGTAGGCCTGTGCTGCCTGTGCCGGCTTCACTCCGGCGACAGGCTGGTCTTGCTAACCGGGATGAACGCATTCGCGCAGCCGATCGCGCGCGCCGTTTCCACCGCTCCACCCGATATCGGAAAGGCGCTTGCCGTCGATCAGTATCTCGAACTGCTCGACATCGAGCATCGTATCGATCGCCTTGTCGATGTCGCGCACGGTCAGCGAAATGGCACCGAATGCCTGACCGGGCGTCGTATAGTTGACCGCCTTCACCGTCTGGGCGGGATAGCGCGATTGTTTCATCGTGACCGTGATCGTCTGCATGTCGGCGGGGTGCGGGATATCGTTGCTCGAGAAGGTCAGCATGCCTCCGTCATAATCGGGTCCAGGGCCCGAGATGGTGACCAACTCGCCCTGTTTCATCCAGACCGCCGTGCAGGTTTCACCCGGTTTCGCTCCTGGGTCAGCCTGAAAGAAATCCCATGCACCGAGATGCATTCGCCCGAACGCGGGGTCGCGCGCCATCTTCTCGTCGATCGCGGCGGCGCGTGCCTGCTCGGCCGCGAGCAACTTCTGCCGCGCCATGATATCGCGCACCATCGCGTCGAGGACCGGATCGTATGACGATGCCGCGGCGACGCTCGACCTTCGGCGACGACCGGATCGATGCGAAGGGCTATGGCGTCGGCGCGGCGCTGACCTTCACCACGACCGATGGCTTCTATGCCAACGCGCAGGCGCAACAGAGCTGGTTCGACACGCGGCTCCGTTCCGCCGTGCTCGGCACGCTGGCCGACGGCAATGAGGGACGCGGGCGCGCCGTCAGCCTGGAGGCGGGCAAGCGCGTGCCCGAGGGCGGCGACGTGACGATCACACCGCATATCCGGATGTCCTACCAGGCGATCGCGTTCGACGGGTTCGATGATCCTGCCGGTGCGTCGGTATCCTCGCGCAACGGCGACAGCCTGACGACGCACTGGGGCGTTGCGATCGCGCATGACCGGGCGTGGAACGACGGCGGGTCGAACCGCCGCGCCCATCTCTACGGGCTGCTTCGTCTCGATCATGAGTGGCTCGACGGCGCGCGCGTCAGCGTATCGGGTGCATCGATCCGCAATGCGAACGATCGGCTGCGCGGCGATGCCGCACTTGGCGGCAGCCTGGAATTCAGCGACCGGCTGACGCTTTACAGTCAGGTTTTGGCCGGATCCTCATTGAAGGACCTGGGGAGCAGCTACGACCTCAAGGGCACGGCCGGGGTGCGATTGCACTTCTAGGCCGTCTTCCCGGCATCAACCACCATAAGGCGAGCGCTCCGGAATATCCGGAGCGCTCGCTTGTGTCCGACGCAGCTTAGAACCGCACGCGGAAGCCTGCGGTGCCCTTGAGGTTGTAGCCTGCACCGAAGTTGGCGACGGCGGTATCGCCGGACAGCTCGGTATAGAGGGTGAAGCGGTCGTTGCCCCAGCTGTAGCTGCCGCCGAGTCCGAGTTCGGCCGACAGGCGATGATCGCGATTCGCGATCGGCGTTCCCGACACATCAGCAACCGCGCCATCGAGCCATTCGTAACCGAGGTTCATCACGGTGTAGAGGCGCGTACGGCGGGTGTCGCCCGCGCGGCCCTTCCAGCTCGTCTGATGATCGATCGCCAGCCCCCAGCGCGTCTTCAGGCTTTCGCCTTTCGCCACCGAAACCGCGGCCGCCGACTGATCGGCGAAGCGATTGAAATCGACCTTGGCATAGCTCATCTGGACCTGCGGCGTGATACTGAGGTTGCGGCCGACCGGGGTCTGTTTGCCGAGTTCAAGGCTGAACGCCTGTCCGTCGCCCTTGTTGCCGCGCGCGAGCGATCCGAGGATGTTCGATTCGAGATCGCTGTCGAACCAGCTAAGCTTGACCTGTCCGTCGACATAAAAGCCCTGCGGCCCGTACCAGGTCATCGTCGCGCCGACGCCATAGCCCTGCGTGTCGATCGTGCCATTGCCGAAGACCGACGCGATATTGCTGTCCGCCTTGCCATAATGCGCGGTCAGCCCACCGA
>Ga0247823_10003682_pt1 | contig 12368 bp, 12 predicted proteins | sample 13C_PalmiticAcid_2_FD_192426 | JGI IMG/M metagenome (GOLD analysis project Ga0247823, IMG submission 192426) | Soil microbial communities from agricultural site in Penn Yan, New York, United States - 13C_PalmiticAcid_Day30 | ecosystem: Environmental > Terrestrial > Soil > Agricultural land...
ATCCAGTTGCCGTTGTCGTGCAGGGCGTCGGTGTCACCGGCCAGGGCCAGGGTGGCGACGTCGGCGTCCAGGCCGTCGATGATGGAGCGGGCCTGCTTGCCCGAGCCGCCGTGGCTTTGCTTGATGCTCACGTCCTGGCCGGTCTTGGCCTTCCAGAACTTGGTGAACGCGGCGTTGTACTCGACGTAGAGCTCGCGCGTCGGGTCGTACGACACGTTGAGCAGGGTCACCGGCGCGGGTTGCGCGATGGCCGTGAAGGCGCTGGCGGTGAGGGCGGTGGCGGCGAAGGCCTGGATCAGTTGGCGGCGGGTGCTCATGTCGTTCCTCATGGGGATGCGTTGAAGGGATGCCGGATGATCCTTTCAAAGCCACGGATAAGGAACGAATGGTTTTTTGGTTGTTTATTACTTAAACATCTGAGCCATAGATCCGGCGAGCGATCAGGCGATCGCCGCGTCCAGTGCGCCGCAGAAGTCGCGCACCAGGTCGTCGGCGTTTTCCAGGCCGGCGTGCACCCGCAGCAGGGGGCCGGGCAGGTCCGGCTGCCGGGTGGCGCGCTGCGGGGTATCGACCGGCAGCGCCAGGCTCTCGTAGCCACCCCAGGACAGGCCGATGCCGAACAGCTCCAGCCGCTGGAAGAAACGCGAGAGCTGCTCGCGCCCCATGGGCTTGAGGGCCACGCCGAACAGGCCGCTGGCGCCCAGGAAGTCGCGCTTCCACAGCGCATGGCCCGGGGCGTCGGGCAGGGCCGGGTGCAGCACGCGGTGCACGGCGCGGTGTGCCGCGATGTTCTCGGCCAGCACGATGCCGTTGGCCTGGTGCTGCCGCAGGCGCACCGAGAGGCTGCGGATGCCGCGCAGGGCGAGGAAGAGGTCGTCAGGGCCGGCGGTCTGGCCGAAGTCGTGCGCGCCGGCACGCAGGCGCTCCCAGGCCTCGCGCGTGGCGGTGGCCACGCCGAGCAGGGCGTCGGAGTGGCCGACGATGTACTTGGTGGCGGCCTGGATGGAGATGTCCACGCCGTGCTCGAACGCCTTGAAGTAGATCGGCGAGGCCCAGGTGTTGTCCATCACCACCAGGGCGCCGTGGCGGTGGGCCTGCTCGGCGATGGCCGGGATGTCCTGCACCTCGAAGGTCATGGAGCCGGGCGATTCGACGAACACCACGCGGGTGCTCGGCCGCATCAGCGCGCCGATGCCGCTGCCGATGAGCGGGTCGAAGAACTCGACCTCGACGCCCAGGCGCGCGAGCACGTTGCGGGCGAAGGTGCGGGTGGGGCCGTAGGCGCTGTCGGTGAGGAGCACGTGGTCGCCCGGCTGGACCAGCGCCAGCAGCGTGTGCGTGCAGGCCGCCAGGCCCGAGGGGAAGACGATGGAGGCGTAGCCGCCCTCCATTTCGGCGATGGCCGTCTCGAAGGCGCGCGTGGTGGCGTTGCCGAAGCGGCCGTAGCTGGCCATGGGGTTCTCGGGCGTCTTGCGCGATTCCCACTCTTCCAGCGTCGAGGAGAGGATGGTGGAGCCGCGGCAGACCGGGGTGTTGACCAGGCCACCGTGCACGGAGGGCGTGCGGCCGGTGTGGACCAGGCGCGTGTCGCCGCAGTGGGTTGGCTCGAGAAGGTGGCGGGGCGGGGTAGCGATGTTCATGTAAGAAGCTTATGGCGATGCCCGCGCCATTTGCTTGCAAAATCTACCCTGTATTCGCTTTGATGGAGAATAGTTTTCTACATCCGGGGCGCGTCAAGCAATCATCGCAATATTTTTCCCGGAGCCCGTTGGTAGACTCGTTCGCAGAGAATCCAGCCGCTTCATTTCCCTTCTTGTCCCAGGAGTTTTTCATGAAATCCCGCGCCTTTCTGGTCTCGCTGCTGTCCCTGGCGGCCCTGGCCGGCCTGCCTGCCCAGGCCCAGTCGAACTTTCCCAACCGCCCTGTCAAGCTGGTGATTCCGTTCCCGCCGGGCGGCTCGACCGACATCATCGGCCGCGCGCTGGCGCAGCAGCTCTCCGACCTGTGGGGCAAGCAGATGGTGGTGGACAACCGCCCGGGCGCGGGCGGCAGCATCGGCGCCGACTTCGTCGCCAAGTCGCCGGCCGACGGCTACACGCTGCTGCTGGGCCACACCGGCACGATGTCGGTGAACCCCTTGCTGTACCCCAAGCTGCCTTACGACCCGGTCAAGAGCTTCGAACCGATCTCGCTCGTGACGCTGCTGCCGCTGCTGTTCGTGGCCAACGCCTCGATCGAGCCCAAGACGGTGGCCGAGGTGATCAGCTACACCCAGGCCAACCCGGGCAAGCTGAACTACGGCTCGGCCGGCAACGGCAGCGCCAACCATCTCGCGATGGAGTATTTCAAGATGCTGACCAAGACCAACATCGTGCACGTGCCCTACAAGGGCACGGCGCCGGCGGTGACCGACCTGCTGAGCAACCAGGTCTCGCTGGTGATGGTGGGCGCGGCCACGGTGCTGCCGCACATCCAGGCCGGCCGGGTGAAGGTGCTGGCCGTGGCCAGCCCCAAGCGCCTGGAGGTGCTGCCCGATGTGCCGACGATGACCGAAGCGGGCCTGCGCAACTTCGATCCCTCGCCGTGGTTCGGCATCCTCGCGCCGGCCGGCACGCCGCCCGAGCTGGTCGCCAAGATCAACGCCGACATCGTGAAGGTGATGGGCAGTGAGCAGAGCCGCAAGGCGCTGGCCTCTGAAGGCGCGATCATCACCACCAACACGCCGCAACAGTTCGGCGAGCTGATCAAGGCCGACCTGGTGCGCTGGTCCAAGGTGGTCAAAGACACCGGCATGAAGATCGAATGACGCAGGTCGCCAACCCCGTGAAGGTGCGCGACGCGCGGCGCGCGCGCGTGGAGGCCGCGGTGCAGGGCGGCACGCCCGACCGCGTGCCGGTCAGCGCCTGGGGCCACTTCTATCCGCAGGAAATCTCGGCGCGCTCGCTGGCCGACACCATGGTGGATTTCTTCGAGCGCCACGACTGGGACTACCTCAAGGTGCATGCGCGCGCGAGCTACCACGTGGAAGGCTGGGGCTTCGAGTACGAAGCCTCCACCGACCCGGCGCAGCTGCACACCTGCACCGCGATGCCGATCCGCTCCAGCGCCGACTGGGGCCAGCTGCGACCGCTGCCGCTGGACACGCCCGCGCTGCACGAGCAGATCGAGGCCATCCGTTACATCCGCGAGCGCGTGGGCCGCACGGTGCCGCTGATCATGACGGTGTTCTCGCCGCTGGACGTGGCCGACAAGCTGGTGGACCGCGACGGCGCGCTGCTGCGCGCGCACATCGAGGAGAACCCGCAGGCGGTGGAGAGCGCCATGGCCGCCATCGGCGACACCTTCGCGCGCTTCGTCGCGCAGCTGGTGGGCGAGGGCGTGGACGGCATCTACTTCTCCACCAAGTGGGCCAATGACGGGCGCCTCACGGCCGAGCAGTACGCGCGCTTCGTGCGGCCGTTCGACCTGCAGGTGCTCGAAGCCGCGAAGCCGATGTGGTGCAACATGCTGCACCTCTGCGAAGACGCGATCCGCCTGGACGCGATGGCCGACTACCCGGTGCAGGTGTTCCACTGGGACCGCAGCGCGGGGCACAACCCCGGCCTGGCCGCCGGCCATGCCGAGCTGGGCAAGGCCGTGGGCGGCGGCGTGGACGCCAGGACCCTGCGCGCCGGCACACCGGCCGACGTCACCGCGATGGCGCGCTCGGCCATCGACGAGATGCGGGGTCGTTCCCTGCTGCTCGGGCCGGGCTGTTCGATCCAGGTGGCGACGACCACCGAAGCCAACCTCGACGCGCTGCGCGCGGCCGTGGAAACCTGAACGGGAAGGGACGACATGGTCAACGCGCTGGACAACATCGATTGCGCCATCCTGGAGCTGCTGCAGAAGGACGCCACGCTGTCCGTCAACGAGATCGGTGAGCGCGTCAACCTGTCGTCCACCCCGTGCTGGCGCCGCATCCAGCGGCTGGAGCGCGACGGCTACATCCAGCGCCGCGTGGCGCTGCTCGACCCCGAGAAGCTCAACGTCGGCGTGACGGTGTTCGTGGCCATCAAGACCAACCAGCACAACGAAAAATGGTTCCGCAAGTTCGCGGACGTGGTCTCCACCATTCCCCAGATCGTCGAGTTCTACCGCATGAGCGGTGAGAACGACTACCTGCTGCGCGTGGTGGTGCCGGACATCAAGGCCTACGACGCGGTGTACCAGCGCATGATCCGGGAGATCGAGCTGTCCGACGTCAGCTCGAGCTTTGCGATGGAGCAGATCAAGTACACGACGGCCCTTCCGCTGGACTACGCCTGATCGCGCGAAAGCCCTGGCGGATGCGTTCGACCAGGGCCTGCTCCAGCGCAGAGGCCGGGAAGTTGGGGTTGCGCACCATGTACACCTTGCTCGAAGGCGCTTTCCTGACCGGGCGGAAGGCCAGCCGGTCGTGCGGCCAGGCGCGCGCCGTGAGGCTGTCGACCACCGCCACGCCGGCACCGGCCGCCGCCAGCGCGCAGGCCACCTGGCCGGAGCGCACCTCGATGCGCTGGCGGCCCGGCTCCAGCGCGTGCGGGTAGGCCTCGGCCACCATGCGGCCCTGGGGCGTGTCGGGGCTGAAGGCGATCAGCGGCTCCTTCACGATCTCGCGCAGCGAGACCGCGCTGTCCTGCTCGAAGCGGTGGCCCTTCTGGAACACGCAGCTCAGCGTCCACGAGCCGATGACTTCGCTGACCAGGGGCGGGTGATCGACCGCCAGGCTGCTGAAGCCCACGTCGGCCTCGCCGCTGGCGAGCAGGCGCACCATCTCGCGCACCAGCTGGGACTCCACGTAGAAGCGCGAATCCAGGCGCTCGGCCGAGAGCGAAGCCACTGCCTCGGGGATGATCTCCAGCAGCAGGCTGGGCGTGGCGAGCACGCGCACCGACAGCCCGCCGCCCGACTTCAGGGCCTGGGCCCGCGCGTCGATGCGCTGCACGCCCCGGTACACCTGCTCCACCTCGGCATACAGGGCATGGGCCTCGGGCGTGGGTTTGAGCCGGCCCTTGCCGCGCTCGAACAGGCTCACGCCCAGCTGCAGTTCGATGTGGCCGATCATGCGGCTGATGCCCGGCTGCGAGACGTGCAGCAGGCGGGCCGCATCGGCGGTCGAGCCGGTGAGCATGGTGGCGCGGAACACTTCAATCTGGCGCAGGTTCATAGCTTTCTTTTTCTTCGATAACAGCATGTTATTGCATGCCATCGAATTGGTATTTGCAGGTTAGGGGGTCCGTTCCTACCATGCCGGCTTTCGATACCGATCCTGGAGACAAGCTCATGACATCGCCTTCCTCTTCCTCGACCCCCGTGCGCCGCCGTGCGCTGCTCTCCGGTGCCGCCGCGCTCACCTGCGCCGCCGCCGTCTGGCCCGAGCGCGTCTTCGCGCAGTCCACCTGGCCCTCGCGCACCGTGCGCATCATCGTGCCCTTCGCCCCCGGCGGCGGTGCCGACAGCTCCGCGCGCGTGCTCGCCGAGCTGTTCGCGGCCCAGCTGGGGCAGGGCGTGATCGTCGAGAACAAGCCGGGCGCGGGCAGTGCCGTCGGCGTGAACACCGCCGCGCAGAGCAAGGACGGCCACACCCTGCTGATGGGCAGCAACAGCATGGTGATCAACCCCTCGCTGATCCCCAACATCGGCTACGACGTGGCGCGCGACTTCGACGCCGTGGGCATGGTCTCGGCCCAGCCGCTGGTGCTGGTGGTGCCGGCCAACTCGCCGTTCAAGACCTTCGCCGACGTGGTCGCCGAAGCCAAGGCCAAGCCCGGCCAGCTCATGGCCGGCAACAGCGGCAACGGCACGCTGGCCCACCTGGCTTCTGAAATCTTCGCCAGCCAGACCGGCACCACCATCACCCCCGTGCCCTACAAGGGCGAGAGCGCGCTCATGCCCGACCTGATGGGCGGCCTGGTGTCGATGGGCTTCCTGAACCTGCCCAGCGTGATCGCCAACATCCGCTCGGGTCGCCTGCGCGCGCTGGCCGTGTCCTCGCCCAAGGAAGTGCCGGAACTGCCGGGCGTGCCCACCTTCCGCTCGCTCAACCAGCCCAGCCTGGAAGTGCAGGGCTGGGCCGCGCTGTTCGCGCCCAAGGACTCGATCCCCGCCGACGGCCTGGCCAAGCTGGAAAAGCTGCTGGCCCAGGCGCTGGCCTCGGACGCGGTGAAGACGCGCTTCGCCACGCTGGCCGTGTCGCCGGTGAGCCAGAGCCGCGCCGAGACCGTGAAGTTCATGAAGGCCGAGACCGAGCGCTACGCCGCCGTGATCAAGGCGCGCGGCATCAAGGCGGAGTGACGCACGTGAGCCATGCCAACGTACGGGCACCGATGACGGTGGATGTGCTGGTGTGCGGCGGCGGTGTCGCCGGCACCATGGCGGCCGTGGCCGCGGCGCGCCAGGGCGCCTCGGTGCTGCTGGTCGAGCGGTATGGCTTCCTCGGCGGCAATGCCACTGGCGGCGCCGTCGCGCAATTCAACAGCTGGCAGACCGAGAACGGCCGCCGCGTGATCGCCGGGTTGGCCGGCGAGGTGGTCGAACGGCTGCGCGCCTACCAGGCGGCCGGCGAGCACGAGGTCTTCGTGATGTCCACCGGCCACCGCATGGACCGCGTGGAGTACGCACCCGAGGTGCTCAAGCTTGTGCTGGACGACCTCGTGACCGAGGCCGGCGTGCAACCCATGCTGCACGCCCAGGTGTGCGACGTGGTGCGCGAAGGCGATCGCATCCGCACCGTGCGCCTGCTCACCAAGAGCGGCGTGATCGAGGTGAACCCGCGCGTGGTGATCGACACCTCGGGTGACATCGACGTGCTGCACCGCGCCGGCGCTGACTTCCTGGAGCTGGACGCGGGCGACGCCCTGCAGCCGGCCACCATGATGTTCCGCTTCGGCCCGATCGACTTCGCGCGCTTCGACGCGCTGGCGCCGGCCGAGGTGCAAGCCCTGGCGCGCCAGGGTTACGAGAGCGGTGAGCTGGCGCGCGCCGCGCTGCACTCGTCGCGCGACCCGTATTCCACCGACGGCTGGTTCAACATCAGCCGCCTGGGCATCGACGCCACCGACGCCGGTGCGCTCAGCCGCGCCGAGATCGAAGGCCGCCGCCAGGCCTGGAAGGCCGCGGCCTACCTGCGCCGCGCCGTGCCCGGCTGCGAGGCCGGCCGGCTGCAGGCCTTCGCCACGCAGGTCGGCATCCGCGAGACGCGGCGCATGCGGGGCGACCACGTGCTCACCGCCGAAGAACTCCTGAAGCCCGAGCGCTTCGCCGACGGCATCGCCTGCGGCGCCTACCCGATCGACATCCACCCCGCCGCCGGCGGCGAGCTGATCTATTCGGGCCTGGGCGCCGACCACGCGTACCAGATTCCCTACCGCAGCCTGATCCCCTCGGGCCTGTCGAACGCGCTGGTGGCAGGGCGGGGCATCTCGGCCACGCACGCCGCGCTGGCCGCGATCCGCGTCATGACGATCTCGATGGCGGTCGGCCAGGCGGCCGGCACCGCCGCCGCGATGGCCTGCCAGGCCGAGGGCGCGCCGGATGTGCGCGCCGTGGACGCCGCGGCGCTGCGCGCCAGCCTGGTCGCGCAAGGCTCACTGGTGGGCGACTGAGCGTGGGCATCGATGGACGCACCGAGCTGATCGCCCTCATCGGCCACCCGACCCACACGGTCAAGTCGCCGATGATCTACAACCCGCACTTCGAGGCGGCCGGCATCAACGCCGTGGTGATGCCCATGGACTGCCGGCCCGAGCACTTTGCCGCGCTGATGCGCAGCCTGTTCGCGCTGGAGAACGCGCGCGGCGCGCTCATCACCATGCCGCACAAGGTCGCGACCCTGGCGCTGCTGGACGAGACCAGCGTGGCCGTGAAGGTGGCGGGTTCCTGCAACGCGGTGAAGCGCACCGCCGACGGCCGCCTGGTGGGCGACATGTTCGACGGCGAAGGCTTCGTGCGCGGCGTGCGCCGCAAGGGGTTCCGGTTGACCGGCGCGAGCGCGCTGGTGGTGGGCAGCGGCGGCGTGGGCTGCGCCATCGCGGCCTCGCTGGCCGGCGCCGGCGTGGGCACGCTGGCGCTGTTCGACGCCAACCCCGCCTCGGCCCAGGCCCTGGCCGGGCGCCTGCGCCTGCACCACCCGGCGCTGCAGGTGCGCGTGGGCAGCAAGGACCCGCAGGGCTTCGACCTCGTCGTCAACGCCACGCCGCTGGGCATGAACGCGGGCGACCCGCTGCCGCTGGACGTGGACCGCCTCTCGCCCCACACCCTGGTGGGCGAGGTCGTGATGAAGGCAGAGATGACGCCGCTGCTGCAGGCCGCGCAGGCCCGGGGCTGCGCGGTCCAGGTCGGTACCGACATGCTGTTCGAACAGATCCCCGCGTACCTCGAATTCTTCGGCCTGCCCACGACCACGGCCGATGCCCTGCGCGCCAGCGCCCGGCTCTCGTACTGACCACCCGTCGCCCGGCCGTCACCTGGGCGACGGAGTTAGGGGATTACCCTAATATGTGTACGGTACCTTACATACAACAATAAAGGCATTCCAGGTTTTTTCGGAGACAGCCATGCCTTGCCGCCTTCACGGCCGCACCGTGCCCCCCGCACGGTCGGTGTTTTTTCTGGAGGCGCCATGAGCACGGTGTCGACCCGCAGCGGGCCCGTCGTGCGCGTGCTCGAAGCCTTTCTCGCCTTCTGCCTCATCGCCATGGTCGTCATGGTGTTCGGCAACGTGGTGCTGCGCTACGGCTTCGACTCGGGCATCGTGATGTCGGAAGAGCTCTCGCGTTTCGCCTTCATCTGGCTGGTGTTCGTCGGCGCGGTGGTGGCCATGCACGAGGGCGCTCACCTGGGCGTGGACTCGATGGTCAAGGCCTTGCCGCGCGGCGGCAAGATCGCCTGCCTGGTGGCCAGCGAGCTGCTGATCCTGGTGTGCTGCGCGATGTTCTTCTGGGGCACCTGGCGCCAGCATGAGGTCAACCAGACCACGATCGCGCAGGTCACCGGCATGTCGATGATCTGGATCTTCGGCATGGGCTACTTCACCAGCCTGGGCATCGCGCTGGTTTCGCTGCACAAGCTCTGGCGCCTGGCCACCGGCCAGCTGAGCGACGACGAGCTCATCAACGTGCACGAGAGCGAAGAAGAAGTCGCCGTGAAGCCGGCCGGGGAGCAGCGCGCATGACCGCCGGCGTCTTTGTCTTCTCGCTGCTCGGCGCCATGGCGCTGGGCATGCCGATCGCGTTCGCGCTGCTGGTCTGCGCCGTGGCGCTGATGATGCTGCAGGGCTCGGTGGACACCACCATCCTGTCGCAGAAGATCATCGAAGGCGCCGACAGCTTCCCGCTGCTGGCGATTCCTTTCTTCATGCTGGCCGGCGAGCTGATGAACGCGGGCGGCATCTCCAAGCGCATCGTCAACTTCGCGCTGGCCTTCGTGGGCCACATCCGGGGCGGCCTGGGCATCGTCGCCATCCTGGCGGCGGTCATCATGGCCGCCATCTCGGGCTCGGCCGCGGCCGACGCCGCCGCGCTGGCCACCATGCTCATTCCGATGATGCGGCAGGCCGGCTACAACATCCCGCGCTCGGCCGGCCTGATCTCGGCCGGCGGCGTGATCGCTCCGGTGCTGCCGCCCTCGATCGGCATGATCATCTTCGGCGTGGTGGCCAACGTGTCCATCGGCAAGCTGTTCATGGCCGCCATCGTGCCGGGCCTGCTGATGGGCATGTCGCTGCTGGTGGCCTGGATGATCGTGGCGCGCAAGGACAACGTGAAGGTGCTGCCGCGCATGCCGATGCGCGAACGCGCCAAGGTGGCGGTGAACAGCACCTGGGCGCTGATCATGCCGGTGGGCATCGTGGGCGGCATGAAGTTCGGCGTGTTCACGCCGACCGAGGCGGCCGTGGTCGCGGCGGTCTATGCCTTCGTGATCGGCATGTTCGTCTACCGCGAACTCAAGTGGAACGCGATCTACCCGCTGATCGTCAGCGCGGCCAAGACGACGGCGGTGGTGGTGTTCCTGATCGCCTGCGCGCTGGTCTCGGGCTGGCTGATCACGGCCTCGGACATCCCGCAACAGGTCAGCGAGCTGCTGCAGCCCTTCGTGGACAGCCCGATCCTGCTGATGGCCATCATGATGCTGCTGGTCGTGATCGTGGGCACCGCGCTGGACTTCGCGCCCACGCTGCTGATCCTCACGCCGGTGCTCATGCCGCTGGTGCGCGAGGCCGGCATCGACCCGGTGTACTTCGGCGTGCTGTTCATCATGAACAACGCCATCGGCCTGATCACGCCCCCGGTGGGCATCGTGCTCAACGTGGTCTGCGGCACCGCCAAGCTGAGCATGAGCGAGCTGATGAAAGGGATCATGCCCTTCCTGCTGGCCGAGATCGCCGTGCTGTTCCTGCTCGTGCTGTTCCCCTCCATCGTGCTGGTGCCGCTGCGCTGGCTGACGGGCTGATCGCCTGTCCCATTCCCCTTTCTGCCTTCATTCCAACCAGGAGACCTTCCCATGATGTTCCGCCTTGCCGCCCTCGCCATCGCCGCCGCTGCGGTCACCGTGCCCGCGCACGCCCAGTTCGAGGCGCGCTCGCTGCGCGTGTCCTCCGGCGTGGCCAAGGGCCACCCGATCAGCTTCGGCATCACCAAGATGACGCAGTGCGCGGCCGACAAGTCCGGCGGCAAGCTCAAGCTGGTCACCTACTACGACGGCGCGCTGGGCAACGACACCACGGCCTCGCAACAGGTGCGCACCGGCTCGCTGGACATGGTGCTGACCTCCACCGCGCCCCTGGTCGGCGCGATCCCGCAGCTCGCGGTGTTCGACCTGCCGTTCCTGTTCTCCAACGAACGCGAAGCCGACCAGCTGCTCGACGGCCCGGTGGGCAAGTCCTTCGCGCCCAAGTACGAAGCCGCCGGCCTGGTGAACCTGGCCTACTGGGAAAACGGCTTCCGCAACGTGACCAACTCCAAGCGCGCGGTGGGCAAATGGGAAGACCTGCAGGGCGTGAAGATGCGCGTGATGCAGAACAAGGTGTTCCTCGACACCTTCAGCGCGCTGGGCAGCAACCCCACGCCGCTGGCCTTCTCCGAGGTCTATTCGGCGCTGGAAACCCGCACCGTGGACGGCCAGGAAAACCCGATCGCGCTGATCGAGAACATGAAGTTCTACGAAGTGCAGAAGTACCTCTCGCTCACGCGCCACGCCTACAGCCCGCTGGCCGTGCTGATCTCGAAGAAAAAGTACGACACCCTCTCGGCGCAGGAACAGGCCGTGATGCAGGAATGCGCCGTGGCCGGCCAGGAAGAATCGCGCCGCGTGGGCCGCGCGGCGGACGCCGAGGTCATCGCCAAGCTCAAGAAGAACGGCATGCAGGTCAATGAAGTCTCGCCGGCCGAGCTGCAGCGCATGCGCGACAAGGTGAAGGACGTGTACGCCTCGCAGGCCAAGGTGGTCGGTGACGACGTGATGACCGCCGTGAACGCCGAACTGCAACGCATCCGCGCCGCCGCGAAGTGACCGTGAGCGCAGCCGTCAACGCCATCGCGACCCTGCCGCCGGCCGGCCTGGTCGTGGCCATCACCGGCGCGGCCCAGGGCATCGGCCTGGGGCTGGCGCGGCACTTCGCGCAGGCCGGCGCGCGCGTGCTGCTGTCGGACGTGAACGCCGAAGCCTGCGCCGCCGCGCGCGATGCGCTGCGCGCCGAAGGCCACGAGGTCGAGGCCGCCGCCGCCGACGTGACCGACGCCGCCGCCTGCGAGCGCATGGTGGACGCCGCCGTGCGCGCCTTCGGCCGCCTCGACGTGATGGTGTGCAACGCCGGTGTCGCGCAGGTCAAGCCCTTCATGGAGCTGCAGGCCGCCGACTGGGACCTGCACATGGCGGTCAACGTCAAGGGCACCTTCCTCAGCCTGCAGGCCGCTGCGCGCTGCATGAAGGCGCAGGAGCCGCTGGCCGCCGGCCGCCCGCGCGGCAAGGTCATCACCATGGCCTCGATCGCCGCGCGCTACGGCGCGGGCGTGATGGCGCCGTACCAGGGCCCCTACCGCGCGAGCAAGGCCGCCGTGGTCAGCCTCACGCAGACGGCGGCCTACACGCTCTCGCCGGACATCACGGTCAACGCGCTGTGCCCCGGCATCGTGGCCACCGACATGTGGACGCGCATGGACCGCGACCTGGCGCAGCTCAACAACGGCCGCGAAGGCGATGTGTTCGCCAGCCGCGTGGCCAATGTGCCCATGGGCCGCGCCCAGACCCCGCAGGACGTGGCGGGCCTGGCGCTGTTCCTCGCATCGCCGGCATCGGACTACATGACAGGCCAGTCGATCAACATCGACGGCGGTCTGGTGCTCAGTTAA
>Ga0247823_10003683_pt1 | contig 12359 bp, 13 predicted proteins | sample 13C_PalmiticAcid_2_FD_192426 | JGI IMG/M metagenome (GOLD analysis project Ga0247823, IMG submission 192426) | Soil microbial communities from agricultural site in Penn Yan, New York, United States - 13C_PalmiticAcid_Day30 | ecosystem: Environmental > Terrestrial > Soil > Agricultural land...
ATCTTATACTGTAACAGATTGAGCATTTAACCGGTTTATAACAAAAAATCCCTGGTTTAGCCAGGGATTTGGTTATTTCTTGGGATTCAGCCATTTCATTTTGACCGTTTCGATGCGGGTTTCGGTGACCAGCAGAATATCGAACTCAAAGTCGTCGATGATGATGCGCTCCTTCATTTTGGGAATGGTTTCGTGGTTGGTCACGATGTATCCGCTCAGGGTTTCCGCATCATCGGCAGGAATGTCAAAATCGTATTTGTCGTTGAGGTAGTCTACTTCGAGGCGACCAGAGAAGATGAATTCGTTTTCGGAAAGCTGTTTTTCCACATATTCTTCCGTATCGTGCTCATCGTTGATGTCGCCAAAAATCTCTTCCAGCACATCTTCCATGGTAATGATACCGGCGGTGCCGCCAAATTCATCGATCACCCAGGCGATGCTTTTACGCTCTTTGGTAAACTTGTTCATCAGGTCTACCGCACTCATGGTTTCGGGCACTACTACAATCGGGTGCATCACATCGTGGATGGTAGCCGGATTGCGGTGCAGGTCCAAGTGGTGCAGATAACCTACAATGTTGTCGATATTCTCATCATACACTACCAGCTTGGACAGCTTGGTTTTGATGAGCCGTTCGCGGGCATCCTTTACACTGAATTTAATGTCGATGGCTTCAATTTCGTTGCGGGGCACCAGACATTCGCGGATTTTTACATTCACGAGATACAGGGCGTTTTCAAACAGTTCGGTATTCAGTTCCTGGCTATCGTAATTGTGTCCGTTAGAGGTTTGTTTTACGAAATGCTCCAGGTCGCCACGACCAAAAATGGGTTTGTTTTCGGCCAGCTTTACGTTCAGGAGGTATTTGAGTATCCATTCGGCAATGGCTACAAATAATTTGGCTACCGGGGCCAGGATGCTGTACACCAGGTTAATGGGTACACTGAAAAACATGAGCATGCTCTCGGCCTTGGCCCTGAAAATGGCTTTGGGAAAAAATTCGCCAAACACAAGGATGATCAGGGTAGCAAAAAGGGTATCGAGAAACAGCTTAACGTATTCTGAATTGAACGGCGGGGGCAGCTGGGTGAGGAAGGGTTCGGTGAGCTGTGTCATGAGCAAACCGTAGACTACCAGCACAATGTTCACACCGATGAGACTGGTGCCGATAAACTCAGCAGGGTTCTCCATGAAACGGCTCAGGATGCGGCCCGACATGTTGCCTTGTTTCTTCTTCAGCTCAATATTGAGCTTATTGACCGACACAATAGCAATCTCCACACCGGCGAAAAAGCCAATGAGGATGATGCAGAGAATAATGCAAAGTATTAACGAACCCATATAAACAAAAATAACAAACTATATCAATCTGCAAAACTAAGCCTTAACAAAGGCGGTAACCAGGTCTTCGATTTCTGTAACAGCATGCTCCAGCGTATCGTTGATCACGATCTTATCGAACTGATCGGCAAAGCTGAGTTCCTCGATGGCTTTATCTACCCTTTCGCGCAGGGTTTCAGGCGTTTCTGTACCCCTGTTCTGCAAACGGCGTTCCAGTTCTTCGAGTGAAGGCGCTTTGATGAAAATGGTGAGCGTTTGCTCCGGAAACTTATTTTTGATGCTCAGGGCGCCCTGTACATCAATATCTACCAGCGGATAACGGCCGGTGTCCCAAATGCGCTGCAGCTCTTCCTTAAGGGTGCCGTAGTACTTGCCGGTGTACACCATTTCCCACTCAATGAAGTTGTCTTCGGCAATATGATTCTGAAATTCAGCTTCGGAAAGGAAGTAATAATCCTTGCCATGCAACTCGTTGGGACGGGGGTTGCGGGTACAGGCCGAAATAGAAAACTGCAGGAGCGGAAACTCCTGCAGCAGTTTTTTTACTATGGTAGTTTTGCCCGACCCGGAAGGGGCGGTGATCACAATAATTTTACCGGATGCATTGTTCATGCGGCAAAATTACTCTTTTACCAGTTTATTCAAATCCTCAATAGCCTGTTCGGCACGCATATACTTACCGATGATCTTTCCGTTCTCGTCAACCAGGAAGCATTGGGGAATATAGGTTACGCCATAAGCAGCAGAGGCAGCAGATTGCCAGCCCTGCAGATCGCTGATGTGGTACTCCCAGTTCAGCTTATCGGCCGCGATCGCTTTGGTCCAGGCATCCTTGTTTTTATCGAGGGATACGCTCAGTACCACAAAACCTTTTTTTGCGGTTTTATATTTCTTTTTGCTGTATTCGTCATACATTTTTACGAGACCGGGATTGGACTGGCGGCAGGGACCACACCAGCTGGCCCAGAAATCGATGAGCACGATGCGTTTTTTATTGATCTCCGAAAGCTTCATCACTTTGCCTTCGGGCGTGTTGAATGCCAGTTCCGGCGCAGCCTGTCCTACCTGGATGGCATTGTTTTCATACTGGGCAAATACATTGACAGTCATCATGACTGCCGCTACAAGGGTTAAAATCTTTTTCATTGTTCGTGTTTAGGAAATCCGTTTGATATCTGCACCAAGCAAACGCAAGCGTTCATCAATATACTGATATCCACGGTCAATCTGTTCAATATTCTGTATGGTACTTTTTCCTTCTGCACTGAGGGCGGCAATGAGCAACGCTACCCCGGCCCTGATATCGGGCGACACCATGTTGACCCCACGCAGCGGCGACTGGCGGTCGAGACCGATCACCACAGCACGGTGCGGATCGCAAAGCACGATCTGGGCGCCCATTTCCATGAGGCGGTCTACGAAGAACAGGCGGCTTTCAAACATTTTCTGGTGAATGAGCACGGTACCCTTGGCCTGGGTGGCGGTCACCAGCACAATACTCAGCAGGTCGGGCGTAAAACCCGGCCAGGGGTGATCGTAAATGGTGAGGATAGAACCGTCGATGAACTTGCGGATGCGGTATTGATCCTGTGAAGGAATGTAAATATCGTCGCCACGGATCTCGAGTTCTATGCCCAGGCGCTGAAAGGTTTCGGGGATATTGCCGAGGTATGGCACATTGGCATTGCGGATGGTGATCTCGCCCCTAGTCATAGCGGCCAGGCCAATGAACGAACCTACCTCAATCATATCGGCCAGCAGGCGGTGTTCGCAGCCTCCGAATGAGTCTACCCCTTCTATCGTCAGCAGGTTGGAACCAATGCCCGATATTTTGGCGCCCATGCGGTTAAGCATATGGCAAAGCTGCTGTACATAAGGCTCGCAGGCAGCGTTGTAAATCTGTGTTTTGCCTTTGGCGCTGATAGCAGCCATCAGCACGTTGGCCGTTCCGGTTACGGAAGGCTCTTCGAGCAAAATATAGTTGCCGGTGATATTACTACCATCGAGCGAAAAGAAATGCTCGTCGGTATCGTAGTGGAATTTTACACCCAGCTTTTCGAACCCGAGGATATGGGTATCGAGCCTGCGACGGCCAATTTTATCGCCACCGGGCTGGGGAATGTAGGCTTTGCCAAAGCGGGCCAGTAAAGGACCGGCCAGCATTACAGCACCACGCAGTTTGCCCGATTTTTTCTTGTAAGCAGGACTGATCAGGTATTCCAGGTCGATGTTCACCGCTCTGAAAATACAGGTATCGCGGGAGGGTCGTTCCACTTCCACGCCCATATCCATGAGCAGCTCTATGAGCAGGTTGACGTCGAGGATATCCGGGATGTTGCGTACAGTGACGGGATCGGGCGTTAGCAACACTGCCGCAATGATTTGCAGGGCTTCGTTTTTAGCGCCCTGCGGTACTACCTCTCCTTTCAGTTGATGTCCGCCTCTGATTTCAAAAGTTCCCATGCTGCCGGTTCTGCCTATTTTCCTTTGTTATTGTTGTACTTGCGCTTGTAGTTGTTGCCGTAGCCGCCGCCTTCGTTGTTGCGATCATTGTTGCGATCGTTATTACGGTCATTGTTGCGGTTGTTGTTGCCGTAGCGGTTGTTGCCATAGCTGCCGCCTTCGTTGTTGCGGTCATTGCGATCGTTCCGGTCATTGCGGTTAGAAGCGTAATTGCCACCGCTACCGCCGCTTTGCTTGGGCTTGTTAAACTGTTGCGGACGTTTGAAGTTGCGCTCGTTGTTGTTGCGGTTTTCGTAGTTACGCTGGTACTGTGGCTCATAAGCCAGTTCACCCTTGGTCATTTCGTTCAGCTCACCTTTCACCATATCATCGTGTACCGGTTCTTTGTGCCAGTTAGAATAAGCCAGCTTCATGTAGTTGCCGATGATACGGGTAAAACCTGCACGTTTTTCTTCGTTGGTTTCTACCAGTGCTTTGTCGATTACGCGTTCCAGGTTTTTGCCCAGGTGGTTCCACTTCATTTTATTCTTGGGATATTCCAGCATGGGCGGACGCTGGCGCATCGTCTCGCGGGTGGGCAGCGGATAAGGTGAATCTACCTCCAGTGTAAAGTCTGATATCAGGAAAAGATGATCCCACAGCAGGTGGCGAAAATCTTCTACGTTGCGTAAGTGTGGGTTCAGTATACCCATGATCTCGATCACCGCCTGCGCGTTCCTCTGGCGTGTTTCCTTGTCGTCGATTGTCAACAGGAATTCTACCATTTTCTGAATATGACGACCATATTCCCTCATCTCAAGGTGGTTTCTCGATGTATTGTATTCCATTAATACGGTGTTATGATAGCAAAAATAAGAAATAAGAAGGGCTATGCTCCTGATAATGTAAATTTACGGCCCGTAAATTAGTCAATGATATGAATCTTTCCTTAAACGGCAAAACGGCCCTCGTTTGCGGCAGCACGCAGGGTATAGGCCTGGCAGCAGCCCAGGAACTGGCCCTGCTGGGCGCCAGCTGCGTACTCTTCGCACGCAACGAAACTGCTTTGCAAGCCGCTGTAACCACCCTGGATACCACCAAGGGGCAGCAACACTCCTATATTGTGGCCGATTTTAGCCAGCCCGAGCAGGTAAAAGCAGCCGCAGAAGCCCTGGTAGCCAAACAACCGGTGCACATCCTGGTGAACAACTCCGGCGGACCTGCCGGCGGACCCGTTACCGAAGCCACTCCGGAGGCTTTCCTGGCAGCGTTTAACCAGCACCTCATCTGTAACCACCTCATTACCCAGGTAGTGAGCAGCAGCATGAAAAACGAAGGTTATGGCCGGGTGATCAACATCATTTCCACGTCTGTAAAAATCCCGCTGAAAGGCCTGGGCGTATCCAATACCATTCGCGGTGCCGTAGCCAGCTGGGCCAAAACCATGGCCAATGAGCTGGGCCAGTTCAGTATTACCGTGAACAACGTACTGCCCGGCGCTACCCTTACCCAGCGCCTCGAAACCATTATCGACAACAAATCACAGAAAACAGGCCAGGAAAAAGCCTCTGTTGAAGAAGAAATGCTGCACGAAATTCCTATGCGCCGCTTCGGTAAAGCCCAGGAAATAGCCAGCGTAATCGCCTTCCTGGCTTCGCCTGCCGCTGCTTATGTAAACGGCACCAGCATTCCTGTAGACGGCGGCCGCACCGGCAGCATCTAAGCAAGTTTTCCAACGCTTTTCATACGATAGCACAACAGTCCGCCTGTTGTGCTATTTGTTTATACAGTACCACCATTGCAAGGCTGATGACTCAGGCAGCAAGAGCGACAGGAATTTATTGCGGGAAAGACGGCGTTTGTAACCCAACTGCCGCAGGGCATGGTTGCTGTGGTGAAAATAATAAGCAGCCATTTCCGGCGCTTCGAGGCCGGTATAATAATCGAGGCTCCGGTGTGAAGCGGCATCGACCTGGGCGGGTTCATACACCATGGAATCCACAATATGGATTTCACCACCGGGCGCCAACAGCTTTTTGAGGCGATTGGTGAGCAGGTCAAGCTCAGCAAAATACTGGTAACTGGCAGCCATTACCACCACATCGAACGGAGCGCCGGGAATCTCATCCTGCAGCACATCGGCATAGATCCACTGCTGGTTGCCGGAAGAGCCAAACACCCTTGCTGCCTGCTGCAATTCGAGCAGATTGAGGTCAACAGCACACACGTCATGCCCGGCCTGGGCCAGGTTATAACTCATCCAGCCATTGCCACAGCCCACATCGAGGATGCTGAGTTTGTTGCCGCCAAAACGCTGTTTCAGGTATGTGAGCAACCGTTCAAAGGTTTTGCGGCGGTGTTTCCATTCTGCTGCATAGGTATGCCCATCGGGCACTTCGGGCAGCATACGCAATACGGCATCGGGATATACCCTGCCCTCCCTGTTGCGCACTTTTAAGTAGGCCTGCTCTTTGTGCTGGTACAATTCCGGCGATGCAATCATGTTTACCATAGGCTTGGAATTTAAAGGTCTGCTTTGGCTTTGGCAGGATCGTACTGCGGATGCGCGCGAAACAGTTGTTCCTGCAACGAATCGTTGCTGGCCTGCTGTTTCTGCCACTCATAACTTACGCTCCTGCGCCAGCGCCGCCACCAGTGCCGGAGCGACTTGGGCTGCACTACTGCCGTATGCAGAATGCCGTACTCCAGCAACGCTCCCCGGCACATGGCACAGGGCTCGAGGGTAGTCAGCATGGTTAGTTTGTTTTTATCCAGTTTGCCCCAGCCTTCCGGACCCAGCTGTTGCATGGCGCTGGTGATGGCGTTGATCTCGGCATGTTCTCCGGCCCTGCGGTTGCGGGTTACGGTGTTATAGCCGGTGCCGGTCACCTTGCCCTCGAAAAGCAATACGGCAGCCACCGGTACATCGCCGGTTTGCAGGGCAGAGTCGCCCAGTTGCCGCAATTGGCCGGTGAGCGCAGCATCCGTATCAAAACGGCTGTGCAACCGGTACCAGCCTGGCATCACCAGCAGCGCTGCCACCACCAGCACGATGGCTGCAACAAGTATAAATGCCAGCCGCTTACCCATGTGGCTTTTGTAAAGTGATCACATAATGGTCGCACCAGCGGTTAAACGGCGCTTTGTGCCAGATGCGGTTTTCAAGTTTTTCGAGCCGGGCAAACCAGCGGGGATGCTTTTCGCGAAAGCCTTCGATAAAGGGTGGAGGCACCGCAATGCTCAATCCTTTCAATGCCTTGAGCTGGCACCCGGGCAGGTGCTGCTGCACAAAAGCCGGATCGTAATAGTAACAGGTAAAATGCACCCCTTCGAGATGGGCCTGGGTGCCGTTCTTTTTCAGCCGGCGGAAGGCGGTACTGAATTTTCCCTTCAGCGCTACCAGCAATTCCCAGGGACAAATACGTGGCATGATCACCAGTGTGCAATACCCGCCCGGCTTGAGCAAGGTATTCATATCGTGCAATACTTTATCGAGATCGGGCGTACAGTTGAGTCCACCAAAATCGGAGAACACATAATCGAACCGGCGATCGCCCAGCTGCTCCAGGTTGTTGAACGAGCATTGCAAAGGCGTTACGCTGCCTGCTCCCTGAAAAAGAGCGGCTTTGGCCGCTACCTGCGCCAGCATACCCGGTGCATTGTCGGTAGCGAGTACATGCGCTCCATGCCCGGCAAAGAAAAAAGAATCGATGCCGGTACCGCAATTCAGCTCCAGCATCTGTGCTTCGCGGGGTAGCCATTGCAGCACTTCGCTCCGCACCCGCTGGCGCACCCAGCCAATGAGACTGTTGGCTTCGTCGATGTCGTCAAACACGGCCGACTGCCTCGAAAAAGCATCGCTCACGTTATATTCCTGGAGTTGGACCATCATGCCATGCGGGGTTTTACAAACAACCGGCGTAACCGGTGCATATAGTATTTACAATATACCGAAACCATGGCTTTTGCCGAAACAAAATCCTGGTACCAGTAAGGTTTTATCATGAAGGGATGTGCTGCCGAAGTGTAGTCTTCGAGGTAGGCGATGCTGCTATTAGCGGCCAGCCGGGCTTCTGCTTTGGGCGTCAACGGTTTCACCAGCAAGGAACGCACCGTGGTGCGCAATTGCCAGCTCCATTGCCGTGCCCTGTGGCGGTACACCTCAGGCCAGGGCACCCAACACAGATCAGGCTGGTGAAGCACGACCAGCTGATAGCCCCGGGCCTGCCAGTATTCGCCATTGGCCCGTTCGCTGCCTTTGTCAAAATTCAGTCCTGCTTTCATGGCTTTAGCCACATCGATCAGGCCGGTATCGGCTACGCCAAAATCGCGGTGCAGGTGCGCTTCCGGGTATTGGGGCAACACCGTTTTCTCGGCCATATAAAAAGCAATGCGCGCCAGGAAACAGGTATTGACCATCAGTACCTTGGGCTGCGCAAAAAGCCGGGTGCATTGTTCCGGTAATAGAGGATTGTTGCGCACGAATTGCATATCGTCCTGCACAAAGTAAACATACCGGTAACCTTTACCGGCAGCATAGGTCAATGCGGCTTCCATATTGCGGTACAAGCCGCCGTGTTTTCCTGCGCCGGTTGGCGCTTCGGCATAAGTTACCTGATCGCCTAGTGATTGCAATAAAGCTACAGTAGCGGGAGCCGTGCTATGGTCGTCCCACACATGCCAATCAGTACCGGGGTAAAACTGTTCGATGGATTGCAGCAGGTTGGCCAGGTAATGCCCCCGGTTGTAGCTGAAAATGCAGATCAGTACCCCATTCAAGGCCTGGCTCATGATACCGGTACCTGTTTAAGCCGGCGGTATTCCTGCTGCTCCTGCCAGGCGTAATACGGAATGCGCACCATGCGGTTGAGGTATGCGAGGGAAAACACCGACGCGTCCTTCGACTGCTGGTACCTGGCCCGTTGAATGCGGTACATGGCATGCACATAGCGGTGCAGTTGCTTGTAAAAACCCGGAGGATAAGTGTTGTTAAACATCAGCGCCAGTTCATCGCTATCCGTCCAGTTGGCTTTTTGCACCAGCTCGGCTTTCACCCTGTCGTAAAACGGGGTGCCGGGCAGCGGATACGATACCGAAATACCAATATCCTCGGGCATCAGGCGCTTCACCATATCGAGCGTCAGTTCTATGTCTTCCATCGTTTCGCCGGGATAGCCAAACTGCAGGAAGAAAGCCGGCCGGATGCCGTGTTTTTTGAGTTGTGCGGTAGCCTGGGCAATCTGTGCAATCGTAGTGCCTTTGTCCATCGCATCGAGGATGCGTTGTGAACCACTTTCGGCGCCCATCCACACGGTTTCGCAACCTGCCTCGGCCAGTGGTTCTATCTGTGCATCTTCGAGCAGCAGATCGGCGCGGGACTGGATTTTAAACCGCAGCCTCAAACCATGTTCACGGGTGAGTTCGGCAAAACGCTTCACCCAGCCCGGTTTGAGGCCAAAAATATCGTCGCAGAACCAGATATGATCGTATTTCACTTTGGTGCGGAGTAACAGCAGTTCTTCCACCACATGTTCCGGAGAACGGGCGTTGTAACGGTTGCCATAAATGGGTTTGGCGCACCAGTTGCATTTGTAAGGGCAGCCCCTGGTAGTGCCAATATTGATGCTGAAATAACCGGTGCTGATTTGCCAGGCTATCTGGTAAGGTTTCAGGTTCACCAGGTCCCAGGCGGGCAGCGGCAGCTCGTCCAGGTTGCGGATCACAGGGCGGCGGGGCTGGTTGGCCACCTGGCCTTCCTGCATCCATGCAGCACCTGCAATGCCTTGCAGATCGTTGTTACCGGCCTGCCAGCGTTGCAACACTTCAAGCACTGTATATTCGGCCTCGCCCAGCAACACCACATCGGTGTCGTGCGCCAGGTAATCGGCATAATGATCGGTACTATCCGAGGAAGAAATCATCACCCTGATGCCCATTTGACGCGCCATAGCAGCCATTGCAAAAGCAGCTTCGCGCATGTTCGTGAGGCACATCTTGGTGAGGTAATTGAATCCGTCGTCATAAATCACCAGCACATCGGGCCGTTCCGCTTTGAGCACCGGGCGCAGGTCTTCGGGCCCGTGGGCAAACATGACATCGAAAAAAGACACTTCAAATCCCTGCTGCCGCACCAGGGCCGCTGCGGTGAGCGTGCCATAAGGAGCGTAAGGCTGCTGGGTTTCCCATTGTTTGGGATCGAACCGCAAAAAATAGGAATGGGTAAATAACACTTTCATACACTATCGGAATCTCTGACTACACTATCGTTTTTTGGACCTGAACAAGGGGAGGAAAAAGCCGGTGAGGAACATCAGTACCATGCCAATGCCCGTGCCCTGCAAAAACCATTTGAGCAGTTGCCTGCCACCGGTGGAAGGAGGTGCCGGGTGAGGAAATACGATGTCATACATACTTTCTACCGCCCGGGTTTGGGCCAGTTTTTTTTCTGTTTCAATGCGCTCTTTGGTCAGGCTGTTGCCCAGCGATACCAGGGCGGTTACATCCTTCTCGGTGAGCGAGTCCAGCATGGACGGCTGCCGGTAGGCATTACCGGAAGCATATTGCGCCAGCACCTGGTCGGTAATACCAATATACTTGCTGAGGCCTGCTATTTTTTTGACCAGTTCACTATCCCGGGCCGGCCGGTTGCGTTGTACCAGCTTGTTGCTGTTCAAATAATCTTCCAATCCCTGCGCAATCAGTTCGCCGTTGCGGTTGTGACTGAGGTCGGCATATACATAAAACGGCGCTTTGCTCTGCCCCGCATCTTCATTCAGCGGCACCCCATTGATGTTGTAAGCCCTGAACCCTTCAATATCTGCCACCACACTATCCGGCAGGTGCAACATACGGCCAACGGTTGCTTTATCGCCGCTTTGCATCATGTACCCCAATCCCTGCACCAGGTCGCCATAAATTTTGTGGTGCAGTTCCGAGTAAATGAACGACATCTTGAGTTCATATCCCGGTTGTCTGCCGGGGCGTTTCATCAATTGCAGACCGGTGTATACCAATCCGATCATCAGGGCCAGCAACGCCAGCAGGCGGTTGGAGGCAATCTCTCTGAATCCGGCCATGATCCAGGCCATAAAATCTTCTGCAATACTGGCTGAGGTTTCTGTTTTCTTCTTTTCGTGATCCATGCGTTGACGGGACTAATCTGGTTGTGGTTGGTGTTAACAGGCCACCTGGCTTACGGCTGCTACTTCGGTATATGGCCGGTTGGCTTCGAGGTGGTTCAGTATTTTTTTCTGGGTATTCTTAAAATGGTTTTTCGAAACGTTAGGACGGGTTTTAAACGCCAGGTCATAATCTGCAGCAGGGTATCCTTTGCTGCGCCATTTGCGCTGCCATTTCTGATCGGTAGTTCGCATCAGCCAGCGGTTCAGTCCTTCCGGAGCCAGACCGTTGAGCAGCCATTCGGCCCCCCGACGGATCAGGTTTTTCTCTGAGGAACGGAACGCAGGCGATTTCTCATAATTGGGCAGGTAACAACGGCTCCAGGTATTGTGGGCATAAAAACGCTCGTAACAATCGGCCACACTATACAGCGGCACCAGCGTAGCCAGTTCCGTAGCCGTAAAGCGGTTTTGTTCTTCGATCTGCAACGCTGATTCGTCCACGAAATAGTTCATGCAGAAATCATGCTGCCGGTTCACCACAAACGTCAGTTTTTTGAACACATGCAGCAAGGTGCGGGCAATCCAGAGCCGGTTGGTCGAGGTGACGATAAAAAAATCGATATCCGCGCCCCGGGGAGCAATTCCCTTGGACAACGAACCCGACAATCCCACAAAACTCACAAAAGGAAACCAGGATATAATGCGGGCCGACCGCCGGATGCGGCCTTCAAAAGTCTCCAGCTTGCTGCGCGCCTCCAGCCGGGCCACCACATTGGTTCGGATATCGGCCAGGCCGTAATAATCGTTGAACACCTGTACTTCTCCCAGGTGAACGAGGCGGTTGAGGCAGCCCTGTACCTCCTGCTCTGTGCAGGCGATACCGGCAAATACCTGAATTTCAGTCACCAGCAACGGATGACTGAAGCAGGAAAAATAACGTAACGTGTCTATAACAGCTTGCTCCAAAGGATGATGAGTTTCCATAAATCAGGTTTCAATCGCCACGAGTAAATATATTAACAATCAAACACATTTCAAATATTCAACAACTGTTTTACAATCTCCTTTCAATTTACCCACTTCCCCCACTGCACTGGCCTCATTCCCGACGAAAAGGAATTTGCTGTGGATGAAACCAGATTTCGAAAGACTCAAATGTGAAGTCGAAATGAGGAGGATTGCTTGGGAGTCAATGGTGAATGGTCAATAGCCAATTCTGACGTGAGCCGGCAGAGGTGAAAGAGCCTGTCCCGCCTCATGCGGGATGAGACGGCGCGAGGTGAAGTCCTGTCGGAGCCTGTCCCGCATGCTTATGCGGGATGCGTAGCCCCCGCCAGGTCTGAACAGGTGAGTGGTCGATCGTGAGACGGCAGGGGTGAAAGAGCCTGTCCCACCACCTCCTATGTCGGCGGGGTAGCTCATTACAATCCACCGAGCCTTCATGAGCAACGAATT
>Ga0247823_10003684_pt1 | contig 12356 bp, 9 predicted proteins | sample 13C_PalmiticAcid_2_FD_192426 | JGI IMG/M metagenome (GOLD analysis project Ga0247823, IMG submission 192426) | Soil microbial communities from agricultural site in Penn Yan, New York, United States - 13C_PalmiticAcid_Day30 | ecosystem: Environmental > Terrestrial > Soil > Agricultural land...
CCGTGGCCCAGGCCACGGCCGCCGCGAAGCCCCCGGCCGCCGTGCCGGGCCGCTTCAAGGACAACCCGATCGTCTACTTCCTGATCACCGACCGCTTCGAGAACGGCAACCCGTCGAACGACCACGCCTACGGTCGCCAGAAGGACGGCAAGGACGAGATCGGCACCTTCCACGGCGGTGACCTGAAGGGCGTGACGAACAAGCTCAAGCAGGGCTGGTTCAAGGACCTCGGCGTCAACGCCATCTGGATCACTGCGCCGTACGAGCAGATCCACGGCTGGGTGGTGGGTGGCAACAAGGAGTTCAAGCACTACGCCTACCACGGCTACTACGCGCTCGACTTCACCACCCTCGACCAGTCGATGGGCACCCCCGAGGAACTGCGCGAGATGGTCGACACGGCCCACGCGCAAGGCATCCGCATCCTCTTCGACGTGGTGATGAACCACCCGGGCTACCTCGACATCCAGAGCGCCAGGGACCTGGGCCTCAAGGTGCTGTGGCCCGATTCGGAGAAGGCGACGCTCGCCGACTACCACGGCTACATCGACTACAACAACTTCAACTTCACGCAGTGGTGGGGCCGCGACTGGGTGCGCGCCGGACTGCCGGGCTACATCGACGGCGGCCGCGACGACCAGACGATGCAGCTCGCCTACCTGCCCGACTTCCGCACCGAAAGCACGGAGTTCGTGAAGCTGCCGGCCTTCCTGCAGAAGCGCCAGCCGTTCACCCCACCGCCGCCCGCTCCTGCGCCAAAAGGCAAGAAGGCGCGCAAGGCGGCTGCCGCGGCCGCGGCCCAGCCCGCGCCGCAGCCCTACCCCGGCAAACCCGACACCCACGCCCGCGACCTCCCCGACACCACGGTGCGCGGCTACCTCATCACCTGGCTCACCGACTGGGTGCGCGAGTACGGCATCGACGGCTTCCGCGCGGACACGGTCAAGCACGTGGAGCCCGCCGCGTGGGCCGAACTCAAGACCACGGCCACGAAGGCCCTGGCCGAGTGGAAGTCGAAGAACCCCGGCAAGAAGATCGACGACGAGCCCTTCTGGATGGTGGGCGAATACTGGGGCAAGGGCCCCGAGCGCGACGCGCTGCACGACCACGGTTTCGACGCGCTGATCAACTTCGAATTCCAGGCCGACGTCGCGAAGCCCGACGCGATGTTCACCCGCTACGCGAAGCTGCTGTCCGGCCGCCCCGGCTACACCGCGCTGAACTACCTGTCGTCGCACGACACCTCGCTGTTCGACCGCAAGAAGCTCGAGGAGGCCGGCGCCGGCCTGATGCTGTCGCCGGGCGCCGTGCAGATCTTCTACGGCGACGAGACGGCCCGCCCGCTCGGCCCCGTGCCCGACTCCGACCCGCAGCAGGCCACCCGCTCGGACATGAACTGGTCGTCCATGGACACCGCGCTGCTCGCCCACTGGCGCAAGCTCGGCACGTTCCGCCAGCGCCATGTGGCGCTCGCGCGCGGCGAACACCGCGCGCTGGCGGACGCCCCCTTCACCTTCAGCCGCGTCGACAAGGACAGCGGCGACCGCGTGGTGGTCGCGATGAACGCCGCGGGCAGCCGCGCCATCGTCACCGGAGACACCTTCCCCGAAGGCACCAAGGTGCGTGACGCCTACTCCGGCCAGCCCGGCATCGTCACCGGCAGGCGCGTCGCGCTCGATGCCGGCCGGTGGGTGCTGCTCGAACGCGCGCCCTGACCGCCGGCATGCGCTGCCCCGTTGTTCGGTACAGTGGGTGCAGGATTCCTCCTGCACCCTCATGGACCCGTACGTCGTATCCACCGACCCGCACCTGGCCGAACTGATGGCAACGGACCTCGACGCCGGCGAAGCCGAACCCCGGCTGCTCGCGGACATCGGCGCCACCTACGCCCGCTTCTGCATCGAGCGCGTGCGCGGCCGCTTCGAGCGCATCGCCGTGCTGCCCTGCGACGACTACGCGGACTTCGTGCCGATGGTGCGCGCGTACCTCGACACGGTGCCCGACCTGCGCCCGAAACACGGCGCGCTGGCCATCGCCTACCCCATCGACGGCGACGGGGTTCGCATGACCAACCGCGCCTGGGAGTTCTCGATCCAGGACGTGCAGCAGCAGCTGGGCCTGTCGACCCTCCTGGTCGTGAACAACTTCACCGCGCTCGCGATGGCGCTGCCCGGCGTCGGCGAGGGCGGCCGCGTGCAGGTGGGCGGCGGCACGGCCGCGAGCGACGGCGTGATCGGCCTGCTCGGGCCGGGCACCGGCCTCGGCGTGTCGGCGCTCATTCCCGCGAACGACCGCTACATCAGCCTCGCGAGCGAAGGCGGCCACACCAGCTTCTCGCCCATCGACGAGCGCGAACTGCGGGTGCTGCGCCATGTGTGGAAGTCGATGACGCACGTGTCGGCCGAACGCCTCGTGTCCGGCCCCGGCATCGAACTGATCTACGAGGCGTTGCGCGACGGCGACCCCGCGCACCCGGCGAGCCTGGCCACCGCCGAGGTGGTGCGCCGCGCCCAGCGGGGCGAAAGCGCGCTGTGCGCCGAGACCATCGACTGCTTCTGCGCGATGCTGGGCACCGTGGCGGCCGACCTGGCGCTCACGCTCGGCGCCACCGGCGGCATCTTCGTCGGCGGCGGCATCGTGCCGCGCCTCGGCGACCTGTTCCTCAAGTCGCCGTTCCGCCAGCGCTTCGAGGAGAAGGGGCGCTTCTCCGCGTACCTCTCGCGCATCCCCACCTACGTGCTCACCGCCGACAACCTCGCCTTCCACGGCGTGTCGACGCTGCTCGTGGACCACGTCCCGAGCCGCGACGGCGGCAACCCGCTGCTCGAGCGCATCCGCCACGCGCGCGAGGGCCTGTCCCCGGCCGAGCGGCGCGTGGCCAACGTCGTGCTGGAGAACCCGCGCGCGGTGCTGAACGACGCGGTGGGCGTGATCGCCAAGCGCGCCGAGGTCAGCCAGCCGACCGTGATCCGCTTCTGCCGCTCGCTCGGCTTCGAGGGCCTGGCCGACTTCAAGCTCAAGCTGGGCTCCGGGCTGACGGGCACCGTGCCGTTCCAGCGCACGCAGGTGCGCCGGCAGGACGCCATGTCGGACCTGTGCGCGAAGGTGCTCGACAACACCATCTCGTCCATCGTGCAGTTCCGCGAGAGCCTCAACGTCGAGACCATCGAGCGCACCATCGGGCTGCTGCGCGACGCGTCGCGGGTCGAGCTCTTCGCCGTGGGCAACTCGGCGATGGTGGCGCTCGACGCACAGCACAAGCTGTTCCGCTTCCGCATCCCGGTGGTCGCGCGGTCAGATCCATCCATGTTCTCGATCGCGGCCGAGGTGCTGGGGCCGAAGGACGTGGCGGTGTTCATCTCCAGCTCGGGCCAGACGCCCGAGCTCGTGCGCGCCGCCGACGCCGCGAAGGACCGCGGCGCGGCCATCGTCGCCATCACGTCGACCCAGTCGCCGCTCGCGAAGAAGGCCGACGTGTGCATCGCGGTGGACCACGACGAGGACAGCTCCACCTTCGTGGCGATGATCTCGCGCATCCTGCACCTGCTGGTGGTGGACATGGTGTCGGTGGGACTGGCCGTGCGGCGCATGCCCGAGGGCACGACGCCGTCCGTGGCGTCCGACTCCGGTGACGTCCGAGGCCAATCGACCCCGGGGGTCTGGATCTCCCACATCGGCTGACGCCCGCCGGATCAGCCCGGGGCGATGCCCAGGGGGTGGGCAGAGGGACGTTCCCGGTGCACGGCTCCATGGGGCAATCCATCCCGGAACACCTCGCCGGAGGCGACGTCGGTTCGTTTGCGCACAGACACCGGCGCAGCGGTGAAGCAAGTTGGGCTCCACCCTTTCATGCCCCCAGGAGAGCCCGATGACCAAGACCCAACGAAAGCGCGACGCCGCGGAGGCTTGCGCCAGCGAGCTTGCGGCCCCGGGCGAAGCGGTCGCAGGCTTTGCCGAGCCGCGGCCGGCTCAGCCGACGCCGCTGGCCCCGCCGTCACCTCCCACCGGTCCGGTGCAATGGTTGGGCCTGCTCCCGCGGCTGTTGCGGCGCTGACGACGTTGTGTTCGATACCGCACAAACGACGGGACCGTGCCGGCCTACACTGAAGGCTGCGGGTGAGGCGAGGAAGCCAACCGGCGCCCACGCCTCCCCGGGAGCTCGCCCATGTCCCCGCCGTCGCCGTTCCCCGGGAGCAACCAGTTGCTCGACGCCCTGCCGCCGCAGGATCTGGCGCGCTGGGCCGCCCTCCTCGAACCCGTCGACATGCCGCTCGGCCAGGTGCTCTACGAGTCCGGCATCACGCTGAGCCACGTCTACTTCCCGGTCACCGCGATCGTGTCGCTGCTGTACGTGATGGAGGACGGCGCCTCGGCGGAGATCGCCGTGGTGGGCCGGGAGGGCCTCGTCGGCATCGCGTTGTTCATGGGGGGCGGATCGACGCCGAGCCGGGCCGTCGTGCAGAGCGCGGGCAAGGGCCTCCGGCTGCGGGCGGATGCCCTCACGGCGGAGTTCAACCGCGCCGGGCCGGTGATGCACCTGCTGCTGCGCTACACCCAGGCGCTGATCACGCAGATGGCGCAGACCGCCGTCTGCAACCGGCACCATTCGCTCGACCAGCAGCTGTGCCGCTGGCTGCTGCTGAGCCTCGACCGGCTGAACAGCCAGGAGCTCGTGATGACGCAAGAGCTCATCGCGAACATGCTCGGCGTTCGGCGCGAAGGTGTGACCGAGGGCGCACTGAAGTTGCAGAAGGCCGGTCTGATCCGCTACGCCCGCGGCCACATCTCGGTGCTGAACCGTTCCGGGCTCGAGGCCCGCACCTGTGAATGCTATTCGGTGGTCAAGCGCGAGTACGACCGGCTGCTGCCGGCGCTGAAGGACTGACCCGCGCCGATCCCGTCCGTGCGGTAGAGCACGGTGGGCCGCCGCAGCGCAGGCGCACACTGGAGGCGGCACTTCCGGAGCCCTGGTGACCCCTCCCCACAATCGCATGATCGAGCGGCTGCCCCATCGCGACCGGCGGCACCTGATCGCCCAGTGCGAGGAAGTGTTCCTCTCGCGTGCCGCGTCGCTGTGGGATGCCGGATCCCCGGCGCTGCATGTCCACTTTCCCGTCGACTGCAACATCGCCCTTCTCGCGCAGGTGCCGGGGCATCCGGCGCTCGAGATCGCGATGGTGGGCCGGGAAGGGCTCGTGGGCGCCCATGTGATGCTCGGCGCGGTGTCGGCGCCCTGGCAGGCCAAGGTGCTCGGGGAGGGGATGGCATGGCGCATCGGCGTGCGCGCATTCCGCGAGGAGCTGGTGCACAGCGCCGCCCTCGACATCGGCCTGCGCCGCTACCTCCACGTGCTGATGACCCAACTGTCCACCGCGGCCTCCTGCGCCCGCTTCCACACGATCGCGCCGCGCCTGGCACGCTGGCTGCTGATGTGCCAGGACCGGGCACCGTCCGCCCAGCTCGCCGCAACGCACGAATGGGCCGCGGCGATGCTCGGGGTGAGGCGCGTGGGGGTCACGGCGGCGGCCGGCTCGCTGCAGCGCCAGGGGCTCATCGCATACCACCGGGGAGAGCTCACGATCCTGGACCGGGCCGGACTGGAAGCCGCTGCCTGCAGCTGCTACGCCACGGACCGCAAGGATTTCAGCTCGAGCTTCGGCGAACCGCTGGGCCGCGAAGCCATCGTCGCTGGCAGCGTGCGTTAGCGCACAGTCCACGCCGGTCATTGCGCCTACAACGGATCGTGTCCCTTCCGTCCGGAACCCGAGATGACCCTGTCCGAATTCCCTCCTCCGCCCCTGGATGCCGTCCGGATCCTGCGGCGCGAACACGAGGTGTTGAGGCGGATGTTCCTGACCTTCACCCGAGTCCGCCACGACAGCGGCGAACGGCGCCGCGAAGGCGACATCGTCGGCCGGATCTGCCTCGGCCTCAGCCTGCACGAACGAGCCGAGCAGGAGGTGGTGATGCCAGCCCTGCTCGCGCATCCACGCGGCACCTCCGCCGTCCGGCAGTTGAGCGCCGGACATGCGCTCGTGGGCGCCCTCATCGCGCAGCTCGACGAGCTCGAGCCGGGCGATCCGGGACACCACGCCGCCATGTCGGCGCTCGCCAGCTGTGTGTCGGACCACTTCGCCGAGGAGGAGTCCGCCCTGTTCCCGCATCTCTCCGGGCTGGACACCGCGGCCATCGCCCAGGCGATGGTCTCGCGACAGCGCCAGTGGCGTGTCGACGCCATGCGCGCGGCGCCACACCGCGTCCATGACGACGACCAGGCCTGGCCCGCCACGGGTCACGTGGTCGACGATTGGTCCCCGCCGGATGCCCTTTCGCCCTCCCCGACGCCCTCGCGGCACGACTGACGACCAGGAGCCCAGTCCATGAACGACCTCTCTCCGGCGGCCCCGCGGCCGCTCGTGTGCGAACCGGAGCCGATGGGATTCTGGGACGACCTGTTCAACGCCGTGAAGTTCAAGCTTCGGCAATTGGCGCCCCCCTTCGGACCGGCGCCCAGCGCGGTGGAGGCGGTGGTGTGGTCGCGCAGCAGCTTCCTCGAATGCGTGGACGCCCTCGATCGCCTGCAGGCCGCCGTGGCCCAGGAGCGCCACCGGCGCCACGCGGCCGAACGGGATGTCTGCAGTGCCCAGGACGCCTTGGCCAAGGCGCTGCACGAGCTGGTCGGCACCCGCGCCGGCGAGCAGCGCGCCCGTCACCTGGCCCTGCACGACAGCCTGACGGCGCTGCCGAACCGCGAACACTTCCACACCCGGCTGGAGCATGCGCTGGGCGAGGCCGGTCCGAAGACAGAATCCCTCGCGGTGCTGTACCTGGACCTCGACGACTTCAAGCGGGTGAACGACGAACATGGTCACGAGGTCGGCGACGAATTGCTGCGCATCGTGGCCTCCCGTCTGGCACGCGCCGTGCGCAAGGGCGACATGGTGGGCCGCCTCGGAGGCGACGAGTTCGCGTTCCTGCTGTCGACGGCGGCCACGCGGCAGCAACTCCACCATGTGGCGATCAAGCTGTCCGACGCCGTCTCGGCGCCACTGCAGATCGGCGATCAGAGCTTCACCATCCGCCCGAGCATCGGCATCGCACGAAGCCCGGCCGATGGCCGCTCGACCACGGTGCTGCTGCGCAGCGCCGACGCCGCCATGTACCACGCCAAACGCCTCGGCATGGGCTACGCGTTCTTCGACGAGGTGCCGGACTCGGTCACGCAGATCCGCCCGATGGGGCCGCCCCGCCCGAGCCGTCTTGGCGGGCCCGCGTTACGGCAAGTCCCGATCGAACGCAGCGGATGAGCCGGGAAGACCGCCGCACGGGAGCGGCGGCGGCGACCGCTCACGCCCCCATGCCACAATCCGCCGCGTGAGCACGCCGACCCGACTCCTCCTCGCCGAAGACGATCCCACGCTGGCCGACGCCCTGTCGGCGAACCTGCGCCAGGCCGGCTTCGAGGTGGTCCATGCGGACAACGGGGCGGTCGCCGAGTACCTGCTGCTCAACCAGCCGTTCGACCTGGGCATCATCGACCTCGGCCTGCCGATGGTCGACGGCCTGACGGTGCTCAAGCGCGCCCACGCCGCCCGCCCCGCCCTGCCGCTGCTGATCCTCACCGCGCTCGACAGCCTGGAGAGCCGCGTGGCCGGCCTCAACGCCGGGGCCGACGACTACCTCACGAAACCGTTCGACTTCCCCGAGCTGGAAGCCCGCGTCGGCGCGCTGCTGCGCCGCGCCCGCCTCGTGGGCACGCCGGCGCGCCAGCCGGTGCAGACCAGCGGCCAGCTGAGCTTCGACCGCGAGGGCCGCCGCGCCGCCATCGGCGGAGCCCCGGTGGACCTGTCGCCGCGCGAATGGCTGCTGCTCGACCTGCTGCTCACCCACGAGGGCAAGGTCGTCACGAAGGAACAGATCGGCCAGGCCTGGGCCGGCGAAGGCAACGAGCCGGGCACGGTGGCCGGGGCGCTGGAGGTCTACATCCACCGGCTGCGGCGCAAGCTCGAAGGGTCGGGGCTGGGCATCCGCACGGTGCGGGGGCTCGGGTACCTGCTCGAAGCGGCGGGATGATCACCCCCTGCAGTCACTCCGGCGAAAGCCGGGGCCCCTTGCCGGCGGGGCGCGCTTCGTCCGCGGTGGGTCCCGGCTTTCGCCGGGATGACCGTCGTGGAGGGTGACGGCCCATGCCCATCGAACGCCTCTCCCAATCCCTGCGCACGGTGCCGTGGCTCACACCCGGCTCGCGCTCCCTGCGCACGCACCTGCTCGTGTGGCTGCTGCTGCCCCAGCTCGTGCTGTGGGCCGCAGCCGCGTTCATCACCTACAACGTGGCCGCGCGCTACGCCAACCTCGCGATCGACCGCAACCTCTACCAGTCGTCGCAGGCGCTCGGCCGCCAGGTCAAGCCGCTCGGCAACGGGCTGCTGATCGACTTCCCGCGCGCGGCCCGCGACATCATCGAGTCCGACCCCGACGACAAGGTCTACTACATGGTGAGTTCGCCGCCGGGCGAGTTCATCCTCGGCAACCACAAGCTGCCGCTGCCGCCCAACGGGGCGACCATGCCGCCGTACAACGACCCGGTGTTCTACAACGCCAGCGTCGCCGACCAGAACGGCACGCCGGTTTCGGTGCGCATCGCCGCGCTCTACGTGGGCTGGGGTGAGGACGACACGCCGCAGACGATGCTCGTCCAGGTGGCCAAGAGCCGGGCGAGCCGCGACGCGCTCGCGGGCCAGATCCTCGTCGACATGGCGCTGCCGCTCAGCGGCCTCGTGCTGCTGATGTCGGTGATCGTGTGGGCCGGCATCCGCGCGGGCCTCGCGCCGCTCGCCCGCCTGCGCGACGCGGTGGTCGACCGCGCGCCCGACAACCTCACGCCCATCCAGCTCGCCACGTCGCCCGAGGAGGTGCGTGTGCTGGTCAACGCCCTGAACGAGCTGCTGCACGCGGTGCAGCACAGCGTGGCGGGACAGCGCCGCTTCATCAGCGACGCCGCCCACCAGCTGCGCACGCCGCTCGCCGGTCTCAAGAGCCAGACCGAACTGGCGCTGAAGGAGGCCGGCGACCCCGCGCTCAAGGCCCGGCTGCAGCGGGTGCACGACAGCGCCACGCGCAGCGCCCACCTCGTCAGCCAGCTGCTGACGCTCGCGCGCGCCGAACCCGAGTCCACGAACAGCATGGGCCGATCGCGCTTCGACCTGCGCCGCACCGTGGAGGAAGCCACCGCCGAGATGGTGCCGCGCGCGCTCGCCGCCGGCATCGACCTCGGCATGGCGGACCCCGGCGCCGTCGCGCCGCAGCCCGTGATGGTGGACGCCAACGCGCTGCTGATCCGCGAGGCGGTGGTCAACGTCGTCGACAACGCGATCCGCTACGCGGGCCGCGGGGCCGAGGTCACCGTGCGGGTGCTGGCGCAGGACCAGAAGGCCATCGTCGAGGTCGAGGACTCCGGCCCCGGCATCCCGCCGGAACACCACCAGGCGGTGTTCGAGCGCTTCTTCCGCGCGACGCACGAGGGCAGCGGCTGCGGCCTCGGGCTCGCGATCGTGAAGGAGATCGTCGAGCGCCACGACGGCCGCGTCGAACTGCACAGCCGCATCCCCCGCGGCCTGCGCGTGCACATCCAGCTGCGCCGCGCCAGCTGAGCGCCCCCGCGGCGACACGCTTTGTTAACGATAAATTAACGAACGTTGTAGGCGATTTCCCACAGGGATATCCCCATCAGCAATCGCCACAAAGTCGACGAAGATAACGTTAACACGCTGTGTTGACGACCCCTCTGGTCTGTTGCGGCCGCGACAGGAACCCCATCGACTTCTGGAGTACCTCATGAACGAATCTCTGGTTCGTGCGCACCGCCGTCCGGTGCCGCGCCCCCTCGCACTGAAGATCCTGCTGACCGGCGCCCTCGGCGCGTCCCTGCTGGCCGGTTGCGGGGACGACGACACCGTGGCCGAGACCCCGCAGCCCGTGATCGGCGTGCGCACGAAGGCCGTGCTGACCGTCGACGGCAAGCAGTTCAAGGATGCCAACGGCAACGGCACGCTCGACGCGTACGAGGACTGGCGCCGCCCGCTGCAGGAGCGCATCGACCACCTCGTGTCGCTGATGACACTCGAGGAGAAGGCCGGCCTGATGCTCATCGACACGATGAACGCGGGCACCGCGGGCGCCCTGCCGGCGAACGCCACCAACTTCGTGCAGACGCAGCAGATGCGGCGCTTCATCTTCCGCAGCGTCGTGACCGCCACGCCGGCCGCCGGCCAGGTGACGCCGCAGCAGGCCGCCGAGTTCACGAACGCCGTGCAGGCGATGAGCGAGGCGAGCCGCCTCGGCATCCCGTCGCTGTTCAAGTCGAACGCGCGCAACCACTACGAGAAGGACGCGCGCGTCGGCATCAACGAGGCCGCCGGTGCGTTCACCGAGTTCCCGAAGGAAGCCGGCCTCGCCGCCGCGTCGCTGGGCGCGGGCGACATGTCGCTCATCAAGAACTTCGCCACCGTGATGGGCAACGAGTGGAAGTCCATCGGCCTGCGCGGCATGTACGGCTACATGGCGGACCTGTCGACCGAGCCTCGCTGGTACCGCGTGCACGAGACCTTCACCGAGGACGCCGACCTCAACGCGGACATCATGAAGACGCTCGTGCAGACGCTGCAGGGCACCACGCTCAAGGACGGCACGTCGGTCACCCCGAACTCGGCCGTGGCGCTGACGATGAAACACTTCCCCGGCGGCGGCCCGCAGGAGATGGGCCTCGACCCGCACTACGCCCACGGCAAGAACCAGGTCTACCCGGGCGGCAACTTCGGCTACCACCTCAAGCCCTTCAAGGCGGCGCTGGACGCGGGGGTGTCGGCCGTGATGCCGTACTACGGCGTGCCCATCGACGTCACGTACGAGGGCGTCCACTACGAGCAGACCGGCATGGCCTTCTCGAAGCAGATCGTGACCGACCTGCTGCGCGGCAAGCTCGGCTTCCAGGGCTACGTGAACTCGGACACCGGCATCATCAACGACCGCGCCTGGGGCCTCGAGAAGAAGAGCGTGGCCGAACGCGTGGCCGCGGCCATCAATGGCGGCACCGAGACGCTGTCGGGGTTCAACCTCAACAAGACCATCGTCGACCTGGTCGCCGCCAACCTCGTCACCGAGGCGCGGGTGACCGAAGCGGCAAAACGCCTGCTGAAGGAGCAGTTCCAGCTGGGCCTGTTCGAGAACCCGTACGTGGACGTCACGCTCGCGGCGGGCGCCATCGGCAGCGATGCCAACCGCACGGCCGGCCTCGACATCCAGCGCAAGTCGATCGTGCTGCTGCAGAACAAGGACCAGGCCGGCGGCGGCAAGACGCTGCCGCTGAAGGCCGGGGCCAAGGTCTACACGATGGGCCTCGCGAAGAGCGACGTCGACAAGTACGGCTACACGGTGACCGACGGCGAGGCGCTGGTCAACGGCGCACGCCCGAGCGCCGCGGGGCATGACGTCGCGATCATCCGGGTCGAGGTGTCGAACAACCGCCTCGTGCCGGGGACGACGACGAAGTACACCAGCACCTACGCCAGCAACGACCCGGCCACCGGCGGCCGCATCAACCCGGCCACGGGCAAGAGCTGGGGCTCGGTCGATCGTTGCGTCTCCCCGGCCGACTATTCGGCGGACGACGCCGGCAAGGCCTGTACCGACAGCGGCCTCAACTTCGGCGGCTCGTTCCCGTGGGAGAACGGCATGCTGTCCTTCTCCGAGATGGACACCGCCCAGTCGTGGCTCGTCTCGCCGTCGCTCGACCAGATCAAGGCCGTGATGAACGAGGTGGGCCCGGGCAAGACGGTGCTCGCGATCTACTTCCGCCAGCCGTACGTGCTCGACGACGCCAGCGGCCTGAAGGATGCCGGCGCCATCGTGGCCGGGTTCGGCGTGAGCAACACCGCGCTGCTCGACGTGCTGGGCGGCAAGGTGCTCGCCACCGGCGCCGCCGCGCGCCCGGCCGGCAAGATGCCGTTCGCCCTCGCGAACAAGGTGCAGGCCATCCTCGACAACCAGCCCGACGTGCCGGGGTACCCCGCCGCGGACACCCTGTTCCCCTTCGGGTTCGGGCTGACCTACTGACCTGAGCGCTTCCTTTTCCTCTGGGGCTCACGGCCGGTTCGGCCTCGGCGAAAGCCGGGGCGGACCGGCCTTTTTTCATCCGCCACCCGCACATCCCCGCCCCGGTCGCCTCCGGCCCGAGGGTTATTACTCATTAATGTCAATTAATCTTTCATTAAGAATCGAGGGATCGATCTCCCTGGAAGGTCGATGTGCCCCGGGGTGCCCCCGCTCCTCCCTGCCGGCATCTTTTCTCCATGACTTCA
>Ga0247823_10003686_pt1 | contig 12356 bp, 11 predicted proteins | sample 13C_PalmiticAcid_2_FD_192426 | JGI IMG/M metagenome (GOLD analysis project Ga0247823, IMG submission 192426) | Soil microbial communities from agricultural site in Penn Yan, New York, United States - 13C_PalmiticAcid_Day30 | ecosystem: Environmental > Terrestrial > Soil > Agricultural land...
GTTCCTGCGCCGCGACGGGCTTGGGTGCCGGGGCGGGCGTAGGGAGCGGCTGCGTCTCGAGTTCGGCGAAGAGCATCGTGCGCATATCCTGCGGCTCGGCGCTCGGCAGCGGAAGCAGGCCGTGGCTGCCGGCGCGCGTCGCGGTCTCGGTCGATCCGATCTTCACGGCAACGGGACGTCGGGAAATGGCGGGGCCGAGCCCGAGGAAATGACCGCGTTCGAGGTCGCGGATCGCCTCGGCCTGCCGTCGCTCCATCCCCAGCAGGTCGGCGGCGCGCGCCATGTCGATGTCGAGGAAGGTGCGGCCCATCAGAAAGTTGCTCGCCTCGGCGGCGACATTCTTGGCCAGCTTGGCGAGGCGCTGCGTCGCGATGGCGCCGGCAAGGCCGCGCTTGCGGCCGCGGCACATCAGGTTCGTCATCGCCGACAGGCTGGCGCGGCGGACGGTGTCGGAGACGTCGCCCGACGCGCTCGGCGCGAACATCTGCGCTTCGTCGACGACAACGAGCGCGGGAAACCAGTGCTCGCGCGGGGCATCGAACAGCGCGTTGAGGAAGATTGCGGCGCAGCTCATCTGCGCCTCGATATCGAGCGTATCGAGCGCGACGATCACCGATGCACGATGTTCGCGGATACGCGCGCCCATCGCCGCGATCTCGCGCTCGCTATAATCGCCCGCGTTGACGACGATATGGCTGTAGCGATCGGCCAGGGTGACGAAATCGCCTTCGGGATCGATCACGATCTGCTGGACGAGGCCGGCGCTTTCCTCGAGCAGGCGGCGCAGAAGGTGCGACTTTCCCGAGCCCGAATTGCCCTGCACGAGCAGGCGCGTCGCCAGCAATTCCTGCACATTGACGTGAACGGCGGTGCCCCGGTCGTCGGTTCCGATTTCGATGCTGCTGTTCACGCCGCGTGCCCTATCGGTCGGCTTCGACCTTGGCAACCGGTCAGCGGGTTTCGAGCAGGGCGAGGTCGTCGATATGGTTGATATTGACGATCGGCATGCCCGGATCGAGCGATTTTGCGCCGATCTCCTCGGCCCAGGCGCGGACGGCGCGGGGCCGGTCGTTGGCGAGCCAGGCCGCCAGCCGGTCGGCATCGGCAGTCGGCCAGATGCCGATCACCGGACAGCCGGCGACATAAGCCGAGTCCCGCCCGGCGACGTTGGCGAGCAGGCCCTCGGGAAGCTGCGGCGTGTCACAGGGCAGCGACAGGATGCGATCGTACCCTCGGTCGCGCGCGGCCGCCATGGCGCCCGCGAGGCCGCCCAGCGGGCCGAGGCCGGGGTGGGGAACGTCTGCGACCCTTTCGCGGTCGGCATGATCATGGCCCGACACGAACACCGCGCCGCAGAGCGGATCGAGCGCGGCGATCGACCAGTCGAGCAAGGTACGGGCGCGCCAGACCTGCATTGCCTTGTCGCGCCCGAAGCGCGACGAGGCACCGCCCGCAAGGACGACGCCCGCAAGAGAGGCCGGGCCGCCCAGGCTCAGTCGATTGTCCGTGCGAGTTCGCGGTTGAGCCAAAGCGCGACGAGCGTGCCGATCGCTCCCGACAGCAGGTAGCCGCCCGCCGCGATCAGCCCGAACTGGCTCGACAGCCACAGCGCGACCATCGGCGCGAAGCCGGCACCGAACAGCCACGCGAGGTCGGACGTCAGCGCCGAGCCGGTGTAGCGATGGCGGGGGGCGAAGTTCGACGACAGCGCCCCCGACGACTGACCGAACGAGAAGCCGAGAAGGATGAAGCCAAGGATCATGAAGACAGCTTCGCCAGCCTCGCCCGCCCCGAGCAACTGGGGCGCGAAGCCGCTGTAGGCCGCAATCGCGGCAGCGGTGACGCCCAGCAAGGTCCGGCGCCCGACGCGGTCGGCGAGATAGCCCGACGCGATGATCGCAAACACGCCGACCATAGCGGCGATCGCCTCGATCATCAGGAAGCGCACCGGGGTTTCCTCGGTAAACAGGAACACCCACGACAGCGGGAACACGGTGACCATGTGGAACAGCGCGAAGCTCGCGAGCGGCGCAAAAGCGCCCATCGCGATGATCCGCCATTCGGAGCGCAGCGTGTCGGTCAGCCTGGCGGGTTCGAGCTCGCGATTCTCGAACAGCTCGGCATATTCGGGGGTCACGACGATGCGCAGCCGCGCAAAGAGCGCGACCACGTTGATCGCGAAAGCGACGAAGAAGGGGTAGCGCCAGCCCCATTCGAGGAAATCCTGGGCCGGCAGTGCGGCGATCAGGAACATGAAGAGCAGGCTGGCGACGATCAGGCCGAGCGGAGCGCCGAGCTGCGGGATCATCGCATACCAGCCACGCTTGTTTTCGGGCGCGTTGACTGCGAGCAGCGAGGCGAGGCCATCCCACGAGCCGCCCAGCGCGACGCCCTGACCCATGCGGAACAGCCCGAGCAGCAGTGCGGCGCCGATCCCGGCCGAGTGATAGCTCGGCACAAAGGCGATAGCGGCGGTCGATCCTCCGAGCAGGAACAGCGCGATCGTCAGCTTGGCGCCGCGGCCATAGACGCGGTCGATCCACGAGAAGATCATCGTGCCGACCGGACGCGCGACGAATGCCAGCGCGAAGATCGCGAACGACCAGAGCGTCCCCTGCAGCGGATCGAGGTGCGGAAAAACCAGCTTCGGGAACACCAGCACCGATGCGATCGCATAAACGAAGAAATCGAAAAATTCCGACGTCCGGCCTATGATGACCCCGATCGCGATTTCGGCAGGGGAAATGCGATGACCGTCTTCGTAAAGCGCGCGGGCATCGCGTTCGGCCTGCGTGGTGGACGGCGCGGATTCGGCAGACATAGTTTGCGTCCTGCTGCTGGCGCCCCGAAAAGGGAAAATCCGGTGGCGCGAGTCGATCATAGGGCAAAAGTGCCCGTTATGAAATTGCCCCTGCGCGATCATCGGCAGTCGCGGGATTGGACAAAATGTCCTATGTGCACTGCAACAAAGGAGGCCTAGGCGCGCACCATGCCAAGCAAGCTCCCTCTTTCCATCGCCCGATTGCTGCGGTTTTCGCCGTTGGCCGCGCTGCCATTGTTGTCGGGTTGCGGGTTGGTCGTGCTCGATCCTGCGGGCGACGTCGCGCGTCAGCAAGGCGACCTGATCGTCCTGTCGACCGTGCTGATGCTGCTGATCATCGTGCCGGTGATGGCGCTGACGATATTTTTCGCCTGGCGCTATCGCGCTGCGAACAAGGAGGCGACCTACAAGCCCGACTGGGATCATTCGACCCAGCTCGAACTGGTGATCTGGTCGGCGCCGCTTCTCATCATTATCTGTCTGGGCGCAGTGACCTGGGTCGCGACGCACCTGCTCGACCCCTATCGTCCGCTTGCGCGGACGGGGCCGGGGCAGGCGATCGCGGCCGATGTGAAACCGCTCGACGTCAATGTCGTCGCGCTCGACTGGAAATGGCTGTTCATTTACCCAGAACAGGGCGTCGCGACGGTCAATGAACTGGCGCTTCCGGTGAACCGGCCGGTTCGTTTCCGCATTTCCTCCTCATCGGTGATGAACAGCTTCTATGTTCCGGCGCTCGCCGGACAGATTTATGCCATGCCTGGGATGGAGACGAAGCTGCACGGCGTGTTCGACAAGACCGGCACGTTCGAGGGTTTCTCGGCCAATTATTCGGGCTGGGGCTTTTCGCAGATGCGGTTCAAGGTGAAGAGTCTGCCCGCCGGCGAGTTCGACCAGTGGGTCGCCGCGACCAAGGCGGCTGGCGAGGGCGATCTCGACCGCGCCGCCTATCTGAAGCTGGAGCAGCCGAGCCAGAAGGAACCGGTGCGCCGCTTTGCCGCGGTCGATCCGCAACTATTCGATGCGGTCGTCAACATGTGCGTCGAGCCCGGCAAGATGTGCATGCACGACATGATGTCGATCGACGCAAAGGGCGGCGCGGGAATCGCCGGCATCCAGAACATCCGCTCGGTCACCTATGACAAGTTCGCCGCGCGCGGCACGTCCGAACTCGCCAGCTGGAGCGTCCGCTATGTCGCGGCGCTGTGCAGCCAGCAGATGCCCTCGACCGACCGGCCCGATGCGACGCCGGTCAATCCGGCGCCGCTGAAAGGCGAAGGCCTGACGCATCCCGACAAGGCGCCGGAGCGCACCGCGCTGAACGCCGTCCCCCGCAAGACCAGCTGAAGGCAGTCGAGACCCCATGACTCCGCATCCCGCCCCCGAAACCGGCCCCTTCCTCGGCAAGCTGTCGCTCGAAGCGCTGCCGATCCACGAGCCGATCCTGGTCGTCACCTTCATCGCGGTCGTCATCGGCGGCCTCGCGGTGCTCGGCGCGATCACCAAATATCGCCTGTGGGGCTATCTCTGGACCGAATGGTTCACGACGGTCGACCACAAGCGGATCGGGATCATGTACATGATCCTCGGCCTTGTCATGTTTCTGCGCGGCTTTGCCGACGCGATCATGATGCGCCTGCAGCAGGTGATGGCGTTCAACGGGTCCGAGGGCTATCTGACCCCGCATCACTATGATCAGGTGTTCACTGCGCACGGCGTGATCATGATCTTCTTCGTCGCGATGCCGTTCATCACCGGGCTGATGAACTATATTGTCCCGCTGCAGATCGGCGCGCGCGACGTCAGCTTTCCCTTCCTCAACAATTTCAGCTTCTGGATGACGACCTCGGGCGCGGTGCTGACGATGGTCTCGCTGTTCGTCGGCGAATATGCGCAGACCGGCTGGCTGGCCTATCCGCCCTTGTCGGGGATTGCATACAGCCCCAATGTCGGCGTCGATTATTATATCTGGGGCCTGCAGATTGCCGGGGTCGGAACGACTTTATCCGGCATCAACCTTATCGTGACGATCCTGAAGTTGCGCGCACCGGGCATGGGCCTGATGAAGATGCCCGTCTTCACATGGACCAGCCTCTGCTCGAACATCCTGATCGTCGCGAGCTTTCCGATCCTGACCGCGACGCTCGTCCTGCTCAGCCTCGATCGCTACGCCGGCACGAACTTTTTCACCAACGACCTCGGCGGATCGCCGATGATGTATGTGAACCTGATCTGGATCTGGGGACACCCCGAGGTCTATATCCTGATCCTGCCGCTGTTCGGGGTTTTCTCCGAAGTCACCTCGACCTTCTCGGGCAAGAAGCTCTTCGGCTACACCTCGATGGTCTATGCGACGGTGTGTATCACCATCCTGTCGTACATCGTCTGGCTGCACCACTTCTTCACCATGGGATCGGGCGCGAGCGTCAACAGCTTCTTCGGCATCACGACGATGGTGATCTCGATCCCGACCGGGGCAAAACTCTTCAATTGGCTGTTCACCATGTATCGCGGCCGCATTCGTTTCGAGCTGCCGATGATGTGGACTATCGCCTTCATGCTGACCTTCGTCGTCGGCGGCATGACCGGCGTGCTGCTTGCCGTGCCGCCTGCAGACTTCGTGCTGCACAATTCGCTGTTCCTGATCGCGCACTTCCACAATGTGATCATCGGCGGCGTGCTGTTCGGGCTGTTCGCGGCGATCAATTACTGGTGGCCCAAGGCCTTCGGTTTCAAGCTCGACGTGTTCTGGGGCAAGATCAGCTTCTGGTGCTGGGTCGTCGGCTTCTGGCTCGCCTTCATGCCGCTCTATATCCTCGGCCTGATGGGGGTTACCCGCCGGATGCGCGTATTCGACGATCCGAGCCTGCAGATATGGTTCGCAATCGCGGCGATCGGTGCGGCGGTTATCGCGTGCGGTATTGCCGCGATGCTGATCCAGTTCGGCGTGAGCATCTGGCGTCGCAAGGAGCTGCGCGACGAGAGCGGCGATCCGTGGGAAGGCCGCACGCTCGAATGGGCGACCAGCTCGCCGCCGCCCGACTATAATTTCGCCTTCACGCCGAAGATCCACGCGCTCGACGCTTGGTATGACATGAAGAAGCGCGGGCATCAGCGTCCGGTCGGCGGCTTCCGCGATATCCACATGCCCAGCAATACCGGTGCGGGCGTCATTCTTGCCGGCTTCTGTCTGGTGATGGGTTTCGCGCTGGTCTGGCACATCTGGTGGCTGGTGATCGCAAGCTTCGTCGCGACGGTCGCCTATGCGATCTTCCACACCTTCAACTACAAGCGCGATTTCGACATTCCGGCGGCCACCGTCGCGGCGGTCGAGGATGCGCGGACCCGCCAGCTGGCGACCGGAGCCTGATGCGATGAGCGCCAAGACGATCACTGCGGCCGACGAGCCCGTCCAGTTCTACGACCTCGACGAGCATCCGCATCCCGAGGGGCACAGCACGATGCTGGGCTTCTGGATCTATCTGATGAGCGATTGCCTCATCTTTGCGATCCTGTTCGCCTGCTTCGCCGTGCTCGGCGGCAACTACGCCGCGGGGCCGGCGCCGAAGGACCTGTTCGACCTGCCGCTCGTCGCGCTGAACACTGCGATGCTGCTCTTTTCGTCGATCACCTATGGCTTTGCGGTGCTCCAGATGCAGATGGGCAAGGTGAGGGGCGTCCAGCTCTGGCTGGCGATCACGGGCCTGTTCGGGCTCGCCTTCCTGGGCATCGAGCTTTACGAATTCCACCATCTGATCGAGATCGGTGCGACGCCGCAGCGCAGCGCCTTCCTCTCCGCCTTTTTCACGCTGGTGGGAACGCACGGGCTTCACGTCACCTTCGGCATCATCTGGCTGGTCGTCCTGACGATCCAGCTCGGCAAGCACGGGCTGATCGCGGCGAACAAGCGCCGCGTGATGTGTCTTTCGATGTTCTGGCACTTCCTCGATGTCGTCTGGATTGGCGTTTTCACCATTGTCTATCTGATGGGAGTGCTGCGATGAGCGATCCCCACCACACCGCCGACGGCCATCACGAGATCGAGCTGCCGCACGCCTCGATGCGCGATTATGTCATCGGGTTCGCCCTGTCGGTCATCCTGACCGCGATCCCGTTCTGGCTGGTGATGGAGCGCCCGCTGTCGGACGGCGCGACGGCGGCGATCATCATGGTCTTTGCCGCGGTGCAGATCGTCGTCCACATGGTCTTTTTCCTCCACATGAATCCCAAATCCGAAGGCGGCTGGTCGATCACGTCGCTGGCCTTCACGATCATCATCGTCGTGATCATGCTCGCAGGGTCGCTGTGGGTGATGCATCACCTCAACACGAACATGATGCCGCCCGCGCATGATGTGAGCCAGTTGCCGTGACCCGCGGCCGCCGCGCGGCGTTCGCCGCGGCGGCGCTGGTCGTGGCAGCCTGCCTTGCCGCGCTCGGCATCTGGCAGCTCGAACGGCGCGTCTGGAAGCATGAACTGGTCTCCGCGGTCGACGTGCGCCTGCATGGAGCGCCGGTCGCGGCGCCGGGGGCGGGCGCCTGGCCGCAGATCAATGCAAAGGAGGATGCCTATCGCCGCGTGACCGCGACCGGACAGTTTCGCCACGACCGCGAAACGCTGGTGCAGGCGGTAACCGAGCGCGGCGCCGGCTTCTGGGTACTGACGCCGCTCGAAACGCCGCGCTTTACCTTGCTCGTCAACCGGGGTTTCGTGCCGAGGGACAAACGCAGTCCCGCTTCGCGCGCGGACGGAAATGTCGGGGGCGTCGTTACGGTGACGGGTCTGCTGCGCGTGACCGAGCCCGAAGGCGCGTTCCTGCGATCGAACGATCCGGCGGCGAACCGCTGGTATTCGCGCGACGTCGCGGGAATCGCGAAGGCGAGGGGGCTTGGCCGCACCGCGCCCTATTTCGTCGACGCCGATGCGACGCCCAATCCGGGTGGCTACCCGGTCGGCGGGCTGACAGTCGTGCGCTTTCCAGACAATCATATGGTCTATGCCCTGACCTGGTTCGCGCTTTGCGCGCTCAGCCTCTTTTTTGCCCGGCGACTGTGGCGTATCCGGGATTGATGACCGCTCAGACGATCCTGCCGGGTTCTCCTGCCGAGGCGCCCGCCGAAACCAATGCGGGGCGCCGCAACATGGCGCTGCTGATCCAGCTGCGCTGGCTGGCGGTGGGTGGGCAGCTTGCAACGATCGGCATCGTTAGCGGAATGATGGGGATTTCGCTGCCGCGCGCGCCGCTGCTCGCGGCGGTTGCGCTGCTGATCGCGATCAATTTTGCCAGCGTCGCGCTGCTCCGCCGCGGGCGTGCGGTGACGAATGCCGAACTGACCGCCGTGCTATTGTTCGACGTCGCGGCGCTCGGGTGGCAGCTCCATCATAGCGGAGGGCTCGCCAATCCGTTCGCTTCGCTTTTTCTGCTGCAGGTCGTGATCGGCGCAATTCTCCTGACGCCGTCGTCATCATGGGCGATCGTCGTCGCGGCTCTGGCGGCGATCGCGGTGCTTGCTGTCGATCCGACGCCACTCGTGTTGCCGCCGGCCTATGCCGCTGATCCGATGGGCCTTTACCTTAAGGGCAGTCTCGTCTGCTTCGTGCTGATCGCGGTACTGCTGGTGGCCTTTGTGACGCGGATCAGCCGCAATCTGCGCGACCGCGATGCGGCGCTGGCCGCCAGCCGTCAGCGTGCGGCGGAGGAAGATCATATCGTCCGTATGGGGCTGCTCGCGTCGGGCGCAGCGCATGAGCTGGGCACCCCGCTGTCGACGCTGTCGGTTCTGATCGGCGACTGGAAGGCGGCGCCGGCGATCGCGCGCGATGCCGATCTTCAGGAGGATCTGTCCGAAATGGATGCGGCAGTGCGCCGCTGCAAGACGATCGTCAGCGGCATATTGATGTCGGCGGGCGAGGCGCGCGGCGAGGCTCCACAGCTCACGACGATGCGTCATTTCCTGACCGCGCTGGTCGAAGAATCGCGTGCGGGACGCATGCCGGGGACGGTCGAGTTCAATGATCTGTTCGGCCCCGACGTCGCGATCGTCTCCGATGCCGCGCTGCGGCAGGTGATCGGCAACGTTCTCGACAATGCATCGGAAGTCTCGCCCGACTGGATGGCCGTCACCGCGACGCGCGACGGCGAGATGGCGGTGATCGAGATTTCGGATCGCGGCCCGGGGTTCAGCGACGAGATGATCGAGCGTTTTGGCCAACCTTATAGTTCGACCAAGGGGCGACCGGGCGGCGGGCTGGGGCTGTTCCTGCTCGTCAATGTCTTGCGCAAGCTGGGCGGCAGCGCGAGTGTCGCGAACCGTGACAGCGGGGGCGCGGTCGTTCGGATCGTCCTGCCGCTGACCTCGGTCTCCGCAGAAGGAAAGACGGCATGAGCGAGCCGCGGCAATTGCTGATCGTCGAGGACGACGACGCGTTCGCGCGGACGCTGAAGCGCTCGTTCGAGCGTCGCGGCTATGCGGTGCGCGTCGCGACCAGCCCAGAAGAGGTCGACGCGCTGCTGTCCGGGTGGAAGCCGGGCTATGCGGTCGTGGATCTGAAGCTTGGCAACGCATCGGGGCTCGCCTGTGTCCAGACGCTGCGCGCCGCCGATGCGGCGATGCGGATCGTCGTGCTGACCGGCTTTGCCAGCATCGCGACCGCGGTCGAGGCGATCAAGCTTGGTGCCTCCTACTATCTCGCCAAACCGTCGAACACGGACGATATCGAGGCGGCGTTCGACCGGTCCGAAGGCAATATCGACGCGCCGCTCGACGCGCGGCCGTCGTCGATCAAGACCGTCGAGTGGGAGCATATTCACCAGACTTTGGTCGAGGCGAATTTCAACATATCAGAGGCCGCGCGCCGGCTCGGCATGCACCGGCGGACGCTCGCGCGGAAGCTCGAGAAACGGCAGGTGAAATGATGCGGCGGCTCGCGCGCTTCGACCTCAACCTGCTCCAGATATTCGACGCAATCCACGCCAAGGGCGGGGTCTCGGCGGCGGCACGGCACCTCAATCTGTCGCAGCCCGCGATCAGCCACGCGCTGGCGAAGCTGCGCGACGCGTTCGACGATCCGCTGTTCGTGCGGCAGGGCAACCGGTTGGTCCCGACCCCCGCCGCGCGCGCGATCGCGGGGCCGGTGCGCGAGGCGCTGCGCGGGCTCGATGCCGCGCTCGATGCGGCCGGTCAGTTCGATCCCGCCGAAGCGACGCGCGAATTCCGGATCGGTGTGCGCCTGTCGGGTGAAATGCCGCGCTTTTCGTCGCTTGTCACCCGCGTCCGCAGCGAGGCGCCGCATGTGCGGCTGGCCAGCGTGACTTTTCGCCGTCGCGATCTGGTGACCGCGCTGGGGAATGGTGATCTCGACCTCGCGCTGGACGTCGCGCTGCCAGCCGACGATCGTCTCTGTCGTCATTATCTGGGGACCGAGCCGCTCGTCGTCGTCGCGCGGAAGGACCACCCGCGAGTCGCCGGGGCGATCGACCTCGACACCTATCTCGATCTCGACCATGTCGTCGCGACGGCGCGGACGCACGGGCCGGGGGTCGAGGATATGGCGCTCGACCGGATGGGGCTGTCGCGCCGGGTCGCCGTGCGATGCCAACACGCGATCACCGCCTGGCAGATCATCGCGTCTTCGGACATGCTGTTCGCGCTGTCGCGGTCGCACGCCGAGGTTCTGAACGCGATCTGGCCGATGCAACTTGTGGACCTGCCGCTCGCCGTCGAACCGGGGGGCAGCTATCTCTATTGGCATGAGGTGGCGCAGGCGGACCCGGGGCTTGGCTGGTTGCGGTCGATCATCGCCGATGAACTGGGTGCCGATTAGATATTCGATTTTGGAATATCGCATATTCGAACCTATCATTATCTTTGATGATAGGCTGCCGCTAGCGTTCCGGAAAATCTGGCGGAGATACAGTGCATGACCGAAATCGAACTTCAGGCCGAACTCAACGATCTTCGCATGTCGAAAGAGGCGCAGCCGCTTTTCGACGCAGTGAAGCGGCACATCGCCGAGAATGTCGACCCGATTACCGAGGAATTCTTCCGCCTGGGCGAGAATCGCGCCGATCGCTGGAGCTGGGCCCCCGGCCAGCTCGAGCTGCTCGAGGGCGCGAAGGCGAAGGCCAAGGCGTCGGGTCTCTGGAATTTCTTCCTGCCGCACGGCGACACGGGGACGCCGCTGAGCAATCTCGATTACGCCTATATCGCCGCGGAACTCGGCAAGTCGCCGCTCGCTTCGGAATCGCTGAACTGTTCGGCGCCCGACACCGGCAATATGGAAGTGCTCGAAATGGTCGGCACGCCCGAGCAGAAGGACCGCTGGCTGAAGCCGCTCCTGAACGGCGAAATCCGCTCGGCCTATGTCATGACCGAACCCGGCGTGGCTTCGTCGGATGCCAGCAACCTTGAAACCACGGCGGTGCTCGAAGGCGACGAGTGGGTCATCAACGGAGAGAAATATTTCATCAGCGGTGCCGGCGATCCGCGCTGCAAGATTTTGATCTGTATGCTCAAGACGAACCCCGAAGCCGCCCGCAAGGGCCAGCATTCGCAGATTCTGGTACCGATGGACACGCCGGGCGTGCAGGTGTTGGGGCCGATGCGCGTGTTCGGCGCCGATCACGCGCCGCAGGGCCATATGCACATGCGCTTCGACAATGTCCGCGTCCCGCGCGAGAATATCCTGCTCGGCGAGGGCCGCGGCTTCGAGATTTCGCAGATGCGCCTCGGGCCGGGCCGCATCCATCACTGCATGCGTACGATCGGCAAGGCCGAACTGGCGCTCGACCTGATGGTCAAGCGCGGCAATTCGCGCACCGCGTTCGGCAAGCCGTTGTCGCAGCTCGGCAAGAATCTCGAGGTCATCGCGCGCGCGCGCTGCGATATCGAGGCGCTGCGTCTGATTGTGCTCAAGGCCGCCAAGGCGATGGACCTGATGGGCAACCGCGAAGCACGCGTCTGGGTCAGCATGGCAAAGGCGATGGTGCCTGAGCGCGTGTGTCAGATCATCGATCAGGCGATCCAGATCCACGGCGCGACCGGCATCTCGCACTGGACCCCGCTTGCCGAGCTTTACGCCGACGTGCGCCATCTGCGCTTCGCCGACGGCCCGGACGAGGTCCATTACATGGTGGTGGGCCGCGACGAACTCGGGCGGCACTAGGCCGCACCCGCGCATCGCGCGTCAGAAGCTTTTCGGAAGCTTCAGGACGTGCGTCGCGACATGGCTCAATATCAGGTTCGTGCTGATCGGCGCGACCTGATAGAGCCGTGTTTCGCGAAACTTGCGCTCGATGTCATATTCCTCGGCAAAGCCGAAGCCGCCGTGCGTCTGTATGCACATGTCGGCGGCGTACCAGCTCGCCTCCGACGCGAGCATCTTTGACATATTGGCTTCGGTGCCGCAGGGCTCGCCGGCCTCGAACATTGCCGCCGCCTGATCGACCATTGCGGCGGCTGCCGACAGCTGGACATAGGCGCGCGCGATCGGGAACTGGATGCCCTGATTTTCGCCGATCGGCCGCCCGAAGACC
>Ga0247823_10003687_pt1 | contig 12351 bp, 15 predicted proteins | sample 13C_PalmiticAcid_2_FD_192426 | JGI IMG/M metagenome (GOLD analysis project Ga0247823, IMG submission 192426) | Soil microbial communities from agricultural site in Penn Yan, New York, United States - 13C_PalmiticAcid_Day30 | ecosystem: Environmental > Terrestrial > Soil > Agricultural land...
CGCCCGGCACCGCACGCCCTGGCGGTGAAACGACCGCCGAACAGACGCTGCGTGCGCTCTTCGGCGGCCCCTCGGCGCGTAGCGCGAGCGAAACGCAGATCATCGGCAGCGCCGACGGCACGCGCGCCGACCCGGGCATCCGCAGCCAGGTCGGCAGCCCCGACACGCAGGTTGTCGACAAGGGCCTCGTCGTCCGCGACATCCTCGCCGCGCCCGAAGGCGATGGCCGCGACGCATCGGCGGCGATTCCGACGGCGTAACGCACATCGCAAGTTCAAGACGACGGCCCGGCTTTCCGGGCCGTTTTCTTTGCACGCCTAACTGAACAGGCTCGACAGCAGAAACATGGCGATCAGGCTCTCGACCATCGCGCGCGACGCGTGGCCGAATGCCGCGAGACGCCCGCATTTCAGATGCTGGTTGAACCAGGCGGTCTGCAGGAAACCGAACCAGAGAAGCCCGACCAGCGCGAGCATCCCGCCCGCGAGCACCGACCAGTCGTGCGCGAGCTTGATCAATATCACCGCCCCGCCGAGCATCATCGCCAGCACCGCGGCGACATAACATTGGCTGTAAAAGGGCGCGCGCAGCGTATCGCGATTGACCTGCAATTTCTGCGCACGAACCATCCGCGTCGCCATCATCACCGGGAACAGGCTGTAGGTGACGATGCGCAGGATGATCAGGTCGGTGTTGTTGCTGACAAAGGCCGACAGCCCGACCTTGCTCACGACCACCGCGTCGTTGCCGACCAGCGCGATCTCGGCGGCATGGATGATGATCAGCGACAGCAACAGGAACAGCGGCGGGCTTAGCGTATCGGTATATTGCTGGTCGCTCGCATCGCCCTGCTCGACGTCCGAATAATCCATCATCTGCAGCGGCCGCACCAGCGTGCGCCACAGGGTGATCGGATAGAAGACCAGCCACGACATCACTTCATACAGCAGCTCGTCGAGCGATTGCAGGAGGTTGAAGAAGTTCATGCCGCCGCCTCGGCGCGGCGGCGACCCTCGGCGAGCCAACACGCAAAATTGCGCACCGTCGTCGGGTGCCCGGCATCCCATTGCAGCCATTCGCGCCAGTCATGACCGAAGCGGTCGCAATAGGCCTTCAGCCAATCGTCAGGCTCCTCCTCGTCGATCGGCAGGTCTTTCAGAAAATCATCGTCGGGGTGCGGCGTCAGCCCCGGGGTCCAATAAGGCGCCAACTCATCCCACAGAAATTCGGCAATCCCGGCATCCGCCGTGTCTGCCAGCAGGGCGCAAAATTCATCGCGCGTCAGATTTGGCCGCCGCGCGCGCAGCGCCGCCGCCATCCTGTTCCATTGCCGATTTCCTGCGACAGTGATCAACGCGAAGATGGCCACGACAAATGCGGCCGCTCCCCACCAACTGTTCAAGCCCGCGCGCCCGCTTCCTCGACGCCCGCGCTGTTGTGTCGCAGCGCCTTCAGCACCGTGTCGACGATCTGCGGCGCATTGAGCCCCGCTTCGTCATATTGCAGCTCGGGCTTGTCCTGATCCTGGAACATGTCGGGCAGGCGCATCGTGCGCAGCTTCAGCCCCGCGTCGATCAGTCCCTCGTCGCTCGCGAGCGTCAGCACATGCGCGCCCAATCCGCCGACGCTATTCTCCTCGATCGTCACGCAAACCTCATGGCTCGCGAGCGTCTTGCGGATCAGCTCCTCGTCGAGCGGCTTCGCGAAGCGGAGGTCGATCACGCTCGTCGACAGCCCGCGCGCTTCCAAAATATCAGCCGCCTTCTGCGCCTCGGCGAGCCGCGTACCGAGCGACAGGATCGCAACGGTCTTGCCCGACCGCACGACGCGGCCCTTGCCGATCGCCAGCTTCACCGGAACCTCGGGCAACGCCACGCCGGTGCCATTACCGCGCGGATAACGGAAGGCGATCGGGCCGTCGTCATATTCGGCGGCGGTATAGGTCATATGGACCAGCTCGGCCTCATCGGCCGCCGCCATCACCACCATGTTCGGCAGCGTCGCGAGATAGGTAACGTCGAACGACCCGGCATGCGTCGAGCCGTCGGCGCCGACGAGCCCCGCGCGGTCGATCGCAAAGCGCACCGGCAGATTCTGGATCGCGACGTCGTGGACGACCTGGTCGTAGGCGCGCTGCAGGAAGGTCGAGTAAATCGCCGCGAACGGCCGCATCCCCTGCGCCGCGAGCCCCGCGGCAAAGGTTACCGCATGCTGTTCGGCGATCCCGACATCGAAGGTCCGCTCGGGATGCGCCTTCGCGAATTTGTCGACCCCGGTCCCCGACGGCATCGCCGCGGTGATCGCGACGATGCGCTTGTCGGTGTCGGCGAGCTTCGCGAGCGTCTCGCCGAACACATTCTGGTACTGCGGCGGTCCCGGTGGTGCCTTGGCTTGCTCGCCGGTGATGACGTCGAATTTCTGGACGCCATGATATTTGTCGGCGGCGGCCTCGGCGGGGGCATAGCCCTTGCCCTTCATCGTCACCGCATGGATCAGCACCGGGCCGTGGTCGCTGTCGCGTACATTCTCCAGCACCGGGATCAGATGCTCGAGATTATGCCCGTCGATCGGCCCGACATAATAGAAACCGAGTTCCTCGAAGAGCGTCCCGCCCATCGCCATGCCGCGCGCGAACTCGTCGGTCTTTTTCGCCGCCTTGTGCAAAGGCTCGGGCAATTTGCGCGCAAAGCGCCGCGCGATCTCGCGCAGCTCGATAAAAGGCCGCGACGACACCAGCTTGGCGAGATAGGCCGAAAGCCCACCCACCGGCGGCGCGATCGACATGTCATTGTCGTTAAGGATCACGACCAGCCGGTTGCCCGCCGCGGCGGCGTTGTTCATCGCCTCATAGGCCATGCCCGCCGACATCGACCCGTCGCCAATCACCGCGATCGCGCGCCCGGGTTCGTCCTTCAGCTTGTTCGCGATCGCAAAGCCGAGTGCGGCGCTGATCGAGGTCGAGCTATGCGCGGCGCCGAACGGATCATATTCGCTCTCGCTGCGCTTGGTGAAGCCCGACAGGCCGCCCCCGGTGCGCAGCGTGCGGATGCGGTCGCGGCGCCCGGTGATGATCTTGTGCGGATAGCATTGATGGCCGACGTCCCACACGATCTTGTCGCGGGGGGTGTCGAACACATAATGGAGCGCGGTCGTCAGCTCGACCACCCCCAGCCCCGAACCCAGATGCCCGCCGGTCGTGCCCACGGCAGAAATCATCTCGGCGCGCAGCTCGTCGGCGAACTGGCGGAGGTCTTCGGGCTTCAGCTTGCGGAGGTCGGCGGGGACATCCACCGTGTCGAGCAGCGGCGTATGCGGACGATCAGTCATCGCGCAGTCATACTGCCAAGCGCATGGGGTGTCGAACGAAAAGCCAATCTTGTCCCCTCCCGCTTGCGGGAGGGGAGCTATTCCTCCTCGCGCTCCTTCGCCGCATCAACTTGCGCATAGAGCCCGCGCACCATCAGGTCGGTGAACACCAGCATCACCCCGACCATGCCGAGAAACAGCGCGACCGCGACCGCCGGCAACGGCCCGACCATGTCGACGCCCTCCTTCTTCATCACCGCCGCGAGCACCGCCGCCGCCGCCATGAAGGCATAGCCGATGAAGCGCGGAATACGGCTCATGTCATGTCACCGGCCGGGGAACCATTGGCGCCGCGGGGGAATATGAAAGCAGGGAAGGCGTATCGATGCATGAAAACCACATGCGGCGAAATGCATCCTTCGGCAAGACGAAGTCGTTGCAAGGACGGATTGTTTACTTACGCCCTCGTAAAACGGGGCAGGATCACAGGATATTTAAGCGGATGACCATGCCCGATCCAAGACTATTCTTCCGCATCCGTCCGTCTGGACGTCTCCTCCCGCTTCTTGGCGCCTTCGCGCTCGCCGTACCTGCCGCCGCCGAAGACGCGCCGTTGCCCTATGAACTGACCGCCGCCACCCCCGACAGTCGGTTGGCAACCGAAGGGCTGGCGACCGGGATCGACGACGAGCCGGCACGCTATCTCCAGAACACCGATATCGACGACAATATCCTGCTGCCGGGCAGGCGCGACGATGACGATGAGGAACCCGAACGCAAATGGTCGCGCGATTATATCGCCGTCGCGGCCGGGGTAATGAATACCCCCGATTACAACGGATCGGACGACCGCCGCTTCCTGCCCGCCTTCTACGTTCGCGGCCGGTACGAGGGTTTTTCCTTCTCGACCCGCGGCACCAATCTCCAGGTCGACCTGATCCGCCATCGCCGCGGGCAAAAGATCGACTGGAAATTCGGCCCGATCGTCAGCCTGCGCGCCGACCGCACCGGCAGCATCAAGGATCCGCAAGTCAACCTGCTCCCCGACCGCAAGATGGCGGTCGAAATGGGGATCTTCACCGGGGTCACCAAAACCGGCGTGATCACCAGCGCTTACGACCAGCTCGGCTTTCGCATGGTCGCGCTCAAGGATATTTCGGGTCGGCACGGCAGCTGGACCGCGTCACCGACGATCGATTACGGCACCCCGCTCTCGAAACGCGCCTTTGTCGGCATTTCGGCGTCGATGAACATCTATGGCAAGGGATTCGGCCGCTATTATTTCGACGTCGATCCGCTCGGCAGCGCCGCGAGCGGCCTGCCCGTCTATAGCGGCGCGGGGCGGAAGGCGACGATCGGCAAATATACGTTCGGGATGGCGGGCGCCTATGCCCTGTCGGGCGACCTGCGCAAGGGCTTCGTCCTGATCGGCGGCGCGCAATATGGCCGCATGGGCGACCGCTTCGCCGATTCGCCGATCGTGAAGGACGCAGGCAGCAAGGATCAGTGGCTGTTCGGCGCGGGTTTGGCGTACCAGTTCTGACGGCTACCGACCGGAAGCAGCACCATCGCCTACTTCGTCATCAAACCAGCCCCGCCATCCGCATCCGCGCCTTCATGTCCGCGATGAACAGCCGCACCGCCGGCAATCCCGCGCGCGACGGCTCGAAGAGCAGATGCACCGGCAGCGCGGGCGGCTGTTCTTCCGCCAGCAGCGAAATCAGCCGCCCCGCATCGACCGCTTCGATGACCTGATAGCTCAGCAGATTGGCGATCCCCAGCCCGGCTTCGGCCGCCGCCAATATGCCGTCGACCGTGTTGAGTACCAGCCGCGGCCGCGGTTCGACGCGCCAGCGTCCCGACAAAAACTGCCATTCGCCCGCCGCACGCGGTCCCATCGCGGCGATCAGATCGTGCGCTGCCAGATCGGCCACCCGCGCCGGCGCCCCGCGCCGCGCCAGATAGGCGGGGCTCGCAACCAGCATCTGGCGTACCCAGCCGATCCGCACCGCCTTCAGCCCCGAATCGGCAAGCGGCCCGATGCGAACCGCGACGTCGATCCCCTCTTCGACGATGCGCACATTGCGATCGATCAGCATCATCCGCACCATCAGCTCGCGGTGCTGCGCCATCAGCGCGCCGACCACCGGCAGGACGTGGAGCCGCCCGAACATCACCGGCGCGGTCAGGTGCAATTGCCCGCGCGGCTCGGCCTCGGCGCCGCGCAGCTCGCGCTCGGCGCCCGCAAGGTCGGCAAGGATACGCCGCGCTTGGTCCAGAAACGCCGCCCCCGCATCGGTCAGCGCGACCGCGCGCGTCGAACGGTGGAACAGGCTCGTCCCCAGCCGCGCCTCGAGCGCCGCGATCCCGCGCGTCACCGCGGGCGGCGAGCTGCCGAGCTTGCGCGCCGCGGATGCGAACCCGCCCTCACTCGCAACCGCGACGAACATTTCGAGCGTCAGCAACCGATCCATAATTATTCCATTTATCGGAATTAACTTGTTCAATCACTCCCGATTATCATCGTCGGAGCAATGACCTAAATCGGTGATGCGAACGGAGGCCCGCCCCTCCCCGGCCTTCGTTCGCTTCCTATCGAAAGGCGGACCGATGGCGCAGAATTACCGGCACACATTGTTCGACGATGCGGTGAAAGCCGAGCAGGAACGCCACGGCTCACGTGCCTCCTATGCCAAGATGGACGCCGGGGCCGACGGAACCCCCGACACGCTGACCGCCCGCGAAATCGCCTTCATCGAGGAACGCGACAGCTTCTACATGGCGAGCGTCAATCCCGAGGGCTGGCCCTATATGCAGCATCGCGGCGGCCCCGCAGGCTTCCTCCGTCATATCGCGGGCAATCGCATCGGCTTCGCCGACTTTCGCGGCAACAAGCAATATATCAGCACCGCTAATTTGAAGGGCAACGACCGCGTCTCGCTGTTCCTGATGGATTATCCGAACAAGGAGCGGCTGAAGCTAGTCGGCCATGCGGTGAGCGTCGAACTCGCCGACGATCCCGCCGCGGTCACCGCGCTGATGCCCGAGGGCTATCGCGCAACCCCCGAGCGCGCCTTCTTCATCGATGTGATCGGCTGGGAGTGGAACTGCTCCCAGCACATCACGCCGCGCTTCACCGAAGCCGAAATTTCCGCCGCGATCCGCCCGATGGCGGACGAACTCAACCAGCTGCGCGCCGAAATCGCCGCGCTCAAATCAGCAAAGGAAAATCCATGACCACAACTTTGACCCAGGGCGCCCACCACATCGGCCTCGCCGTCCGCGACGTCGCGGAAGCGCGCGACTTCTTCGTCGAGGCGCTCGGATTCACCGTCGCCGCCGAGCGCCCCGACTACCCCGCGATCTTCGTTTCCGATGGCACGACCTTGCTCACGCTCTGGCAGGTTGCCGATCCCGCGAGCGCCACGCCCTTCGACCGCCGCGCCAATATCGGCCTCCACCACCTCGCGCTCCGCGTCGCCGATCTCGATTCGCTGCGCACCGTCTTCGCGCGCGTACAGGGCCACCCCGGCGCGGTGATCGAATTCGACCCCGAACCGATCCGCGAGGGCGCAACGACGCATCATTTCATCTGCGCGATGCCCGGTGGTATCCGTATCGAATTCGCGACTCCCTTCGCCTGAGAGGAAAGCCGATGGCCCGTCCCCCGCTTCCGCCGTTCGACCATGACAGCGCAGTGCTGAAAGTCCGCCTTGCCGAGGATGGCTGGAACAGCCGCGACCCCGAACGCGTCGCGCTTGCCTATACGGCGGACAGCGTGTGGCGGAACCGCTCGACCTTCGTCACCGGCCGCGCCGCGATCGTCGATTTCCTCACCGCCAAGTGGCAACGCGAGCATGACTATCGGCTGGTGAAGGGTCTCTGGGTCTTCACCGGCAACCGCATCGCCGTGCGCTTCGCCTATGAATGGCACGACGACTCTGGCCAGTGGTGGCGCTCCTACGGCAACGAAAATTGGGAGTTCGCCGACAATGGCGAGATGCAGCGGCGGATCGCGAGCATCAACGACATTGCGATCGCCGAGACAGACCGCCTGCTGCTGTGGCCGCGCGACGGGGCAGGCGACCGCCGCCCGGATGATACCCCCGAACTCGAAGAACTTGGACTTTAACAACGGAGAAGCCCCGTGCCCTATGTCAACATCCGCATCACTCGCGAGGGCACGACGCCCGAGCAGAAGGCCGAGCTGATCGGCGGCGTCACCGAATTGCTCCAGCGCGTCCTCGGCAAGAATCCCGCGACCACCGTCGTCAATATCGACGAGGTCGATTTTGAGAATTGGGGGATCGGCGGGCTGCCCGTCCTCGACTATCGTGCCGCGCAAGCCGCAAAGGAGCCTCCAGGATGACCGCACACAACGCCGCCCCCGCTTTCGCCACGATCATGCTGCTCACCGGGGTCGGCATCCCCATCCTCGCCGCATTGAACGGCGGGCTCGGCACGCGGCTCGGCAGCCCGATGGCGGCGTCGATGATCCTGTTCGGCCTCGCCTTCCTCATCGCCACCGCGGGCGCGCTGATGACCGGCTCAGTGGGGCAAATCCGCTTCACCTCGGATATTCCCGCCCAATTCTACTTCGGCGGACTGTTCGTCGCTTTCTATGTCATCGCGGTGACCTTCATTGCGCCGCGCTTCGGGGTCGGCAATGCGATCTTTTTCGTGCTCGTCGGCCAGCTGATCAGCGCCGCGACGATCGATCATTTCGGCCTGTTCGGTGCGATGCGCTCGGCGATCGACGCCAAGCGCATCGCGGGGATCGGACTGATGATCGCGGGCGTATACCTCGCCCGCCGAACCTGATCACATATGTGACGTGACCTCGGGCGCGTTCCACCAATTATTGGCCGCGCCGTCCATATGCTGGACCGGCAGCGCCGCCATTTCGGCGGGGGTCAAATCGTCGAGGCAAGCGATCGACACCGAATAATAGGCGCCGCCGATCTCCTCGACATAGCCATGGCCGAACGACGATACGCCGCACGTCTTGCAAAAGACGTGATGCGCGCTCCCCGATCCGAACACATATTCCTCGAGCGCCGCGGGATCGGTCAGCAGGCGAAAGGCGTCGGGCTTGATCTGCGCACTCCAGTTGCGCTTCTTGGTGCAGATCGAGCAATTGCATTTGCCCGTCCCCGCATCGAGATCGATATCGGCCTCGAACTTGACGGCGCCGCAGTGGCACGAACCATGGTGGGTCTTGAGCATCTTTCATCCTCCGGTCTGGCGGACGCCATCACCCGGCGCCCTTCACCCGAAGAGGATTAGCCCACCCCCCCTGACAGATCGTGTCAGGAGGCGGCGTCATATCCGTTGCGCCGCCAGAAATCGGCCATCAGCACCGCGCGCCGCCGCCCGAAACCCTCGTCGCCGATCCGCGCCGCACCGATCCGGTCGATGCGAAAGCTGCGGAAATCCTGCCGCAGCAGGCACCATGCCGCAATCACCTGCCGGTCCTCGAAATAGGCGAGCGCCGCGGGCCAGATCGCGCGTTCGCTCGCCCGGCCCTTCTCGTCGGCATAGTCGATATGCAGCGTCTTTTCGGCGCGCATCGCGTCGCGCACGGTGGCGAGCAACGGCGCATTGCTTTCGCGCCAGCGGCTGTTCACCGGCCACAGCCCCGACTCGTCGATCCTCTGCTTCAAATTGTCGGGGCTCGCCGCCGCAATCTTGGCGAGCGCCAGCCCCGCGGCGCGCGACAGCGCCCCGTCCTGCCGCCCCTCGACCCAGCGCGCGCCGAGCACCAGCGCCTCCAGCTCGTCGGCGGTGAACATCAACGGCGGCAGGAAAAAGCCCTGCCGCAGCACATAGCCGACCCCCGCCTCGCCCTCGATCGGCGCGCCGAGCGCGATCAGCGCCTGAATGTCGCGATAGAGCGTGCGCACCGACACGCCCTGTTCCTCGGCCAGCACCTCCGCCGTCACCGGTCGACGCCGTCGGCGCAAATTGTCGATGATCGCGAAGAGCCGCCCCGTCTTGTCCGCCATGATACTCCGCTTCGCTCAGCGCCGCCGATAGGTCCAGCTCCGCGCCTTCGACCCGTCGATCTTCGAGATCGTCGCCGTCAGCGTGTCGCCGCTGCGGGCATAGGCGATGCGCTGCGGATAATCATGCGCGGCGTTCTCGAAGGTTGCACTCGTCGCATCATGACGCACCAGCCGGAACGCGACGGGCGGCGCGCCTTGCGGCTGTGCAATATAGGCGAGCACCCCATCGGCGCCCGCCTGCAATCGCAGAAACTCGAACTCGCGCAATTGCTCGCCGCGCCCCGACCGGCTCATCCCCAGCATCACCCCGCCGCGCGGCGGGGTCCAGCTCTCTTCGGTCCACCGCCCATCGGCCTCTTGTCCCCAGTTGCCGCCCATCCATGCAAGGTCGCCAACCGCCGCAGGCGGTGTTGCGGCCGCCAGCGCCATCGCGAACGTCGCCGCCACCACGATCTTCATCGCTGCCTCCTCTGCCAAGCCGCCAGCGTATTCATAAATACATTGCTTGTCGCCGGCGGTGCAACCCGCCGCGCGGAACGGACCGAGTGGAGTGTCCTGAAAATCGGCCCGTTGCGGCGCAAGCAGGACTTAGAAGCCGATGGTCATCCCGGCACGCGCCGCGGTCTTGCCGCGGCGGTTAAATCCTGATGCCACGCCCGCGTTGAGCGCGACGTGCGGATTCAGTAACACCCCCATCTGGACCGACCCCGCATGCGCGCCATCATAGGTGGCGACATTCGCGGTCAGGTTGAACTTCATGTCGGGCAGGAAGGCGTTGCCGCTGAGCGCCGAAGCAACCGCCGTCGAGCTCGATATACGGTCGTCGAGGACGGACATCCGCGCTTCGACCTGATCGAGCCGCGTCGACACGGCGTCGATCCGCTGCGCCAGCGCATTGTCGGCTGCGAGCCGCGACGACATCTCGTTCGCGAGGCTGATCGTCAGGTTCGTCGTCGACACCTCCTGCACCGCCTGCCGCTGCGAGATTTGCAGATCGACCTGCTGGCGCACCGCCGCCTCGGCGTCGAGCTGTGCCTTGTTCACGGCATCGCCGGGCGCGACCCCTGCGCCAAGCCCGGTAACGCGGCTGCCGTTCATCTCGATGCCCTCGCTCACCTCCACGCGGGGCGTGATCAGGCCGTTTTCGTCGAGGCGCGTGGTATCCACCGCGGTCACATCATATTCCATGCCAAAGGGCGCCACAAATTGCTCGGACCGGCCCGCTATGTCGATGATGCCCGGGTCGCCCACCAGCGTCGCCGTGCCGCTCAGCCGGCCGAAGACGATCGCATTGCTCGGGCTCTGCGCGCCCTGCATCCGGTACCCCCCGGCCACCGCGGTCGAATTGCCGTTGACGATGTTCGCCGGGTCGACCGCGCGCAGATGGTAGGACCGGTCGAGCCCGGCGCCGCTCGCTTGCAGGTCGACGTTGATCGACCGGACGACGGTCGAGACATCGCTATATTCGTCGAAATAGGACCATTGATTGTCCGGCGGCGGGGTCGCGCTTGTCAACCGGTCGACCAGGGCGCCGCGATAGGTCGTCGTGACATCGGCCGACTGTGTCCCGTTGCCGAAAAAGATATTCGGGTCGGCCCCCTCGGCGGTCGTGGGCGAATAGGGGCGCCCCTCGACCTTCAGCAACCCGTCATAGCTGACGTCGAAGGTGCCGTTCACGACCGAATAGCCCGGGTAGATCGGCGAAGGCTGGACCGTGACCGGGCCGGCCGGCGTAACCGTGCGCGTTCCGATATTGGTGCAGGGCGGGATCGTGTCGGCCGCCGATCCGCTTCGGTTACAGTCGACGTCGCCCATAGGGGCCGTCGGAACATCGAACTGCGCCTCGGCCGATACGGGGATCGAAGCCGCCGTAAAAGACAGGACACAAAGCGACGCGCGGATCGTGCACCCAAAATCGATAATCATGAAACTCTCCCCTGAAAACAACGCAGCAACCACCCCGCCACTGCACCGGAGCATCCGATCCGGCGGCCGGATTGGCAATGAAAATCGCTTCGCCGATGGACAAGCAGGCTGCCCCGCCCTAACGTCGCGCCATCCCCGGGGAGCCGCGTCTGTGATGGCCGGTTGAGAGCGGAATAGACCGCGACCCGTTGAACCTGATCCGGCTAATACCGGCGGAGGGAGGGTCGGTATTCCACACGCGGAATCTCCGTCTTCGCTCCGATATTATGGAGCGACTGCACATGGCCGACATCGATTCCCGCCTCGACAAGCGCGACGCCACCCCGATCGGCGTCACCACCGGCCCGATCCGTGGCAGCCGCAAGATCCACGTCGCTACCCAGACCGGCAGCGGCATCCGCGTCGCGATGCGCGAGATCGACCTCGACCCGCATTCGGGCGAGCCCCCCGTCCGCGTCTATGACACCAGCGGCCCCTACACCGACGCCAATGCGACGATCGACATCAACGCCGGCCTCGCCGAACTCCGCCGCGACTGGATTTTCGGCCGCGGCGACGTCGAGGAAGTGAACCAGCGCGAGGTTCGCCCCGAGGATAACGGCCAGCTCGGCCCCGACCGCAGCGGCGGCGTCCCCGCCTTCCCCAACGTCAGGAAGCGCGTCCTCCGCGCCAAGCCGGGGCAGAACGTCAGCCAGATGCACTACGCCCGCCGCGGCATCATCACGCCCGAGATGGAATATGTCGCCGAGCGCGAAAATCTCGGCCGCGCGCGCCTCGCCGAGTACAAGCGCGACGGCGAAAGCTTCGGCGCCAGCATCCCCGACTATGTCACCCCCGAATTCGTCCGCGACGAGGTCGCGCGCGGTCGCGCGATCATCCCCAGCAACATCAACCACCCCGAAAGCGAGCCGATGGCGATCGGCCGCAACTTCCTCGTCAAGATCAACGCCAATATCGGCAACAGCGCGGTCGCATCCGACGTCGCGTCCGAGGTCGACAAGATGGTCTGGTCGATCCGCTGGGGCGCCGACACCGTCATGGACCTGTCGACCGGGCGCAACATCCACGACACGCGCGAATGGATCATCCGCAATTCGCCCGTCCCGATCGGCAC
>Ga0247823_10003688_pt1 | contig 12342 bp, 9 predicted proteins | sample 13C_PalmiticAcid_2_FD_192426 | JGI IMG/M metagenome (GOLD analysis project Ga0247823, IMG submission 192426) | Soil microbial communities from agricultural site in Penn Yan, New York, United States - 13C_PalmiticAcid_Day30 | ecosystem: Environmental > Terrestrial > Soil > Agricultural land...
GCGCTGGGGCGCGTCGGGCGACGCCCCGAGTCGTCGACCGGAGGGCCGTCGCAACGCGCCCCAGCGCCCGTCCTATCCGGGGATGCCCGGCACGCCGGTCGGCGCGCAGGCCGAACCCGCGACCCGCCGGACGACGGGCGGTCGCCGCGCGGCCGTCGTCGACGACCCGGCCGCCGCCAAGACCCAGAAGATCGCCCGCCCCGAGCGGGTGACCGCCGAAAAGCCGGCGACCCCGCAGAGCGCCAACGCGAAACTGCTCAAGGACTCCGGCTCGATCGCGATCGCGACGCTGGTCAGCCGCGTCACCGGCTTCGCCAAGCAGCTGCTGCTGCTCACGGTGCTCGGTCCGGCCATCGCCAGTGCGTTCATCTCGGCGAACCTGATCCCGAACATGGTGGCCGAGCTGGTACTCGGCGCCGTGCTGACCGCCATCGTCGTGCCGACCCTGGTACGCGCCGAACACGAGGACGCCGACAACGGCGCCGCGTTCGTCCGCAGACTGGTGACCGCCGCCTTCGCGGTGCTGTTCGCCGCGACCGTGCTGACGCTGGCCGCGACACCGATCCTGGCCAGCCATGTGCTGGTGGCCTCCGACGGCAAGGTCGACACCCACCTCACCACCGCGCTGACCTACCTGCTGGCGCCGGCGATCCTCTTCTACGGCATGTCGGCCCTGTTCACCGCGATCCTCAACACGAGGCAGGCGTTCAAGCCGGGCGCGTGGGCGCCGGTGCTCAACAACGTCGTCGTGCTGGCGGTGCTGGCCGTCTACGCGCTGACACCCGGCGAGATCACCCTCGATCCGGTGCGGATGAGCGACCCGAAACTGCTGGTCCTCGGCGTCGGCATCACTCTGGGTGTGGCCACCCAGGCACTGAGCCTGCTGCCCGCGATCCGCAGGCACGGCATCAATCTGCGCCCGCTGTGGGGCGTCGACGCGCGCCTCAAGCAGTTCGGCAGGATGGGCGCCGCGATCATCCTGTACGTGCTGATCAGCCAGATCGGCCTGGTCGTCGCGAACAACATCGCGTCCTCGGCCGACGAGGCCGGTCCCTCGATCTTCGCCAACGCGTGGGCGCTGCTGCAGCTGCCCTACGGCGTGCTCGGTGTCACCCTGCTCACCGCGATCATGCCGAGGCTGAGCCGCAACGCCGCCGACGACGACACCCCCGCCGTGGTCGACGACCTGTCCGTGGCCACCCGCCTGACGATGATCGCGCTGATCCCCGTGGTCACCTTCCTGACCCTCGCGGGTCCGGAGATCGGCCAGGCGCTCTACGGCTACGCCCGCTTCTCCGGCGACGCCGAACGCCTCGGCAGCGCGGTGAGCTGGTCGGCGTTCTCGCTGATCCCGTACTCCCTGGTGCTGATCCACCTGCGCGTGTTCTATGCCCGCGAGCAGGCCTGGACGCCGACCTGGATCATCCTCGGCATCACCACGATCAAGATCCTGTTCTCGGCGCTGGCCCCGGTGCTGGCCCGCGACAGCGACGACGTGGTGATCATCCTCGGCGTCGCCACCGGCCTCGGGTTCACCGCGGGCGCGGTGATCGGCGGCCTGCTGCTGCACCGCAGCCTCGGTGACCTGCGGATGGCCAATGTCGGCCGCACGGTGACGCGCGTACTGCTCGCGTCCGTGGCCGGCGGCGCGGTGATGCTCATCGTCGACACGGTGACCGGGCTCGACCGGGTCTCCGGCGGCGCGGGTTCGCTGTTGCGCGTGGTCATCGACTCGGTGGTGATGTTCTCGGTCGCCTTCGGTCTCATGCGTCTGGCAGGCATCCCCGAGGTCGTGGCGATCACCGTCGCCGTGTCGCGCAAGCTGGGTATCACTCCGCCCGCGCCGGACCTCGGCCTGGACGAGACCCCCGCCGAGGACATCTACGCGACCACGATCCTGCGCAGGCCCGACACCTACGCGTTCCCGTCGTATGGGCCGTCGATGGACACCCAGACGATGGTCCTACCGGTGATCCGGCCCGGCGCTGTTGACATCACCGGTCAGGCACAGTTCCCGTACGCTGTTCGGCATACCGACATGGGTGGCGATGACGCCAGCACGCGGAAGATTCCGCGAGATCAGGCCGAAGGAGGACCGAGGGTGAGCGATGACGCGGTGGGCGGCGTCCCGGCCGCTGATTCTGCGGCGCGCGCAGCAGGAGGAATGTCCACCGATGTCGATCCTGCCGCGTCCGGCGCGACAGGATCCGAGCAGGCCGACACGCCCGACGAGGCCGAATCGCCGCATAACAGCTCGGCAGAGGACCAGGGACCGGCGGACGACGCGCGCGCGATGCCGCCGCACGATCCGACGCACGACACCGGCATGCTGCCGATCCCGCCGCAGGTCCCGCCTGCCGCGGCGAACCGTGCCCAGCGTGGCCCCAAGCTGATCCCCGGCGCGTCCGTGGCGGGTGGCAGGTATCGCCTGCTGGCCGGGCACGGCGGTGCTCGCGGCCTGAAGTTCTGGCAGGCACTCGACATCAAGCTCGACCGCGAGGTGGCGCTGACCTTCGTCGACGCCGACCAGAAGTCGGGCGAGAACTCCGGGCACGACGGCCCCCAGGCGATTCTGTCGCGCACCCTGCGCCTGGGCCGGATCAATTCGCCCGGCCTGGCAAGGGTCCTGGACGTGGTCCGCGGCAGCTCCGGCGGCATCGTCGTCGCCGAGTGGACGCCCGGTCGCTCGCTGCGCGAGATGGCCGAGACCGTCCCCTCGCCGATCGGCGCCGCCAGGGCCATCCGGGCCCTCGCCTCGGCGGCCGAACTGGCCCACCGCGGCGGCGGCTCGCTGTCGATCGATCATCCCGACCGGATCCGGATCAGTGCCTCCGGTGACGCCGTGCTGGCGTTCCCCGGCACCCTCGGCGATTCCGACGCCCAGAGCGACGTGCGTGGTCTCGGCGCCATGCTCTACGCCCTGATCACCGCGCGCTGGCCCATCCGGGTCGGCGGTGTCACCGGGACCGCGGCCACCATCGGCGGCCTGCGCCTGGCCGATTTCGGCCCCGACGGCACCCCCGTCGAGCCGCGGCAGATCCGGCCGGAGGTCCCGTTCGAGATCTCGGCCGTCGCGGTTCGCTCGCTGGAGTCGAACAAGGGCGTGCGGACGGCCGCGACGGTGCAGCACGTGCTCGAGCAGGCCTCGGTCGTCGACCAGAAGACCGATTTCATCCCGGTCCTGCGGCTGGGTCAGCGCGCGGTCGCGGGCGGACCGGATTCGCTCGCCGATCCGGAATTGCTCGCCGCCGAGCGGGAACGCTCGCAGCGGATGATGTGGATCATGGTCGGCCTCGGCGTCCTCGCGGCGCTGGTCGTCGGCATTCTCATCTGGTGGATGGTCAGCATCTTCGCGCCCGGCGCCTCGGACAAACCGCTGGACGAGCAGATCAACATCGGGCTCACCTCGAGTGTCGCGCCGCCGAGCGCGGCGCCACCGGCCGGGCAGACCCCGGCCGCGCCGCCGACCAGTGTGCCGGTGCCGGTCACCGGTGCCGCGGTGTTCTCCCCGGAGGGCACCCCGGACGGTGCGGCGGGCGCGGGCGCGGTGCTCGACCAGAACCCGGCGACGGTGTGGCGCACCGACCAGTATTTCCAGCAGTTCCCCGCCCTCAAGAAGGGCGTGGGGCTGCTGGCCACGCTGCCGACGCCGGCGAAGCTGACCAATGTCTCGATCGCCTCGCCCAGCGCGGGCAGCACCGTCGAGATCCGCACCTCGCCGACCGAGACGCCCACGCTCGACCAGACCCAGTTGATCGGCTCGGCCAAGCTCGTCGACGGCGTCACCGACATCGCCGTGCAGACCGACCAGGCCGCTCGTTTCGTGCTCGTATGGATCACCGGACTCGCGAATTCGGGCGGTCAATTCCAGACCGCCATCGCCGACGTCCGCTTCGACGCCGCGCCCTAGCTCCGCGTCGACCCATCTCCCACCGCTATCAACGCAGGTGGCCGCCACATTCCGCGCCGAGATCGGACGTTCATCGAACTGCGGTCCGGTTGGTGCGCAATTGTTATCGACGATATGATCGGGCCGCGCTCTCGGCAGAGAGTTACCCAGGATTTGTCGACGTCGATCCTGGACGCCGCAGTAGTCAGGTGATGGATCGGCCTCGTTCGCCGACGTGAAGTCGCCGTAATGAGCGCTGTCCAAGGGGTCAGGTGTCGCCGGAAGTCAACGAGCAGGTCCGCGGGGGGAGAACGCGGCAGGTCGCCGCATACCGCGACCGCTCGTTCGTGCTGGAGAACGGCAGCGACAAGGAACTGCTGGCCGCTCACGTCCGTGGCGTGCCGCATGCCTTCGCCGAACTGCTGCGCAGGCACAAGGACCATCTGTGGCAGACCGCGCTGCGCACCTCCTACAGCCGCGAGGACGCCGCCGATTCCCTGCAGGACGCGCTGCTGTCCGCGCATCGCACCGCGGGCTCGTTCCGGGCCGAGGCCGAGGTCCGCAGCTGGCTGCACGCCATCGTCGTCAACGCGTGTCTGGACCGGATTCGCCGCAACAAGACCCGGCGGGCGATCTCGATCACACCCGACACGATGCCCGAGGCGGTCGAGCCGCGCGACGAGTTCGCCGAGTACGAACTGTCGACCGTCGTCGGCGAGGCGCTGTTCACGCTGCCGGAGGACCAGCGGCTCGCGCTGGTCATGGTCGAGATGGAAGGCCGTAGCGTGGCCGAAACCGCCGCCGCGCTCGGCGTGGCGGAGGGCACTATCAAGAGCCGTTGCTCCCGAGCGCGCGTACGTTTGCAAGAACGTTTGGAATTTTTCCGGGATCCGGGGAACCGGACCTAGCCCGGATGCGTCATTAACAGTGACGAACAAGTCAGCGATGTAAATCCTGCGATCCGATATCGACAGAACAGGGGAGGTGCGAGGGTGTCTCGATCCGTGCCGCAGCCTCCGTTCCCGTCGGAGCTGCTGGCCGATCTGCACGGCGACAACCTCGCGGCCGAACTGCGCGAGCAACTGCTGCCACAGGTCAGCGCCGACCCAGACGCGCTGCACTACCTCAGCCGGCTCGACGAGGTGAACGTCCACCTCCGCGCCCTGGCCACCGACGAGCGGGTCATGCATCCCATGCCCGACGACGTCGCAGACCGCATGTTCCGTTTCGTCGCCGATCTGGACCTGGAGGCAGACGACGGTCCCACCGAGCGCCTGACGACCATGCCGCAAGCCCAGCCGGACGGCCCCACCGACCGCCTGTCGACGATGGCCGTCCCGCCGCCGCCACCGCGTCCGCCCGTCGACGCGCCGGTCTCGCTGGCGCAGTACCGATCCCGCCGCCGAAGGGGCTGGCTGGCCGCGGCCGCCGCCTCCGTCGCCGTGCTCGCCGGCGCGGGCGCCGTCGTCACCACGCTCGACACCACCGACGGCACCCCGACCGCGGCGCCGTTCACCGAACCGGATACCCCCGGCGACGAGCTCACCACCGCCGCCGCGCTCAGCGCCCTCGGCAAGCGCGAAGTGAACGGCCCGCTGGCCGACGAAGCGGCGCTGGCCCGCTGTGTGCAGGCCAACGGCGTCGATCGCACGGTGCTGGGTGCGTCGAGTATCACCTTTCGCGGCACCGACGCGGTCCTCGTGCTCGTCATCGGACCCAAGCCGCCGACCATCACCGCGCTGGTCGTGGGCGCGGGCTGCACCACGGGCGCGCCCGAACAGCTCGCGCTACGCGACATCGGTTGACACAGCGCTTCGAGGGAAGCGCCGTCAGCCCGGGAACAACACCGTTTAGGCTGTTGTTGACCGACACGTCCCCAGCTTGTCTTTCGGAAGGGCCCCATGAGCACGCCAGTTCGCGACCTGATCATCGTCGGCTCAGGACCCGCCGGTTACACGGCAGCCGTCTACGCCGCCCGCGCGGAACTGCAGCCGCTGGTCTTCGAAGGCACCCAGTTCGGCGGCGCCCTGATGACCACCACCGAGGTGGAGAACTTCCCCGGCTTCCGCGAGGGCATCATGGGCCCCGACCTGATGGAGCAGATGCGCGAGCAGGCCAAGCGTTTCGGCGCCGACCTGCGCACCGAGGACGTCGACGCGATCGACCTGTCCGGCCCCATCAAGAAGGTCACCGTCGGTGACGAGACCTTCGAGGCCTACGCCATCGTGCTGGCCATGGGCTCGGCCGCGCGCTACCTGAACGTGCCGGGTGAGCAGGAACTGCTCGGCCGCGGCGTGAGCGCCTGCGCCACCTGCGACGGCTTCTTCTTCAAGGGCCAGGACATCGTGGTGGTCGGCGGCGGCGACTCGGCCATGGAGGAAGCGACCTTCCTCACCAAGTTCGCGGCCAGCGTCACCGTCGTGCACCGTCGCGAGGAGTTCCGCGCCTCGCGGATCATGCTCGAGCGCGCCAAGGCCAACGAGAAGATCAAGTTCCGGCTCAACGCCGAAGTGGTGAAGGTCAACGGCGAGACGAGCGTCACCAGCCTGACCCTGCGCGACACCCGCACCGGTGAGGAGTCCGAGCTCGCCGCGACCGGTCTGTTCGTCGCCATCGGCCACGACCCGCGCAGCGAACTGGTCAAGGGCCAGGTCGCGCTCGACGGCGAAGGCTATGTGCAGGTGACCGATCCGGGGACCGCTACCGACGTGGCCGGCGTGTTCGCCGCGGGCGACCTGGTCGACCACACCTACCGCCAGGCGATCACCGCCGCCGGCACCGGTTGCCGCGCGGCCATCGACGCCGAGCGCTGGCTCGCCGAACAGGGTGACATCACCGCCAACACCCTCGAAAACGCCGACGGCTCGGCAGCGGTGTCCACCAACTGATTTCGAGCACGTCGAGTTCCACCCCAGCAAGGAGTACAGCCATGGCCGAGAGCGCCAACACCATCACCGTCACCGACCAGTCGTTCGCCGATGACGTCCTGCTCAGCGAGAAGCCGGTGCTGGTCGACTTCTGGGCCGACTGGTGCGGTCCGTGCAAGATGGTCGCCCCCGTGCTGGAGGAGATCGCGGGCACCCACGCCGACAAGCTGACGATCGCCAAGCTCGACACCGAGGCCAACCCCGGCGCGGCCCGCGATTACCAGATCCTGTCCCTGCCGACGATGATCCTGTTCCAGGGCGGCAAGCCCGTGAAGCAGATCGTCGGCGCCAAGGGCAAGGCGGCACTGCTGCGCGAACTCGACGGTCTCATCTGACCAGCGGTCTGATAAAGCACCTCCTACCGGCCGACGCGCCGTAGGATGCCTGGACCCGGGATTGCCGTAATACGGCCCGGGTCTGAGACAATCGAGGCGACGCTCCGGCCGAAGGAAAGGGCTCTCACGCATGCACCGACTTCGTCACGGCGATTCAGGACCAGCCGTAGCAGAGGTTCGGAGCACCCTCGCAAGCCTGGGCTTCCTGCATCCCCAGCACGGCGATTACTGGAAGGACACCGACGCGGAGTTCGACCGTCCGCTCGACTCGGCGGTCCGCGCGTTCCAGCAGCAACGCGGTCTGCTCGTCGACGGCGTGGTCGGTCCGGCCACGTACCGCGCGCTGAAGGAAGCCTCCTACCGCCTGGGTGCCCGCACACTGATCTACCAGCTGTCCGCGCCGCTCTACGGTGACGATGTCGCGACCCTGCAGCGCAAGCTGCAGGACCTCGGCTTCTACGTGCACCGGGTCGACGGCTATTTCGGCCCGCACACCCACGACGGTCTCAGCGCCTTCCAGCGCGAGATCGGCCTGTCCGCCGACGGCATCTGCGGCCCCGACACCTTGCGTTCGCTGGATCTGCTCGGCGCGCGCGTCACCGGCGGCAACCCGCATCGCATCGCCGAGGAAGAGGTGGTGCACCGGGCGGGCCCGCAGCTCACCGGCAAGCGCATCGTCATCGATCCCGGGTTCGGCGGCGCCGACAAGGGATTCGCGGTGCCCACCGAGTTCGGTGACGTCTACGAGTCGGAGATCCTGTGGGATCTGGCCTCGCGGCTGGAGGGCCGGATGGCCGCCACCGGCATGGAGACGTTCCTGTCCCGCCCGTGGGGCGCCAACCCCACCGACGTGGAACGCGCCGAGACGTCCAACGCCTTCGACGCCGACCTGATGATCTCGCTGCGCTGCGCCACCAGTGACAATCCGTCGGCGAAGGGCGTGGCCGGCTTCTACTTCGGCAACTCGCACGGCTCGGTGTCGATGATCGGCCAGGTGCTGGCCGGCTTCATCCAGCGCGAGGTCGTCGCCCGCACCTCGGTGCAGGACTGCCGCACGCACCAGCGCACCTGGGACCTGCTGCGGCTCACCAAGATGCCGACCGTGCAGGTGGACCTCGGCTACCTCACCAACGAGTACGACGCCTCGGTGCTCACCAACCCGCGCATGCGGGACGTGATCGCCGAAGCCATCCTCATCTCGGTCAAGCGGCTGTACCTGCTCGGCCAGGACGACCAGCCCACCGGCACCTACACCTTCGCCGAGCTGCTCGCCGAGGAGCTGGCCGCCGCCGACGCGGGCCACGTCCCCGCTCCGCGCGTCTGATAGCAGCCCCGAAACGGCCAACGGCCCTGCGGTTCTCCGCAGGGCCGTTGTCGTCTGTCCGGTTCAGTGCACGCCGACGCGGGTGGGCGGCACCATCGACGCCGCCGCCAGGAGCTGGTCGAGGGCGCGCTCCACGTCTTCCTTCCAGCCGTGGTCGGAGTCGAGCTCGAGCCGCAGCCGGGGGAAGCGGTGATGCGGGGCCACCACTTCGAAACCGACGTCGGCCAGGAAATCGGCGTCGATCATGCAGGTTTCGGGGGTGCAGTGAGTCGCCGCCGCCGGATCGCGCAGCGGGGCCGCGATCCGCTCCATCAGTCGCATGGACGAACCGAGACCGCGGTCGGCCAGCGAGCTCGTCGACGGGCTGTTGCGAATGCCGAACGCCTCGATCGCACGCACACCACGACGCACCAGATCGGCCACCACGCCCTGAATCAGCCGATGGGCTACATCGGCCTCCTCGTAGGGGAATTCGGCCTGCAGCGTGGTCAGCAGGACCGCGTCCGGGCTCACGGGGGAGGTGGGGAACAGGGTCGACCGGGGGACCGCGCTCGGCGGTGAGTACAGCGCGCAGCCTGCGATGTTGTTGTCCACATGCGCCAGCTGACCGCACGAGCCCCACTCGAGCATCACGGTCGAGAGCCAGGCTTCCTTCTCGAAGACCGGATCGCTGAAAGCGTGTGAGTCGGCAGCGACGGCTGGATCGAGCTCCCAGAACACACACCGCCGGGTGTGCGCCGGGAGCTGATCGAGTCGATCGAGGGTCAATGCCGTGACGCTGGTCGACACCGCTCTGCTCAGCCTCCAGCTGTCCGATTCATCCACGCTCACGCCACATCACTATCCACAGTAATGCCGCCTCTTTCAATTATGTAGAAAGACTGGGAGTGCCCCGTCACAGTGACGTTTCGGGGCCGGATTGCTCCATCAGCGCCACAATGCGCTCGAGGTCTTCGACGGAACCGAACTCGACAACGATCTTGCCTTTACGCTTTCCGAGGCTGACCGTGACCCGGGTGTCGTAGGAGCCCGACAGCCGTTCGGCCACTTCTTGCAGACCCGGCATGTGGATCGGCTTACGCTTCGGCGCCGGGGGAGCGACCTCCGAGGGATTGCGGTTCGCCAGCGTCACCGCTTCCTCGGTGGCCCGGACCGACAGTCCCTCGGCGACGATCCGCGCCGCCAACACTTCCTGTGCGTCGGCTCCGGCATCCAAGCCGAGCAGCGCCCTGGCGTGTCCGGCCGAGAGCACCCCGGCGGCCACCCGACGCTGCACGGGGATCGGCAGCTTCAGCAATCGGATCATATTCGTCACCACCGGTCGCGAACGACCGATTCGCGAGGCCAATTCCTCGTGGGTGACATCGAATTCCTCGAGCAGCTGCTGATACGCGGCCGCCTCTTCGAGTGGGTTCAGCTGCACGCGGTGGATGTTCTCCAGCAGTGCGTCGCGCAGCATCGAGCCGTCGGCGGTGTCGCGGATGATCGCCGGAATCGTCGTCAGTCCGGCTTCCTGGCATGCGCGCCACCGGCGCTCGCCCATGACCAACTGGAACTTGTCGACACCCGGTTCGACCCGCCGCACCACGATCGGCTGCATCAGGCCGAACTCGCGGATCGAGTGCACCAGCTCCGCCAGCGCCTCCTCCTCGAAGACCTGCCGCGGCTGCTTCGGGTTCGGCTCGATCTGCTCGGCAGGCACCTCGCGGTAGACCGCGCCGCCGGGGGAGACGAGGTCTTCCTCCGGTTCGGGCTCGGCATCCGGGACGCGATGCAGGAACGCCTCGGCCGGCTGCGGGCCGATCGGGTTGATCCCGATGACGCTCGCCGCGGCACTGCTGAGGCCCGGCGCCGTCGCTGCCGGACCCGTCGGGATCAGCGCGGCCAACCCGCGCCCGAGACCGCCCTTTTTCGCCTGACTCATCGGCTACCGATCCCTTCCTCGTTCCAACACACCACTACGACGCGTCCTGGCGGAGCTGGGCGCGGGCGGCGAGCTCACGCCCCGCGTCCAGGTAGCTCATCGCACCGCGGGAGCCTGGATCATAATCGAGCACGGTCATCCCGTAGCCCGGCGCCTCCGAGACCTTCACGCTGCGCGGAATCATCGACTTGAGGACGACGTCGCCGAAGTGGTTGCGCACTTCCTCGGCCACCTGGTCGGCCAGTTTGGTGCGGCCGTCGTACATCGTCAGCAGGACGGTGGAGACGTGGAGCTCGGGGTTGAGGTGCGCTTGCACCAGCCCGATATTGCGGAGCAGCTGACCGACGCCCTCCAGCGCGTAGTACTCGCACTGGATCGGGATCAGCACCTCCTTGGCCGCCACGAGCGCGTTGACCGTGAGCAGGCCGAGCGACGGCGGGCAGTCGATGAGGACGTAGTCGATGTCGTACCCGGCCATCGCCGCTTCGTGGATCGCGGCCTTCAGCCGCCCCTCCCGGGCAACCATCGAGACGAGCTCGATCTCGGCGCCGGCGAGGTCGATCGTGGCGGGCACGCACAGCAGTCGCTCGCTGTGCGGACTCTGCTGAATCGCGTCCTTGACGGTCACCTCACCGATCAGCAGTTCGTAGCTGGACGGCACCCCGGAGTGATGCGCGACGCCCAGCGCCGTGCTCGCGTTGCCCTGCGGATCGAGATCGACGACAAGAACCGTCATGCCCTGGTGCGCTAGCGCCGCAGCGAGATTGACCGTCGTCGTGGTTTTACCCACGCCGCCCTTCTGGTTGGCGATGGTGATGATCCGTTGCTCGCGGGGTTTCGGCACAGTGACCTTTCCTGGATGCAGAATCTGGCTGGCGCGTTGCGCTTCCGCCGCGATCGGGGTCTCGGCCGGGGAGATGTGCCCGAAAGGAGTGTTCCCGAACGTCTCCGCGTCGAAGTTGCTGGAATCCAGCATCCCCGGGACCCGCGACGCTGTTTCCCGTGAAACATTCGCCGGACCGCTCGACATAGACAGCTCCTAACCCGAGAAACTTCAGATCACGTTCTCCCGACCGAGCGTCGGCGCCGTGTCATCACAAACAAGATCGGCGGCGTCCGGCCACTGCCACGGTGGCTCCCGGCGCGCACGCCCGACTCTGAACAGCTTGCCAGCACTACGACCGATAGGAAAGCTGAATCGCGGCACGCCGAGAAGGACACACCCAAGTTCGCGCAAATCACTTTCCGGATCAATGTTTCACGGGAAACACGGGGGAGTGGCGGGTCTGAAATCGTCGGGCCGACCAGAGTTTCCGACCCGGTCCTGGGCCCTGTGTCGTCACCCCTTGGCCTTTCGCGAGATGGTGACGTGTCGGGACAGGCCCTCGGTCCTTCATCAGATCCCTACTCTCCGAGGCTCCACTGCGGCCGGGCCACACCGGTGTCGCGACGTCCGGCGAGGACAGGCGTGTGCCACGGCAGTCGGGACTCGACGCCGAGACCAAGGGAGTCGGTGGCGGGCAAGAGCCGCCGGAGCTCCATCGACCGGCCTCCGCCCTCTTCGGATCGACGACATGGCACGACACTTTGCACCGCTGTCCCCAACGCCGTGCTGTCCCCAACGCCGTGCTGTCCCCAACGCCGTGCTGTCTTCAACACCGCCCTGTCCTCAACACCGCCCTGTCCCCGGCGCCGTGTTATCCCCGGCGCCGTGCTGTCCGCGTGCAGTGGTCTTGGTGGCGCGTGACCTCCGTGCCGCGCAATACCGTGCCGCGCTATCTCGTGCCGCGCTATCTCGTGCCGCGCTATCTCGTGCCGCGCTATCCCGTGCCGCGCTATCCCGTGCCGCGCTATCCCGTGCCGCGCTATCCCGTGCCGCGCTATCTCGTGCCGCGCTATCTCGTGGCGCACGGTCCTCGTGGCACACGGTCCTCGTGGCACAC
>Ga0247823_10003689_pt1 | contig 12341 bp, 12 predicted proteins | sample 13C_PalmiticAcid_2_FD_192426 | JGI IMG/M metagenome (GOLD analysis project Ga0247823, IMG submission 192426) | Soil microbial communities from agricultural site in Penn Yan, New York, United States - 13C_PalmiticAcid_Day30 | ecosystem: Environmental > Terrestrial > Soil > Agricultural land...
ACCCGACCAAGCTGATCGAGATCGTGGAGACCGGCAAGCAGATGCTGATGACGCGCGGCTCGCTCACCACCTTCAGCATCGCCAACGACATCGCCAAGTACTTCGCCATCGTGCCGGCGGCCTTCGTGAGCACCTACCCGCAGCTCTCGGCGCTCAACGTGATGCAGCTGGCCAGCCCCGACTCGGCCATCCTGTCGGCGGTGATCTTCAACGCGCTGATCATCGTCTTCCTCATCCCGCTGGCGCTCAAGGGCGTGCGCTACCGCGCGGTGGGCGCGGCCTCGCTGCTGCGCCGCAACCTCGCGATCTACGGCCTGGGCGGCATCGTGGTGCCCTTCATCGGCATCAAGGCCATCGACCTGCTGCTCTCGGCCATCGGCTTCGTTTGAATCCCAAGGATCTCCCATGAACCCAAGCACCCCTTCTTCCGATGCCAGCCCGGTGTGGCGCCCCGCCCTCGTGCTGTTCGTGCTGCTGAGCCTGCTCACCGGCCTGCTCTATCCCTTGTTCGTCACCGGTGTGGCGCAGGCGGTGTTTCCCGACCAGGCCAACGGCAGCCTGGTCCGGCACCAAGGGCAGACGGTCGGCTCCACGCTGATCGGCCAGGCCTTCACCCAGCCCGGCCACTTCTGGGGCCGCCCCTCGGCCACCAGCCCCGAGCCCTACAACGCCGGCGCCTCCGGCGGCTCCAACCTCGGCCCCACCAACCCGGTCCTGGCCGAGGCGGTGAAGGCGCGCATCGACGCCTTGCGCGCGGCCGACCCGGGCCACACCGCCCCTGTTCCGGTGGACCTGGTGACCGCCTCGGCCAGCGGCCTGGACCCGCACATCAGCGAAGCGGCGGCGCGCTACCAGGTGGCGCGCGTGGCGCGGGCCCGGGGCCTGTCGCCCGATGCGGTGAACGCACTGGTCGACCGCCACACCGAAGGCGTGTGGTTCGGCTTCCTCGGCGAGCCGCGCGTGAACGTGCTCGCGCTCAACCTCGCGCTGGACGCGCTGCGGCCATGAACAGCGGCGTGCCCGGCTGGCTGGAGCCGCTGCTCGCGTTTGGCGCCATCGTGCTGCCCCTGCTGGTGGCCTGGTGGCTGGTGGCGCGCTCGGCGCGGGCCCGACCGCGCCGCAAGCCCCGCGCGGGCGACAATGCGACCCAACGGCGCGACCTCCCCTGAAGCCCCCCATGCCCGAACCTACCCGACCCGACCCGGACGCCCTGCTCGCGCAGGTGCAGCGGGAGGAAGCCCGCGCGCGCCGCGGCAGCCTGAAGATCTTCTTCGGTGCCTCGGCCGGCGTGGGCAAGACGTACGCCATGCTCTCGGCCGCGCGCGCGGCCCTGGCCCAGGGCACGCCGGTCACCATCGGCGTGGTGGAAACGCACGGACGGCCCGACACCGAGGCCCTCGCGCGCGGGCTGCCTCGCCTGCCGCTGCAGGCCCTCTCGCACCGGGGGCTGCAGCTGCACGAATTCGATCTCGATGCCGCGCTGGCCTTCGGCGAGCAACACCCCGGCCAGGCCCTGGTGCTGCTCGACGAGCTGGCCCACAGCAACGTGGCCGGCACGCGCCACCTCAAGCGCTGGCAGGACGCCGAGGAACTGCTGGCCGCCGGCATCGACGTGTGGTCCACGATGAACGTGCAGCACCTGGAGAGCCTCAACGACATCGTCAGCGGCATCACCGGCATCCGCGTCTGGGAGACCGTGCCCGACCGCTTCTTCGACGGCGCCGACGAGGTGGTGGTGGTCGACCTGCCGCCCGACGAGCTGCTGGAGCGACTCAAGGCCGGCAAGGTCTACCTGCCGCAGGGCGACGACCAGCGCGCCGAGCGCGCGGCGGCCCACTTCTTCCGCAAAGGCAACCTGCTGGCGCTGCGCGAACTCGCGCTGCGCCGCGCCGCCGACCGGGTCGACGACGAGATGCGCGCCTACCGGCGCGGCGTGGCCGACCGGCCGGTGTGGCCCAACCGCGAGGCCCTGCTCGCCGCCGTGGGGCCGGGCGCGCACGCCGAGAAGGTGGTGCGCAGCGCGGCCCGCATGGCCACCCAGCTCGACGTGCCCTGGCACGCGGTGCACGTGGAGACCCCGGGGCGGCCGATGGCCGAAGCCACGCAGCGCGCGCTGCGCCTGGCCGACTCCCTGGGCGCGAGCACCACCACGCTGTCCGCGCCCGACGCGGCCGTGGCGCTGGTGCGCCACGCGCGCGAACACAACCTGGCCCGGCTGGTGCTCGGCCGGCACCACGCGCGCCGCTGGCCCTGGCAGCGCGGCCTGGCCGAGCGGGTGGCCGAACGCGCCGACGACCTTGACCTGGTGCAGGTCGGCCTGCCCGCGGCGCCCGACGGCACCCCGCCCGCCGCGCGACACGAGCCCGCCGAGGGCCGCTGGCGCGGCTACCTGGCGGCCGCCGCCACCTGCGTGCTCATGGCCCTGCTGGCGATGCCGCTGCGCGACGTGCTGGAGCGCAGCAACATCGTCATGCTGTTCCTGCTGGCGGTGGTCGGCATCGCCCTGGCGCTGGGGCGCGGGCCAGCGGTGCTCGCCGCCTTCCTGGGCGTGGGGCTGTTCGACTTCCTGTTCGTGCCGCCCTTTCACGACTTCGCGGTGAGCGACGTGGAATACCTCGTCACCTTCGGCGTGATGCTGGTGGTGGCCCTGGTGGTGGGCCAGCTCACGGCGGGGCTCAAGCAGCAGGCCGAGGCCGCCACCCAGCGTGAGCACCGCGTGCGCAGCCTGTACGACATGTCGCGCGACCTCTCGGCCGCGCTGTTGCCCACGCAGGTGGCCGAGATCGGCGCGCGCTTCCTGCTGGGCGAGTTCCAGGCGCGCTCGGCGCTGCTGGCGGCCGACGAGCACGAGCAGCTGCAGCCCGTCGAAGGCGGTCGTGCGCCGGTGGACACGGCCGTGGCGCAATGGGCCTTCGAGCGCGGCGAGGAAGCCGGGCGCGGCACCGACACCCTGCCCGCCAGCGCCTGCCTGGTGCTGCCCCTGAAGGCGCCGATGCGCGTGCGGGGCGTGCTGGTGGTGGAACCCCCGGCCGGCAGCCGGCCCTGGGGCATCGAACAGCGCCGCCTGCTGCAGACCTGCGCCTCGCTGCTGGCGATCTCGCTCGAACGCATTCACTACATCGAGGTGGCGCAGAGCAGCACGGTGCAGATCGAGTCGGAGCGGCTGCGCAACTCGCTGCTCTCGGCGATCTCGCACGACCTGCGCACGCCCTTGGCTTCGCTGGTGGGCCTGGCCGATGCGCTCGAACTCACGCCGCCGCCGCTGAGCGACGCGCAGCGCGAGGTGGCCGGCGCGATGCGGCAGTCGGCCACGCGCATGAACGCGCTGGTGAACAACCTGCTCGACATGGCGCGCCTGCAGGCCGGCGCGGTGCAGCTCCACCTCGCCTGGCAACCGCTGGAAGAGGTGGTGGGCAGCGCCCTGGCCGCCTGCGCCGCGCCGCTGGCCGGGCGCGACATCCGCATCGACCTGCCCGACGACCTGCCCCTGCTGCACCTGGACCCGGTGCTGTTCGAGCGCGTGCTGGTGAACCTGCTGGAGAACGCCGCCAAGTACACGCCGGCGGGCAGCGCGATCGAGCTCTCGGCCCGCGCGCGCAGCGACAGCGTGGTGATCCTGCTCGACGACCACGGCCCCGGCCTGCCCCGGGGACACGAGGCGCGCGTGTTCGAGAAGTTCGAGCGCGGCCAGCGCGAAAGCGCCCTGCCCGGCGTGGGCCTGGGGCTGGCGATCTGCCGCGCCATCGTGCAGGCGCACGGTGGCACCATCGAGGGTCACAACCGTGAAACGGGCGGCGCCGTGCAGGGCGCCCGCTTCACGATCAACCTGCCCCGGGGCACACCGCCCGCCGACCTGGGCACGACCACCGAGGACACGTCCCCGCCATGAGCACCGCCGGCAGCCAGATCCTGATCGTCGAAGACGAGGCCCACATCCGCCGCTTCGTGCGCCTGGCGCTGGAAGCCGAAGGCCACACCGTGCACGAGGCCGAGACCTACCAGCGCGGGCTGATCGAGGCTGGCACGCGCCGGCCCGACCTGGTGGTGCTGGACCTGGGTCTGCCCGACGGCGACGGCGTGGACCTCATCCGCGAGCTGCGCCAGTGGTCGGCCATGCCGGTGATCGTGCTCTCGGCGCGCAGCGCCGAGGCCAGCAAAATCGCCGCGCTCGACGCAGGGGCGGACGACTACCTCGTCAAGCCCTTCGGCGCGGGCGAACTCGGCGCGCGCGTGCGCGCCCAGCTGCGCCGCCACCAGCAGCAGACGCCCGGCGGCGCACCGCAGATCGCCTTCGGCGACATCCGCATCGACCTGGTGCGCCGCGTGGTCGAGCGCGCGGGCGAGGCGCTGCACCTCACCCCCATCGAATACAAGCTGCTCACCCACCTGGCCTCGCAGCCCGACCGCGTGATCACGCACGCGCAGCTGCTCAAGGCCGTGTGGGGGCCGGGCCACCTCGACGACGCGCACTACGTGCGCGTGCACATGGCCAACCTGCGCAAGAAGATCGAGGCCCAGCCCTCGATGCCGCGCCACCTGATCACCGAGACCGGCATCGGCTACCGCTTCGTGGCCTGATCGGTCTCGAACTCGGGCAGGAACACCGGCAGACCGCCGGCCACATCGTCCACCTGGTGCGCGCCCGCGCGGTAGAGCGCGCGCAGGCCCTCGGCCTCGATCACCTGCCCCACCGCACCTTCGCCCAGCACGCGGCCTTCGCGCATCAGCAGCGCGCGGTCGGCGCAGCGCAGGGCCTGGTTGGGGTCGTGCGTGGTGAACAGCACCGCCAGGCCTTCATGCGCCAGCGTGCGGATGGCGCGCATCACCAGTCCCTGGTTGCCGAAGTCCAGGCTGGCGGTGGGCTCGTCGAGCAGCACAGCCTGCGGCTGCTGCGCCAGCGCGCGGGCGATCAGCACCAGCTGGCGCTCGCCACCGCTGACCTCGTGCACCGAGCGCGGCGCCAGGTGCACGATGCCCAGGCGTTCGAGCGCCTGCTGCGCGATGGCGCGGTCTTTCGCGCCGGGCCGCGCGATCAGGCCCAGGTGCGCGGTGCGGCCCATGAGCACCATCTCCAGCGCGCTGAAACCGAAGGTGCTGGCCTGCCCCTGGGGCACGTAAGCCACCACGCGCGCGCGCTCGGCCAGCGGCCAGTCCGCGAGCGCGCGGCCCTGCAAGCGCACCGAACCCGCCAGCGCGGGCAGCAGGCCGAGCACGGTCTTGAGCAGCGTGGTCTTGCCGCAGCCATTGGGGCCGAGCAGCGCCAGCACCTCGCCGCCCCGCAGGTCGAGCGAGAGGCCCGAGCCCACCACACGGCCGGGGTAACCCACGCTCAGCTGCTCGGCGTGCAGCAGGGGCGCTGTCATGTCCAGCCCCTGGAAGCGCGCCGCAGCAGCACGATGAAGAACGGCGAGCCGATCAGCGCGGTGAGGATGCCCAGCGGGATCTCCACCGGCGCCAGCGTGCGCGCCAGCGTGTCGATGAGCAGCAGCAAGCCACCGCCGAGCACGGCCGAGGTCGGCAGCAGGCGCACGAACGAAGGCCCGACCAGGAAGCGCGCCAGGTGCGGGACGACCAGCCCCACCCAGCCCACGATGCCGGCGGCCGCCACGCTCGCGGCCGTGACCAGCGTGGCGGCGGCGACGATGAGCAGGCGCAGGCCGGTGGTGCGCGCGCCCAGCGAACGTGCCTCGTCCTCGGGCAGGGACATCACGTCCATGCGCCAGCGCAGCAGCAGGAGCACCACCGTGCCCAGGGCGACCGGCGCGATCAGCGAAGGCAGGTCGTCGGCGTGCGCGGCGGCGAGGCTGCCCAGCAGCCAGAAGGTCATGGCGGGCAGCTGGTTGTAGGGGTCGGCCAGCACCTTGACCAGGCCGATGCACGCGCCCAGCAACGAGCCGATGACGATGCCCGCGAGCAGCAGCACCAGCACCGGGTCGCCGTGCCGCACGGTGGAGCCCACGCCGTACACCAGCGTCACCGCGAGCAGGCCGCCCACGAACGCGGCCATCTGGATGCCGAACACACCGAACGAGAAGAAGATGCCCAGCACCGCGCCCAGCGCCGCGCCGGCCGAGGCGCCCAGGATGTCGGGCGAGACCAGCGGATTGCGGAACAGGCCCTGGAAGGCCGCCCCCGCCACCGCCAGCGCCGCGCCCACCGCGAGGGCGGCGAGCGCGCGCGGCCCGCGCACCTGCAGCACGATGGTGGGCACCTGCTCGTTGGGCGCGGGCGCGCCCTGCAGCAGGGCACCCAGCCATTGCGCGAGATCGCCGATCGGGATGTGGATGCGGCCCTGCGTGAGCGCGAGCAGCAGGCCCGCGAGCAGCACCGCCCCTGCCCAGAGGCCGCCGCCCTTCATGTTCAGTCCCGGCCGGCCAGCACGCGCTGCACCTGCGCGGGCGTGAGCTCGACCTGGTAGAAGAGCTGGTAGAACTCGCGCGCGATCGCGCCCAGGTCTTCGGGGAACAGCGCGGGAAACACCTTGCTGCCCAGCCACCACAGGCCCGGCAGCCGGTTCACGCTGGGCGGGAAATCGATCCAGCCGAAGGGCAGCTTGGGCGAAAGGTGCACGCGCCCATTCTTCACCGCGCTCACGCCGCGCCACAGCGGGTTCGTGTGCACGGTCTGCGCGAACGTCTGGTCGATGGTGACGATCACCTCCGGGTCCCAGCCCAGCACCTGTTCGATCGACACCGTGGCCAGGCCGCCCTGCAGGCCGGCGGCCACGTGGCGGATGCCCATGGCCTCGAACATCTCGACGTTGATCGAGCCCCCCAGGCCGGTCTCCAGCCCGTGCGGGCCGCGCGCGAAATAGACCCGGGGTTGGGCCGGCGCGCGCGCCACGCGCTCGCGCACCGCGCGCAGCGTGTCGGCGGTGTAGCGGGCCAGCCGCGCCGCGCGCTCGGTGCGTCCGGTGAGTTCGCCCAGCAGGGTGTAGCCCTGGGCCGTGGCCTCCAGCCGGCCGTCGAGCAGCGCATACGGAATGCCGGTCTGCGCCTGCACGCGGTCGGCGAGTTCGACGAAGGTCTGGCGCGTGGAGCCGGCGTCCACGATCAGGTCGGGCTTGCTGGCGAGCAATTGCTCCAGGTTGGTGGTGTTGCCGCGCCCGGTGAGCCGCCCCACCTCGGGCCGGTTGCCGATGCCCGGCAGCAGGAACTCCAGCTCCGGGCCCCGGTTGGCGCGCGGCCAGCCCATGAGCGCGTCGGGTGCGAGCGTGTAGATCCAGATCGCCGCCGGTGGCCCGGCGGGGAAGATGCGCTGCACCTGTGCCGGCACGCTGACGCGCCGGTTCGCGCCATCGACCACGCTGCGCGTGGCCTGTGACCAGGCTGGCAGGCAGGCGCCCAGGCCGGCGGCGATCAGCAGATCGCGCCGGCGCGGGGCGAACAGGTCAGGGGTTTTCGAAGCCATGGCTGGCCAGTATCCGCTGAACCGGCGCGGACAGCAGCGCGCTCAACCACGCGCGCGCCGGCGGCGGGGCATCCTCACGGCAGCTCACGCCGTACTCGGCACCCACCTGCAAAGCCTCCGGCAGTGCCACCACCTGAAGCGAAGGGCATTCGCCCTGCGCCGCGATGGCGTTGGTGCGGTAGGTCAGGAACACGTCGGCGCGGCCCTGTTGCATCACCCAGGCGTAGGTGCTGCGGCCCTCGGGGGCCTTGGGCGACTCGGGCGCCCCCGTGAGCTGCAAGGCCTTGGCTTCCAGTTGCGCGCGGGCACCGTCGCGCACGGCATCGGCCTGCGCGAACAGCGTCCACGCGTAGTCACCCGAGGGATCGCAGAGCGGCGTGGACGTGCCCACGCGCACGGCCGGGTCCAGCAGCGTGTCCAGCAGTTCGGCCGGGCTGGTGCGGACCGACGGCGCCACCAGCGCGCACAGGCGGTTGCGGGTGAACACCACGGGCGCCGTCCAGCCGCCCTGCTCGGCCAGGCGCTGCGGCTGCCGCAGGTCGGCCGAGGCGAACACCTGGGCCGGCTCGCCGCGCTCGATGCGCTCGCGCAAGAGGCCGGCGGCACCGAAGGTCAGCGCCACCGCGCCATCCGCCTGCGCGCGCGCCACCTCGGTGAGCGCCTCGCGCAGGCTGCCCGCCGCGTACACCTGCACGGGCATCGTGTTCATGTCGGTGGCCATCCCGTCAGGCATGAAGCGGCACCATCCAGCGAACACCGCGGAACCGGCTTTGCCGGGCCGCAGGTGTTGCCCCCTTGAGGGGGGATGCGGCTACACGCAGTGAGCAAGCGACGGGGGTGGGCACTATTTCGTTGCGTTCGGGAAGAACAGCTGCTCGCCGCCGATCTTGTAGCTGGCGATGGCCGCCTGCCCGGCCGGGCCGGTGACCCAGTCCACGAACTTCTGGCCTTCGGCCGTCTTCACCTGCGGGTGCTTGGCGGCGCTCACCAGCATCACGCCGTACTGGTTGAACAGGCGCTTGTCGCCTTCCACCAGCACCGTGAGGTCGGCGCGGTTTTTGAAGTTGAGCCAGGTGCCGCGGTCGGACAGCACGTAGCCGCCGCTGCTGGCGCCGATGTTGAGCGCCGGGCCCATCCCGCAGCCGCACTCCTTGTAGCCCGTGCCCTTGTTGGCGTCGGTGTCGGTCATCTTCCAGTAGCGCAGCTCGGCCGCGTGCGTGCCGCTCTTGTCGCCGCGCGAGATGAATTCGGTGTTGGTGCTGGCGATCTTCTTCAGGGCGGCCACGATGTCGTCGCCCTTGGTCTTGGCGGGGTCGGCCTTGGGGCCGATCAGCACGAAGTCGTTGTACATGACCTCCTGGCGCTTGGCCGAGAAGCCGTCGGCGACGAACTTCTCTTCGGCCACCTTGTCGTGCACGAACAGCACGTCGGCATCGCCCCGGCGCGCCATGTCGATCGCCTGCCCGGTGCCGAGTGCGACGACCTTCACGTCGATGCCGCTGGCCTTCTTGAATTCGGGCAGCAGGAACGAGAACAGGCCCGACTGCTCGGTGGAGGTGGTGGACGCCACCACAATGCTCTGGGCGAGCGCACCGGCGCTGGCCAGCAGGCCGGCGGTGCCCAGAACGGCGGTGAGGGTGAGGTGGCGGAAGGTGGATTTCACAGGCTTTCTCCTTGGACAAACAAATGGGCCTGCGGACACAGGGACCGCAGGAGATCGTGGTTGAAAAAATCGGCCACCGGCAGGTCCGCCAGCAGGCGGCCCTGTTCGAGGTAGACGACGCGACTGGCCAGGCGCTTGACCTGGCCGAGGTTGTGGCTGCTGAAGACCAGGGTGGTGGGACGGCCGGTGGGCTGGCCGGCCACGTCGCGCTGGCCGGCGGCGGTGAACTCGGCGATCAGCGCCTCCACCTCGCGTTTGGCGTGCGGGTCCAGGCTGGCGGTGGGCTCGTCGAGCAGCCAGACGGCCGGGCGCAGCGCCCAGGCCCGCGCCAGCGCCAGGCGCTGCTGCTGGCCGCCGGACAGCGCGCGCGCGTTGCGCTCGGCCAGGTGGCCCATCTCCACGCGCTCCAGCGCCTGCAGGGCCAGCGCCCGGGTCTGGCGCACCGGCACGCCCTGCAGCCACAGGCCGAGCTGGATGTTGCGGCGCGCGCTCATGCGCAGCATGTGCGGCCGCTGGAACAGCATGGCCGCGCGCTGGCGCGCGGGCGTGTGCAGCTCGCCGGCGCTCGGGCGCTGCAGGCCGTGCAGGGTGCGCAGCAGCGTGCTCTTGCCGCTGCCGTTGGCGCCGACCAGCGCCACGCGCTCGCCTTCTTCGATGCGCAGGAACACGTCCGTCAGGGCCTGCAGGCGCGCGGCCGGGCCCAGGTGCACCTGCACGCCGCGCAGTTCGAAACAGGGGGTGGGCACGACGGCGCGCTGCGCGGTCACGGGCAGACCACTCATGCCGACACCAGCGCCGGCGCGGTGCGGGCCGCGCCACCGTCGGCGCGCTCGCGCCAGCGGCTCAGCAGCGACACCAATGCATTGAGCAACAGCACCACCAGCAGCAGCACGACACCCAGGCCCAGCGCCAGCGGCAGGTCGCCCTTGCTGGTTTCGAGCGCGATGGCCGTGGTCATGACGCGCGTGAAGCCTTCGATGTTGCCGCCCACGATCATCACCGCGCCCACTTCGGACACGGCGCGGCCGAAGGCGGTCAGCAGCACGGTGAGCAGCGCGTAGCGCTCGTCCCAGGCCAGCAGCAGGCTGCGCAAGGCGGCGCCGGCGCCCAACGAAGACAGCTGCTCGCCATGGCTGCGGTCCGCGTCTTCCACCACCTGGCGCGTGAGCGCGGTCACCAGCGGCAGCACCAGCACCGTCTGCGCCAGCACCATGGCCTGGAAGCTGAACAGCCAGCCCAGGAAGCCCAGCGGCCCCGAGCGCGAGAGCAGCAGGTAGATCACCAGGCCGACCACCACCGAGGGGATCGCCAGGAAGGTGTTGAGCACAGTGAGCACCACGCCCCGGCCGGGAAAGCGCGCGGCGGCGAGCCAGGCGCCCAGCACCAGCCCCAGGCCGCAGGCCAACAGGCAGGCCGTGGCGCTGACCGCCAGGGAACGCATCACCACCGCCCACAGACCGGGGTCGCCCGACACGATCAGCCGCAGCGCCGTCGTCAGGCTGTCTGAAAATGTGTTCATATGTTCGGACGAGCTTACGTGGGTGCTCCGGAATTGAGAGTACGTAATGACGCGATATGAACATGGGCTCATAAGTCGTGCACCGCGAGGTCGTCACCCTGTTTCGGGCACACTCGGCGTCCATGCGCAAGATCGAGCTTTCCTACACGTTGACGTCGCCGACGCCCGAGCGCTCACCCCACCCCGCGCTGTTGCGCAACCCCATGATGGACGTGCTGCATGCCCTGCGCACCAGCGGTTCGATCTCGGGCGCGGCGCGCGAACTCGGCCTGTCGTACCGCCACGTGTGGGGCCAGTTGAAGGACTGGGAAGCCGGCCTGGGCCAGCAACTGATCTTCTGGGAGCGCGGGCAGGCCGCGCGCCTCACGCCCTTCGGCGAGCGCCTGCTGATGGCCGAGCGGCTGGCCCAGGCGCGCCTGGGACCGCAGATGGAGAACCTGCGCGCCGAACTGGAGCGCGCCTTCGCCATGGCCTTCGAGGAAGGCCCGCACGCCAGCGCGGGCGACGTGCTCACGCTCTACGCCAGCCACGATCACGCGCTGGCCGAGCTGCAGCAGCACGCCAGCACGGCCACCGAAGGCCGCCACGCCGCGCCGCCCCTGCACATGGACATCCGCTTCTGCGGCAGCGTGGACGCGATCCGCGCGCTCAACGAAGGGCGCTGCGAGCTGGCGGGTTTTCACACCCAGCCCTTCGCCGCCGCCGGCAGCCTGAGCGCGCGCGCCTACCGGCCGCTGCTCAAGCCCGGCCTGCACAAGATCATCGGTTTCGCGCGCCGTTCGCAGGGCCTGATGGTGGCGCCGGGCAACCCGCTGCGCCTGGGCGACATCGGCGACGTCTCGCGCCTGCAGGCCCGCTTCGTGAACCGTGCCATCGGCACCGGCACGCGCCTGCTGCTCGACGAGCTGCTGGCCCAGGCCACGCTGCTGCCCATGGACATCGTGGGTTACCACAACGTGGAAAGCTCGCACGCGGCCGTGGCCCAGGCGGTGGCCAGCGGCAGCGCGGACGTGGGCCTGGGCACCGAGTACGCGGCGCGCGCGCAAGGCCTGGGCTTTGTGCCGCTGACGGAAGAGCGTTATCTGCTGGTGTGTCTGAAGAGCGCGCTGGAGCAGCCCGCCCTGCAGCGCCTGCTGCAGCGCCTGCGCAGCCGGGCCTGGCAGGAGCGCCTGAACGCCCTGCCCGGTTATGCCGCCGATCACTGCGGTGAGGTCGCAGCGATGAAGCGGCTCTTGCCTTGGTGGGACTGAAACAGCCCCCACGCTCCGCCGCTGCGCGGGTCGCTGCCCACCGAGGGGCTGATCCGGCTTGGGGCGGCCCGGCGCCGGATCGCTTTTCGCCGGCTACGGCCAGTCGCGCAGGACGGCGGCCGGATCGGGCTTGCTGAACTTGGGCGTGCCCGGCTTGCGCGGCGTGCCCAGCACCACCCAGCCCACCAGCTGCTCGCCCGGTTCGCAGAACGCGGCCACCACCGGCGCGGCGCGCACCTTGCCACCCGAGAGCATCTTGCCGCCGTAGCCCAGCGCGTGGGCGGCGGTCAGGAAGTTGGTGAGCGCACCGCCCACCGTCATCCACTGTTCGTGCAGCGTGGCCACCGGGTGGCCGGGGTCGATGCGGGCGATCACCGCCACCAGCAGCGGCGGATCGAGCGCCCGGCGGCGGTCCAGCGCCGCATCGGCCGCACTCTTGCCGGCCAGCACGGCGGCCTGCTCGAACAGGTCGGCCAGGCGCTCGCGCGCCGCGCCCCGG
>Ga0247823_10003691_pt1 | contig 12340 bp, 13 predicted proteins | sample 13C_PalmiticAcid_2_FD_192426 | JGI IMG/M metagenome (GOLD analysis project Ga0247823, IMG submission 192426) | Soil microbial communities from agricultural site in Penn Yan, New York, United States - 13C_PalmiticAcid_Day30 | ecosystem: Environmental > Terrestrial > Soil > Agricultural land...
AGAGGCGCAAACGGCCAGCGTTCGTCGTCCAGTCGCCCTCGAAGACGAGACCGACCTTACCGGGATTGCCGAGATCATCGGCGCTCGGCGTCCACGACGATTGCGCAGAGGCAGTCGACGGCGCAGCGAGCATGTGCAAGGTCGCGACGGACACGGCCAGCATGGCGGCGAGGCTTTTTCGGAGCATCATCTTCCTGGATCCCGGACCGAGTGGCTCAATCGACCGCGCGCCATTCGCGCTGCTGCGGCTGTTCGCGCTGCGACGACCGATCGCGCGGCTGCGGGCATGCTCCGCCCTGCCTCTGCGCGCCGTTTTCGGCCGCCTGGATCGCCCGCTGAGCGCCCCCTCCAGCGGCACTCGCCGCCCCGCCTTCCGGGATGAGGCCCCGGCCCAGGAAGTTGCCGACGCCGGCACGGCCGGCTGCGCCGAGCAGGCCCGCGAGTCCGCCGCCCTTCTTCTTGGTCTCGGGCGCGGGACATTCGGCGCCCGGCATCGGCTGGCCGGCACGGGCTCCGGGCGTGATCAGAGCGCCGGTGATGGCGAGAGCGAGTAGCACGCTGGCGCTGAAGCGATGGCTCATGGTCTGTCTCCGGTGCGGGGCGATCCCGCGAACCGTTTCGACCTAGGCGGGCTATCGCCACCGCGCCTTGCCGTTGAGACCAACCTAGCCATGGCCTAGCCCGGCCCGGATCGCTGCGGCGAAGATGGACGCTGGTGCGACGAAGAGGGAGACCTCCGGGGTGCCGCAAGCGGCCGCCTCCGTCGCAGGCTCAGCGGCCCGAAGCCAAGCGCTCCGGCGCACGCTCCGGGACGTCCCTATCGCTCGCTGATCCGCTCGATCGAGCCGCTTCGTAAACCGATAGGAGACTCCCATGCGCGTCGCCCATGTCATATCCCTGACCCTGGCCGGCACCGTGCTGACGCCCCTACCCCCTACGCGGCCAATGCTCCGCTTACGGGGCGTGATCGACGTCAAGGGGAGCTATCGTGGCCAGGGCGGGTGGAACCGCCCCCCGCAAAGCTCCCGCACGTCCTCGACCGCACCTTGTCCTTCCGACTGCCCCCGGTCGGCTAGGTCCCATCGGAGATCAGTGTACCGCCGTCGACTACAAGGTTCTGGCCGGTGACGAAGCCCCCCGCTCGCGAAGCGAGAAACAGCGCGGCGCCCGCTACCTCCTCGACCTCGCCTGGACGGCGCAAGGGGGTCATCGCCATCCGCCGCGCCATAAACCTTTCGTCGGCCAGCAAGGGCTCCGACAGCGGCGTGCGGATCAGCCCCGGCGAGAGCGCGTTGACGCGCACGCCGCGCGGCCCCCACTCGACCGCGAGGTTGCGGGCGAGTTGCGCCACACCGGCCTTGGCCAGCGCATAGGCGTTGATCGCGCCGTTGCCGCGCAATGCTGACAGGCTGGCCATGAGGACCGCAGCGCCGCCGCCCCGCGCGGCGATATGCGGCAGCGCGAGGTTGCACAGCACGACCTGACTGCGCAGGTTGAGTGCCATCACCCGGTCGTAATCGGCCATGTTGATTGCCGCGAACGGGCCGGGCGGCCGCTGATGCCGGCGTTGCAGATCAGCAGGTCGACGCCGCCGCATTTACCGCGCGTGCCATCGACCAGTCGGGCGAGCGCGGCATCGTCGGTAACATCAGCAGCGATGCCGGGCATGCCGAGCTGCGCCGCGATCCGCGCCGTTTCGTCCGAATTCTCGCTCGATATCACCACCGTCGCGCCCGCCTCGGCAAAGGCGTGCGCGATGGCGAGGCCGATGCCCCGCGTCGATCCGGTGACGATCGCGACCTTTCCCGACAGGTCGAACAGGCTCAGGGTTTGTCCTCCGGGAGCGGCGCGCCATCGTGGAGATAGGCCGGCGCCTCGATCAGCACGAAGATCACGCGGCAATGCTGCGTGGCGCTCGGGTTGCGCCATTTGTGGTTGGTGCCGCGCTGGACGATCACGCAGTGCGGCCCGGCGATGGTCTTGCGGCCGTCCTCCAGCTCCAGCTCGATCTCGCCCTCAAGCACGATGCCGTAATCGATGCTGTTGGTGCGGTGGAACGGTGAATCGCCGCCGGGCAGGAAATCGACGACACGGATCACCGATCCGCGATCGATGGTGAGTCCTGCGTCGCGTTCGCGGCCATCCGTCGCGTCATTATTGTCGGCAGGGACGGTGGCGGTGGTCCACAGCAAAGCGAATTCGGCGCCGCCCAGCGCGATCGTCTCGCTCGGAAAGCGATCGTCGGCGGCAAAGGTGGCGCGGCCTTGCGCATCATGCCCGGTGACGATCCGGCGGATCGGGGGAAAGGGATTGGTCATGCCTGAACAACCTTCTGATCGATGATCCCGAAGGGCGTGCGGCCATCGGCGGTGCGCCCCTCCATGCGAACGCGCTCGCCAAAGCGCATGAAGCTGGTCCGCGACGCGCCATGATCGAGCAGTTCGATCGCGCGGCGCTCGGCGATGCAGGACGAGCCCACTTCGCGATAGCCCGGGTTGGAAACGGTGCCCGATCCAATGACCGTCCCCGCCACCAGATTGCGGGTGCGCGCGGCGTGCGCGATCAGCTCGTGGAAGCCGAACGCCATCGCCGCGCCGTTCGCCGCGCCGAAGCGCTGGCCCTGATAGTCCACGATCAGGTCCATACAGACCCGCCCGTCGCGCCACGCATCGCCCAGCGCGTCCGGCGTCGCCGCGAAGGGCGCGACACTGCACGCGGGCTTGGCCTGCACCCAGCCAAAGCCGGTCTTCATCTCGGCGGCGCCCGGGATGCGCAGCGACCAGTCATTGATCTGGACGATCAGCCGGATGTGCTCGAGCGCGTCCACAGCCGTCGTCCCCATCGGCACGGACTCGACGATCACCCCGAACTCGCCCTCGAAGTCGATCCCGTCGGCTTCGTCGGGCAGCGGGACATCGTCGGCATGTCCCAGGAAGCAATCGGAGATGCCCTGATACATCAGCGGCCTGTCGCTCTCAATCGGGTCGAGCCCGAAGGCGACCTGCATCAGATCGCCATGGCTGGTGAAGGCGGAGCCGTCGAGCCATTGCCATGCGCGCGGCAGCGGCGCGGCGATCGTCCGCCCGGCGAGCGGTTCGCCTTCGCCCACGTCGAGCCGGACGACGAGCGCGCGCAGTTCGGGTTCGGCAGTGGTCCAGCGCTCGATCGCGGCCTGAAGCGTGGTTCCCGCCGGGAGGAAGCGGTCGCCATCGGCGGAAACCACCGTCAATTGCCCATCGGGCGTGTCGTCGCGCAGCGTCGCAAGTCGCACCAAATATCTCCTATTCGCACCGCGCCAGCGCCGATCGCACCAGCGCATCAAGGTCGGGGTCGGCGGCGAAGCCCAGCATCTGCGCGCGCGGCGTCGCGAGCGGCGGCTGGCGGCCGAAGCCTGCTTCGATCGCCGGGTCGGGCGTGTAACGGGCGAGTGCCGCGTCCTGTCCGGTGGCGGCGCTGACGGTGGCGACCAGATCGCCCATCGTCACCCGCAGCGCGGGAAGCGTCACCGCCCCGGTCGCGTCGATCGCCAGCGCATGCGCGAGGTTGGCGGCGATGCGATCGACCGACATCAGCCACATCGTGGCCTGAGCAGACACAGGCAGATCGATCGCCTCGCCGTTTGAAAGGGCGTGGAACAGGTCGCTCATAAAGGCGGATTTCATCCCCGACGGCCCGCGCGGGCGCGCGACGATCCCCGGCAGCCGCAGCGACAGCGTGGCTAGGTCGCCGCGGCGGGTGAGCGTGTCGAGCCAGGTTTCAACCATCGCCTTGTGCGCGCCATAGAGCATGCGCGGCGCGAGCGGAGTTGCGTCGTCCACCGCTGGAGGCAGCGGATCGCCGAACACCGCGATGCTGCTCGCGAACACGAAGCGGGCGCCCGCCGATGCAGCCTGTGCCAGCCGCACGCTCGCCGCGACGTTCACGGCAAAGGCGGCGGCCGGATCCTGCTCCGCCGCGCCCCCGCCGAGCGTGGCGAGATGCACGACCGCATCGCAGCCGCCCGCGAGCGCGCGCGCAATGACGTCGGGATCGTCGAAATCGCCCTCGATCCCCGGCACGCCGTTGAGCGACCGGTCGATCCCGATCACCTCGTGCGTCGGACCGATCGCACGGCACAAAGCGCGCCCAACGAACCCGCCCGCCCCGGTGACGACGACGCGCACCTCAGTCCTCGAAGATCGCGACGGCGCGCGTCCAGCCCGCCGAGGCGCCTTTGATCTTGTGCGGGAAGCACGAAACGGTGAAGCCGTTGCCGGGCAACGCCTCCAGATTGTGGAGCTTTTCGAGGTGGCAATAGCCGATGTCGCGACCCGCCTTGTGGCCTTCCCAGATCAGCGCGGTGTCCCCGGTCTCCGCAACCTTTTGCGCGGTGTAGCTGAACGGCGCGTCCCAGCTCCACGCATCGGTGCCCGTCACGCGCACGCCACGCGTGGTGAGGTACATCGTCGCTTCATAGCCCATGCCGCAGCCGATATTGACGAAGTTGGGATTGCCCAGCGCCCCGCCCGCGGCGGTGTTGACCAGCACGATATCAAGCGGCTGAAGGTCATGGCCGATCCGCGTCAGCTCGGCCTCGACGTCGGCTGCGGTGACGACATAGCCATCCGCGAAATGCCGGAAATCGAGCTTCACGCCGGGGCGGAAACACCAATCGAGCGGCACCTCGTCGATCGTGATCGCGCGCTCGCCGCCGTTCATGGTCGGGTGATAATGCCAGGGCGCGTCGAGATGCGTGCCGTTATGCGTGGTCAGCGTCACCCATTCCGCCGCCGCGAAGCCAGCACCATCGGGCGTCTGGTCGGCGGTCACGCCGGGGAAGAAATGGCCGAGCTCGGGCATCGTCTCGCCATGCGTCTGATAGGTGATCTTGGGCCGCAGGAACGGCGGATCGGTGATGACGTCATTCTCAAGCAGGATCGACAGATCGACGAAGCGGCGGGGCATGGCGGGTTCCTTCAGACCGGCTCGATCTCGACGGGCATCGAGGCGAGGGCGTGCAGCGAGTTGTTGAGGCGGCGGACGGGGTCGCCGACGGCGCGGATCGTGGCGATGCGCGGAAGCATCGCGCCCAGCACCACTTCCGCCTCGGCGCGCGCGACCATCTGGCCGAGGCACTGGTGGATGCCGAAGCCGAAGCCGACATGCCCGCTGGCGACGCGGCGCACATCGAAGCGCGCGGCATCCTCCCATTTGCGCGGGTCGCGATTGGCGGCGGCGAGGAACAGCAGCACCTTCGATCCTTCGGGGATCGTCGTGCCTGCCACCTCGACATCGCGCGCAGCGGTGCGGAAGAAGGTCTGGACGGTGCTGTCCCAGCGCAGCGATTCCTCGAACGCGCGCTTGGCGAGCGCCGGCACCGCGCGCACCGCAGCCCATTGTTCGGGATGGAGTGCGAAAGCGCGCAGCATGTTGCCGATGCCGTTGACCGTGGTGTCCACCCCGGCGGTGAGGAAGGAGCGGACCAGCCGCTCGGCCTCGGCCTGCGTGCAATCGCCGCGATCGGCGGCGGCATAGACCTGCATCCCCCAGCCGCCATCGACGAGGTTTTCGCGCTTGCACGCCTGCGCGACCCAAGCGGTGGCGTCCGCGGCGGCGGCGTTGCCTTCCTCGAACACCGCGTTGCGCGGGCCGAACGCATTGAACACCGCGGCGGCATAGGGAAGCAGGTTTTCGCGGCCGTCTTGCCGCAGCCCGATCAGGTCGGGGAAGACCAACATCGGGAAGACTTCGGCAAGGTCGGTGACGGCGTCGAAGCGACGGCGCGCGGCAAGCGCTTCGACCAACGCATCGGCCTTGGCCTGCCAGTCATCGCGCACCGCTTTCAACGCCAGCAGTGATGCGATCCTGTTCATCAGTCCACGCGTGCGGTCGTGCAGCGGGGGATCGGCCTCGAGCAGCAGCGAAGGCGGGCGCCACGGTTCTTCGCGCGCGAAGTCGGCGAGGCCGACGCCGCGGCCGGAGACGAAGCTCTGCCAGTCCTTGAGCGCCGCCTGCACCTCGCTGTGTCGCGCCATCGCATAACAGCCGAGCCGATCGAGCCACACCACCGGGCCGGCATCGCGCAGTGCATCGTGATACGCGTAAGGGTCGGCGAGGCACGCCCGGTCGAACGGATCGATCGCGAGCGACGGCGCGATCATCGCGGGTCCAGTTCCGCGCGCAAGCCGAGCGGCGTGACGATCGCGGCAAGTGTTGCGCCGAGCACCAGCTTGGCGATAAGCGCGGGTGTCCAGCCGATCGCGGTGAGACCGCTCAGCCACAGCAGCGGCCAGCCGATCAGCACAGCAGCGGCAACGGCGGCCAATGCCAGCACCAGCGCGCGAAGCCACCGCCGCTTGGGCAACCGCGAGGGCGTGGCGATGCCCTCGACCAGCCCCCGCCGGTACCTGCGGCCGAGGATCGCGCCCGGGACCAAAGTCGCCATCAGCGAGATCATGAAGAATTGCGGGATCAAGTCGAAGGCATAGTTGCCCGCCCCCCACACCGCGACCGGCCCGTGCGTGCCGAAGATCAGCAGGAAGAAGACCAGGCTGAAGATCGTGTTGACCGCGGTGCTGATCGCGCTTTCGCGGCGGATCGCAGTGCCGGCCGCAAGGGGCACTGCCGCCCCCGCCAGTGCCCCCTGCGCGCTCATGCGGTGTGCCCGCCCAGCGTATCGGCGAACCAGTCGGCGATATAATCGCGGCCATAAGCCATATTGTCCGCGCCGACATGCTCGACGCCCCCTTCGCGCGGGGTGAAGATCTTGAGCTCGCGCTGCGGCGAACTGGTCAGTTGTTCGTAACTTTGATGCGCATATTCGACGCCGATCTGGCGGTCCTGCGCGCCATGGGTGACGAGGAACGGCACTTCGATCCGCTCCATCACGCCGTTGAGCGTCATGTCCGCGGTCCGGGAATGGAAGTCCTCCATGTCCTTCGCGCCGAACACCCACATCACATGCGCCCAGTAATGCGGCACCGGGTTCTCGCCCTCCCGGCGCAGGCGCTTCTGCTGGACTTCAGCCCAATTGTGGTTGGCGCCCCACACCGCGCCGCTGGCAAAGCGCGGCTCGAACGCGACCGCGCGGGGAGCGTAGTGGCCGCCCAATGAGATGCCGGTCATGCCGATGCGTTTGGGATCGATCTCAAGCCGGCCTTCCAGCCAGTCCACCGCCTTCGACGCCCATTGCTCGGCATGGGGGGTCGCCGGCAGGTTCTGGAGCCGCAGCGTCTCGCCGGTGCCCGGCTGATCGACGCACAAGGTTGAGATGCCGCGCCGCGCCAGCGCCTGGGGCAGCTTCGACCAGTAGAGCAGTTCCTTGCAGCTATCGAGGCCGTTGCAATAGACCACCACCGGATGCGGCCCCGGCCCGTCGGCGCGGGTATAGAGCGCAGGCATCGTGCCGCCGTCGATCGGCACATCCACCCGCTCGCAATTCTCCTTGCCCATTACCATCGCCTTGTCGAACGCAGCCCGGGCACGGGCGAAGGTTTCCGCGCGGCCGGGATGGCCATGGCCCTGCATCCGCTCGGCGGTGAAGAGGTAGAGCGCCGCGCGCTGGAGCTTGGCCGAGGCGGAGAAGGCGCGGCCGCGGTCTTCGTCCTCATCGGCGAGCTCGATCAGCGTGTCGGCCTTCTTGACCCATTCGGCCATGAATTCGAGCGTGCCGGCATCCTCGCCCTTGCCCGCCTTGTCGCGGATCGGCGCGGACATATCGATGATCTCGCCGAGCTGCCCGCCGCTCTCCATCGCGATCGAGAGCGAGAGGTTCCAGACATAGTTGGGGAAATATTCGAACAGGGCCATGCGTTCAGACCTCCGCCGGTTGGAACAGGCCCGCATCGGGCGCGGGGTGCGGCATGGTCTGCGGCCCGCCGACGCCGATGCCCCACTGGTCCATCACCAGCGGCGCGGGGGTATAGACCTGCGCCTCCCAGCTGGCGTCGTCGACCTCCTCCAGCTCCGAGGTGTATTCGACCGCAAAGCCGTTCGGCGTCACGAAATAGCTGAAGGTGTTGTTGCCCGCGGTGTGGCGCCCCGGCCCCCAGGCGATGTCGACGCCCTTGAGCTTCAATCGGTGGATGCCGCGCATCATCCCGTCCACACCCTCCATGTCATAGGCGACGTGGTTGAGGCACGGCGGCCCGGGCAGGATGGCGATGCGGTGATGCGCCGAATTACAGCGCAGGAATGACATGAAATCGCCCAGCCAGTCCGACAGGCGGAAGCCGAGCACATCGATGAACCACTGGGTCAGCGCCTTGTGGTCGGGCGAGTGGAGGACGATGTGGCTGATCTTGACCGGCACCCCGTCCCAGCGCTCGACCAGAGCCGATCCGCCATGCGCGACGTCGCTCGAAATCTCGAACGGCAGCCCATCAGGCGAGAAGAAGCGGAAACCATAGCCGCCGCCAGGGGACGCGAGGTCGCCCGGCTCGCCCAGCATCTTGACGCCCGAGGCGCGGACCTTGTCGGCCAGCGCATCGACATCGGCGCGCGTTTCGGCGGCAAGCGCGATCACATCGACGCGCTTGATGTCCGATTGGCGCAAGCGGACGACATGATGCTCGTCATGCCCCTTGGCCTTGAAATAGGCCATGCCGTCGTCGGCGGGCACCGGCTCCAGCCCCCACACATCGGCATAGAAGGCGCGCTCGGCGTCGAGGTCGGTGACCCCGTAGCCGACATAGCGGATCTCGTTGATACGGCTCATCGTGGGTTCCTCTTCAGATCGGTTCGGCGACGCGCTGGACCATCGCCTGGGTTGCGGGCGCCTGCTCGACCTTCGGCCCAAGCCCGAGCTGGCTGCGGCACAGCGCGAGCGAACTTTCGACGATGTAGCGGCAGCGGTCGAAGCGGCGGTCGTGGAAGGCGGTGAAGGCGGCTTGCGGCGTGTCAGCGCGGGTGATCTCCTCGGCCAGCACCAGGCTGTCCTCGATCGCCATGCCGGCGCCCTGCCCAAGATGCGGCGTGGTCGCATGCACCGCGTCGCCGAGCAGCACGACCCGCCCCTCGTGCCAGGGGCCGTCGACGAACAGCCATTCGAGCGGCTTGTAGACCACCGCGTCATCATCGGTGATCTGCGCCGCGAGTTCTGCGATGGCGGGGGCGGTGCCCTCGAGCCGCTGGCGCATCTGCGCAGCCAGCCCCGCGACCGGATAGCGCGGATTGCCCGGCTCGGGCGTGGTCACGAACATGTACATCAGCGTCTGCGACAGCGGCACGAGACCAACGCCGATCGCGCCCTCATAGGCCTGGAGGCAATCGAGGCTTTCGGGCTTGTCGAAATTGTAGCGCCACACCGATTGCCCGGTGAATTCGGGCGTGGGCGCATCCGGCATGATCTGGCGGCGGGTCTGCGAATAGAGGCCGTCGGCGCCGATCACGAGGTCGAAGCGGCCCTCGCTGCCGTCGGAGAAGCGCACCGAAACGCCGTCCGCATCCTGCGCGATCGCCTCGGCGGTCACGCCCAGCCGCACCTGCGCGCCGGCGGCCTTGGCGCGATCGCCCAGCACTTGATGCAGCGCCGGGCGGGCGATGCCGATATTGGCGGGATACCCCTCGACCAGCCGGTGCGACGGGATGCGCGCAACCTTCATGCCGTTGGGCAGGAACACTTCGACCGCATCGAAGCCGAACCCCGCATCGACATAATCGTCGATGATCCCGAGTTGCTTCACCGCGCGGACGACATTGGCCTGCTGGATGATGCCGACACCATAGACGGCCCAGTCGGGGTCCTTCTCGACGATGGTGACGCGATGGCCGTCGCGGCCGAGCGCGATCGCCGAAGTCAGGCCGCCGATGCCGCCGCCGATGATAAGAATAGTCTGCTCGCGCACCTTGTTGCATCCACCCCTGGCGAGTCAGCGCTCGCGGTGTTGATTGGGGCCAGGCTAGGTGCGCGATATCCATCTGTAAAAATGATTGTATTTATCGAATTCCATCCATTGATTATATGGATGAGCCTCCCATTGTCGCCTTCAGCTCGCCGATCAGCCAGTGGATGCCGGGGTCGGTGGTGCGGGTCCGATGGATCTGCACCATCTCGCGCATGATCGGGAAGTCGAACGGCATCGGCGCATAGGCGATCGGCAGATGCGTCGCCGCGCGCGCGGCGAGCCGCTCGTGCATCACCGCGAGCCGATCGGTGTTCACCAGCAGCTCAGGCACCACCGAAAAGGTCGATGCCGTCACCGCGATCCGCCGGTTCAGGCCAACCTTGCTCAGTTGTGATTCGGCAAAGGACGCGCGGAACTGGATACCGATCTGTACCGCGACATGCCCCCCCGCGGCGAATTCGGCCTCGCTCATTCCGCGCTCGAACACCGGGTTGCCCGACCAGCCGGCCACGACATGCCGCTCCTCGAACAACAGCTGCGTCGGATGATCGTGGAGGACATGCTCCTCGGGCACCAGCAGCATGTCGAGCTCGCCCTGAGTGAGCATCTGCGTGATCGTGTCGGAGGGCGGGAAGAAGTCGAAGGTAATGTTCGGCGCGGTCCGCGCGAGCCGCTGAAGCGTGTCGGCGAACAGCACCAACGTCAGGAAATCCGACGCCCCGATCCGGAACCGCCGGTTCGAGCGGGTCGGATTGAACTCGCCCGTCGCCGCGACCATCGCATCGACATCGCCGAGCAGGGCCCGGATCCTCCCCTTGAGCCGAAGCGCCTGCGGCGTGGGAATCATGCGCTTGCCGTCGGCGACGAGCAGCGGATCGTCGAAATAGGCGCGCAGCCGCCCGAGCGCCGCGCTCATCGCCGGCTGGCTGATATGCATGCGCTCGGCAGCGCGCGATACGCTGAGCTCTTCGAGCAGAATGTCGAGCGCCACCAGCAGGTTGAGATCGAGTCCCTTGAAGCGCATCACCTATAACCCCACCAACTGATTTTTGATCATTACAAACGATTTTACTTATGCACAACGCGGCCCGAATTTCGCCCCGACAAGCGCGAAAACGCGCAAGGACAGAAGAGCGAGGGAGAGAATGATGCGCCTGAGGGCTATGCTGAACATGGGGGCATGCGCCGCTGCGGTGGCGCTGGCGATGCCGGCGGCGGCGCAGAGCGCGCCGGACCCGATTGTGCCGGATCAGGTCGAATCCAGCGATGGTCTGGCCGAAATCGTCGTCACCGCGCAACGCCGGGCGGAGAGCTTGCAGCGCGCCGCGGTCGCGGTCTCCGCGGTCAGCGGCGACGAGTTGATCAGCGCTGGCGTCTCCGATCCCAACGGACTCAACAAGGTGGTGCCCTCGCTGGTGGTGCAGCCGGCGGGCGGATCGGGGGTCAACCTCTATCTGCGCGGTGTCGGCACGCTACAGGGCAATGCATTCGGCGAGAATCCGATCGCGATGAACTTCGGCGGCGTCTACGTCGCGCGCCCGACCGCACTGGCGGGCTTCTTCTACGATCTCGAGCGGATCGAGGTGGTGAAGGGGCCGCAAGGTACGCTCTATGGCCGAAACGCCACCGGCGGCGCAGTCAACGTGCTGCCTCGCCGCCCCTCGCTCACCGAGTTCGGCGGCGAAGCCACGTTCGAGTACGGCAACTACGACAGCATCAAGGCGATGGCCGCGATCAACCTGCCGCTTGGCAGCACGGTCGCGCTGCGGCTCGCGGGCCAGGTGGTCAATCGCGACGGCTATCTGTCCGACGGCTATCAGGATGAGAAGGGCGAGGCCTTCCGTGCCTCGCTGCTCTTCGAACCGTCGCCGCAATGGTCGGCGCTGATCGTCGCCGATTATTTCAACCTGCATGGCAAGGGAATGGGCAGCGTGCTCGCCCCCGGCGCTGCGGTGCCTGCCGGGTTCGCGGGCTATGCCGCGCCCTCGCTCGACGATCGCGTCGGCGGTTCCGACCCGCGCAGCATCGCCGCACTCCGCACCTTCGCCGCGACGCAGTTCGCCCCACCCTTCTGCGGGGGCGCGGGCGGCTTCATCACCAGCGGCTGCGTCGCGCCGCCGCGCGACGACGGCTATGTCGAGGGCAAGTTCTTCGGGATCGCCGCGACGATCGAGGGCGATCTCGGTTCCGCGACGCTCACCGCGATCCCCGCCTATCGCAGCAGCAAGAGCGCGTTCGTCGGCTATGTCCCCGGCTTCCGCACCGAGTCCGACGAGGACAGCAAGCAGATGTCGTTCGAGCTGCGGCTGACCTCGAACGGCGACGGCCCGTTGCGCTACGTGGTCGGCGGCTATCTGTTCAACGAAGAGCAGAACGCGCTCAACTATTTCTACCAGGGTGACCTTTCGACCACGCGCTTCACCCCGCGGCTGCGCACGCAGAGCCTCGCCGCGTTCGGCCAGGCGACCTTTGCGGTCAGCGACACCTTCCGCATCGTCGCGGGCGGACGCTTCACC
>Ga0247823_10003692_pt1 | contig 12339 bp, 10 predicted proteins | sample 13C_PalmiticAcid_2_FD_192426 | JGI IMG/M metagenome (GOLD analysis project Ga0247823, IMG submission 192426) | Soil microbial communities from agricultural site in Penn Yan, New York, United States - 13C_PalmiticAcid_Day30 | ecosystem: Environmental > Terrestrial > Soil > Agricultural land...
CCTCCAGGTCGACACGACCAACATCCTGTTCATCTGCGGCGGTGCGTTCTCCGGCCTTGAGAAGATCATCGGCGATCGCCTTCAGGGCAAGTCGATCGGCTTCGGCGCCTATGTCGCCGCGCCCGAGGAACGCCGCACCGGCGAGACGCTGCGCCAGACCGAGCCGGAGGATCTGCTCAAGTTCGGCCTGATCCCGGAATTCGTTGGGCGTCTGCCCGTCGTCGCGACGCTCGAGGATCTCGATATCAAGGCGCTGGTCCAGATTCTGACCGAGCCGAAGAACGCGCTGGTGAAACAGTATCAGAAGCTGTTCGAGATGGAGAATGTGAAGCTCAGCTTCACCGACGACGCGCTGGTGTCGGTCTCCAAGAAGGCGATCGAGCGCAAGACTGGTGCTCGCGGCCTCCGTTCGATCCTTGAGGGCATCCTGCTCGACACCATGTTCGACCTGCCCAGCATGGACGGCGTGGACGAGGTGATGATCGACAAGGATGTGGTCGAGGGCCGCAAGGAACCGATCCGCGTCTATGCCGAAAAGAAGAAGGCGGGAGCCACGGGCGACGCCGCCTGATCTGCCAGACAGTTTGAAATGCGAACGGGCGTCGGGTCAAACCGGCGCCCGTTCTGCGTCAGGGGGCCCTTGAAGACGAAGGAACACCGCGCGCCGGGGCGATCATGTGCCCCGGGGCTGCCGCATGCCTTCTACTCGAAATGGATATGGTTTCTCATTCTCAGTAAGCGGGAACCTCGGTTCGTCGCAAAACCAGCGGATTTGTCCGCTCCATTCTGGTTGTTTGACGAAATCTTTACCGCGAATGCCGCTTGAAGCCCTGCTGTTCCGAGGGGCGTTCATGTTCGATCTCTATTATTGCATTACCGGCGAACATGACCTCCGGCTGGTGGTCCTGGCAGCGATCGTGTGCCTCGTCTCGACCGCGTCGGCGGTGCTGCTACTGCGTCAGGCCAAAGTGTCGGGTGGGCGCGGGCGCCTCCACTGGACGATCGTCGCGGGCATCACCACCGGGCTCGGCATCTGGACCACCCATTTCGTCGCCATGCTCGGTTATGATCCGGGGATCGTCGTCGGGTATGAGCTTGAGCGCACGGCGCTGTCGCTGGTGATCGCGATGGCGCTGACCACGGCCGGTTTTGTCTTCGCAATTCAACGCCGTAACCGGTTTCGTCGCGCTGTGGCCGCGTTCATGATCGGCGGCGGGATCGCCACCATGCACTATGTCGGCATGTCGGCGGTCGAGTTCCCCGGCACCTTCTCATGGCATGCGGGCTATGTCGCGATGTCGCTGCTGTTCGCGGTGCTGCCGATCTATCCCGCGCTGGGACTGACGCTCGACGGCGGCAAGCTCTGGCGCGGCGCTGCGGCGGCGGGGCTGATGACGCTGGCGATCGTCCTGCTCCACTTCACCGCAATGACGGCGCTGAAGATCATTCCCATCCCAGGGGACGCAATGCCCGGCATGCTGCTCTCGTCGGGAACCATGTCGGTCTCGCTCGCCGCGGGCGCCATCGGCATCCTGCTGCTGACCTGCGCCGCGGTGCTGGTGACGCGGCGGACCCAGGCGGCGCTGCGCGTCCAGCTCGATCTCGCACTGTCCAACATGCACCAGGGGCTGTGCCTGTTCGATCGCGACGCGCGGCTGATTCTGCGCAACCAGCGCTTCCTGGAGATGTGGAACCTGACTGAGGACGATTGCACGCCGGGCATGACCTTGCGGGAGGTCGCCGCCACTGCGATGCGCGGGCGTGATGCGCTTTCGGCCGAGCCGGACTGGTATGAGCGCATGCACGGTGCGCTCTCGGTCAATCTCGCCGACCCCGATTCCGCGCCGGTCATTTCCGAGATCGGCGACAGCCTCGTCCTCTCGATCGCCAGCCGCGCGCTGCCCGATGGCGGCTGGGTCAGCACCTTCGACGACATCACCGAACGCCGCCGCTCGGAGGAGAAGATCGCCTTCCTCGCGATGCACGACGGCCTCACTGGCCTGCCCAATCGCGCGCGCTTCAACTTCTGGCTCGACCTTGAACTGGAGCAAGTGAAGCGCACGGACAAGCGGCTCGCGGTGGTCGTCATGGATCTCGACGGGTTCAAGGAGATTAACGACACCCACGGTCATGCCGCCGGCGACCTGCTGCTCGAGGCGCTCGCCGCCCGGCTCGGCGCGGCGCTGGGCGATGGGGAGGTGGTCGCCCGCCTTGGCGGCGACGAATTCGCGGCGGCAAAGACCTTTGCGAGCGACGCCGAGCTTGAAGCGTTCGTCCGGCGTCTCGAAACCTGCTTCGCCGCGCCATTCGAGAATCGCGACGCGAGCTTCCTCGTCGGCGCGAGCATCGGCGTCGCCGCCTGGCCCGCCGACGGTGACGATCGCGAGACGGTCCTCAACAACGCCGATCTCGCCATGTACCGCGCCAAGGCGAGCATCGGCACCGCGGCGACCTGCTATTATCAGCCGGGCATGGACGAGACGGCGCGTGCCCGTCGCCAGCTTGCCAACGATCTGCGTCAGGCGATCGACCGCGGCGAATTCTCACTCGCCTATCAGCCACAGCACTCGCTGCGCGACGGTGAACTCAGCGGCTACGAGGCGCTCTTGCGCTGGAACCATTCGACCCGCGGCTGGATCTCGCCATCAGACTTCATCCCGGTCGCTGAGGAGACCGGCGAGATCTTCCGCATCGGGGAATGGGTGCTGCGCGAGGCGTGCGCCGAAGCCGGACGCTGGCCGGGCAACACCAAGATCGCGGTCAACCTCTCCCCGGTCCAGCTCATGCAGCCAGATCTTGCCGAGCGGGTGACCGAAATCCTGCTCGAAACCGGCCTGTCTCCGTCCCGTCTCGAACTGGAGATCACTGAAAGCGCGATCATCAGCGACAAGATCCGCGCACTTCAGGTGCTGCGCCGGATCAAGGCGCTGGGGATCAGCATCGCGATGGACGATTTCGGCACCGGCTATTCGTCGCTCGACACGCTCCATTCTTTTCCGTTCGACAAGATCAAGATCGACAAGTCGTTCGTGCTCGGATCAGGCGAAAGCCCCCAGGCACGCGCGATCATCCGCGCGGTATTGGCACTGGGGCAGAGCCTCAACGTCCCGGTGCTGGCCGAGGGCGTCGAATCCGCTGCCCAGCTTCAAATGCTCGAGAGCGAAGGGTGCGACGAAGTGCAGGGCTTCTATCTCGGTGCGCCCGCCGGTGCTCCGAGCCTGGCCACCGCCCGCGCTGACCTGATTGCGACGGTCGCCTGAACATCCTCAGCTGTTCTTGAGCACGAATACCGGCCCAAGGTCGATCGTGTGCGCTGCGGTGCCCAATGTCAGCGCGATGTTCGCCGTGCCGGCCGTGTAGTCGTTCGCAGCGATACCCTGGATGTGCACGAGTTTCCATTCCGCGGTCAGTTCGACGGAACCGCCGATCACCGGAGAATAGGGTGCTTCGGCCTGTTGGATGCTCCCGGCTATCTGTGTGCGGCCGCCGTTGCCGCCCTCGACCAGCCGCGCCCAGAAGGCGAGCACCAGCTTGTCGCCCTTGGCGATCGCGCCCTTGATCGTTGACGAGGCCCCGACGTCCCATGGATTTGCGGGCTTGGCCGCGATCGTCACGCGGATCGCACCGCCGCCCTGCACACTCGCGTCCTTGCGCCCCTTGTGCGTTTGCCCCGCGCCAAAGACGCTCCAATTGGCGCTCGGCTCGTTGAGTATGACGGGCGCGGCTGCTGTCTGGCCATCTGCCACGGCGATCGGCGACGCGAGCAGCGTCACCGCGATCACATAGTTCATTTCCCCCTCCCAATCGATCGAAGGGGAATGTTTCATCATATCCAGTGCAAGATCAATATATAGCCAATCGCCAGGGCTATATCGCTGACCTGGGCAGAAACCCTGTGCAGGATCGCTTTGGCCCGGCATAGAGACGGCGGGTTCCGTCGCCGCGCGGATCAGCAAGAGGGGATTTCATGCCATCCGGTCTCGCCGCGCTTCTCGACGACGTCGCCGCCATCACCAAGCTCGCTGCCGCGTCGCTCGACGATGTCGGAGCCGCCGCCGGTAAGGCGGGCAGCAAGGCGATGGGCGTAGTGGTTGACGATGCGGCGGTCACCCCGCGCTACGTCACCGGTCTTTCGCCCGATCGTGAGCTGCCGATCATCTGGAAGATTGCCAAGGGCTCGCTGCGCAACAAGCTGCTGCTGCTGCTGCCCGGCGCGCTGCTGCTCAGCTGGCTCATCCCCTGGGCGATCACCCCGTTGCTGATGCTCGGCGGCGCGTTCCTGTGCTTCGAGGGCGCGGAAAAGGTAATCGAGGCGTTCGGCGCCGGCGATCACGGCGCTGAGGAGGAGGCGATCGGCGACCCCGCGCATATCGAGGCGAGCAAGGTGTCGGGCGCGATCCGCACCGACCTGATCCTTTCCGCGGAGATCATGGCGATCGCGCTCGCAGACGTCGCGGACAAGCCGTTATGGGAGCGCGGCGTCGTGCTGGCCATTGTCGGCATCGGCATCACCGCGCTCGTCTATGGCGTCGTCGGGCTGATCGTGAAGATGGACGATTTCGGCCTGCATCTCGCCCGCCGCCCGGCACAGCTCACCCAGGCAATCGGGCGCGGGCTGGTCAAGGGCATGCCGGTGGTGATGCGCGCGCTGTCGATCATTGGTACCGCGGCGATGATCTGGGTCGGGGGAGGCATCCTCGTCCATGGCGCGGCGCAGCTCGGCTGGCACGCGCCCGAGCAGGTGATCCACCACGCCGCCGAGGCGATCTCGCACAATGGTTTCGTCACCTGGATCGTCACCGCCACCGGCTCCGGCATTGTCGGCCTCGCGGTCGGCGCTGTCATCGCCTTCGTCATCGGGAAGCTGTTCCATGGCAAGTCCGCTGCCCATTGAGGTCCGCGACGCCACGCCGGCGGATGCGCCGCGCGTCGTCGCGACGCTAAGCCGAGCGTTTGAAAAGGATCCGGTCTTCGACTGGGTCTTCCCCGATGCCGCTGCCCGCATGCGGTCGGTGCCGAAGGTCTTCGACCTGTTCTTCGCGGGAAACACGCCGCCCGGGATGCGCCTCGTCACGCCGGACTGCGCTGCGGTAACGCTGTGGCAGGCACCGAACACGCCCGGCGAGATCGGCTTGCGCGCAGCCTGGCGGATGTGGCGCGCGACGGGTAGCGCCATCTTCCGCCTCAAGCGCGTGGGCGAGGCAGTCGAGGCGCATTTCCCGCCGCAACCCTTCTGGTACCTTCAGATCGCGGGCGTCGATCCCGCACACCACGGCATGGGCTTGGGCCGTTCGGTGGTGCAGGCGGGCCTCGACCGCATCGGCAACGCGCCGGTCTATCTCGAAACGTCGAAGCCGAAGAATCTCGGCTTCTATGAAAGCCTCGGCTTTCGCCTCGTCGACGAATGGGACGTCCCGGGCGGCGGCCCGCATTTCTGGTCGATGCTCCGCCCACAGGCCTGAACCGCACTCCAATCGTAATCCCGGCCTTGTGCCGGGATCCACACCGCCCCGGCGCAATGCCCTCGAAGCGCTGGGCAGTCGCCCGTCTTCCGGTAGATTCCGACAATGCCGGTCTGCGATTGCATCGGTACGCGCTTCACGGATAAGCTTGCGCCATGTTCTCGCTGAGCCTGTCCCGCTGGTTCCGCCTCGCCGCACCGCTTTTCCTGCTGGTGTCGGGGCCGAGCGGACTGATGTGCGGCGTCGCGACCGCCGCACCAGCTGCCGCTATGAGTGAATGCGAAGAATCGATGCCCGGAATGCCGTCCGGCGATTCCACACCCGACAAGGCGAAAACGGGCAACGCGATCTGCCGCGCGCCCTGCGTTCTGGTGATCGGCGCCGTTCCCGCTCCGACGGAACGTGCCGCCATGCCACAATTCGCCGCATCCCAGTCGGTCCGGCCGCTCACGGGTCTGCGTGATCCGCCCGACTATCCCCCTCCGCGCGCTGCCTGAACTTCCAACGTTCAAGCATCAAACGGAGTTAAACACATGAAGAAGATCATTCTGGGCGTGGCGATTGCCATCGCCTTTCCCTCTGTCGCCTTTGCCGCCGATGGTGCGAAGGCCGAATGCAAATGCTGCAAGGACATGAAGGACTGCAGCTGCTGCCCGAAGGAAGGCAAGCCCGAAGAGCATAAGCACTGAGTAAGGGCCGGGGGGCGGTCATGCCGCCCCCCGGCTAGGGCTTCATCAGCGCGGGCAGGATATGCCGCTCGATCAGCGCGCTGCTCAGCTGGTGCATGTCGCGCTGGTTATAGTTGGTGCTCAGGATCACCACGACCGTCTTGAGGTCGGGGAACAACACCACCTTGTTGCCGCCATTGCCCGACATGTAGAAGCCCGGCCAGGGGCGGGGATTGCTGGTTTCGCGATAGTCGCGGACCCACCACAGATAGCCATAGCCGTCGAGTGGCGAGGCCTTGGCACGGACGGTCAGCATTTCGCGCAGCCAGATGCGTGAGACGATCCGCTTCCCGCCCGCCATGCCGCCATCCAGGATCAATTGCCCGATCGCCGCGAAATCGCGCGCGCGCAGGCTCAACTGGCCGCCGCTCTGGATTTCGCCATTGGGGGAGGTCTTCCATTGCGCGCCGGTGATGCCCAGCGGATCGAACAGCCGCCGCTGGACATAGGCATCGAACCGCTCGCCCGTGGCGCGCTCGACGATGCGGCCGAGCAGGAACGCCCCGGCGGTGCAGTAGGAATAGCGGCCCAACCCGCCGGCGCCGCGCGCGTAATCCTTGGCGATCGGAATATCGAGCGCGAACCGGGTCCAGTCGCGCGTCGGGTACATCCGCTCCTCATTGCCCGGGCTGGCGTCGGTCCAGTCGTCGCAATCCAGCGCCGAGGACATGGTCAGCAGGTCGCGGATCGTGATTGCGCGTTTCGCCGGGCCGTCATGCGCAAAGGGCTCGCGGTCCTTGAAAAAGCCGAACACCGGCAGGTCGACGCTGGCCAGCTTGCCGTCGTCGATCGCCATGCCGATCGCGAGTGCGGTGATCGACTTCCCGCTCGAGCGCGCGTCGATCCGGCTCTCGGGCGTGTTGCCGCGATAATCGCCCGCGAACACCGTCCGCCCGTCGCGGATCACCCGGATCGCCTCGATCTTGCGATACTGGCCTGCTTCGATCTCCGCCGACATCGCCGACAGATCGAGCTGCGCCGGTTGGGCGGCGGCGGGCGCGGCCACCAGCATTGCAGCAGTCAGGAATGGAGCGCGCATCATTTCTTCTGCATCGCCTCGATCGCCGCGCTCCGCCGCAGGATGCGGGCCATGGGGTCGATCACCACATGCGCGCCTGAGGGCAGGCTGATCGTCTCGCTGCCACCCGCCATCGCCAGCCTGCGCGTTTCGCCGTTCACAGCGATCTCGATGGGGAGGGGGAAGGGCACGCCCTTCGGCGTCCTCCAGCTCAACGTCAGCTTGCCGTCCGTCCGCGTCTCGATCAGCTCGGGCAGCGCCGCCTCGCGCAGATAGGCGTCGAAGAACCAGCTCAGGTCGCGGCCTGCCGCGGCATTCATCAGCGTCTCGAACTCGGCGGTCGAGGTGAAGCGTGGTTTGAAATTGCCCGGCTTCGGGTCGGGCCGGCCATAGACCAGTCGCCGTGTCGCATCGAAGAACGGCTTGTCGCCGATCAGGTAGCGCAGCGTGTGCAGCACCCACGCGCCCTTATAGTAGATATCCTGGCCCGGCCCGCCTCGTTCGGCCTGATAGACATCCTCGGACGCCCGGACCTTGCCCGACACCAGCGGCTTGCCGTTGAGGACGAATTTGCGCTGGTGCGCCATCATCGCGGCATAGCGCGCTTCGCCTTCGCGCCACTGGCCATAGAGCGGCTGCATGTACTGGCCGTATCCCTCGTGCAGCCAGAAATCGTCCCAATTGGCTGCGGTCATCTGGTTGCCGAACCATTCGTGCGCCAGCTCGTGCTGGAACAGCCAGTCGAACCCGGTCTCGTCCTTTCGATAGTCATTGCCATAGGCATTCACCGTCTGGTGCTCCATGCCCAGATGCGGCGTCTCGACCACACCCAGCTTCTCGTCGGCAAACGGGAAGGGGCCGATCACGCTCTCGAAGAAGTCGAGCGTCGGGGCGAATTCGGCGAACAGCCCCGCGGCCTGCTTCTCCTTGCCGGTCAGGTGCCACAGATGCAGCGGCACCTTGTTCCCGTACTGGCTGTCATAGGTCCCCTTGATCTCGCGATAGGGGCCGATGTTGATCGCGACCAGATAGGGGTTGATGTTCTTGGCTTCCCACGTCCAGACCGCGCTTCCCGGGCCTCGGGTATTGCTGATTCCGACCAACTTGCCATTGGCGATGGCCATGACATCGCTGCTGGCGAGGATTGAAACGCGGATCGTCGGGATCTCGCCCGCCGGGAAGTCGAGGCAGGGCCAGAACAGGTCGCAGCCATAACCTTGCGCGGTGGTCGCGATCCAGGGCTTGCCCTGCCAGCTCGACCACACGATGCCGTCGTCCCAAGGTGCGTTCACGGCCTCGTGCGGCCGACCGGCATAGGTGATATGCGCCACTACCTTGCCACCCACCGCGACGGGCTTGGGCAGGTCGATCACCAGTTGCCCGTCGGGGTTGCGCCAGCTTCCGGCTTTCAGCACCGTTCCGTCGATACTGATTTCTGAAACCTCGTAATTCTTGTCGAGGTCGATCAGCAGTCGCTTCTGCTCGATGCGCGTCGATAATGTCAGCTGGGCGATCCCGCGGATGAACCGCTTTTCAGGGTCGATCTGAACAAAGAGATCGACATGTTCCATTCGCAGCGCCGCGCGCTCCGGCTCGATCTCGCCGCCCGACCGCATCGTCACCGCCGTGATCGGCGGTTCGCCCTTCTGCGCAAGTGCCGGGGAAGCAAGAAGAATCAGCGCAGCGCTCAAGAGCCGATTGATGCGACGCCCCTGCACCCCATATAGTTGGACGAATCCGCCCTTCGTGGCGGGTACTGGAGTACACATGAAGTCCACCTATCCCGTCCTTCCGCTCCGCGACATCGTCGTCTTCCCGCACATGATCGTGCCGTTGTTCGTCGGTCGCGACAAGTCGGTCGCCGCGCTCGAAGCGGCGATGAACGACGACAAGGAGATTTTCCTCGTCGCCCAGCTCGATCCCGCCCAGGACGATCCGGGTCGCGACGATCTCTACGATATCGGTGTCTCGGCCGAGGTGATGCAGCTGCTCAAGCTCCCCGACGGCACCGTTCGCGTGCTGGTTGCGGGCAAGGAGCGCGGCAAGCTCGAGACGATGGAAGAAAGCGGTGGTTTCCTGACAGCTACCGTCTCGCCGGTCGATGAGAAGGCGGTCGAGGGCAATGAGGTCCAGGCGCTGATGCGCTCGGTCGTCGATCAGTTTGAGAACTACGCAAAGCTCAACCGCAAGCTGCCCGCCGAGACCGCGGTCCAGCTCGGCGAGCTGGAGGAGGCCTCGCGCCTTGCCGATGCGGTTGCGGGCAACATAGCGGTCAAGGTCGCCGACAAACAATCGCTGCTGGTCGAGACCGATCCTCAGAAGCGCCTCGAAATGGTGTTTGCCTTCATGGAGGGCGAACTCGGCGTGCTTCAGGTCGAGAAGAAGATCCGCTCGCGCGTCAAGCGCCAGATGGAGAAGACCCAGCGCGAATATTACCTCAATGAGCAGCTGAAGGCGATCCAGCGCGAACTGGGCAATGAGGGCGAGGAAGGCGAGGGCGACGAGATCGCCGAGCTGACCCAGAAGATCGCCACGCTCAAGCTCAGCAAGGAAGCGCGCGCCAAGGCACAGGGCGAGCTCAAGAAATTGAAGTCGATGGCGCCGATGAGCGCCGAGGCGACCGTTGTGCGCAACTATCTCGACGTGCTGCTGGGCCTGCCCTGGGGCAAGAAGTCGAAGCTCAAAAAGGATCTGGTCGAGGCCGAGGCGGTGCTCGATGCGGACCACTATGGGCTTGAGAAGGTCAAGGACCGCATCATTGAGTATCTCGCGGTGCAGGCGCGCACCAACAAGCTCAAGGGGCCGATCCTGTGCCTTGTCGGCCCTCCCGGTGTCGGCAAGACCTCGCTCGGCAAGTCGATCGCCAAGGCGACGGGGCGCGAGTTCATCCGCCAGTCGCTCGGCGGCGTGCGCGACGAGGCCGAGATCCGCGGCCACCGCCGCACCTATATCGGCTCGCTGCCGGGCAAGATCGTGTCGAATCTCAAGAAGACCGGCACCTCCAACCCGCTGTTCCTGCTCGACGAGATCGACAAGCTCGGCCAGGATTTCCGCGGCGACCCCGCTTCGGCACTGCTCGAGGTGCTCGATCCCGAGCAGAACAGCAAGTTCAACGATCATTATCTGGAGATCGATGTCGATCTCTCAGACGTGATGTTCGTTACGACAGCCAACTCATTGAATTTGCCTCAGCCGTTGCTCGACCGCATGGAGATCATCCGGCTCGAAGGCTATACCGAGGACGAGAAGGTCGAGATCGCCAAGGGGCACCTGCTCGACAAGCAGATCGAGGCCCATGGCCTGAAGGAAGGCGAGTTCACGCTGACCGACGAGGGCTTGCGCGCCCTGATCCAGAAATACACGCGTGAGGCAGGCGTTCGCACGCTGGAGCGCGAGATCGCAAAGCTCGCCCGCAAAGCGCTCCGCCGCATCCTGGAGGGCAAGGCCGAAGCGGTGACGATCACGCCGGACAACCTCCACGAGTTCGCCGGTGTGCAGAAATACCGCCACGGCCTGTCGGAGGAGGAGCATCAGATCGGTGCCGTCACCGGCCTCGCCTGGACAGAGGTGGGTGGCGAATTGCTGACGATCGAAAGCGTGACCGTGCCCGGCAAGGGCGCGGTGCGGACGACCGGAAAGCTCGGGGACGTCATGAAGGAGTCGGTCGAGGCCGCGTTCAGCTTTATCAAGGCGCGCTCGCCCGCTTACGGCATCAAGCCATCGATCTTCGCGCGCAAGGATATCCATATCCACCTGCCCGAAGGCGCGGTGCCCAAGGACGGGCCATCGGCGGGCATCGGCATCGTCACCGCGATCGTCTCGACATTGACCGGCGTGCCGGTACGCAAGGACGTGGCGATGACCGGTGAGGTCACGCTGCGCGGCCGCGTGCTGCCGATCGGCGGGCTCAAGGAAAAGCTGCTCGCAGCGCTCCGCGGGGGTATCACCACCGTGCTGATCCCGCAGGAGAACGAGAAGGATCTGGCCGAGATCCCGGCGAACATCCGCGAGGGGCTGACGATCATCCCGGTCGCGCATGTCGACGAGGTGCTCAAGCTTGCGCTGACCGGGCCGCTCGCCGCGATCGACTGGACCGAGGCGGACGAGATGGCGGCGCAGCCCCCCGTAACCACAACGGGTGGCGACGCGCTTCGCCATTAGGTTGAGATCGCGTAAGGGCAGATTCTGGCGTCGTTTCGGCGCGTTGGCGCGCTTTCCGCTTTACAGCGGGGGCGTGAGCCTGTTTGCTGCCCCACCGGCGTTTCGGCGCCGTTGAGTCTTCTCATCACATAGCCACAGAAGAGCAGGGGTTCTAAGGGCATGAACAAGCAGGAACTGATCGCGACGGTCGCTGACACCGCTGGTCTGAGCAAGGGCGATGCGAGCAAGGCCGTGGAAGCGGTCTTCGACGCGGTCACCACCGCACTCAAGAAGGGTGATGAAGTCCGCCTTGTCGGCTTCGGCACCTTCTCGGTCTCGAAGCGCAAGGCTTCGACCGGCCGTAACCCGCGCACCGGTGAGCCGATGCCGATCAAGGCGTCGTCGCAGCCCAAGTTCAAGGCCGGCAAGGGCCTGAAGGACGCGGTCAACTGATCTTCGGTTGCTGATTTACGGGCGGGGCTGGACAAGCCTGCTTCGTCCCCCTAGAGGCACCGCTCCCCGGCCGGATCACCAGTTCGGCGGGGGTTCTCCGGTTCGCCGGAGTTGCCCTGGAACGCCAGGGATCAGGGTATCGGGCGCGTAGCTCAGTGGTAGAGCACTGTGTTCACACCGCAGGGGTCGCTGGTTCAATCCCAGCCGCGCCCACCACCCCAAAGACCCGCCGGGCCTCGCCTGGCGGGTTTTTCTTTGCCTGCTGTCGATCGGGCCGCGCAGTGACGTTTCACATTCCTGAAACAAACGTCACGAAACCGTAACATCAGAGTCACGGTAGTTTCCCTGAAATCCCATCCGCGCGTCATGCGCCGCCCCTAGCGCGACCGGCGTGGTCGGCAGGGGGATGTTCCGAGTCGATCCGGGGCGCACGCCCAAATCCTGACAGAACCGGGATCCCCGGAACGGAGAATTTCATGGCCGACTTCAAGCGTTTGAGCCTCATCCTGATGACGAGCGTCGCGGGCGCCACCTTGGC
>Ga0247823_10003693_pt1 | contig 12339 bp, 10 predicted proteins | sample 13C_PalmiticAcid_2_FD_192426 | JGI IMG/M metagenome (GOLD analysis project Ga0247823, IMG submission 192426) | Soil microbial communities from agricultural site in Penn Yan, New York, United States - 13C_PalmiticAcid_Day30 | ecosystem: Environmental > Terrestrial > Soil > Agricultural land...
AGCAGATACTTCGTCGGTTTACCAGAAAGTTCCGGAAACGGATTGCCGGCCGTAAACGCCAGCAGCAATCCTAGAGCAAGCGCGATCGGCGGTGAGCCATACGGCGAGAGCAGGAATAGGATAAGTAAAATGAAGACGGCCTTACGCCACATACAAAGTTGAAGAGTATAAAAGTGAAAAAGTGAAAAAGGAAATCGTCTCTTCCTTTTCCACTTTTCTCACCTTTCCACTTTTTGCCTTTACTTCGCTTGGCCTTGCTTTGCGACAGCCTCTTCCGCGGCTTTCACGGCTTCAGCATCGCCGAGATAGTAGCTCTTGGTAGGTTTCAGGTTCTCGTCTAGTTCGTAGACAAGCGGTACGCCGGTTGGGATGTTGCGGCTGACAATGTCTTCGTCAGAGATCGTGTCGAGGTACTTCACCAGCGCCCGCAGGCTATTTCCATGAGCCGCGATCAGCAGCCGCTTCCCGGCGGCGATCTTCGGTGCGATCTCGCCTTGATAGTAGGGCACGACCCGCTCGACGGTCTCTTTCAACGCCTCAGCTCGCGGGAACATTTCGGGTTTAATGTTCGAATAGCGCGGATCTTTGCCAAGCCAACGCTCGTCGGATTCATCAAGCAGCGTCGGCAGCACGTCGTAGCTTCTACGCCATATCAGAACCTGCTCTTCACCGTATTGAGCCGCAGTCTCAGCCTTGTTCAACCCCTGCAGCCCGCCGTAATGACGCTCGTTCAGCAGCCACGATTTCGTCTCCGGGATCCACATCAGGTCCATCTCATCGAGGATGATCCAAAGCGTCCGGATCGCGCGTTTCAGAACCGACGTATACGCCTCGTCAAACGCGTACCCTTCGGCCTTCAACAACTGCCCCGCCGCCTTCGCCTCTTCCCTGCCCTTCTCCGACAGGTCAATGTCCTTCCACCCCGTGAAACGATTTTCCTTGTTCCACTGACTCTCGCCGTGACGTATCAATACAAGTTTGTGCATTGCTCTTATCTTAAATTTAAGATTTGAAATCTCAAATCAAGCGGTCTCTAAAATCTTCTTCACTTCCCCGACGAGATACAACGATCCAGTAACAACGATCAGACCATCCGCCGGCTTCATTTCCTTCGCCCTCTCGATCGCTTCAGCGACCGTATCGGTTTCGATTAGCCGATCCACTTCTACCGAGGCCGGTGAGCACCCTGCCAATTCATCCGCATTCATCGCCCTGGAATTCGATGGTCGCGTCAGGATGATCTTCTCCGCCCGCGGCCAAAGGATCTCGGCGATCTCTGCGACAGATTTATCCCGCATGGCCCCAAAAATAAACGTGATAGGTCGTCGCTCACTGTCATTGAGATACTGCCGAAGGGCCTTCGCCCCGCCGGGATTGTGCGCGCCGTCGAGAAGGAAGTTGTCGATGTATTCCAGCCGGCCCGGATGCCTTGCCTTCTCAAGGCCTTCAACAATACAGACTTCCTCTTCACCATTCTCAGTGTTGAGAAAGAGTCCCTGATACAACAACGCCTTCGCTATTTGTATCGCAGTCTGCGCATTCTCAGCCTGATGGCGTCCTCTTAGGCCCAACTTGATCGGCTCAAACTGGCAAAGAGAAAGTTCGACATTCACAGTACCATCATCATTAGGAAGGATTCTCCAGGGGGTGTGTTCATCGTTGAGCGGTTCGATACCGAGATCTTTACAATGTTTTCTGAGCATCCGCATCACGTCGCGCGACTGCTCACCTAGCACAACATATTGAGTTTCACCTGTAATTATCGCGGCTTTCTCCGCCGCAATTCCTTCGATCGTGTCGCCGAGATATTCCTGATGGTCAAGGTCGATGCGTGTGATGGCGGCGATCTCGGCTTTGGCGGCGGTTACGGCGTCGTAGCGGCCACCTAATCCGGTTTCGAGGATCAGGAGCTCCAATCCGTGATTTGCGAAAGCTACCAGAGCGATGGCGGTCATTTGTTCGAAGAACGTTGGAACGTTGTCGAGTTCGCCCCTTTCGACAAGCCACTCTGCGGTCTCGCGTACAAACGATGCGACACCCGCAAATTCATCCTCGCCGATATCAACGCCGTCGATCTTTATCCGCTCCGTGATCGAGACAAGATGCGGGGATGTGTAGAGGCCACGACGAATACCTGCTTGCCCACAGATCGAATCCAGAAACGCACAGACAGATCCTTTGCCATTAGTCCCGGCGACCTGAACTTTCGGTATATTTATCGCGGGCTTCACAAGCCCCACTAGGAGGGTCGAAATGTTCTCCAGCCCAAGCTTCATCGTCTCGACCTCATTGCCGAGCGAAAGGAGATATTGATTGGCCTCGCTAAAATCCATACAAAACGAAGCTCTAGCTTACTCAACAAGAGCGTGGAAAAGAAAAAGCGAGCCGAGAATATCCCGGCTCGCCATCGAAAAAATCGAAGCTCGATTAGAAGAAATACTTCAACGCAAATTCGACACGCCGCGATTCGTTCAGCGTGTTCGTGATCCTGCCAAAGGTTGTCGGAGCACCGAGGTCTCGGCCGGGAAGCGTAAAGTTCGGGGTGTTGGTAAAGTTGAAAAACTCCGCTCGGAAATCGATGTACTGCGACTCCGTCACGTTGAATTTCTTCCCAACCGTGAGATCCCAATTCTTCCAATTCGGACCACGCATTATCCCGACGCCGCAGTTTCCAAACTGACCAAGCGCAGGCGAGGCAAAGGATGTCGAATCGATCCATAGGTCGATCGATTGACTCGACGGAATCCCTGTGCCAACACAATTCGGCCGCGGGAAAGCACCGGCACGCGGGGCCTGGAGCGACGAGGCCGCGACCCGACTGTCATAGACGGTGATCGGGAATCCACTCCTAAGGGAGATGATGTTGCTCAACCTCCACCCGCCCAGGATCGCGTCGATCGCCGGATGCCATTTATCACCCCACGTTCTTCCTTTTCCGAACGGAAGTTCATAGTTACCAGAAAGGACGAAATTGTGCTTCACATCAAAAAATGCTAAGCCGTAATCCGCACGTCTGTTGTATGCGTTCGAGGCATAAGCACCCTGATCTCCCGCAAACGTTCCGCTGCCATAGAAACCGCGGTTGTCCGTTAATACCTTTCCGAAGGTGTAGGAAGCAAGAAAGTCTAGTCCTTTCGAAAATCGGCGACGCATCATCGCCTGAAGTGAATGGTAATCCGATCGCGACCACGAATCAGTTCCGCTTGTAAACGTAACGAGCGGCAACGGACCGTACAATGGGCGCCGTTGCTGTGTTGGCAGCCAAGCACTTGGTGCTCCGGTTCCGGGCAATGGCTGGTTCCAATCGGTCGGAGCGATCAGGTGCGTCGCCCTGTGTCCAACGTAGCCAATGCTCAATGACGTATCACGAAATATTTGATACTCACCAGTGACATTCCACTGCTGCGTAAACTGCGGACGCACGTTCGGATTCCAAACGCGGATCTGTCCCGATGGTGTGTTCCGGACGATCAATCCGGTAAACCCAGTCGCTATCCGGTTCGCCCGATTAGGATCATTCGGATTGCAATTCGTTGCGATACAACTCGTGTCGAATGGTACATCCGATTCGGCAAAGTAGGGCGGATTCAGCGGCAGCCGAAGATTCGCTCCAGTCCCCTCCATGAATTGGATGATGCCGTAGCCGGCTCTTAGCACGCCTTTGCCCTTCAGAAATCCTGGACTCCACGCGAACCCAAGGCGGGGCTCGAAGCCTTTGTAGTAAGGCTCGTAAAGCGCCCGGCTGTTGCCGTTCTGACCGGCGAAAAGCTGTTGCCCGGTTGTGATATCAAAGTTCACCTGCCGATCGTCCTTCTCGACCAACGGCGATGTGTACTCCCAGCGGATGCCCATATTGAGCGTCAGGTTTGAACGCAGCTTGAAGTCGTCCTGGAAGAAGAGTCCGATGCGATTCTGACTGTGCTGCCACGGATCGCTGTCGGGACTTCCGAGGCCCTTAGACGAAAGGGTGTCGAGCAGGAAGTCAGCAAAAGCAAATCCCGTGTAAGTGCTTCCATAATTGAAGAATCCAAGCATCCCATTGTTGCCGGGATAAAACCGCTTCTGGATATACTTCAGCCACTGACCGCCCATCTTTAGATTGTGGCGTCCCTTTATCCACGTGAGATTGTCTCCCATGTGGAAAGTCCGCGTATCATTGTCTTCAGTGACCGCCAAGACCCCAACATCGCTGAGGCCCGTGATGCGGATCGCACTTAATCCCTCGATCGCCTGTCCACCCGGAATCCCCAGCTTGGAATTCGCATCGCCGATGCCGGCCCAATCCGAAAAGTCAACGACGAACTTGGCACGATTGATACCGAATCGCGCTTCGTTAATGATGTTCTGCGTGATCGACCGGGTCCAGTTGATGACCACGTTGTGCGGTCGGCCGATCCGCTGGGTCGTCAGGTCGGTTGGGAGAGCTCCCTTAGTTCCTACCTCGTCCTGGATCGCAAATGAATATCGGCCCGAAATGCTGTCGTCGTCAGTCGGTTTGACGTCAAACTTAATGTCGAACTGATGTGCTTTGATCTCATTGTCGAATGTCGTTACGTAGTTGTTGGTAGTACCGGAGCGGTTCGGTAACGGATAGAGACTTGCGTCGGCAAAGAGCGCTCTTGCAGCAGCGCTGAAGCGGCTTGTCGGAATTTGATTGTTAAGAAACGGAAGGCCGGTTTGGGGATCCCTGATCGGCGTCGTAACACTTGAAAAATCACCCAACCGCCAAGCTGCGGGAGCCACTGAACGGATGATTCCGCCTCCGGTTCTCTGAACAGCTCCTTGGTAAGCGACGAAAAAGAATGCCTTGTCCTTTAGGATCGGCCCGCCGAATGTGCCGCCGAAAATATTCTGACGGAGCTTTTGCTTTGCTGCACTGACACGATTGTTCGCCCACAGATTTGCATCGAGAGCGTCGTTGCGGAAAAACTCGAATACGTTTCCGCGAAACTTGTTGGTACCTGATTTGATCGTCACGTTTACAACCGCCCCCGCGACGTTGCCGAACTCGGCGGACGTGTTGCTCGTCTCTACCTTGAATTCCTGGATCGCGTCGACGTTGGGCTTGTAGCCAATGCGGTTGTCGATCGTCTCATCCACCGAGACACCGTCGACGAGGAACGCGTTCGTCTGTTCACGGTTACCGTTCACGTACGGACGGCCGCCGAATGCTCCCGGCGACAGCGATGAAAAGCTATTCGTATTCGGCGTTACGGTTCCCGGCACGAGTAGGGTTAGCTGCTGGAAGCTGCGGCCGTTTAGCGGCAGGCTTTCCGTAGTTCGGCCCGTAATGACCTGGCCGACATTCGCATTCTCCGACTGAATAACGGGAGGCGCGTCCTGGATCACAACCTGCTCTGTGACCTCGCCGACCGCCAGCCGCATATCGAGTCGGGCGGTCTGATTGACCTCAAGCGTGACGCTGTTCTGAACCGTGCGTTTGAAGCCGGTTGATTCAGCCGCGATGTCGTATTGGCCCGGCGCTAGAAACGGGATCGTAAAGTTTCCCGAATCGCCCGTCTGCGCGGTTGTGGCGATATTCGTAGCCTTGTTTGTAGCCGTGACTTTAACATTCGGGACGGGCTGCCCGTTCGGATCGGTGACCGTACCGGTGACCGTCGCCGTATAGGTTTGTGCTGAAGCGACGCCGGCCAAGAGAAGGAGGAAAAGAACTAACTCAAAACGCAAATGTTTCGCAGTGGTACGCATAAAGTTTGCTCCTGTCTATTCAATTGTCGATTCGAACCCTGGAAAGTTGATGGGGATTTGTAACACAAAGAAAACACAAAAGCAACTTATCGAAAAATTATTTCGAATAACAATTCTTTATACAAATTACCGAAGTTAGTTGTCGATATTCGTGAACGAATTTGGAATCCGACTAGTTGGCGAGAATTCGCCTATGGTAGTTGATCTGGCCTAGGTGATAGTTGAGGTGAGTAGCGAGATGAACGACGAAATACTCCGTCGTCATCGGATGGCCAAAGACTTCGATCGGATAAGTTGCTGCGAGATCCGCGTCGGTCAATTTCTTAAGCGAGGCTCTTACGTCCACCGCAGCCTGATCGATTCCGGTCAGCAGTTCATCACGCGCAACGCCGGCGTTTGAGAATTCCTTATCGCGATCGCGGACGTAGCCTGTCTCACCAAGGACCGCACCGAAAAAGTGGCGGAGATTCCCGATCAAATGAAGCGTCAAATTGCCCGCCGAGTTCGTGATCTCGCCGTCGGTTTTCCAAATATCAGCTTCGTTCGCGTAAAGTCCGATCTCTTCTTTCAGCTTTGAAAGATCGCGGTCGTAGAGTTTTTGAAGGGTTTCGGTGATCATCACTTTGCCATCATGAAATCGAGCATTCGCACGATCGTATCCTTCATCTCGCGGCGGTCGACGACCATGTCAACCATGCCGTGTTCGAGCAGAAATTCGCTGCGTTGAAATCCTTTCGGGAGTTTTTGACGGATAGTCTGTTCGATCACTCGAGGACCGGCGAACCCTATCAGGGCTTTCGGTTCGGCGAGGATGACGTCGCCAAGCATCGCAAAGCTCGCTGTCACGCCGCCGGTCGTCGGATCGGTAAGCACCGAGATGAACGGCAATTTCGCTTCGTGGAGCATTGCGAGAGCGGCCGAGATCTTACCCATCTGCATCAGCGACAGCGTGCCTTCCTGCATCCGGGCACCACCTGACGCGGAGAACACGATCACCGCAGCTTTGTTCTCAAGCCCTCGTTCGATCAGCCGCGTGATCTTCTCGCCGACGGCCGATCCCATCGAACCGCCGATAAACGACATATCCATAGCCCCGGCGTACACCTGATGCCCACCGACCTTACCGCCGCCTGAAACGATCGCCTCCGGCAATCCCGACGACTTTTTCGCCGCTTCAATTCGTTCTTTGTAGGGCTTCGTATCGACGAACTCCAGCGGATCGGCCGAGGTCACTTCCTCATCAAGCTGTTCGTATTCGCCATCGTCGAAAAGGTCGGCAAGGCGATCGCGGGCTGGAAAACGGAAATGATAATTGCAGTGCGTACAAACCTGATGCGATTCGATCAGTTCGCGCCGATAGAGTGGATTTTCGCACTCGGGACACTTAACAAAAATGCCTGAGGTATTGACGGTACGTTCTTCGTCGTCCGAAGGTGTATCAATTTTGGGCTTGTCGCGTTTGAACCAGGCCATAAATCATACGACAGGCTATTAGCCTGTCGCGTTCATCTCTCATGTTTCAAGGAGATAAGACTAACACACGTCGTGTGTATTGTCTTTTTAGTCCAGAACGGCCAGCATCTCGTTGTGGATCTTGCCATTGCTCGCACACACGGGAGGCCGATAAATACTGAACGGATCGCCGTTGTAATCCGTCACCCAACCGCCGGCTTCCTCGATCAAAAGTCGCCCCGCGGCCATGTCCCAGGGGTTCAATCCTTCCTCCCAGAATCCGTCGAATCGCCCGCAGGCTACATACGCCATATCGATCGCCGCCGAACCGTCTCGACGAACTCCACGTGATTGCATCAGAAACGCCGTCAGATGCCGAGCAAAATCATCCTTGCGTTTGAAGTCGTACGGAAAGCCCGTACAGATAAGCGATGCTCCGAGGCTTTCAGTCGCAGAGACTCGGATCGATTTACCGTTGAGCGTCGCTCCCTGTCCCTTCTCAGCGGCGAACAACTCATTCCGCGTCGGGTCGAACGTCACACCGACCGCAACCTCTCCTTTATGTTCCAGCGCGATCGTCACGGCAAAGCACGGATATCCGTGCGCATAGTTCGTCGTGCCGTCGAGCGGATCGATGATCCATTTCCACTCGGTCTCGCCATCTATGACGACGGCGTTTCCTGATTCCTCCGCAAGGATCGCGTGCTTTGGATAATGCGACTTGATCCGTTCGATGATCAATGCCTCCGAAGCAAGATCCGCCTCGGTCACAAGGTTGATGTCGCCCTTCATTGTGACCGTAGTTATCCGGCCAAACTTCTCAAGTAATAAATGCCCGGCTTCCCGGGCAGTTTCGATAGCAAAATTCAGCATTATTCAAGTTTTACCACAGAGGACACGGAGAGCACAGAGACATTCCAAAATTCTCTGTGTCCTCCGTGCTCTCAGTGGTAAATAACTATTTGAGAATAGCGAATATCTCGGTCTGGTGCGGTGCGGTGATGATGGCGTCAGTGCCAGTCAGATAGACATCGATCTCCGAGCGTACGCCGAATTTGCCCGCGAGATAGATGCCCGGCTCGATCGAGAACGCCGTCTTCGGGATCAGTCGACGCGAGTCGCGGGTTTCGAGATTGTCGATATTCGCTCCGTTTCCGTGACCATCTTCGCCGATCGAGTGGCCTGTGCGATGCAGAAATTCGTCGGCATAGCCTGCTTTCGAGATCACTCCTCGGGAAACGTCGTCAGCCTGTGCTCCGGTGATCGGCTTGCCAGCCTTGAACGCGTCGCGGATCGCCTTCAGGGCCGTCTGCTGAGCGTCGAACACGATGTTCCAGACCTTTGCGTACTCGTCCGGAACTTTGTCGCCAACGTATCCCATCCATGTCAGATCGGCTGCTGGAGCCCTCGGCTTCTTTACCTTTGTAACCGTATCGATCAGCACCAGATCGCCGCGTTTGATCGGGGCACCTTGCCCTCCACGAGGAAAGTAGTGCGGCGACGCGGCGTTCGCATTTACGGCGACGATCATCGGCGAAGGATTCATTCCTTCCTCGCCGTATCGCTTCATCATGAACTGCTGAACGTCGTTCTCGGTCGTCGGAATGTCGGCATTGATCCGGCGTTTGATCTCAGCGAACGCTTCGAGGATAACCTTCTGCATCTTCGTCGCCGCCTCGGTATGCATCTGAAGCTGCTCGTCGGTCCACACCGCTTCGAACTGCTGGACAAGATCAGCGCTGGTTTCGATGGTGATGCCGAGGCTTCTCACCATTTCGATCGTTCCGGCATCGACTCGCGAGATGTACGGTACGTCGTTGTTGGGCGAATACTGCATCACTATCCGCTTGCCCTTGCCGCCAACTGCAGCTCCGACCTGGCTCTTCAGTAGCGACCATTCGCGATAGATCAGCTTCCTGCCGGGCAGAACGTCGATCTGATCCGGCTCGATCGCGTGGACAACCTTCACCGGTTCACCAGTTGCCGGCACGTAATAGAACCAACGTCGAGAACCGCCGAGTCGTTCGGTCTTCAAGATCCGCGGAATCAAAATGTCGCTCCCGCGAAAATCGTAGAACAGCCACCCGTCGAGTTTCTGCTGCTTGAGCGCAGTTTGTATTTCGGCGATGCGCTTCGCTTGGTCAGTCTGTGCAAACGCAAATATCGGAAGAAGAAATAGGGCAAGAAGTGCGCCTCCGATCAAGGCTCCGGAATGAATAGTTTTCATTTTCTCTACAATTACGAGTTTCGAGTTATGAGTTCCGAGTTTTCTGACTGGAAACTCGAAACTGATAACTCGAAAACTGGCCTAGAATTTAGGCTGCGGGTTTCGTCCCTGCGAAGAATCTGTCCGCAAGCCGCAGAAACTCCTGCACCTGCTTGTCCCAGTATTTCCAGTCGTGAACGCCGGGGAGTTGACGATATTCGTGCGGCACCTTCTTTTCGACAAGCAGATTCACGAATTCGCGGTTGCTCTGGAATAGGAAGTCTTCAGTACCGCAGTCGAAATAGATGAACGGGATCTCCTTCATCTTCTCGGGCGTCAGCGAGCGGATAATGGCAATCAGGTCGTTTGCCTTTCGCGACTCGGAATCGGCCGGGCCAAAGATGCCGTCGATCGTTTTACCGATCGCACCGGGAACTGTCTTCTCAGTGATCTGCCCCGCGCTAACCGCCCCGCTGAACGACCCCGCGAGCACGAATTTGTCCGGGTATTTCAACCCGAACTTCAACGCACCGAACCCGCCCATCGAAAGTCCCGCGATCGCCCGCTGATTGCGGCCCGTATTCGTTCGAAACTTCTTATCTACTTCGGGGACCAGCTCCTGAACGATGTAGCTTTCCCATTTTTCCTTCTCGTTCGAAACGCTGTCCGTATACCATCCGTCACCGCCCTCGGGAGTGATGATGATCATGTTGTAAGCGGCAGAATAGGCCTTTAGCTTCGTTAGGTCCGTCCAGTTATTAAAGTGTCCAGTCAGACCGTGCAGCAGATATAGGACCGGAAAGCGATCTTCCTTCTTAGTCAGGTAGGCGAGGGGATAAACGACGCGATAAGGCATCTCCTTGCCCATCAACTTGCTGTCGAGCTTGTAATTGACACCATTCGGAGGTAAGGCTCCTGCCTCTTGAGCGTGAAGCAACGGAGCCGCGAAAATTACAATCGCAAATAACAGGATTCGTGTACGCATTCTTATCTTCCTATCCAAATATCTTCCCAAACCAACCGCCGGTGCCTTCTTCTTTCGTCGCTACCTGGGCAAGTTCGCCCGCGTCGAGCCAAACGCCGGTGCATTTGTTACAAACGTCGATAGTGATCCCTTCATACGTGGTTTCGTAGAGCGTTCCGTCGCATCGCGGACACTGCATATCGGCGCTCTTGCTGTCATCGCCCGAGATCTGAGCCTTCATCTTATCGAGAAGCTCTTTCTCTTTCTGACGAAAATATTCGTTCTCAAGTGCACGCCCGCGCTCGTCTAGTTCAATTGGCATTAACAATCGCTCCCTTTTGTGATGTATCGTTCTCTAAGAATTCTTAACGCAAAGATGCCAAGACGCAAAGCCGCAAGTTAAGAAAGTCTTTGCGTCTTCGCGTCTGAGCGACTTTGCGTTTGAAAAAAACCAGCCTGAGAGTCTCAAGCTTCGGTCTTGTGCACCGATCGCATACGATGTCGGGCCTTTTTAGAACGGCGGATGGTCGGTTTGCGTTTGAGGCTCTCGCCGGCCCAATCGGATACCTGCTTGAACGGATGCCATTCGAAATTCTCGAGCGGCAGCACCTCGCTAGACGAATCGCGGAGCCGCAGCGTGCTGAACGCTACGAAGAAGATGGCCAGATTGAAAATTGCTCCGACGGTGATCACGAGCCAGCCCGGAGCGAGTCCGACGGTCGCACGGGCCGCGAATATCTCCCAGAATCGAGCCATATCCTGCGGCGTTTGAGCCGGGATCGGCGACGGGTGGATATAGATCTTCAACGCCCATGAAAGAGCGAGCAGCACGAATATCCAAAGATAATTCGCGCGCAGTCGACGCCCGACCGCTTCCCATTCGCTGATCGTAAAGTGCGGCGAGATGAGGTCCGCTGAGATGTGATCGGCCCATTCCTTGTCCGGCGGGATCACACGGTGAGAGAGCATTGGGGCAAAGTACCCGGTCTCAAGCACGCGGACGCGGTTTGCCCAAACCTCGTAATATCTGTATCGCCGAGCCTCCATAAAGAGGAAGATCGAAACGAGTATCGAGTTGATCGGTATGGCGAAATGCGGGTTGTCCGGCGAGCTAAAGACGAACGACAGCGTCGCACCCGCCGTGATCACTGCCCAGTTCGTCGTCGCGTCCAGCCGGTTGCGCCAGATATTCGACCGCTGTATCTCACCGCGGTAAAAATGCACCATCGCGGTGTTAAACTCCGCGGGCTGCAGTTTTTGCGCGATCGTTACCGGGGTCGATTGGGTCTTTTGGTTACGTCTGCGAACCTCGTCGGCAAATGCTTTGAAGGCTTCGGGGACGTTGGTAGTATGTATGTCTTCGGCAGTGCGTGTGCCCAGCCGAATATCCTCGCTCATATAGCGTAAAGAGAGATCACGATAGGAAACAGCAATACCGATCGCCGTCAGACTCTAGTTTACACCGATTCCGGCGGCACGCAAGAAAAATGGAGCATATGCACAAGCCCGCACGTTAGTAAGGGTGTAACGCACAACTCGACGATTGTAAGAAGGTTTAATGAGCACATTATTTGGACCCGATGAACATTCTATGACCCTAGCCCTGGCCGAGGCGGAATCGGCCCGCGATCTGAACGAAGTGCCGATCGGAGCGGTCATCGTTGACGAGAATGGCGAGATCCTAGCCACCGCCTCGAACCGCACGATCACCGACAGCGACCCGACCGCCCACGCCGAGATCCTCGCGCTCCGCATTGCGGCAAAAAAACTTGGCAACTATCGACTCACCGGCTGCACACTATACACAACCATCGAGCCATGCGTAATGTGTGCCGGAGCTCTCGTCAACGCCCGCATTAGCCGCCTTGTGTTTGGCGCTCATGACGAACGATTCGGCGGTGTCGAAACAAAGTTCAGGTTGTGCGATAGTGACGATCTGAACCATCGGATGGAGATCGTCTCCGGAGTGCTCGCTGATCAATGCCGCGGGCTGATGCAGGACTTCTTT
>Ga0247823_10003694_pt1 | contig 12339 bp, 6 predicted proteins | sample 13C_PalmiticAcid_2_FD_192426 | JGI IMG/M metagenome (GOLD analysis project Ga0247823, IMG submission 192426) | Soil microbial communities from agricultural site in Penn Yan, New York, United States - 13C_PalmiticAcid_Day30 | ecosystem: Environmental > Terrestrial > Soil > Agricultural land...
AGATTCCTGGTGAAGTCGATTCAACGAAGAATAATCTCCACGCTCTTTCGCTGCGATGCCAAGTAGCAATGCTGCAACGACAAATTTTTGGCGAGGCAAAGCCTGCTACGGCCGGCGGCCCTCGCAACCTCTCGGAAGGCGCCAGTGCCATAAGCGGTCGTGGTGCCGAGGCGCTCGGTAAAGCAGTCGGCATCGCTTCGGCACTTGTGACGCGAGTCACTAAGCAAGATGCAGCAGTCAACCTTGGTCATCGTCCCGATGTCACGGTGGCAACCGTCGCAACACTATTGCAGAGTTATCTTCGCGAATCCTATCGCACACAACGTAACTCATTCACGTTGTTGCAGATGCTGGATACGCGTTCGGATCTGATTGCTCAGTTATTCCGATCTCTCAATTCTCAGCAACGCGCTTTGTTCTACGAGTTCCTTAAGCAGGAGTCGATCGGCTCGCCCGTATTCAAACCGAAAGTTTACATCTTCCGCGCTAGCGCTAACGTCTTTGGCTGGTCAGCGCCGCCCACTTCACCCGAATTTGATGAGCACCTAAAAGAGATCGTATCTAACCGATCGTTGCGTAAGAAAATTGCGAAAAAGTTGGCGGAGATGTACACGCTCGGCGTTCCAAAAGTGGATGAGGCGGAACGACAGATATTTCTTGACGGGAGCTTTCCTTTGACAGTTCCCAGTGCGCCAATCGCGCTGCTCATGGGCGGCGAAGGGGACTATTTCCCAATCTATGTTAAGTCGGCCATTCTCCATCCGCGCACCGCCTACGGAATTCGAGGCAACGCGACGCGTTTAATCCTTGCAGCGGAGTGGTGGTCAGGGCGTCCGGCAGTTTTCGACCAAGCCCTATTCGTTGACGTCATGCGACGAACCCGGATTCTGTGTGACGCCGAACTTCTTGAACTCGCTGAGGCGCCTGAGCCCCCGCACCTCCCCCCGGGATATTTCATCGAATGCGACGCGGTCATTCCCGGGCTCGACGTGGGACGTCACGTCATCGTCGAGGGCGTGAAAACGCTTGCAGAAAGCGGCGAAGCCGCCACGCCGGTCCGACAACTGCTCCAGATCGCAAAGGTCGAGCATGATATCGATACAAATCTTTTTGGAGATCGTTATCGTACTAGGCTTGTATTCGATCGACCTCTTGACGGCGAACTTCGCCGTGATTCGGTCAAGATCTACGCCAATGTCGTCGAAGCGACTCACGGCGAGTCCCAATTCGAAGTTGTCGGCGGTGGCGATGCGGCGCGGTCGTTCCAGCAGTTTGTACTTCGTCGTCAGGAGATGTCGCAGTTGCCCGCGCCGACCCCGACGGGCGTAGAGCCTGTCGCGAAGGTGCATGTGAACGACGTCGAGTGGCTTTTGCGCCCAGACTTACTCCGTTCGGCACCCGACTCACAGCACTACTTGCTCGCTCGCGATGATGTTCAGCGCGCTGCGATCCGGTTCGGCGACGGCTTCGAAGGCGCCCGCATCCCGACGGGGATCGAGAACGTGCGAGCGACCTATCGCACCGGGCTGGGACGCAAAGGCAACGTGGGAGCTGGGCAGATCGACCAATTGTTGGGCGCTCCCTTGGGCGTGAAGAAGGTGCTTAACCCGCTGGCCGCGCAGGGGGGGGCCGATCCCGACTCGGTGCGGCTGATGCGGCGGCGCACCCCCATAGCAGTTTTGGCTATGGATCGGCTGGTGACGCTGGCCGACTACGCCGATTTCGCGCGTAATTTTGCCGGCGTGGGTAAAGCAAGTGCGGTTCAGGAGCGCGGCGTCGTCCACGTCACGCTGGCAGGGCTCGACGCGGAGCCGTTCGATTTGTCTGGACCCATCGTCCGAAATCTACGGCACGCCATGTCGTTGTACGGCGACCCGACGCAACGCGTGGAACTCCACAATCGAGAAGCATCCCTGTTGATCCTTGCGGCGAACGTGCGCATCGATCCCCGGCGGCAGTGGGTGCGCGTCGAGCCACAGCTGAGGCGGGCGCTCCTCGAGAGATTCAGCTACGACAATGCTGAGTTGGGCAAGGATGTGCTGTTGAGCGACGCGATTTCCGCGCTTCATAGCGTCGAGGGCGTGCAGTACGTCGACGTCGATCTATTCGATCGCGTCGCGCAAGACGAGATCGCCTCGCTATCCGGGCGACTCACCGAGTTAAAGCGGCTTCCACGGGTCCACGTTTCTGGCGAGTGCTGGGGCGATGGAAACCATACAAGCCGGGAGCCGGCTGCCGGCATCCTCAATTCCGCCGATAGGGCGACTGAGCATTCAGAGCCTCGTGACGCGGCCGACCGTGACTTTCACGCCGCCCAGCTTTGTTATTTGCCGCCAGAGATTGCCGGCGCTCTCGTTCTGGAGCAATTGGCATGAACGCGTGGGCCGAACAACTCTATCGACTGTTGCCTGCCGTCCACCAAGTTCGGGACGGCGAGCAGGGAGAGCCGTTGCGGCAACTGCTGGCCGTCATCGGCGAGCAAGTCCAATCGATGCAGGAAGACATCGATGGGCTCTACGACAACTGGTTCATCGAAACGTGCAATTCGTGGGTGGTGCCCTACCTTGGCGACCTCGTGGGGTTCGAGCAAACGGCCGGCGCAGGAGTGCCTGCCGACCCAAACTCGCAGCGCGGTCGCATCCTGAATAGGCTGCTATATTCGCGCCGGGAGATTGCGAACCTCGTTCACCGTCGCCGCCGCAAAGGCACGCTCTCGGTGCTCGAGGACGTGGCCCGCGACGTTACCGGATGGCCATCGCGTGCCGTGGAGTTCGGCCCGCTCGTGCAGACATTTCAACACAGTCGATTTCCAAACGACGGGCTCGGGGGAACGCTCGACGTTCGCTCAAGGGGGCTCGGCGCGAGACTGAACACGCCGTTCGATCAAACGGCTCACACGGTCGACCTGCACGCGATGCAGTCGATCCCCGGCGTGGGGTGGCGGCATCCACTGAAGGTCGGGTTGTTTGTCTGGCGGAGGTCGAGCCATGTGCTTGAGCAGGTGACGCCGCTTCACGAGTGTACGCACGGCGAGAAACCGGCGCTTCCGCTGTATACGCTCAATCGCCTCGGGTTCCTTCAACCTCTGGTAGTGGGACAGGTCGACGAGACGAATGAGTACAGTCAGGCCGACGAGCGCCACGTGCCCACGTTGCTGCGGCGTGATCTACTGAGCGACGCCGATGGCCGCCCGTTGTGCCGTTTCTATGGGAGCCGACCGGATGGCGTTGCGAAGAGTCTGGCAATCTTCAAACGAAAGTCTATCCGCGATTCGTGGACGCCGGTGCCCAAGAACAAAGTGCTGGTGTGCGACCTGACCACTCGACCAGCCCAGCGCATCGCTTGCAGCACCTTGCGAGCGACTAACGCTGAGGCGGCCGTGGATCCCGAGTGCGGGCGGCTGCTATTGACTACGAAGCCGGCCGGAGGAGTTCGTGCGACGTATTATCAGCCCTTCACTGGCACGATCGGCGGCGGTAGCTATCGGCGGCAGCTAGCGCCACGCGATCGCTGGATGTCGATTCGCGTTGCGGCGTCGCACGATTCGGCGGCGCTATTGCCGGCCGATCTCTTGAAGGCGGCACGAGCCGAATCGATCAAGGTCGCTGAGGCGGAGGCGTCGTCCGGACCGCCTCCGCTTGATCTCTTTGCAATCGTCGACGACCAATGGACGCCAGTGCTATCGGAAAAAGGGCCGAGCGTCACGGGACAAGCGGCCGGTGACTCGAAGATCGAGATGTGGCGCGTCAGTCGAGATGCGTGCATCGAGATTCTCGACAGCGAGAACTATAAGATCCAAATGGACCGGCCATTGCGCATTGACGACGGTCGCACGTTGGAGATTCGCGGAGTCGACGGACATTGTCCATTACTGCAACTCACGAGCCCAAATGGTCTGACCTGCAGCGATGATTGGGTTGTAGAACTCGGCGCGGGAAGCCAATTGATTCTCGATGGCGTGCACCTGTGCGGGGCAACGTTGCGCGTGCGTACAAGTCAGGGAGTATTAGGAGATGCCTCGAGCGACGCGACCGCGCAAGAGGGCGGAGCGAGTCCCTCGGCAAAAGTTGCCAGCAGCTGTGGCTGTGGACCCGCTGCCGTCCCCGTAGCCGTTTCGACGACTGGGACCAACGCTGAGTGGCGACCGATACAACCGGCCCGACCGGCGCGCATCGTGGTTCGACACGTCACGTTGACGCCCAACGCAGCGCCTCACGATGCTTCGTGCCGCGGCGAAGCGCGGCAGGCGAGTTTATCGATCGCGCTAGATGGCGGCCGGTGCGACATTCTCAACAGCATCGTCGGCACTTTGAACATTGAGCACGCAAAATGCAGTTGCGGCCGGCAAGAGCAATCGCTTGGCGATTGCCCCGAGAACCCGTTGGCATTGCACATCACGGATTCGATCGTCGATGCGTCTTGGGGGCGCCTTGCCCTGGGCAGCGAATGTTGTTGGCCGGCGCATGCGGATCTCACTGTCGAGCGATCCACATTTCTTGGCGACGTATGCGTTCAACAAATTTCGAGCGCCGAGGACAGTATCTTCAGGGATATCGTTCACGTCCAGCGGCGCAGTCACGGTTACATGCGGTTCTGCTACGTGCCCACGGACGCGGCTAGTCTGAACCTGCTCTGCGACGACCTTCCATTACGTAGAATACGCGCGGTCATGCATGCGATGTGGCGAAAATGGTTGAAGCCGCTGATTCGGGACGGCGACCACTATTCGCCCATTAAAGACTATGACTTGGTGCGCACGCCGACGCGGTTCAAATGCCTGCCGGAATCCACGTCGGGCGCTATCAGCCCGGCGCAGTGCGAATCGGCTTGTCGGACGCCGGCGGACGCTTCGCCACATGCGGTCGTGTTGCTTCCTAAGTTCGTCAGCACGTGCTACGGCGAGCCCGGATACTGCGAACTGTCATGGGATTGCCCTGCCGAGATCCTGCGCGGAGCCGAGGACGAATCAGAGCTCGGCGCGTTTCATGACAATTACTGGCCTCAGCGTCGTGCGGCGCTGGAGGATCGGCTGCGGGACTACAGCCCGGCTGAGATGGAGTCGGCCGTGATCCTCGCGGACGACTTGCCGCCCCCTCCCGCAGCTCACTGTCGATAGCCCAACCATCGTTTCACTTGCGAGTGTTAGCCATGTACGGCGATCTTTCACGCGATTCGTTCCATTCGTGCAGCAATGACACGCGCGTGATCATGCAGCAGGGCCGCCCGCTGACCGACGCCGACTGGAATGAGCAAGCAGCCATCAACGAGCGGCGGTTTCGCGACCTGGCTAGGTGGTCCATTGACCATTGGCATGGAACCAGGGACGGTGGCTTCATTCCGCGCATTGCTAACAACCAGCTAACGCTCGGTAAGGGGACTTACATCGTCGACGGCTTGGTCTGTCACTTGGACGACGACTGCGTGGTCATACGTGATGTGGCCGCATTCATGCGGAAGCGATTCCAGGCTTCGGAGAACAATCCAGTCATTTGCGTAGAACTCGTTGTCAATGAGCACTCGGTCAACCCCGCCATGCGTTCAATGATTCTCGAACCCGCTCTCCGAGGAATGGATACTGCATGGCGTTCAGCGGCGATCTGGAAGGTCGAGCTGCGGGAGACAAACAAGACCGATGTGCCAAGCCTCGTGGCTGCCGAGAAGGTGAAAGGCAGCCCTTGTGAAATGCGGAACTGTGGCAACCGTCCGCTTCAGGTGCGGCGACGCCCCCGAGGCGCCTCCTCAGAAGGCGCTTGCGAACTTCCTCAAGCTCCGTCAGCGAGTGCAGCCGAACGGTTGTACCGCATTGAGATTCACCGTGGTGGGACGCCAGCTGATCTGTCCAGCCTAGACGGCAAAGTCGAACAGAAAAAACTTGACGCCAATATGCGATTCAAGTGGGCGCGCGACAATGGATCGACCGTGCTTGCTGTAGAACCGCCGGCAAGCGACAGCCTCAAGCTGCCAATCAATGGATATCGCTCGAAGGTTGGTCCAACCGTCGGCGATTGGCTCGAGCTCCGTGATCAGTGTGGGCGATCGGTAGAGCCGTCTCGTATGCTACTACGCGCAACTGGAGTGGACTCTGACGCGCTTAGCATCGAGCGGCCGTCAACGTCTGAGACGATCATTGCCAACCATACGCCTGAGCCCGACGACCGGCACTTGGAGGAAGATCCTCACTGCTCATCAACAATCAGGCATCATGTCGTCGCGTGGCATCATCGCGGCTCGCACTCATTGAAAGACGGGCTAGCGGCCCTGACCAAGAAAGAGACGTATGGTGACAACACAGAATTGGCAATTATCTGGAACGACGGCGCGGTGCTTGGAGTTTCGCGGAAACAAGGCGCCGAGGGTGGTTGGATTGATCTTGAGGGCGGCATCCAGATTCGGTTCGACGCCAGTGTTACCTATGAAGAGGGGGACTCATGGCTGCTGCGAACGACGGCATTCAGCGAATCGGGTTTTGTCGATGTCATCCCCGTCGCATGCGAGAAACAGAATCCCCGAATTTATTCAGTGCGGCTGCAAAATTTCCGCAAGGTCGCTGTCATCGGTGCGTCGCTGAAATCTGACCTCGCCTCGAATAGTCAATCGACGAAGTTGTCTTTCGAGGGTCTGTGGCGCGGAGCGGAGCCCCCATTAGCAAATGGGCAAGTCGCTGCCCAGCCCGCGGACGGATGCGGATTGTGCGTGCCGCTCGATCCCGACGCGCCCAATCCGACGCCTCCCAGCCCCCAGCCAATTAGCCCTACGCCGACTGAAGCCAATCCTGATGTAAACGTTTCCGTCCCGCAGGGCCTGCTTAACAACGCCGGCTACGCCGCGCTAAGCCGCTACCTATCCGCGTCGCACGATGTTACGCGGCAGGTTCCCGCGCGGTACCTCAATCATGAGCCTCGGTCGCCGTCGTATCAACGATTCCGGGCCGCCTTACTCGTCAGCGATATTCTCGAACCCACTTTCGACAAGTACTTCGCCAAAGTCGAGCGGTGCCTGACGCTGACGGATGACAATCGCCCCGCTGTGGTCCAGGACGCCGAGATTGACTACCGCTTGGCGACGGAGCTTAGGAAGCTTGGGCTCAGTGGCCCGCCGCGTGCAGGTTTGATTAGTTGAACTGCCGAATCACCACGCTCACTCGGAGCCCAGTTATGACCGAAGTTGATTTGACAAATCCCGACGACTTTTCGGCGGAACTTCACTACGCCCTACTTACTGAGGGGCTCCGCGGTCCCGCGCTGCGCCGCCTCATGCGACAGGCACGGGCCGACGCCGAACTCGGCCGCATTTTCGAAACGAAGTTGAGCGAGTTTCGACGCTACCTGCGCGCATCGCGCCGGCCGACGGTCTTCAACTGGCCGTTGCGAGTGTGGGAGGGATTTACCGACAACGCACGCTTCACGCCACCGAAGGAAGTATTCGTTACTTTGGTCTACGTTGGGCTGGTCATGGCAGGCATCGAGTGCTTCAAGCGGGCGACGGCGCCGTCGGCCTACGCGGAGCCGTCACTGGCCCGCGATGTGGAGTTGGGGGGCATGCCGCGCATCAGCCCGGGGATCTCGCCGACACGCATGAACGCGATCAATCTCGAACGCATCGAGAGCTGGATGATCTCCGAGCTTGAGCGGGCGTCGCACTCCGACGCATGGCGGGACGCCATTGCCAAACAGCTGTCGGCTCAGATCGAAACGATCGATATTCAGGAGATACTCGAAGCCCGGCTCGACGAGGTTATCCAGTCGTCGGAGTTCACCCAGCGTATCTCGGAGGCGATGGACGCTCAGCTGGAACGGCAGTTCGCAGCTGATGACGAGCCAGTCGAGTCGATTGTCGCCGCGTCGCCGGCGGTGAACGACGATAACGTCAAATCCATAGCCCCCGCCAGCATCGTCGTCCCTGACGAGGAGGTGACCGATCGCCACCCTACCAAGGACGCACCCGCTCAGGCACCCCCAGATCCAGGAACAGTGACGAGATGATCGATCCCGCTGAATCCTCGGCCGTGAGAAAAGCCTCGGCATTGCTGCGGCAGATGTGGGTGCAGCCAGGGCTCGACGCGATCGAGCGGCGCGACTACGCGCCCGCGATTGATTGGCTCAACGAGGCCCTCCAGCATGTCGCGGCGGGAAGCGAGGGAGACCTCCCACGAGCGGTCGCCCAGGCGGCTCTAGGCTACGCGTCCTATCGGCTCGGCGAACGTCATGCAGAGGTCGCCTGCGACAAATGCTTGCCGCAAGTGCAGCGCGATCGCGCTAGCAAGCGCGCCAAGAAGGCTCGCGTCGAAGCTTGCAAGCATGCGTCCGCAGCGCTGCCGTGTCTTCGCGGCGACGACTCGGTCGCGCTCCGCGTAGCGCGCGGCAGGGCGGCGTTCGTGATGGCGCAGCACCACCTAGAGAAGAATGACTTCGCTCAGGCGTCGAATTGCTTTGCTGTGGCGATTGCCGCTGTAGGAGGATTGGCGGAACAGGCCGTTCTGATTGAGGAGTCGCTCAAAGGGCAGTTTGAGGCCGAGTACCGCCGCGGGGAATACGCTCAATCGCTGCCTCCCGTGCTCGCTTTGCAGGCGCGCCTATCCAACCAAGAAGCCCGCCGCGCCGAACTCGCGTGGCTGGTCGCTTGTCAGTCGGAGCTATTGCTTCTTACGGGACGCTACCGTGAGGCAGACGATCAGGTCCACCGTTGGCGGTGCCTGACTGAATCGCTCGGGGCCGATGGGCGGTGTTCACCGCAAACTGCATTCGGACACGGAGTCTTCGGTCGCTCTCGACTGGCGCTGGGTCATTTCAACGAAGCCTTTGATCATTTACGCCGGAGTCATCATCTGTTGGAGTGCCAGCCCCGCTGCGATCGCCTGCATCTGCTGGACGTTCTGCTGGCGGAAGCCGATCTCTCGGTGCAGATGGGCGACTTCGTATGCGCCTGCGAGCAGTTAGCCGGTGCGCATAAGCTCCTAGTAGCGGCTGAAAAGAAGTTTAACAGCCACGTCACCGTGGCTGAACGTCGAGTACGCTACAGCCTGATTGCTGCTCGTCGCGCACTGGCGATGGGACGATATGATGAGGCGCGCGAATGCTTCCAAGTCGCCAGGCAAACGGCTGAGCAGCATTGCCTTTGCCGTTATCACCTCGTGGCGCCTAGCTTGCTCGGCTTGGCGCGGGCCGACAGCGAACAAGGCCTGACAGCAGAGGCCATTGCCCTAGTGCGCTGCGCTCTTGATTGCTTGGAGCAGGCCGCCGCGACGGCGACGCCGGAGATGGCTTGCACCCTGCATGAGCTGGCGTTTGCATACCTACAAGCTGGGAAGGAAGACGAAGCCCAGCCACCCTGCGAGAGCGCGTTGCGACTTTTGGGAATGACGCTACGCACCGGCCATCCGAGCGAAGCAGCGATGAGGGTCACGTTGGCACAGTGCCTGGCCGCAAAGCATCGCTCCGACCGCGCTTTAGAAGAAGTCATGCACGGTCGGGAGATCCTGCAGTCGCACTCGCCGCATCACGCGTTCGACGTGGCTCGAGCGTTGCGCGTCGAGGCCGAGATCGTACATGCGCGGGCCAGCGTGGATTGTGCCGCGGGGATCCTGCGATGCGCTCGCAGTTTGTGGATCGACCATGAGGCCCGTTCCGGTGCCGTGCATCCAGAGCGAACTTTGCTCTCTCTGCATCTGGCGGCAATTCATGCTCGTTGTGGCAATAATGCCCAAATCGACGCCGAGCTGAAGTTCGACCCGTTCGACGAACTGGCTTGCCAATTCAAGAATTCACGAGAGCGGCTTGCTTTTGAGATAAATCGCAGAGCCAACTCGTTCTTTAAGCACGGGTTGTTCGCCGAGGCTGCTTGGCAATATCAGCTAGCAGTGGATCAGTACTCACGCGCCTGTGGATCTGGGCATGCGTTTACGGCCGCAGCCGCCAAGCATCAGAAGCTTGCCGAGGCGCGGCTTGCCGAGCCGCCGCCGCTTGAGGTGTGTCCTTGTTCCCCGTACTACGAGAAGCGTGACCCAGTTGAGGAATCGACCTGCTGCTGCGCGCCAGTGTGCTGCACGTGATCATTCACAGAAGGAGGCCGCCATGCCATAGTTCGACTTGACGAATCGTTGTTCCATCATGATCTAAAGGAGGTATGTATGTCAAAGTTAGCTATGCTCAAAGAGCTGGCCGACATCAGGGCTATTGCCCAACGCAAATCCGTGTTCAAGCGCGGTGCGTTGATCGCTGCGTTGGCTTATGTCTTGGTTGGCCACGGTAGCGGCGCTTGGTCGTATGTCACGACCGCGTCGCGCGTTTTCAAGGACAAGGTGCGCTCGAATGTGCCGCTGGAGTTCGAGCTGGAGCGGGCCAAGACCATGATCACGGGACTCATTCGTGATGTCCGTGAGAACATGTTGGTCATCGCCCAGGAGGAAGTTGGCGTCGAGCAACTGCGGGAGCAGATCGAGCGCGGCGAATCCGAGCTCAAGCAGCGACGTGAAGAACTGATGGCCCTGCGCGGGCAGCTCGAAGGCGGTGCGACTAAGATCAGTCTGGGCGCCAGCACGGCGACCACGGACAAGGTCAAAGGCGAGTTAGCGCGTGGCTTCAGCCGCTACCAAATGGCAGAGTCGACGCTCTCGTCGCGGCGGCAATTGCTTGCCGCTCGCGAACAAGCGTTGGAAGCGGCACGGACTAAGCTCGCGACGATGCTGAGTTCGAGACGCGATATGGAGGTTCAAGTGGAGAACCTGCAGGCGCAGCTCAAGACCCAGCAGAGCCGCACGATGTCCAGCTCGCTCGATGTGAATGATTCCGAAGTGGTGCGCTGCCAGGCCCTGATCAACGAAGTCCGGGCACGCATGGAAGTCGCCGACCGTTTGTTCGCGTGCGAAGGCGATCTGACGTTCATGACGTCATCGGTCGCTCCGCCTGCGGACGACATTGGCGAGCAGATCGACCGATACTTTGCGCCGGCGAACACGGACGTCGTCGCGGCTAACGATCGGTAGTCAAACCGCGCGGTTTCATTCACCGAAAGAGCGAAGGCGCGGCGTGACCACGAATTGAACCCTCGACGGCGCACGCCGCGCCTTTCGCTGTTCAACCATCATACACTACGCTCCCCGACAAGTCGCTTATGCGACTGGCTCACGAAAAGCGTGATTCGATCCTGGAGTGGCCATGGCTCGTTTAGCCGTCGCGATTTTTCACGGCATCGGCTGTCAGGGACGCAAATTTGCGGACGGGATGATTCACCAGCTGCAACGACGCCTGGTTGGAGCTATCGGGGGAGACAGTCTTTCGCTGCCCAATTTCTGCTTCCAGCCGATTGAGTGGGGCGACGTCTTGCAACCGTGCGAGGATGAACTTTGCAAGCGACTTGGGCTCTCAGCCAATGCTCCATGGCATTCTGTGCGACGTTGGATGGTGGACCGGCTCGGCGACGCGATCGCCTACGAGCCATCCCACAATCATCGACAATGGTACGACTCGATCCGCGGCAGCATCGCACGACAGCTGGGTGAACTGGCCTGTACGGCCGGGCCAGAGTCGCCACTGTGCGTGATAGCTCACAGCTTCGGATCGATCGTGGCTTACAACTATTTTCGAGATCAGCAAATAGAGCTTGCGCCATCGACTGAGGTTTCGAAGCTGCCGGAAGAAACCGCTCTGGCCGCGGGGCACACGCTAGCGCAAGTAATTACACTTGGCAGCCCGTTAGGGTTATGGAGTATTCGTCATCCTACCGAAAGCGTGCCGTTGGAGTTGCCTGCACGGCAACTTGCTGAGCGTTATCCTGCGTTGCACGGACTGTGGTTGAATATATACGGAACCAGCGACGTTCTCGGTTTCTCGCTTGAGGCTTTGAACATGGCGCCCGCTGGCGCGGTGATCGACGCGCCGATCCGATTAGGCGGCCTGCTTACTGGATGGAACCCGCTCTCGCATGGCAATTACTGGCGTGACCATGTCGTCCTGGATTCCGTTGCCGCTTCGCTCCGTCATCTCGCTTTATCTCTGAACGAAGTGGCCCCTCCCGCATTTCAAGGTTGCTCGACTGTCATTTCCGACGACGAGTCATTCAGTCGATGAGTGGCGACTTTCCCTACGACCGCTGCCTCAAAATCGCCTGCTAGCAACACGAGCTTCCGCTCGGACAGAATCGCAAGCTTGGGTAATTCGCGCAGCACCTAGAATGGCCGGCAAAGTGCAGGCAAGTAAGGCGCACTGCAAGGTTGGCGTGCGAAAACCTCGGGAAATCGCGTCGCACGCCCTCGATAGTTGTTCGCGCCTTACTTACTTGGATGAAAAAACTCCTCGCAGGAAAAAGTGACGTGCCCCCTTCAAAAGAGCCCGCATGTGGAGC
>Ga0247823_10003695_pt1 | contig 12338 bp, 6 predicted proteins | sample 13C_PalmiticAcid_2_FD_192426 | JGI IMG/M metagenome (GOLD analysis project Ga0247823, IMG submission 192426) | Soil microbial communities from agricultural site in Penn Yan, New York, United States - 13C_PalmiticAcid_Day30 | ecosystem: Environmental > Terrestrial > Soil > Agricultural land...
ACCCTGATCTGGTTGTGTTGGATCTGATGCTGCCGATCATTGAAGGCTTCGAGGTTTGTCGCATCCTGCGCAGTGATCCGAAGACGCAGAACATCCGCATCCTGATGCTGACGGCCCGCAGTGAAGAAGTCGACGAAATCGTCGGCTTCAACATGGGGGCCGATGATTATGTGACCAAGCCGTTCAAGATCAAGCCGCTGATTCACCGCATCAAGGCGCTGCTGCGTCGTGAATCCGCGACGGAACAGGCGCGGGATGTGATCAGCGCCGGCGGGATCGAAATCGACCGTGTGAATCATTCAGCCCGCGCGGACGGACAGGACCTGCATCTCACGCCGACGGAATTCCGCCTGCTCTGGACGCTGGCCCGACAGCCGGGGCGGCCGTTCGGTCGCAACGAATTGATGGACCGCTGCCGCGGCGAAGATGCGAACGCCTTGGAACGCACCATCGATGTGCATATCCGGTCGTTGCGGCAGAAGCTCGACCAGCGTGCCGAGATGGTGGAGACCGTCCGCGGCGTTGGCTATCGCTTTCGGACCGACGCAGTCGGTGCCGCAGCGCAGGAAGCCTCGGCGCCATAGCCCGGCGTCATCGTTGCCGATAATCTGGAAGATGGTGAAGTGCGCATACAGCCGCTTCTTCCGCCTTGAGATCATGCGGTATGTGTTCTGAGCGATGGATCGGATGCGTTTTCGTTCTCGTTTGGACCGGATCGGTCATTGCCGAAGAGAGGGTGACGAGCTGGGTTGACCGTCGAATTGCGGCGTCCCAGCGGGACCACTGGGCTTTCCGGCCATTGAAGTCCGTGACCGTTCCCGCTGCCGGTCATGCCGATCTCCACCATCCGATTGACCGCTTTCTTGCAGCGGGTCAGCGGCAAGTTGGTGTCACCGCCAATCTGCTTGTCGACCGGCGGCGTCTTCTCCAGCGCTTATCCGACACACTGATCGGTTTGCCGCCTGCTCTTCAGGACATTGATGCCTTCGTTGCGGATTCGTCACCGAATGCCATCGACCGCTGTGTGGATCGTCTGCTGGCAAGTCCGCATTACGGTGTGCGCTGGGGGCGGCATTGGCTGGATGTCGCCCGCTTCGCGGAGAGCCACGGATATGAACACGATTACGATCGACCAACGGCGTACCACTATCGTGATTTCGTGATCCAGTCGTTCAACAGCGATCAGCCGTTTGACGAGTTCGCACGCTGGCAGATCGCCGGCGACCGGCTCGCACCGGACAATCGCTTCGCATGGATGGCGACGGGATTTCTCGCCGCCGGACCGCACAGCACGCAGATCACCCGTCGTGAAGTGGAACGCCAGCGCTACGATGAACTCGATGATATGGTGTCGACCATCGGGCTCGCCTTCCTCGGCCTGAACGTCGATTGTGCTCGCTGCCACGACCATCCATATGACCCGATCCCGCAGGGCGACTTTTACCGTCTCGCCGCGTTTTTCACTAAGACCGTCCGCAGCGATGTGCCGCTGGACTTCGATCCTGAAGGCTACCGCCGGGCACACGCATCGTTTCTAAAAGAGCACGCACGGCTCAATTCCGACGTAGTGAAGTACGAATCCCACGGCTTGCGGTCCGCCTATCGTGAATGGCTTCAAAGGGCGACACCCGAGGAATGGCGGACCACCTGGCACTTACCAGAAGACGTGACTGTCACGTCGCAAGGCGAGCCGAAATGGACGGCGAACGGCGATGGCTCTTGGACGATTGAGTCACCGTCGCGCGACAAAGATCGTTACGAAATCACGTTGCGATCGTGCGAACGCGTCACAGCGGTGCGCGTGGAAATGCTCACCGATTCAAAGATGACCCACGGCGGACCGGGACGTGCGCCGGACGGAACATTTCTGCTCAGCGGTGTGACGTTGTTGCGCGACCGCCGCGAAGCGGCACTCGTGCAAGTTCCGCTGGCGAAAGCGCACGCGACCTTTGAACAAGTGGACGCCGGCGTTGCGGGAGTTCTCGACGACAATGCCGAAACAGCGTGGGGAATCGATCCGCAACTGGGCCGTAACCATGCCATCGTTCTGCATCTCGCCGAACCGGTGAAACTGCAACCGGGCGAGCAGTTGCGGGTGTTGCTCGACTTCGCGACTCGTCCCCACGCGACGGCAGGACGTTTGCGCGTCGCCATCACTTCGGCACCAGATCCGGCTATCGAGATTGACACTGCGCCGATTTCTGAAGCCGTCGCACGGGCTCTTGAGAAGGAGCCCTCGACGCTCAATGACACGGAGTGGCTGGCTCTCGCGCGCTGGTTCGGGCCACGGGATGCAGAATGGCGACGGCTTGACGCGTTGCGGCAAGAGCATGCCACTACTGCGCCGCAGCCACGGATGAGCAGCGTGCTCGTGGCGACGGAAGGTCATCCCGCAATCCGTCTGCATACTCAGGCAAAGGAAGAATTCCTGCCGGAAACGAACTATCTGCAACGCGGCGATTCTGCGCGCCCAGTCGGTGTCGCCGTTCCTGCGGTGTTGCAGTTGTTTCCGACCGACGATGAATCACGTCAAGATCGGGCGGGATTAGCTCGCTGGCTGACCGATGTAGACCATGGAGCGGGTGCCCTGCTCGCCCGGGTGGTCGTTAATCGGTTATGGCAACACCATTTCGGTACCGGCCTTGTCGCGACGCCGGATGACTTTGGCTCCCGCGGCGAACGGCCCTCGCATCCGGAACTGCTCGACTGGCTCGCCGCCGAACTAATCCGACAGGAATGGCGTCTCAAGCCGATTCAACGCATGCTGGTGACGAGCGCGGCCTTTCAGCGATCCTCCTTTCCCACAGCCGAGGGGCAACAGCGCGATCCGGAAAACCGCACGTTGTGGCGGTGGTCACCACGCCGTCGCGATGCGGAGGTCCTTCGCGATGCGCAGCTCTTCGTCTCCGGCGAACTCGACGATCGTCTAGACGGCCCGTCCGAGCGCGAGCCGGACCATCGTCGTCGCAGTGTGTTTACCTGTGTCAAGCGCAGCGCCCCCGAAGCGTGGTTAGCGGGGTTTGATGGTCCGGATGGCTGCCGCGTTGTCGGTAGCCGGGCACGCACCACATCTTCGCGACAGGCGCTCGCATTGCTGAATGGGACAACGACGCGAACCGCTGCAGAACGGCTCGCTGCGTTGTATAAAGCGGAACCGGATGCCATCAACACCCTCTTTCAGCATGTGCTTCAACGTTCGCCCACACCAATCGAGCGTTCGCGCGTGATGCGATTCCTTGAAGATCACCGGGGTCCCGACGGCTGGGTCGATCTCTGTCAGACGATGATGTGCCTTGATGAATTCGTGTTTCTGGATTGAGCGTCGAATGTCGCTTCCCGTGCTTCCGCCTGCAGGGTTGTCCCGTCGCACCTGGTTGCGTCAGGCGGGGAACGGGTTCGGCGCGTTAGCGCTGGCCGGGATGTTGACGAAGGACTCGACATCGCCCGCAGGAGAGCCCATTGCTTCGACACGAACGCACCATCCGCCGCGGGCGACGTCCGTGATCTGGCTCTTTATGAACGGTGGGCCGAGTCAGATCGACACGTGGGACTACAAGCCTGAGCTCGCGCGGCGTGATGGTCAGGAACTGGCGGGACTCGATCCCACCACCGGTTTCTTCCCAGCGGCGATCGGGCCGGTGATGCGTTCGCCATTCTCCTTCCGAAAATACGGCGAATGCGGGCACTGGGCGTCCGAACTGTTTCCGTGCCTCGCGCAGCATGTCGATGAGATGGCGTTTCTCCCCGCGTGCTGGGCGGAGTCGAACAATCACTCGCCTGCCTTATTTCAGATGAACAGCGGTTTCACGCGGCAAGGTCTCCCCTGCTTCGGAGCCTGGGCGACGTACGGACTCGGCGATCTGAATCACAACCTGCCAAGTTTCGTCGTGATGACCGATCCGTGGAAACGCGGATTGCCCAAGGGACACGGCCAGAACTGGACGGCGGGGTTCTTGCCTGCCTCTGCTCAAGGCACGGTGATATCGAACGACGGTCCGCTCATGCCGTTTCTACAATCGCCGCATGAAACGGTGGGCGTGAACCATCGTGACAAGGTCGATCTGCTCGCTGATTTGAATCGCGAGTACGCCGTCCACTCAGGCTTTCAGGACCGGATGACGGAGCGATTGGCGACGTTTGAGCTCGCCATGCGGATGCAGTCTGCTCTTCCTGAGGTGAGCGATCTCGCGACCGAAACTGCAGCGACGCAGGCGTTGTACGGTTTGAATGATGAGCGCTGTGCTCCGTTTGGTCGACAGTGCCTGATCGCCCGGCGATTAGTGGAACAGGGCGTGCGTTGTATCCAGATCTACAGTGGCGGCACCGAGAACGAGCAAAGCTGGGACGGTCATCAGAACATCGAGGTCAATCACCGCCGCTTTGCCGGTGAGACCGATCGTCCCATCGCGGGCTTGCTCGCCGATTTGAAGCAGCGCGGATTGCTCGATTCCACGTTAGTGATCTGCAATGGTGAATTCGGACGGTTGCCGATCGTGCAACGCGGCGGCAGCGGACGCGATCACAATCCGCATGCGTTCACCACGTGGTTGGCCGGCGGCGGCATTCGCGGCGGCGTGACGTTCGGGCAGACCGATGAGCTCGGTTTCCGCGGCATCGAGAACCGCGTCAGCATTCCCGACCTGCACGCCACGCTGTTGTGGCAACTCGGCCTCGATCACGAACGGCTTACCTATCGCCATCACGGCCGCGACTTCCGTCTGACGGATGTTGCCGGCCGCGTGATTCGTGAAATCTTGTAGGGTGCGTTGCAACGTGCGTAGTTGATCGGTGGTGCGTCCCGACGCACCCTACGGGACTTCATCAGCACATAAAGACACCGGCGGCTAGCGTCGATCCGCTCACAGAATCAGGTCACCGGGCCCCAGGTCCACGGATGGAACTCTTCGTCGCCGATGCCTTGCGCTTCGCTTTTGGTTTTCTTGCCGCTGGCGACGGCGATGACTTCTTCGAAAATCTCGTGGCCGACTTGCTCGATGGTGGCACCGTCGAGGATGGTTCCCGCGTTGAGATCCATGTCGTCGATCATGCGGTTGTACATCGGCGTGTTGGTGGCGAGCTTGATTGTCGGCACGGGCTTGCACCCGAAGACGCTGCCGCGGCCGGTGGTAAACACAACAACGTTGCAACCGCCGGCAACAATCCCGGTCACCGAGGCCGGGTCATACCCCGGGGTGTCCATCACCACGAAACCCTTTTCCTTGATCTCTTCCGCGTACTCATACACGGCTCGCAGCGCTGTGGTGCCCCCTTTGGCGATCGCGCCGAGTGACTTTTCGTAGATGGTCGTCAGGCCGCCCTTCTTGTTGCCGACGGAAGGATTGATGTCGATCCGTTCGCCGAACTTGGCCGTGTAATCGATCCACCACTGAATGCGTTCGAGAAGCTTGTCGGCGACTTGGCGATTAATCGCCCGGCGGGTGAGAAGATGCTCACCGCCGTAGATCTCCGGGGTTTCGGACAGCACCGATGTGCCACCGGCCGCGACGAGCAGATCGCTGCAATATCCGAGCGCGGGATTGGCCGTGGTGCCGCTGTTGCCATCGCTGCCGCCGCATTCAACGCCCAGTGTGATTTCGGAAACTGGAATCGGCACACGCTGAACTTTGTTCGCTTCGGGCAGCATTTCACGGATCATCGCCGTCGCGCGCGCGACGGTTTTGGCAACGCCGCCCTGTTCCTGAATATTCATTACAAGCGGCGTATTGCCGAAGACGTCTTTCGGAGCGTTGAGCTGCACGAGGCCGCCCTGCTCCATCAGGAACGAGGCTTGGGCCGTTTCGCAACCGAGCCCAATCACGATGTAAGCACCGATGTTCGCATGCCGCGCGAATCCGGCGAGCGTGCGCGTCAGCTGACGATGATCGGTTCCGCCGTATTGCATCGCGCAGCCGCCCTTGTGGATCAGGGGGACCACGCCGTCAATGTTCGGAAATGCTTCGAGAATACTTTGATCAAACTTCTGTGCGACAATCTTGGATGTATGCGCCGAGCAGTTCACCGTGCTGACGATACCGATGTAGTTGCGCGTGGCGGCGCGACCATCGGCCCGGCGATATCCCTGGAACGTGCGGCCGTTGATCGGCGTGGGCTCGGGTGGGATCTCGCTGCAGAAGGCGTAATCGAGGCTCAACGTGCCGGCTTCGACATTATGCGTATGAATCCATCCGCCGGCGGGAATCGGTTGCTTCGCATAGCCGATCGTCTGCCCGAACTTGCGGATCGGCTGTCCCTGCTCGATCGATCGCAGCGCGACCTTGTGGCCCATCTCAATCGTTTCGGCGGTCTTCAAGACGGCAGCATCTTCGACGCCGATCGCCACCCCGGCCGGGACGCTGCGTGCGGCGACAGCGAGGTTGTCTTCCGGATGCAAACGAATGAACGGACGCGCGGACATGATCACTTTCCGTGGGCAAAGAAGGCAGGCGTTGAGTGAACCGTATTATCGCCGTTCGGTGGCGTCCGGGTCGAGCGTGCTCAGTAAATCGCCGGGCGGATTTGCCACCCGGCGACCGATGATGACGGTCTCTTTCGGCACGTCGCGCTTCGTGCGGTCGATCGACACGACGGCGATTTGATCCCACGCGAAGGGTAACTCCGGGCGTTCACGGCCTTCGCCATTGATCAGAAAGTAACCCAGTTCTGCAGGGATTTCTGCGTCGGAATCAAGTTTGGGCAGCAGCGCTACGGGGCGGTCAAAGTAATAGAGGAACACGTGATGCAGGTTGCCGAAGCTCTGAAGTTTCGCATCCGGCGGTAACTGTGCCCGGGCAATCGCGGCGGTGACGGGCAGGTCTCCACTGCGCTGATACTGGCTGGTGATGATGGGACCGACATACGCCGCCCCTAGCACCACGGCGATTGCAAGGCTGACCCGGCGGACCGCGAAGTCGGAGAGGGAGTCGCCGATTCGCCACACCAGGGCCGCCGCTGTCAGAGCGACGAGAGCAAACATCACCGCTTGATCAATCGGCGGAAACAACTCTGTCTGCGGTAACGTCAAACTCAGAATCGGTACGATGGCCGCCGCGGCGACCATCGCCACGGCCGATCCCCACACGAAGCGGCTCCACAACCGCGACGTTTGTTGGGCTCGCTGTTCGAGCAGGCATTGCAGCACGATACCAATCAGCACCGCAAAGCAGGGGAACAGCGGCATGAAGTACCGCGGTCGCGCCGCCGGCGGCAGCCAGACGGTCGGAAAGCACACCAGGATGCTGATGGCAAGGAACATCACAACGTCACGGCGCTGACCCAGCGCCTGTCGCACCGTGCGATCGGCATATCCGAGGAGCAACCACGACCACGGGGCCAGACACGCGACGACGATGATGATCGGAAACGTTGCGATGTGCTCGAGAATTGTGATCACACGCGGATCGTGAAAGCGGTTCTGGACGTTCCAGAAGTAGATCATCCAGCCGTTGGCGAGACCCATCTGCGCCACGAACGCCGCCTGCCAGAGACCCACGACGCCGGCAAACATCATCACGCCGATGGCATGCGCCGGTGTGAACAGCGCCCGCCATTGTCGGGTCAGCACAAGGTAAGCCCAGATCGAACCGAAAAAGTACAACGGTGCCTGCAACCCCTTCGTGAGCATGGCCAGGCCACCGAACAGGCCGCCGAGTAACCACGCCGTCCGGGGTTGTGATTCCATCCAGCAACCATGCCACAACAGCAGCGACGCCGCGACCAGAAACGTAAAGATCGGTTCCGTTTCACCGGTGCGACCCTGCTCCAGAACTTGCAGCACGCTGGCATACGCCACCGCTGACACGAGTGACGCCGTGCGATCGAGCCGGCGGCGGGCATACCAGTAGATCAGGCCGACGGTGAGGATCGTGGAGATCAGTCCTGGCAACCGGACCGCGGCCAGGTTCATCTCACCGAACGCCACGCTTAATCCGGCGATTAACCAGTTCTGCAACGGCGGACGGCTGAGTCGCACAGCGCCTTGTTGCCGAGGGACGACCCAATCGCCGCTCTGCACCATTTCGCGCGCGATGATTGCCCGGCGAGACTCTTCGCCGCGGATTGACAGCGTCGTCAGCCGCGGGGCATACAGGCCGACGGCGAGCAGCAGAACGATCCAGAATTCGCGCTCACGCCACAGTCGTGTGGGGACTTCCTGGTTCAGAGTGCCGTTCATGTCAGATCCGTTGTGGGAATCGCTATTCGAGATGTCGTTCGGCTGACTCCGCGAGGCCTTCGCGTTTCGTCAGCCGGAACAGTGTGTACCGGTCACTCGCCGAGGTTTCGCGGCGGGTCATGCGGCTCTGCAGGATCGCCGAAACATCGCCGAGCTTGCGCAATTCGTCTTCGTAAGTTCCCCGGGCAATCACGAACACCGGGGACGCGGTGTGCAGCAGCGGGACGAGCTTCTCGCTCTGGCTGAATCCCTCGATCGGCCGATGCAGATAGAAGACGTGCCGGGCGACATCCTGTCCGCCGAGCGCCGTGAGCGTTTCCGTGGCGGGCACTTGCTTTTCGACGTCGGCAATGAACTGTGTATCCGCTGCGGAGGGGTCACGCCGGGGCATCACCACCGCCTGCACTGTGAGATGGCCGATGATCACGACCGCAAACGCAAAGGCACCGGCGAGACGCATCACCGAAGGTGTCTGCAGCGCCGCCAGACGTCGGGCCAGTGCGTTCCCGGTCTGAAATAGACCTTGAACCATGAGCGGGGTTAACGCCGGCAGCGCGTAGATCAGATAATGATGGTGCTTTCCCGACGACAACGTCAGCAGCGCCGGATGGCTCAGCGCCCACCACCAGAGCAGACGGTCGGCACTCTGCGGCTCTGTTCGCGCCCGTTTCCACGATGCGGCGGCGCTCACAAACAGGAACGGTGTCCACGGCAGCAATTGAACAGGCCACTGCAATGCGTAATACCAGATGGGCTGATACCGGCCCAGCGAGCCGGTGGCGCGGCCGAGAATCTGGTCATTCCACACGGACAAACCGCCGGGCTCATACAGCGTGACCGCCAACGGCCACGCGAGACCGATGACCGCAGCGAGCGCGGCTCCGGTCCACGACCACCAGCGTTTGAGTCCGCGTGCGTCACCGCGCAGGATCAGCCAGCCGCCGCAAGTCAGGACTGTCAGAATCGCCCCGAAACCGACGCCTTTCAATAGATTCATGACACCCAGCAGCGTCCAGAAGCCGAGCCGAACGGCGAAGTGCTGGCGCGCAGTCCAAGAGGCATCACCCCACTCGCGCCACACGAACAGTAACACGGCCGCGAGAACGAGCGCCTGCAGGATGATGTCCGATTCCGCCAGCCGCGCGTAGGTGATCTGATAAACGCAGGTGGCCTGAATCAGCCCACACCACAAGCCGGTGCGCGCATCGAACAGGCGGGTCATCAGCAGCATTTCCAGAACGATGACCAGCACGCCGAACACCGCGAATGGGGCACGCACCGTGCCTTCCGTGAATTCACCGAGCAACATTGCCCACGCGGCGACGATCCATTGCGGCAACGGCGGTTTTTCGAGCCGCGGAATGTCGCCGATATACAGTACCAGCCAGCGTCCGTCCGCCACCATTTGCTTGGCAGACCCGGCGAGCAGCGCCTCGTGATAGGTCAGCGTCCGGCTGCTGCCCAAGGCGAAGAAGAAGAGCAGCGACGACACCGCGACAACCGCCAGCAGCGGTCGTGTGAGCTTTAAACCGAAGCGTTCGGCCTCGGGCGGCGTCATCCCTTCCCCCTTCGATCGGGTGACAACGCCGCAACCGGCGCGCACCAGTCCCTCCCTGGAAAGACGGCTTATAGGTCAGGACGGGGCATCCGGTCAACCGCGAGTGGGCAATCCGGAGAGTGGCTCAGTGTTCGTGGCCATGATGGGCGTGTGCGTCACCGCCGCCGCCTTCAGCTTTTCGCAGCGCGAGATTCAGCTGGTACGCGTCGTTCATCGCGATGACATCGCCCGCCGACAGCCGGCTTCCCTCGGCGAGAACGGAGTGGCGATCATCCTCGTAGGCAATCACCACCGGGACCCGCTCAAACAGCTTGCCGTTCTGGCGAAACACGAAGGCGTCGAGGCCTTCCTTCACCACGGCTTCCGTGGGCAGGACAAACTTGTCGTTCCAATGTTCCACGGGGACGAGCAGCTGGGCCCGCTGCCCTGGTTTGAACCGCCATGACCGATACATCACGCCGTTCGGGCCGGCCATGTCACGCACCACCTCGTTGTCGAGGGGAATGTAAAACTTGAACAGGTGCGTGTCGGCGTCCACCATGTTGTCGGCGTACTGGATCTTCATGCCTTCGCGGAGCAGTTCGTTGTTTTCACTGGCTTCGAAGACCGCCGACACTGGCCATTGATGCTCAAGCACCTGGGCGATCAGTTCAGAATCCCGTTGAAATCCCAAGCCGGTCAGCGCCAGTTCATCGTGGACGGCCAGCTCGCAGAGATCATCGCCCGGTTGAATCATCTTTCCGGGGAAGACGTCGATTTTTTCGATGCTGAAGCTGCGGGGCGATGTGGGGGGCAGCTCTTCGTGCGATACCAGGCTGGCGACCGCGCTCCACGACTTCGACATGTCGCTCCGTCTCGCATCCGGTTCGCGCGGCGGCGATGCCCCGCCGGGGACGTGGATCGTGAACTGCCGAATCAATTTGCGGGTGTCCGCGATCTGCGCGACTTGCTCTGCGGTGAAGCCGCGGACGAGAAGTTCCTGCATCTGAATGAGGCGTTGTGATTCGAGCCGCTTGAGTTCGTAGTTCTTTTCGATGCCACGGATGCCGGGAATGTCGCCGCGCTCGATGAGCGGTTCCAGGCGTTTCAGCTCGATGTTGGTCAGGTCCAGATCCTGCAGTGTTTTCAGCAGATTCGCCTGGATTCCGGCGATGAGTTCGCCAGTGGTTTGCACGTCGAACAGCGGGTCGCCGGGGTTTACCGTCTGGCCGGGTGCGACGTGGATGTGTGAGACGACCCCGTGCACGGTCGCACCGACGTGGTACTCACTATGGCCAGGGCGCTCCGAAACGACCGCGGGGATGGTGATTGTCCGCCAATACTCGCGGCGATTGATTTCACCCGTTTTGAGGCCCAGGTTCTTCCAGGCCTGTTCGCTGAGTTCCAGCCGCGTAGCCTCTGCGCCGCCATGGTCATGGCCTTCGTGCGCATCGACCACGGGAACTGCGCTGGCGCGCGACAAGCCTGTCAGATGACCCGCCCAGAACCCGCCGACGGCGATCAGTGCCATCACGACCGCAACGGTCACCCAGACTGCTTTTCTCATCCCGCCCGCTTTCCCTTCGGCCGTGCCATGAACGCCAACATACGGTGTAGCACGGCGGCCGCGATCGGGCAAGGTGGCTTTGCTGCAACTGCTTTCCGGAGAATGTGTTGCGGTCGCAATCGGATTGCGCGAAGCGACTATTGGCGGTCTCGTTGAGGGGCGACAAATCCCGCATCCCGGCAGGATTGGGCGAGCAGGCTGACCATTTCGTAGTGCTGAATTTCTTCGAGCGCCCGCCGGAATTCGGGGTCGTCGTTCTCGCTGGCGGCTTCACAGGCGTCGACAAAGGCCAGCGGGTTCCAACTCGCGGACGTGACCAGCCGATCGGCCCATTGTTCGAGCAGAGCGCTGGGAATACGTTCGCGGACAAAATCGAAATGAGACCGCACCCTGTCCAAGAGGACGTGCGCACCCACCCGGCGGAACCAGTACTTCGCGTTGCCGTAATCGGGTTCGCGGCGGTGCATGATCGCGTGCCAGTAGTCCGCGTTGCGATGCTTTCCCTGCCCTTCCACGGTTTGCGCGAGGGAATGACTGCCATCAAGGTCGTCATACAGCAGATGCAATCCCGCGGCGACCGCGGTCCGTTCAGCGGTCCCGCTGGTGAACTGGTTGGCGGCCGAATTGATACAGCGGATCAGCCATTCCGGTAGCGCGGATTCTTTCCCCGGTCCCAGCGCACACCGGGGATGCCGTTTAACACTTTGGCGGGTTTGAGCGACCAAATATGAGGTCTGCCGGAGAATAATTTCACTGAGATTGACCGGGCCTTCGCCGTCCGCGGCCATCACGATGGCGCTGGTCGACACCGAACTGGCACCACAGCCGAGGATCGCCACGGGAGCGGGCATGTTCGCCCAGCTACCCGACTCGTAAGCCTGGGTCAGGACGATCACGGTGCCGCCGGCACCGTCGGTCGCGGCCCGCGTCAACTTGTTGTGCCCCGGCGCTCCGAGAACGACAACGCCTTCTTCAACGACAGCACGGTCATTCTGAAAGCGGCTCAGTGGCCACTCGGGATTCGGCATCGCACGGGACTCGTTCAGGAATTGGATGACCAGAAT
>Ga0247823_10003696_pt1 | contig 12337 bp, 14 predicted proteins | sample 13C_PalmiticAcid_2_FD_192426 | JGI IMG/M metagenome (GOLD analysis project Ga0247823, IMG submission 192426) | Soil microbial communities from agricultural site in Penn Yan, New York, United States - 13C_PalmiticAcid_Day30 | ecosystem: Environmental > Terrestrial > Soil > Agricultural land...
GTTGGCGTTCTCGGTGCGGGCTTGCGGGATGGGGATGGGGATGGGGATGGCTTTGCGACGGGTGGTGGCTTGATTTCTTCCTGCACAGTTAAGCGGTCAGGAGAAATATACCTCCGTATTTTTTTTTTCTACTTGATGACTGTCCTTCGGTTGGCGGAGATGCACGCGCTGCTGAGACGCGGTTACGCACAAAAGCGGGTTCTGCACCGGGCGGTGTGCAGGCGGTGAGCGCGGGAGCGACGGCAGCAGCGCCTGATGATGATGGTGAGGGTTTTGGCCTTCCTGGCTTTTTCCTTGCGAGCACATGTGAGTGGCGTCGGGCCGGGATAGAATGGATGGAGCTGGAGACAGGGACCAGCTGTTTCGGCAGATGCCATTTTCGGTGCTCGGTCGAGAGGGCAATGATGCAACTTCCTGAAGAGGCCTGAGAGGCCAAGAACCGGGTGGAGAGACCCTGTGATCAACAGGCACTGAACCGCGGTGCAGAATGACGGACATGATGTCCTGATGCAGTGGGGGATCGCGATGCAAGAATTGCCCATTCGGGGGCGTCATCCACCTTCTGGTCAGGCGCCACGTTCGTCACTGTCTCCCAACAAAGCCCATTCTTGTGAGGGGAGGTCGAGAATCGATCCGGCACGAGCCACATCCCATCCAGGCACATCCAGGCACACGTGGATGTGGAGAGCCCGATCCGACGAAAACAGTGGAACGAGAGGTGTGGTGGGTAAACGAAAAGCCGTTTCCGCCAAGGGTCATCCTGAGAAATCTCTGCTGGTCGCGAAAAAGAAACGGAGGCTGCGCTGCCACCAAGATGGAGCTGTGTCCACTGGGGAGTCGGGCCGTCGCCGGCACGCAGCAAGGAACATGTTGGACCGAGGGAATAATTGCGCCGGGTACAGAAGTACAGGGCCCCGCAATGTTCTGGAAAACCAAAACCCACCTTGGCCGGCTGGCGGGCTCACAGGCAGGGGAGGAAAACGGGTAATTTGTGCCCACACGTGCCGGTTAAATTTTGGCAGTCTTTTTGACAGCTGCGATGCGAGGCGAGGCCGGGGGGGGAAGAATAACCGTCGGGACGGAACTGCGGGGAGGATCGATCCAAAATGGGTCTTTTCATCAAAAAGGCTGAGGAATCCGTGGATTCGAAGGAGTGTCACCGTTAGTTACGCTGTCCATCAAGTTCAATGTCACGGCGTCGTCGCAGCGGAGAGAATCTGGGGTATTTACCGCCCAGGCCCATCGGAATGAGAGTCTGAGAATCCCGGTGCTGTGCGCACTACATAAAGCCTGTCCAGTGGACATGTACATACAGAATGTACCTCAACTGGTACCTCGGCGCGTGGCCTTCGGCACTCGCAGCCTTCACCCGCTTAGGCGAAGGCTCGCCTGCCTGCAATGCTGGGGTACGACGGAGTATGGTGTCGTCTGGCTCGGTTCGAGAAGTCAGGGGGTCCGAGATGCAGACAGATGCAACCTCTAGGGATTTCAGCTCAGTATTTGACTCCGTTGGAAAAGCATTGTTCGGCGTTACTTTGCAGTGCTGCCGGTTGAGGAGGTGGGTCGTCGAAGATCGAAAATGACATCTGTCCCCCGAGTTGCTGCAGGGACCAGGCACTCGGAACCTAAATCTGACGCGGACATGCAATTTGGGTCCTGGTGATTGGTGCGGGAGGCAGGGCCGTCCACCTCCCTTTGAAGAATCAACGAGAGCGTTTGCTTTGCAACAATACTTTCGGTTTCGGAAAATATAAACATGGACATCTGGCGAGCCCTGCCGTCTACGGAAAAATCCATCTTTGCTTGTTGGAATTCACGATCGATATGCAGATTGATATTCTGCACGGAAATACTTTGTCCGTTTTGCTTTCGGTGAGACTCGGCCGAAACCTCCCGTCTCCCGACCAAGCAATGGTGGGGAACCAAGCCTCGCTAATCTCAGATTCCACAGACTCGACTCCACACGGAATCCCTTCCCGCTTGACGCACTCTCCCTCTGCGTTGTGCGGTGGTCCCTCGATGTCGGCCCGTGCAAACAGCAGCATGCATCTGTCGTCGACGTCGACATGCCGAAGAGCAATGCAAGGCACCGGTTGGGGCGAAACGGATGTGGTCACCTGAATCGACAGATCTTGAACCACTGGCAAGGGTACAAAGGAGCCAGTTGATGCGTACGTTCGGATTCCCGTATGTACCGATCTCTCCCGTCCATGTCTTGATTCAATATGGGGATTCTTCAGCAGCAGCTGTCAGCAGACAAGCGCATCTGCCGATCCGACGCGGATACCCGATCGGGCGTCATGTCCAATTCGATCAGATACGATGTGGAATGCGCCTCATGGGTACACAGACCGGACATTCTGGATAGACATGACACAAGCCACCGTCAGTGATTTGACCCGACGGACGGCCATTTCAAGATGGCGGCCACCACCGGCCGGTGACCGGTCCTCGGATTTCACGATCCCTCGCGCCGCAGGTACCCACCAGGGGTCGCACCGCGTCTTCTCTCTGTCTGCGCCAGATCCCAACTTGTAGTGTGTGTGTGTCTCTCTGCAACTGATAAACGCGCTGCATCCTGCCGGCGGCTGGCCTAGCATCGTATGGCGGATGTTGTGGAAAGACATTGAATGCGGCGCCTGCATCTCCAAGACCCCTGTTCGTAGGGTGCCCGCATTGGCACACGCAAACGCGGGCTCTCTTTTGGGTGGAAGAATGTGGGGGTTTCACGAACCTCCTGGTTGGGGGCCGTGGAATGCAGGTCGGCCTGAGACGGGTTTCGGGAACTTGACCCCCATCAGAGAGAGGGGCGGGATGGCCCAGCAGGCACGGAGTGGCCGGCATGTGTGTTGGGCCATCATGTTTCGATTTGTGTTTCCGACCGCACGGGAGGGGAGGACGTTTGTTGTTGGTCTCTCTTCGCTGGGGCAGGGCTGGCATTTTGGTTTCCGGAAACGGACGGGAGCCCGATCTCCAGCGCGCGCGAATGCGAGGCCCGGCTCGTCTCCGTCTGGGGACACGGAGAAATCATAAAATGGGGGCTCACGGCTGGTGACGCTGTGTAACCCATCCGGGTGGCTCCGCGGCGTCGGGTCGGCGGTCTCCTTAATTTAAATGCCCGTCACAGAGGCGTCACTTTACACAATTAGAGCGATGATGACAGTCCGATATCTGACGGCGGTGACAACTTTGCACAGTACAGAATGGCACCTCGCCAGCAGTGCGGTTATCACTTCTCACTTTTGCTGACCAGTGTCGGGGAAGCCGGCTCACAGGGTTCCGACAGATTGGGAGGTGGTCTCCCGGCAGTTGTTTTCCACATTTCCGTTTCTTTCGTGTCCTGCACATCGAAAGGGGCGGCTGACCTGCGGGTGGTCTCGCTGGCCGCCATGTTTCGGCGACAGAGCCAAGACGACTGGTAACATTTCCATTCCGGCAGTTGGGCCTTCTCAGCTCCCTGCTGGACCCTGCAGGACACACTTCAGAGACGGGCAGCTCATCACCTTCACGTGGTGATCAACAGCTGCTCACTGGTTAACATGCAAACTCGACCGATGATGCTGGCCGAACCACGTGTGTCTTCTCAAACGCTGGAGGGATCAACACCAAGATTGAAGTCCCAGAGGCACAGTTTTACTTTCCCATTCCCGAGACCGAGGGCAATCACACAACACAGAAAGCACTCAGGAGGAGGTGACAAGGGTGTTGAACGTGGGGGCCCATGTGCTCGTGGGGTCTTCCGGATGTTTCCCAGTGCCATGATTGGACACTAAGGTTACCGAGCGGCTGGACAAGCGCAGAAGATCAGGGTTCGTTCCCCTCCTGGTGCCTGATACTGCAGCAGCATCAGCAGATACGTTTCAGCTGGCCAACAAGACGAGGAGAGCAACCTTGAAGGCTGATGTGGGACGCAGGAGAAATGCATGCGATCACGCAACGTCCTGGGTCAGGTTCGCAATGTCGAATGCAGCCCGGGGCGCTGGCATGTCGACACCAACTCGCCCCTCTGCTCTGGAGCCGGAGGCTGATCCCCTGTTTGAGCATATTCGACGCCCTGTGGACAGCCCCAATGATATCTCACATTCCGTATCCCGGCGTTCCCGGTATGTGAGAAAAGCGCATGTTGTTTTCCGCGCGGTCGCTTTCCTGAGAAAGGCCCATTTCGAGTACCGTCCCGAACCATCGACGTCGCGAAATGAATGGCTCCGAGTTGGCGAGCGATTTCCGGTCCCTCCGCCCCGACCCGTGATCCCTCGCCTTGCCAAGAGGTGAGCAATTTCCCCATCGTCCCAGCGCCACGGCGTCGCGGCCATCGCGTCGACCACAGCGACGGGACAATCTGGGGTCCTGAGCAACGTTGTGGTCGACAAAAAGGGAGACATGCCCCCAACGTGGCTGAATTCGGCGTTCATCACACCACCAGCACGCACCGGGAGTGCTTCCGCTGACAGGGGTTGAGGTGATATCGGGCTCTGGGGCACCGGGAACTCTTCCCGCGGTTGGGTAAGATTGCGCCTGAGCAGGGGGTCTCAGTCCCTCGGGCGTGGGGTGGCAGCAGCCACGAAGGCGTCATGTGGGAGAAGCACGGTGGCTCGAGTGGAAAGGGGCTCGGTCTTGAGGCCACAGCGAGAGGAGGCAAAGATATGGCAAGGAGTGATCATGCTCCATGGCAAAGACTTAGATCCAGCGTGATATCGTTGATCGAAGCGATACTAAGCGCTTGGCCGAGGCAATGAGAATGCTCTCCCCTGCGACATCCTGTGACGACGAGATCACGGGGTTAGGAGGAGCAGAAGGAAGAACCATGACCCGCGAGGACTGGCCCTGGCTGAGTTCCGAGTGGCCACTCAGCGCTCACCATCGGACCTGTGTCAGCACAGTACGGCTCGCGGCCGTCGATTCGACCACAGGCCGTGTTGGCCGACGAATTGACCTTTGCACCCCAGGCGCCGTTGCCAGGCGATATTTCAGGCACAGCCGGCAGCTCTGCAATTGGGTCTTCTGGGGGGACACAATGGGCGGCCGCGCAGTCGCAGGTCAGTCACGGCCCAGTTGTCGCTCGCTGCACGGCATTGCATTGCATTGCCTCGTCTCGCCTCGCCGCCGGAACCAGCCAGTCGCTGGAGCAAGCAATCAACGGAATGCGCTCGTGATCACGGGCCCGGGCTGATCGCAACAGGCACGCAACCAAGCCTCGAAAGCTGTGGGCCGCTCTGACTGGAGGAGGAGAGGTGGCGATTTGCGGGGAAACGGCCTGGGCTTTCCAGCTGCGCACCTGACTTGCTCGGGAGCGGCAAGGCTGCCTCCTGACTCCCTCGGAAGCAGCGCCGTTTCGGGCAAAGCGTTGACCAAGGTTTTCTCAACCCTTGCCCAGAAGGGAAACCAGGATCACAGAGATGACCGCGGCAAAAGAAAGGGCAGATGAGTCGCAGGGAATGGCATAAAAAGCAGCGACTCAAACAGAATAAGAAAAGCGATTGGTTATAACCAAGTGCTTCTCCATCCAGCCCAGCAGGGCAGAACACCTGCTGTTCAGAAACGCGTGATGGGATCCGTAACGTTGTGTATTGTGGTAGGGCGGTTCGAGAACAGCGCGTTACACAACTCCAAAAGCAGGTGATGTAGCTACGGTATGGAAAGGTCAGCATTTCCCTCTTTGAGGCCATTGGCCCCTCTGTGTTTGGGCTCGGTGACGGAGATGACGCATCTTGACTCCGTTCGGGGATGAGCTGAGCGTTTTGGGCGGCATGTGAACACCGTTTGCCAAAAACACATGACCTGAAAACCTGCTGAAACATGGGTGCCATTAAGAGTTTAGCGTCATTTCAACGCGCTAAACCAGTCCCGGCAGCAATTTACCCTGGTTTTACCGCGTTGAGAAAAGCTCAGCCGGCGGGGGTGACCAAGGGTTTTCGGTCCGTTCGCGCGAGGTCCCTCCTCTCCTGTTTCTCGCAGGTCCCCTCGAGCTCTCTGCGCGCAACTGCCCGCGGTTTTCGTCATTCTCATCACGGCGTCCGACTCGTAACAACGCAGAGCGCGTCGCCCTGCAAATTGCCTCCTGCTCCTCCAGTTGCCAGCTTGACAAGAACGGAAATACAGGACGCGCAGCTCGTGTCTGTGTGCTGACGGGTACGAAGCGCGGTACGTACCGTTCTTTAGCCCTAAACCCCTGCTCCCTCATCACACCCTCCTTCGCCACCAATCCCCCCTCCTGGCTCCCCTGGCCGGTACGCCGGGGACTTCTGAAGGATTGTACCGGTACCGGGAACTGAGACCGACCAGGGTGTGGCTGTCGTGGGAACCTGCCCTGGTAATTGCTTTTATTCACCGCGAATCGATCCCGCATCCCACGCACCCTTGCCCTGGCCCTCCTCCTCGGCGCCCCGACAATTCCCTTATACATGAACTTCGCATCCGCTCCCCACCACACCTTCCCCTTCCCTCCCCAACTCCAACTTCACCAGCACTTGCGCGAAACGGCAACACGGTAATTGACTACCCGTAGCACCGTTGCAGTCAGTCGAGTATCCGGTCACCATCACGGAACATCTCCAACCAGTGGTCCACCGACAGCAGCACTTCGGTCGACGACGAGTTTGACGAGGACGCGCTATCGACAGTTTTGGAAGCGCACGGCAGGAGGGATCGACGATCGCCGCTTTTGAGCAACTCAGCAATTCTTGCGGAGATACGAGAAGCCGACCGCCGACCCCAATCCACTCTTGGTGCAGAGCAGATCTCAGGATCGCATCAGCTGAGCACCCACATCACGAAACCACCACACCAGGACCCAGCGGCCGACACCGATAAAACCGTCGCCACTACCTCTGACCGCAGCTCAAAATCTGCTCGAGCATTCGAGCAGTCAACCATCACCATGCCGATGACTTTGGAGGCTCCTGTCCTCCAGGTGGACGCAAATGTCATCCACAAGGTCGACACGACAAACCCCGCAAACCTCTTCAGCATGTGGACCGGTGAGTGCGGCCGCTTCACCCCCGCATCAGCCCAATTTGCTAACAAAATGTTCGGCCAGTGTTCGCAAGGTGTCGTGACTCAGTCGCTCAGGGCAGAAGGCTCGAGAACCTGAGCTGGCGACTGTGGAACCGGGAAACATTTTGCTGCGAGGGCGAAGAGATGCTCCTCTCGGCCTGCGCCGCCAGCCAGCCGCAGGACATCCACTACCCTCGCGACGTGGTCGCCGACGACCTCCCGCAGCTTTCGGGCAGCGTTGACTCGGTCGCTGACGAGGAGGCGGTTGACATGAGCACAGAAACCCCGGCGCTCGATATCATGCGCCCGAGGATACAGAGGCAGGACTCGTGCGCCAGCAGCCGCAGCCGCGGACGGGAGCGCCACATCACGTCAGACGAGCTTGAGAAGATGGTCGTCTGTATTATGGAGGCCAAGGTCCCACTCAACGCTCCGCTTCCGAGCATTCCTCGCTCCCCGTTTGTGGAGGAGACCACAGCAGCCGCTCTTGTGACCGAGCGCACAGGCTCGACGACGACCCAGTCGTCCTACGAGACCTCGGAAGATGCCTCCCCTGAGTCGGTTCGCTCTCAGCAGACCCCGGAGCCGGAGACGCAGAGCCGGACCATCGTCACCCGAGGCTTCTCGCCCTCTCAACTCCCCGTGAGCCGCATCACCTCCCCCGCTTCCAAGGACCTGTGCGCGATCCCGGAGCCCACCGATGCCCCGGCGCCCAAGATCATCTTCCCGAAGAAGCAGCAAGCGAAGTTCGCTCTTGGTGGCTCTTCTGGCTCGGACGAGGAGTCCTTCAGGAACCGCGATCTGGAGTCGAGGAAGCTGGCTGCTCAGCCGAGGACCAAGATGTTCCAGTTCGGAGGCTCGTCTAGCGACACCGCCATGGAGGGTAGCCAACAACTCCAGCGCCCAGTGTCGACAAGCAACGGGCAGAAGAAGACCGCCTCGTTCAACAGCCAGGTTGTTACCCAGACCTACACGTCGTCCGCGATCAGCGACACCGAGGACGACTACGACGAGAGCGCCATCGACGATGACGATGAGGACTGGGAGGAGGAGTCGGCTGAAGAGAGCGGCAGCTCGATGGCCGAAGACAACATGAACTTCAGGCGTGTGGACTCGAGCACCAATCTCCCGTCGCGGAGGTCGCTCATCACCCTCATGCTCTCGGCGAACAATTCCCGTGCTCAGAGGCTCGGCAATGTGGCGTCGCAGTCTACCTCGGCACTTCCCCGCACCCGGGCTGCCCTCAACGGCCCGTCTCTGGTCGCTTCGCCGAACGACTCGGACGAAGCCCCATTGATGATGAAGAGGGGCACTGCGCGCGCCCCGCCGATGCGCCCCATCAATGAAGTGCCTCGCTCCGCCGCTCAGCCGATCAACGTCACCGCCGCGGGCATGCACTACCAGGCCGCCCTTTCCCCTCGCACTACTCGGCGCAACATGCTCGCCACTGAGCTGACCGAGTCCCTCCGGCGCAACCTTCTCCGCGAGCGGTCCCAGAAGACCCAGACGGCCAACGCAGTCCTCAAGCGCAGGCACACCTCGCACGACGTGGCGAACCTGAAGCAGTACCCGGAGAAGCCCTTCATGAAGAAGGACAAGGAGGTGGACACCAACCCGAGCAGCTGGGACCAATACTTCGAGAACCCCTTCGCCGCCCACCAAGCGCAGGCCTGGTAATACCTTAATACCTATTCACCAAATACCCATTGCGACACTGCATCTGCATATACCTGGACTGGGCGCGCGATACCCCGGGAGGCAACATCGGCCGTGTACCAAGCAGGCGGCTCTCGCTGCCCTGTATGACTTGGCACGGTTTACGACACAATGCATCACTCGGCTGGCGTTTACGGCTTCGGGTTCTCAACACGGGGGCAGAGCGGCTTCCGCCTCTCCCGTTTTCATATTTTCATTTGCTTTTGATCATCCAGCGGCGTTTTTCTATCATAAAGATACCACGGTCTGCATTTATCACACCTCAGGGCAAGAAAGAGCAGTGTGTACTCTAGGGCTGGGAGCGACAGCGGGCAATCGCGGGGTCGCTCCTCGGGCCCCTTTTTTTTTCTGACTCTCCGCGTTTGCGGGGTTAATGGGCGGGCTCCTCTGCCTGGGTGGGATGCATGGGAAAGGGAAGGGAGGAGAAAATGGGTCAGGTGGTGGGCAGAAGACAAAAAGTGTTGACACAGCGGGGGTGGGGGTCTCAGGACCCCTCGATCCCTTGCTTCGGGCTGTCGCCTTGCAAAACTAAAAATTTCAAAAGACAAACCAAAAAGGCAGCCAAAACAAATCAAAACCACATTTAAAATATCTGAGTCCCAATTACTTGCTTGCTTGAATGACTGTTGTGTGGTGGTGTCCAGTTGGCTTGGACTCAACAGCGACGACCCTGTCTTGGCCTCCCTGAATGCAAAGGCCGTTTTAGGATCACCATCATTCTCGCCTCATCCCTTTCTTTCTTCCCTCCCTCATCACATCGCATCTCATCATCACACTGTACGGAGATTGCCGTTTTGTCTCTGGATGTGGTGCTGTGTTTGCTCGCGCCGTTTGATGGAAACAGTTCTTTGCTTCCACACCACCATCAATCACCACCACCACAGACAGTCAATCAGTCAAGTCATTGACAAAAGCACAGTAGGTATTGTATGTATGCATGCACAGAGGATGGAGTAAGAATTCATCATCTCCATCCCCTCTTTGTCAGTGGCATGGCACCTAAACAGTCTAGACTCACCATTACCTCACGAGGAGGAGGGGGGAAGTGGAGAACAAGACAAAAACGGATTCCTTTCTTGTCTTTTACATTAACATGTGACGGGCGGACGGCGGCGCCATCCCGTGCCTTGCTGATATTGTTAGGCTTTCTTTTACTCCTCCTCTTCTTTTTGAGTAGTGGGAGAAAGGGGTGGGGCGGGATTGTGGAGTGTGGTTTGATGGGCGGTTTGTTCCATTCAGGGCGCTGGCGGTGGCTTCTTCCGTTCGGTTTGAACTTGATGATTACGGTCCCGAGATGGAAACACATACACAGCTTGAGGCCGGGATGGAGGTTTTTCTTTTTGTCTTGTGTTCGTTTTTGCCCATGTCTTGGTTGTGTGTTTTGTTTGTGTGCCACGTGGGAAAGGGTTGTTTTGGAGGTGTCATGTGAAGGAGGGAGGGGGCGTCGCACTGTGGGGACTGTCGAGGGTTGGTAATAATGGAACGTTACTGGACTGGGCTTGGGAGTTTGTGTCAGGGCACAACCGTTGGAGGCTCGGAAGTGACTAGCGGGCGATGGGAACGCGCCTCGTGTCTTTTTTTGTCGTTAGTTCAATCTCCATGCTCTGGTCATGCTCGCCATTGTGCCGTACGAAGTCGGTCGATGTTCGACCGTTGTCAGACTTGGCAGGTACCACGCTCTCCTTAATGCTTCGTTACCCTCTTTGCTGTGACACAGAGTGCCATCAATCAACACCCACTGACACACACACACCCCTACCCGATCGGATCGAGGCCACCCCAATAAGGGGGCCATGCTATAGCACTGCCGATGACACTCTCTGGCGCAGTGCAACTCGATTGTATTTTGCCGTCGGCCCAGACCAGTGGCCTTCCATCGTCACACCCAACCGTAGGTTCCAGGTTTTCCCTCCTCCTCTTAGTCAGCCTTCGGTGAGAGAGGTATGACCATTCCAGGTTTTTTGGTTTGTCCTCCTGGCTGCCGGGGAGTATTCTCGGGCCCGGACCCGTTCCGCTCCTTTGCAGTAGGGGCACCGGCCCGACATGGCACCACCGCGTCAGCCACAGCGTATGACTGGACCGGACCGTTGGCTGGTTTTCTGGCCAGCGTGCCACAGGCGGCGCCGCGCAAATGAGAGCCGCCGTCGGGCACATGTGCTGGAGTCGGTACCCATCTGTGTCCACGCCCTCATGCAGACACGCTGCACCGTCCGATCTCTGTGGTGGCGCTTGGCTGCTGTACACGCAGGGAGCCGGGACGTGCGCTGCTGCAAGACATCGCCAAAAGGTTTGCTCTCCCAAGTGACAGGGCAGGAGGCGATCATCTGGGCTGCAGCTCGTACGGAAGAATTTTTCAGGTTATTTCCGTCGTATTACAGTCGTGTATAATCAAGATGAAGAGGATCCGAAGAGATTTGTGAGCGGGTGCATCAGGTGGGAGTCGTCTTTCTCTTCCCCGCGCTGGGAGAGATGACTCGAACGACAACCCCTCATCCCACGAGTTTTCGTTACGAATTTGGTGTTGTGTCGAGACGGCTCAGCCTGCGGGCCGGTGGGTTCTCATCCCACTAAACTAAAGTCATGGTCGCGGCGTCGGAGGGATATGGGGACACGAGGGCCCTACTAATCATGAAATTGCGGTTGATAAGGAGAGCGACTTGTAACATTTCAGTTTAGTATCAGCCGCTTCGGTTCTGAATTGACTCGTATCAACAAGGGATGGCAATACCTTCCTACACTCCATACAGGACCCCGATGCATGCGCGCGAATCTCATCAAGGGGTCATGTCGGTGGGGCCAATCGGGGATGGCATCGCGCGTGCTGTGTGTCCCTACGACTCGGTGTTTGTCGGCGATCCTCCTTGGTACTGTACCTGACTGAGATCTCTGCCGCACGCAGCCCATCAATAGATGGTAATTTCCGTAGGTACGAGAATCAAGCCAAACACGATTACCCCTGCCTTGGCGCTGACTTTCTGCTTGTCTTTGGTGTAGTTTTTTTTTTGCGCGCGCTGAGTGTTGCTAAAAGCAATCCTGTTTTGGTGCCTGGCACATGTGGTCGGATGGTGATGACGCCATCGATCAGGGCGCCCCGTCGAGACAGAAACGGCCTGTGAAACGCTCGCAGATCGCGCTAGCAGATCGCGTTTGGGGGGGTAATTGCGGGGGACCGGAGACCACACGGGATTTTGCGGGGGACGAAAACATGCCAACAAGTTGCTGCCTTTCTGGTGCATTCAAGGCATGAATCTTGTCCAAAGCGGTGAGCTCTTCAATGGGGCAAACGCTGGGCGTGTGATGCAGTTGACTTTTCAGCCTCGGTTCCGTTTCCAGGGTTTTGATCTCGAGATATTCACCTCAGGGTCCGCGCGGCCTGAGGCCCCAATGAGCGTGGTCATCACGTTGTCACAACTCGCTGCCGCCGTGATGAGCTGGCCCGCGCCTACAACTTGATGGATTGTGGTGTGCGATCAAGACAGAGAACTAGTAAGCACAGGCTATTCAATAGCATTACTTAGCATCACTGTGACATTTGAGCAGAGTTGATGAGTGGCCGTTGGGCGTTTGTCATGAGCTGCATGTGATATGGTTGTGTTCGCTTCAAGGCTCTGGGTGGAGGTACCCAGAC
>Ga0247823_10003697_pt1 | contig 12334 bp, 11 predicted proteins | sample 13C_PalmiticAcid_2_FD_192426 | JGI IMG/M metagenome (GOLD analysis project Ga0247823, IMG submission 192426) | Soil microbial communities from agricultural site in Penn Yan, New York, United States - 13C_PalmiticAcid_Day30 | ecosystem: Environmental > Terrestrial > Soil > Agricultural land...
CGGATGTAAATGCGTTTTTGCGACAACCGTGGCTGGCGTATGGCCGTTCTCAATGAAACCGAAGGCAGTGCCGGTGGTTACAAAGAGATTGTGGCCGAGATTGAAGGCGACGATGTGTACGGCACCCTCAAATATGAATCAGGCGTACACCGCGTGCAACGTGTACCTGCTACCGAAGCCAGTGGCCGTGTGCACACGTCGGCTGCTACCGTTGCTGTACTGCCCGAAGCCGAAGAGGTTGATTTTGAACTGAAAGACAGCGATCTGAAGATGGAAACTGCCCGAAGCGGTGGTGCCGGTGGTCAGAACGTGAACAAGGTAGAAACCAAGGTAATCCTGACCCACGTACCTACCGGAACGGTAATCACCTGCCAGACTGAACGTACCCAGCTTGGTAACCGCGAAAAAGCCACTTCCATGATGCGGACCAAACTCTACGAAGAGCAGGTACGCAAGCAGGAAGAAGCCATTGCGAGCCAGCGTAAGAGCCTGGTAAGCTCGGGCGACCGCAGTGCCAAAATCCGTACCTATAACTATCCGCAGGGCCGTATCACCGATCACCGCATCAATATGACGGTATACTCCCTGGATGCGTTCATGAACGGCGATGTGCAGGAGATGATCGACGCGCTGCAGTTTGCAGAAAATGCCGAGAAAATGAAAGCCGGCGAAAACATCCTGAACAGTTTAGGATAAGATAATATAGTACATAGCAAATATTCGTAAATTGAGGGTCGACACAACAACTGTTCACCCTCAATTTTTTTGTTATGCTGGATCAACTCTTACAACTTGTACAAGGTACAGCCCAGGAGGATATTGTCGATAATCCCGATATTCCCAACAACCACAACCAGGAAGCCATCGGCCTCACCACCAGCGCTGTAGCTGGCGGTTTGCAAAGTGCAATGGCCGGCGGCGGTTTTAAGCAGGTACTCGATATGTTTTCGGGGCAAAGCGGCCTCAGTAACAATCCCATTACCAACAATATTTCGAACGATCTCGTGAAGTCGCTCACCGATAAACTGGGCGTTAATGGCCAGGCAGCTTCGGGCATTGCGGCATCGCTGATTCCCAAAGTACTCGGCAGCCTCATCAATAAAACCCAGGACCCCAATAACAACTCTTTCACCCTCGATGGTCTTGTGAAAGGTCTCAGCGGTGGCAGTGGCGAAGCATTGGGTGGCATTAACCTGCAAGGCATGCTGCAAAAAGCCATGGCCGGTGGCCTCGACAAAGATGGCGATGGCGATGTAGACCTCCAGGATGTGATAGGCATGGTAACCGGAGCTACTTCAGGTGCGGGTCAGTCAGGCGGCGGCAGCGGCGTGGGCGGACTGATGGATACGATTAAAGGATTTTTTAAGTAACGATATAACAGATAAGAAAACGGGATGCGCCGAAAGGTGTGTCCCGTTTTTTTGTGGGTTTGAGGGGAAGGAACTGCAATGAGAACATGCATTGTGGATCGTCTTTCACTGAAGAGATCCTGCATTTCGCTGCGCTACACGCAGGATGACGACCAGGGGATTAGTTCATAATGTTGTATTCTGTCGTGCCTTTGCGAGTTTCCTCCTTTGTAAAAAAAAGACCGCTTACGCGGCCTTTCCCATTTTCTTCAGAAATATAATGTGACTCATTACTGCTTTGTGCATCGAGGAGAATTCCTGGTAACGCACGCCGTAGTCGGAGCAGGTTTGCATTACAATGCGATTGATAGCCGGGTAATGGATATGCGAAATCTTTGGGAACAGGTGGTGCTCTACCTGGAAGTTGAGACCGCCGGTGTACCAGTTAACGATAGCACTGCGGGTCGCAAAGTTAGCTGTGGTTTGCAGTTGGTGTACCGCCCATTGGGTATCTACGTTGGCGTTGTTTTCGGTAACGTGGGCAAACGTGGTTTCTTCAAAGGTGTGGGCCAGCTGAAACACAATGCTGAGCACAAAACCGGTGATGAGCGCATAGGCTACGAATCCGATGAGGAAAGGTACCAGACCTACCACGTAAATAGGCAGGGCCACAAACAGGGCTACATAAATGAATTTTACGGCCCAGAAGTTAACATGGTCCTTGGTGCTCATTTTCTTGAGCTGCATGGCGCCGATGCGTTTGCGGAAGTACTTCTGGAAATCGAGCATGAAGATCCACAGGATCAGCAGCAGGCTATACAGCGGAGCAAAGTAGATATACTGGAACCGGTGTGCAAAATAGCGGGGCTGATTGGGACTCATGCGCAGCCAGGGCTGAATATCGATATCATCGTCAAACTCTTCTACGTTGGTGTAGGCGTGGTGAATCACGTTGTGCTTCATGCTCCACATGAACAGGCTGGCGCCAAAAATGTTGATGGTACCTGCTGCCAGTTTATTCACGGTAGGATTGCCGGAGAAGGAGCCGTGTGCGCCATCGTGCATCACATTAAAACCGATAGCGGCAGTAATAAGGCCCATTACCAGGCAAATAACGATAGACAGCACCGCAGAAGCCGGTGTAAAGAATACCACCCAGATGTAGAGGGCCAGGAAGGAGGCCACCAGCATGATCGCTTTCCACATCAGGCCGCTGTTGCCGTGGGGGTTAATGTTGTTTTCCTCGAAATAACCATTCACGCGCTTCTTCAGCTCGGCATGAAAGTTATCGGTGGCACTTTTAAACTTAGGCGTTTTCACTTGTATAATGCGTTATATGTTATAAACAGGGTATCAAATCCGTTTCACGGACAGGGCCGTCAAAGGTACAACTAAATCGGTGCACTTTGGGCGCCGGAAGCCTCATCGGGACAAAGTCATATTTTTATAGGATACAGATCATCTTTTGCAACGCACGTAACCTCCACATAATAAAAAACATCCCCACCGGAAGGGTGGGGATGCCTCTGTATATTTTAACAAATTCTTAGCTTATTTAATACCCAGCTTGGCTTTCACCAGTGCAATGATATTATCGCTTTCCTGGGCATACAGCAAACCGCCGCTGCTGGTGTCGAAAACGTAGGTAAAGCCTTTTTCCTTAGCGGTATCCTTGATGGCTTTGTCAGCTTTTTCGAGGATAGGCTTGTAGATTTCTTCCCTTTTAGCAGCAATCTTGTTTTGTGCATCCTGGGTGTAATCTTCAATGCGTTTCTGGAGATCAGCAATTTCTTTCTGCTTTACTTCTTTCATTGCATCGGTCATGCTTTTTTCCTGAGCGGTGTATGCTTTTACTTTTGTATCGTAATCTGTATACATGGTTTTGAGGGCATCCTCGAGGGTTTTGCCATATGCCTGCAGGTCGGTGTCCGCTTTTTTAGCTTCGGGCATAGCTGCCAGCAGTTCTCTTGAATCGATATAACCGAATTTATTTACCACACTCACCTGGGACTGTGCATTGGCGCAAAAGCCCACGATAGCCAACAACGCTGCTAAAACGATTTTTTTCATTTTTTTAGTCAGATTTTTAATTAATCGCAAATATAAAATTTAAAAACTTACTTGCCTGTTACTTTTACGCCAAGATCTTTCAGGATGTCCGCGCTGCGGTCCAGCTTGGGATCGGCATAAAATACGGTCACACCGGCTGCTTTGTCCATAATGAGGTCCAGACCCTTGGCGGTAGCCATTTTTTGCACCGCATTATACACTTTATCCTGGATAGGCTTCACGATGGTCTGGCGCTGGGTAAAAAGATCGCCTTCATAACCAAAGCGTTTCTTTTGTAAGTCCTTGGCAGCCTTCTCTTTATCCATGATTTCCTGCTCACGTTTCTTGCGCATATCATCGCTCAGCATCACCTGCTCGGCCTGGTAGCTTTTGTACATGCGGTCAATCTCCTGGAATTTGGCATCAATCTCTTTCTGCCAGGATTCTGAAGCGAGGTCCAGTTTTTTCTGGGCGTCTTTATATTCAGGCAGTTGCTCCAGGATGTATTTGCTGTCGATCACGGCATAGCGCTGTGCCTGGGCTGCAGTAGCTGCCAGAACGCCAAATGCCAGAATCAGGAACATCTTTTTCATATCAAAGTGTGTTTTGAGTTTTTTAACAATTATTATTCCGGTTCAAAGCCCAGCATGAAGCTGATACGGGCCATATCCTTGAGTTTGGCACCGGGGAAGTAACGGTCAAAGCCTACACCATAATCCAGACCCAACAGACCAAACATCGGCAGGAACACCCTTACACCCACACCCGCAGAGCGGTTCAGATTGAATGGGTTGTAGTACTTGAAACTACTCCAGGAATTAGCTGCTTCTGCAAATGCCAGGCCATAAATGGTAGAGCTGGGATTGAGTGAGAACGGATACCTCAGTTCTACAGTGTATTTGTTAAAAATCGGATCGCCTGCGCTGCTCGAGTACACCTCGTAACCACGCTGGGCAATGATGTCGCGACCAAGCAGTGAGTAACCGCTCAGACCGTCGCCACCCACCTGGAAGCGCTCAAACGGTGCCAGGCCGATATCGGAGTTGTAATACCCCATGAAACCGTATTTGGCTGCTACCTTCATGATGAGGTTGCCGGCTACACGCTGGTACCACTCTGCATTGAAGCGGTATTTGTGGTACTCGATGAGTTTGTATTTCTCCTGTGGCGTGGCATCGGAGTAGTCCTTGCCGTTAAACGCGCTGTAAGGAGGGGTCAGCTGCACGCTGAACATGATATTGCTACCACTTCTGGGGAACAGGGGCTGATCTACAGAGTAACGCGAGATGCTGAACTTGAAGTTCAGGTTGTTCGCGGTACCGTTGTTAAAGTCGGCCAGGAACCCGTTATAGTTGTGCAGTTTGTAGTTGGTATAGTTGACACCGTAAGAGATCACAAAGTTATCATCCGGCCATTTGAGGCGTTTGCTGATAGAAGCGCCGGCGCTGGCAAATACGATGCTGTAATCCCTGGGGCGCAGGTTGGAGCCGTAACCAACGCTCGAAAGGAAGGTACGGTTCAGGTTAACAGAGAGGGCTGTGGGTTTTTTGCCGCCCAGCCAGGGTTCTGTGAAACCGAAAGTGATCGAGTTGTAGTATTTACCGTTCGACTGGCCACGCAGCGACAGTTTCTGACCATCGCCTACCGGCAGGGGATCCCAGGCCGAAGGTTTGGCAATATTGCGCAGCGAGAAGTTGTTGAAGGTTACACCCAGTGTACCGGTGATACCGATACCACCACCAAAACCGGCAGAGAGCTCGAGCTGGTCAGATGATTTTTCTTCGAGGGTGTAATCGATGTCCACAGTACCATCGGCCTGGTTAGGCTTGGGCTGGATACCGATTTTTTCCTGGTTAAAGAAGCCCAGGTTGGCAATCTCGCGCTGGGTACGGATAATGTCGGCGCGGGAGAATTTGTTACCGGGTACGGTACGGATCTCCCGGCGGATTACGTGTTCATTGGTTTTGTCGTTACCGGCAATGCCAATATTTTTGATCGTAGCCTGCGGGCCTTCGGTAATCCGTACTTCGTAGTTGATGGTGTCGTTATTGATCGAGGTTTCTACCGGGTCAATGGTGAAGAACAGGTAACCGTCATCCATGTACAGACTGGTGATGTCCTCGCCATCTGCGCTGGGAATACGGCCCAGGCGCTTGTCCAGTGCCTCGGCATTGTACACATCGCCTGGTTTGATAGACAGTACCTTGCTCAGGAACTCTGAAGAGTACTTGGTGTTACCTCTCCAGGAGAAATCACCGAAATAGTATTTGTGCCCTTCGTCTACTTTCATATCCACGTTCATGTTACCGGTTTTTACCAGGTAGGTAGTATCTGCTACCACCTGGGCATCGCGGTAACCCTGCGAGTTGTAAAACTCTACGAGGGATTGTTTGTCTTCTTCAAACTTGGTGCGGTTGAATTTAGACGAAGAGAAAAGTTTGAAACGGAAATAGGGGTCCAGTACTTCCATGGTTTTGGAAGGCGACAGGAACCCGAAGTTTTTGAAATAGCCGTTCACATCCTGCTCGTTGGAACCGAATACGGTTTTATCCTTGGGCGGGTGCAGGGTGATGCGGGTCATTTCCTTGGTACCCTTCAGTTTGCCTTTGAGGCGGGTTTCAGGGATATTTTCGTTACCAACAATGTTGATGTTGTTGATATGTACTTTTTTGCCTTTGGAGATCACAAACGTGAGTACCTCACTGTTGATCAGCGAGGTATCGGGGCGTTCGGTTACGTTAACGGTGGCGTTGAGGAAACCTTTGTCGAAGTAGAACTTGCGGATCTTTTCTTCGGCGGTTTTTACGGTAGCCTCGGTCACCACACGGCCTTTGATGAGACCCACTTTATCTTTCAGGTCGCTGGCTTCGCTTTTGGTAATGCCTTTAAAGCCAAAACGGGAGAGGCGGGGGCGTTCGGTCACATGAATGTCGATGAACACTTTGTTGCCTACAAACTTGGTGGCTACTACACTGATATTGGAAAAAAGGTTCTGTTTCCAGAGACTGGTAATGGCTTTGGTAAACTTATCGTCGGAGGGGATAAACACTTTATCGCCCACGGTAAGGCCCGAGATGGAGATCAGGAGCTCCTCGTCCAGGTACTTGGTGCCGCTGATGGTAACCCCTCCAATTTCATACTGGGTGGGTAACGCAGGCCGTTGGCGCTGGTTAGTCTGACCTAATGAGAGACCGGTATTTTGTGCCTTAAGGCCATGGTGTGTGACACCCAGGGCAAGGGTTAACAACAAAACTTTATTAAGCTGTTTGTTCATTATTGTGCAGTTGTTCGCTGGTTTTGCCAAATCTCCTTTCCCGGTTTTGGTAATCCAATATTGCTTTATACAAATGTTCTCTTCTGAATTCGGGCCAGTGCACGGGTGTAAAATACAACTCGGCATAGGCCAGCTGGTACAACAAGTAATTGCTGATCCGGCACTCTCCACTGGTTCTGATCATCAATTCGGGATCGGGCATGGCAGCCGTTGTCAGCTGCTGCTCAAACAATTTTTCGCTGATGTCTTCGGGCTTCAGTTGCTGCTCCTGCACCAGGCGGGCCAGTTTCCTGGCTGCTTCGGTAATTTCCCAGCGGGCGCTGTAGCTCAGGGCCAGTACCAGGTTGAGGCCGGTATTAGCTGCGGTGAGGTTCATCGACTGCTGCAAAGCCTGCTGGCAGGTATCAGGTAATGCGGCCATATCGCCGATCACATGAAGCTTTACGTTTTTCTTGTGGAGGTTTTCTACCTCCTTGGCCAGTGTTACCACCAGCAGTTCCATCAGGCCCTGCACTTCGCTGGCCGGACGGTTCCAGTTTTCGGTAGAGAAAGCATACAGCGTTAAGTATTCTACACCTATTTCGCCGCAGGCTTCTACGATATCGCGCACGCTCAGCACACCCTGGTGGTGGCCATAGAGGCGATCCTCTCCTTTTTCTTTAGCCCAGCGCCCGTTTCCATCCATAATGATGGCAATATGACGTGGTACTTTATGCAAATCTATCTGCGCTTTAAGGTTCATCCCTCTACCGTTTAACGTATTAAGGCTCGCAAAGATACAAAAATAGCCCAATGACCTTTGGTTGTATGGGCTACAATGGCTTTTAACAGCACTTTAACTGCGAAAATCAAGGTGTTTAAAAGGCTTAAAATGATGGACAGACGTAGCTTTTGAGCGTCCAGGTAAGGGTAAATTCCAGCATCAGGTACTGATCGTAAGAATTGCTGTTTCCCCGCTGTTTGCCTGGTGTGCCCAGCAGTTTGTCGCTTACCTCGTAGGAGCGGTCCTGCAGTTGGTAAGCTGCCCGTTCCTTGTCTGTTCCGTTGGGGTTGAATTTGTCGCTGCCCACATAAGTGTGGCTTACATCGTCAATATAATCGGTACGGGTAAGGCGGTGTGATATTTCGAAACCCAGGTTGAGTCCGGGTTTGAGCCAGTATTTGAAACCGGCGCCAATCGGGAAACACACAGCACGGTTGCTGTATTTGCGGTCGTTGAAACCGCCGGTGTTCTGTCCTTCGGTGCCCATTTCGCGCAGGTCGTATTTTACGCCGTCGAGGTAGGTGTAGGGGTTGTAGCTGAAGATGCCGATACCACCCGTGAGATAGGGGGTCCAGCGGTGGTCTTTATCGCCGGTGGCAAACCTGAAAAAGTTGAATTCGGCTTGCACTGCGCCTTCTATAATATGCGTGTAAAAGTTGAGGTTCCGTTTTTTCTCGTAAGCATTGGAGGAGCGGCTGTCTTTGGCACCCAGTTGGGTGTAATGCAAGCTGGCCCGCAGTCCTATATAATGAGAAAAATTATACTTGGCCAGAATGCCTCCTGCGCCGCTGATGTAATTGATCCGCAGCTCGGGATTCAGGTCGCCAAAATATTGCGATGCGCCCACAGAAGCTCCAAACTCCCAGGAGTTGTAAGCCAGCTGGGCCTTTGTGATGGTGGTTCCGGCAAGTATAAGGGCGGCAGTTAGTATTCGCTTCATCATTTCCTTTAACAAACAGAGCAAACTGTTGCTTTAATAAACCAAATTATTCAAAAAAAATTATCCGGCTGTCAATTTCTTTTGTCCATACCCCAGTACAACTTGGTGCGCATGGTTTGCAAAAAGTTGTTTTCGTTGAGGCGAACCATGTTCACATGAAAGTTTTCTTTACGTATAGCAAGCTGTATGTGATGGTCTATGGTTTCCATCCGGGCGTCCAGCGTACACAGGAAACTGTCGGCACGGCCTTCTACTTCAAACGAAATTACATAATCATCGGGCACCACAATCGGGCGTATGTTCAGGTTGTGGGGCGCTACGGCTGTAATCACAAAGTTGGCCGCCTGCGGAAACACGATCGGGCCACCGCAGCTCATCGAATAACCGGTAGAGCCCGTGGGGGTAGACACAATCAGGCCATCGGCCCAGTACGTATTCAGAAACTCGCCGTTGAGATACGTGTGTATCTTGATCATCGACGAAGTGTCCTTTTTGTGAATGGTAAACTCGTTGAGTGCAAAAGGGATGCCATTGAACAACGGCAGGTTGGAATCGAGGTGCATGAGCGTGCGGCGCTCAATCTCGTAAGCCCCGCGAGCCAGTGCTTCTACCGCCAGGTTAATTTCTTCAGTACGGATACCGGCCAGGAAACCCAGGCGGCCCAGGTTGATACCCAGAATGGGAATCTGCGAAGCGCCTACATAACATACCGTATCGAGAAACGTGCCGTCGCCACCCATGCTGATCACAAAATCGAGCGATTTATCAAGATCCGAGGGGGAGGTAAACAGCCGGGGCGTCTCATCAAAGTCGATATGGTGCTTCAGGCGCTCGTAGAGGTCTTTAAAAAGCATGATATCGGCTCCCACATCGCGCAGGGCCTCGTATATGTGCCTGAAACTCAGTATGTCTCCAGGGTCAAAAACCCTGTTGTATATAGCAACCTGCATGTGGTATTATTCGCTGATAAACTGTAAAAATAATCCTTTTTGACCGATGTTATTAAAGGTGTACTCCATACGAATGTTCAAATCGTATAATGTAACCACGTCCAAACCTACGCCGTAGCCGGCCAGCATCCGGTTGTTCAGAAAGCTGTTGCCGGGGTTGATGTTGCGCCCGTAACCAATATCCGCATACGTCTTGGCAAAAGCCCGGAGCGGTATGTTGTTGATAAAGGGAATCCAGGGCACGGGTATGCGCATGTCGATCAGTTTGTATTTGAGGTTCGTTTTCAGGATGCCGAAATGGCTGCCGTCGATCACATAGTATTCATAACCACGGATATAGTCGTAACCATAGCCCATGGCTCGGTTAAACACATAAGCCTGCTGCTCGGGAAAAGACAGGCGGCCCCTGAAAATGAACGAGGAATAAAATTTCTTGTTGAGCGGCACAAACACACCGGTATAGTTGTGCACATAGGTTTGGTTCACATTGCTGTTGAGCCCCAAACCGCGGTTGAGCACGGTGCCCCAGATGCGGTAGCCTTTCAGCGGGTATTGCTTGGAGTCGGTATTGTCAAAATCGAAGCGGTAATACACTTCGGGGTAGCTGATGCTGGTGGCGCCGTTGGCAAAATAGTTGGGATTGAGGTTTTGTACCCCGGGGCTGATGTCCTTATAATTATAGCCTACCGAGAAAGTGTGTTTGGAGTTGAACTTCGGGCGGTAGGTGTAAAACAGGTCGGCCCCCCAGTCGGTAGTAGCCCAGGCGCTGTCGAGGCGTACAAACTGTTGTTTGTTCTGGCTGGTGGCGTAGTTGATTTCGCGGTTGATGGAGTAAAAGAAACCGCCGCCCATGCCGTGCTTCAGTTGCCGGTCGAGGTAAGGCATGTAATAAGACGTAGAAAACTTGCGGGTATAGCCAAATTGGGCACCGATGGACGCCACATCGCTCATGCCGGTAAAATTGTCATGCGAGAGGACTACGCCCAGGTTAATGCGGTCGAGGCTGTGGTGCTGGTCTACCCACCACACGTTGAAGTTACGGTCGGCCAGTTTTACAAACAGTTGCGGGAAAATATACCAGCGCTCGTGCACTTTCACCACCAGGTCGGCAGAGTCTTTGCGCCAATCCTGCAGGCTCACGGTTACGTCGGTAAACAGCTGGAGGTTTTGCACCCGTTGCTTGTTGCGCAGCAGGGCGCCGCTCAGGTTGCGGAGGGCAATGCTGTCGCCGGGGCGTACGAGCAATTCCCTGTAAACGATATAAGTGCGGGTCTTTTTATTGCCCTCGATGTGTATGTTCCTGATTTTGAGGTACGATTGCGTGGAGTCTGCTGCAGGAGCAGCTACCAGGCAGGTGTACAGGCACAGGAATAAGCAAACGAGAGATAAAAAGCGCAACGGGTAGGGATTTGGCTGCTAAGATAAGACAAATCCCCGCGAGGCTACATGTTGAGGTAATTCATCAGCAGGTCGTAGCGCTGCTGCAGGTCTTCTTTGAGCGGATTTTCGCCAAATACGGCCATGACATTGTATTCGAAACGTTCAAAAGTGGCGATCAGCCCCTGCATGTCGTTTTTGTTCAGTTTGAGGGTCACCTGTAACAGGCCTTTTTCGGTATCGGAGTGCTGCTGCATGGAAATGATCTGGATATCATTGCTTTCGCAGATGCGTGCTATTTCGGACAGGCTGTAGTCGCGCGGGTCCATTTCCAGCACAATGATGCCGCCTGATTCCTTAACCCCATTGTTGTCAGTGAGATAGGTAAGCAGGCTTTCGCGGGTAACGGTGCCCAGGTAATCGCCCTCGTTGTTGATCACAGGAATGGCGCTGAGGTTCATTTCCTTGAAGAGGCGGGCCACATCGTAAGGGTGTGCAGCCTCGTTTACCGCCGGGCGGAAGCCGGTGAGGGTAGCGCCGGAGAGCGGGCTGTGCATATCTGACATATCGAGCAGGTCGTTTTCCTGCACCAATGCCACATAATGCTCATGGTTAACCAGCGGCAACTGCGTAAGATGATACTCGTCCATCAGCTCCAGTGCCTTATCTCCGCTGTCTTCGGGTGCCAGTACCGGCACGATAGGTGATATTATGTCCCGTATGCTCATCTTGGTAATCTTAAATGGGTCCGATACAAGTATAACAAAACTTACGCCAATAGAACGGTGTTGTAACACCAGATGTTGTGATAGATTTGTTAAAACCTAAGTTACATCATTACCTGTTCAAAATCAATACCCTGAAACACGGATAAAAATAAAAGCGCGTTTGCAGGGCAAACACGCTTTGAATAATATAGGTGAAACGGCCAGCCGTTATCCTTTGTGTTTGGCCAGGAAGGGGCCCAGGATATCGTTAAACTCGCCGGGCACTTCCATCATGGGTGCGTGTCCGCATTTGTCGATCCAGTGCAGCTCCGAGTTGGGGAGCAGCTTGTGGAATTCCTCAGCCACCAGGGGCGGAGTAATGGTATCATTTTTACCCCAGATGAGGCAGGCCGGAATGGTAATACTTTTCAGCTCATCGCCCAGGTTGTGGCGGATGGCGCTCTTGGCCAGGGTGATGATCTTGATTACTTTCAGGCGGTTGTTCACGATTTCGAATACCTCATCTACCAGTTCTTTGGTAGCGATAGCCGGATCGTAGAACGTGAGTTCCACCTTCTTGCGCATGAACTCGTAATCGCCGCGTTTGGGATAGGTTTCGCCCATACCGTTTTCGAACAGGCCCGAGCTGCCGGTCAGGATGATGGTCTTGATCTTGCCAAGGCCTTTCAGCGCATACACCAGGGCTACGTGGCCACCCAGGCTGTTGCCCAGCAGGTGTATCTGGTTCAGGCCCATGGCATCTACAAACTTCTGTACGTGTTTGGCCAGGCCATTGACAGAAGTCTCCAGTATATTAAGGTCGTATAAAGGCAGTATAGGAATAATGACCCGGTGGGTAGTCCTGAAATGTTCAATCAGGTCGGAAAAGTTGCTCAAAGCACCAAACAGGCCATGCAATAATACC
>Ga0247823_10003698_pt1 | contig 12331 bp, 9 predicted proteins | sample 13C_PalmiticAcid_2_FD_192426 | JGI IMG/M metagenome (GOLD analysis project Ga0247823, IMG submission 192426) | Soil microbial communities from agricultural site in Penn Yan, New York, United States - 13C_PalmiticAcid_Day30 | ecosystem: Environmental > Terrestrial > Soil > Agricultural land...
GATAGTCGGCGGGGTCGGCGGCATATTGATCGCTGAACCAGGTCATGCTGCCCTGGGTCAGCAAATGGCCCTCGCCGAAATCGCGGTAGCTTTGCCAGTCGTCGTGGGTGGTCACCGCGGGATAGATAGGGTGAATCGCGATCACCGGCTTCGATGCCGGCTTGTCGCGCAGCGTCAGCGCGGTCGCGATGGTCAGATTGCCGCCCGCACTCTCGCCCGCCAGCACCAGGCCGGTGCACGGGATATTGTCGGCGACCCAGCGCGTCGCCGCCTCGCAGTCCTCGGGCGCGGCGGGAAAGGGATGTTCGGGTGCCAGCCGGTAATCGACCGCGATCACCGGCATGTCGAGCTGCCGCGCCGCCTCGGCGCACCAGCCATCGTGCGTGTCGAGATCGCCGATCACCCAGCCGCCGCCATGATAGAAGACCAGCACCGGCCCGACCGCGCGGTCGGGTCGGCTGTCATAGTGGCGGATCGGAATGTCGCCCGCCGGGCCGGGGATGCTGCGGTCCTCGACCTTCGCGATCTCGCCGCGGGGGCTGTCGGCCATCTGGGTCATCACCCGGAACATTTCGCGCGCGCCCTCGGCCGGCATCTCCTCCATCTTCGGGCCTTCCTGTGCGTTCAGGAAGGCAAGAAAGGCCGCCACATCGGGGCGTGTGTAGTGGGTGGTGCCGTCGGTCATCCTGTTCGTCCCTCGCTTATGTTGTTGGCGCAGCTATTCGGCATCGCGGCCGATAATTCAATGGCAATTGGCAACCGATCTCGTCGCCTATGGCGCGCATTCGCTTTGCAGCGCACAATTTTTTCTGAATTGCGGCTTGCCGCCGACGGGCCTAGGCCGATGTCACAGGTTCGCAAGATTCAAAGGCAGAGATAGAAAATGGCGAGTGCGGTAGAGGACCGAGCCGACAATCGGCAGTCCCCCCTTTCCGATGCAGTGGTGGTTCGATTTGCCGGCGATAGCGGCGACGGGATGCAGCTGACGGGTGGCCAGTTCACCCTGTCGTCGGCGCTTGCGGGCAACGACTTCGCGACCTTTCCCGACTTCCCCGCCGAGATCCGCGCGCCGCAGGGCACGTTGTTCGGCGTGTCGGCGTTCCAGATCAATTTCGGGTCGTCGGCGATCGACACCGCGGGCGACGCGCCCGACGTGCTCGTCGCGATGAACCCCGCGGCGCTCAAGACCAATGTGCCGTCGCTCAAGCAGGGCGGGTTGATCATCGCCGACGAGGGTGAGTTCAACGACCGCAACCTCGCCAAGGCGAAATATGACGCCAACCCGCTCGACGACGGCAGCCTCGCCAAATGGCAGCTGCTGAAACTCAACATCAGCCAGCTGACCATGGACGCGGTCAAGCCGTTCGGGCTCGGCAACAAGGAAGCGCTGCGCTGCAAGAATATGTGGACGCTGGGGCTCGCGCTCTGGATGTTCGACCGTGAGCGCCAGCCGCTGATTGACTGGCTCAACGGAAAATTTGCCAAGGACCCGAACCTTGCCGCCGCCAACGTCGCGGCACTCAACGCCGGTCACGCTTATGGCGAGACCGCCGAACTCGCGGGACCGCTCACCCAGCATCATGTCGATCCCGCGCCGGTCGCGCCCGGCCTCTATCGCACACTCACCGGTGCCGAGGGTATCGCGCTGGGCCTCGTCGCGGGGGCGCAACTCGCGAAGCTGCCGATGTTTTTCGGCGGCTATCCGATCACCCCCGCGTCGGCGATCCTGCATCACCTCTCGCGGCTCAAGGAATATGACGTCACGACCTTCCAGGCCGAGGACGAAATCGCGGCGATCTGTTCGGCGATCGGCGCCAGCTATGGTGGCTCGCTCGGTGTGACCAGCTCGTCGGGCCCGGGCATCGCGCTCAAGGGCGAGGCGATGGGCCTCGCGATCATGACCGAACTGCCGCTCGTCATCGTCAATTCGCAGCGCGGTGGTCCCTCGACCGGCCTGCCAACCAAGACCGAGCAGTCGGATCTGTATCAGGCGGTCTACGGCCGCAACGGCGACGCGCCGCTGCCTGTCATCGCCGCGCGCTCGCCCGGCGACGCGTTCGACTGCGCGATCGAGGCGGTGCGCATCGCGGTGCAATATATGACCCCGGTGATGCTGCTCACCGACGGCTATATCGCCAACGCCGCCGAACCCTGGGCGGTCCCCGATCTCACCACCTACGAGGCGTTCCCGGTCGAATTCCTCACCGAAGTGCCCGAAGGCGGGTTCAAGCCCTATGGCCGCGATGAAAAACTCAAGCGCCCGTGGGTCAAGCCCGGCACCCCCGGCCTGCTCCACCGCATCGGCGGGATCGAGAAGGAACTCGACACCGGCCACATCAATTACGAGGCGTCGAACCATCAGGCGATGACCGACATCCGCAAGGACAAGATCGACGGCATCAAGGTGCCCGATCAGGTCGTCGAACTCGGCGCCGAGGGCGGCAAGCTCGCGGTCGTCGGCTGGGGCTCGACCTTCGGCCCGATCCACCAGGCGGTGCGCCGCAAGCGCGCCGAGGGGGCCGACGTCAGCCACATCCATATCCGCCACATCTGGCCGCTGCCCGCCAACCTTGGCGAGCTGCTCAAAAGCTATGACAAGGTGATCGTGCCCGAGATGAACACCGGCCAACTCAAGACCGTGCTGCGCGACCAGTATCTGGTCGACGCGAAGCCGGTGAACAAGGTGTCGGGCCAGCCCTTCACCATCGCCGAAATCGAAGCCGCGATCGAGGGAGCCCTCTGATGAACGAGATGACCACCATCGCCCGCACCACGACGCTCAAGGATTGGGAAACCGATCAGGAAGTCCGCTGGTGCCCCGGCTGCGGCGACTATGCGATTCTGAAGGCGGTGCAGCGCACCATGCCCGAAATCGGCACGACGCCCGAAAACACCGTGTTCATCAGCGGCATCGGCTGCTCGTCGCGTTTCCCCTATTATATGGAAACCTATGGCTTCCACACGATCCATGGCCGCGCGCCGGCGTTCGCGACGGGGCTGAAGCTCGCCAATCCGGATCTCGACATCTGGATCGTCACCGGCGACGGCGACGGGCTGTCGATCGGCGGCAACCACACGATGCACCTGATCCGTCGCAATCTCGATTGCCAGATCATGCTGTTCAACAACGAGATTTACGGGCTGACCAAGGGCCAATATTCGCCGACCAGCCGCGTCGGCACCTCCAGTCCCTCGACGCCTTATGGTTCGGTCGATCGTCCGGCCCAGCCCGCCGCCTTCGCGCTCGGCGCCGGTTCGCGCTTCGTCGCGCGCGGTTTCGACGTATCGAAAAAGCTGCCTGAGGTTCTGAAAGCCGCCCATGCCCACAAGGGCGCCGCCTTCATCGAAATCTTCCAGAATTGCATCGTCTACAACAAGGACGTGTTCGAGGATTTCGCCGCCCCCAAGGGCGCCGAGGACCGCCAGCTCTGGCTCGAAAATGGCGAACCGATGGTCTTTGCAAAGGGCACGAAGGGCATCGCGCTCGACAGCGAAGCTCTGCATCTGAAGGTCGTCGACGTGGTCGATGGCGACTGGCAGGCGGCGGGTGTGATCGTCCATGACGTCACCAACCGCAGCGTCGCGCACATGCTCGTCGAAATGCGCTTCGGCGAATTCCCGATGGCCCTCGGCGTCCTCTACGACGACCCGCGCCCGACCTTCGAAGCCGACGTCTGGCGCCAGAATAAGGCCGCCGCCGAAGGCAAGACCGCCGACTTGCAAAGCCTGCTCAAGAAGGGGCAGACCTGGACGGTGACCGAGGGCGGGCCTGATCTTTAACGCATTGCGATAACGCTGTGGGTCGGGTCTATAGGATCTATGGACAACCTGACCCACAGCCTCGTCGGTGCCGTGCTCGGCCAGATGGGGCTCAAGAAAAAGACCGGCCTCGCGATGCCGACGCTCATCATCGCGGCGAACCTGCCCGATATCGACGCCGCCTGTACAATCTACGGCCAGCTTTCGCTGTCGATGCGCCGCGGCATCACCCACGGCCCGATCGCGCTCGTCCTGCTCCCCATACTGCTCTGGGCCGCAATGATCGGCTTCGACCGCTGGCAGACCAAACGCGGCAAGCGCCCCGAAAACCGCCTGCCGATCCACAAGGGCTGGCTGCTCGCGCTCGCCTATGTCGGCTGCCTCAGCCATCCCGCGCTCGACTGGCTCAACAATTACGGCATCCGCCTCCTCGAACCGTTCAGCCACCGCTGGTTCTACGGCGACAGCATCTTCATCATCGACCTGTGGATATGGATCGCGCTCGGCCTGTCGATCTGGCTCTCACTCCGCCGCGAGCGCGCGAAGGTCGCGGCTTGGACGCGTCCGGCCTGGGTCGGTTTCACCGCGGTCTGCGGCTATATCCTGTTCAACGGCCTGATCACCGGCACCGCCGAGCGCGAGATCGGCGCGGTCTTGCGCGGCGGCGGACATGACGACGCGCTCGTCGTCGCCAGCCCGCCGCCGCTGATGTTCTGGAAACGCGACGTCTTCTGGCGCAGCGGTGAGCGTTACGGCAGCGCCAGTTTCGACATCGGCGCGGGGGGCGAGGTTGATATCACCGGCATGCCGACCGGCATGGACGACCCGCGCGTCGCACCGCTCGTTGAAACCAGCCCGGTGGCGCAGGCCTTCCTGTTCTGGTCGCGGATGCCGGTTGCGAAGTTCGACACAAAGGGCCGGTTGGTCCTGTCCGACCAGCGCTTCGGGAACCGCCTCAGCCGCGGGCAGTTTCAAGTCATCGTCGACCCCAAGCCGGAACCCACGCCCTGACCGCACCCTCGATCGTCTGGTTTCGCCGCGACCTTCGCCTGTCCGATCAGGCGGCGCTGCTCGCCGCCGCGGCGGCGGGGCCGGTAATCCCGGTCTACATCCTCGACGACGAAACGCCGAAACACCGCGCGATGGGCGGCGCCTCGCGCTGGTGGCTGCACCACAGTCTTGCCAGCCTCGATGCCGCCTTGCGCGAAGAGGGCTCGCGGCTGATCCTGCGCCGCGGCAAGTGCGACGAGCAACTCGCTCAAATCGCCGAGGAATGCGGGGCAGGGCAGGTCCATTGCCTGCATCACTATGAACCCTGGTGGCGGAACGCCGAGCGCGCCGTCGCCAAGAGCCTCGACCTGGTCTGCCACGACGGCAATTATCTCGCCCCGCCGGGATCGGTAACGACCGGCACCGGCAACCTCTACAAGATCTACACCCCTTTCTGGCGGGCGCTCAAAGAACGCATGCCGCCGCCAGCGCCGGCGAACCGCCCGAGCGAGATCGCCGCACCGCCGAAGTGGCCGGCCTCCGACAGACTCGCCGACTGGAACCTCCTCCCTACCAAGCCCGACTGGGCGACGGGGTTCGGCAACGAATGGACGCCCGGCGAGGAGGGCGCCCGCACCCGCGTCGCCGATTTCATCGACGAAGCCGCCGATTACGACCGCCGCCGCAACTTGCCGTCCGAAGAAGGCAGTTCGCGCCTGTCGCCGCACCTGCACTTCGGCGAAGTCTCGCCGGCATATGTCTGGCACCGGCTCTCCGATGCGGGCGGATCGGTCGACGTGTTTCTCAGTGAGGTCGGCTGGCGCGATTATGCGCAGAATGTCATCCTGCAATTTCCCGATTACGGCGGTCGCAACGCCCGCGAGGTCTTTGACGACTTCCCTTGGCGCACCGGCAAGGCGGCCGACACCGACCTCAAAGCCTGGCAACAGGGCCGCACCGGCTATCCGATCGTCGATGCCGGGATGCGCCAGCTCTGGGCGACCGGCTGGATGCACAACCGGGTGCGGATGATCGCGGCGAGTTTCCTGATCAAGCATCTGCTGATCGACTGGCGGCGCGGCGAGCAATGGTTCTGGGACACGCTGGTCGACGCGGATTACGGGAACAACAGCGTCAACTGGCAGTGGACCGCCGGAACCGGTATCGATTCGAACATGTTTCCGCGCATCATGGCGCCGTTGACGCAGTCGGAGAAGTTCGATGCGGCGGACTATATTCGCGAATGGGTGCCGGAATTGCTCGATCTTCACGCACATCACGTACATGACCCGGATGAACATGGGGTACGGCCGTCGGGCTATCCCGCCAAGCTCATCGGGCATCGCGAGGCGCGGGCCCGGGCGCTTGCGGCGTATGACGTCATGAAGGCGCACGACAATTGATTGTCAGCCGCGCCGCTTTGCGGCAGTGATGACCCTATGAACACGCATGTCAGGACGGGGCGGGGCCGACGGTTGCTGCGGGCGGATCGCGCCTTTCGGTCGGGCGGGCTGATCGCCTCGATGATGGCGCGAGCGCCCGCCGCCTTTTTCCATGGCCGTCTCGACAAGATCGACGCCGGACTCGAACAGGGCACGCTCGAAGCCCATCTCCCCGATGGCAGCATTCGCATTCTCGGGGGGCGAGGCCGCGGGCCGGTCGCGGTGGTGCATGTCCACAGCTGGGCGGCCCTCGTCCGCCTCGCGCTGTCGGGATCGGTGGGCTGGTACCGCGCCTGGGACAAGGGCGAATGGTCTTCGCCCGACCCGGTGCCGCTGTTCGACCTGTTCATGCGCAATGGCGAGACGTTGGGCAATGCCGCACGATCGCGCGGACCGTGGCGCTGGCTCAATCTCACGGCGCATTTCCTCAACCGTAACAGCCGCCGCGGCGCCAAGCGCAACATTCATGCTCACTATGATTTGGGTAATGATTTCTATCGCTTGTGGCTCGACACTGGCATGAATTATTCGAGTGCGCTATTTGCGGAAGCGGCGCAATCGCTGGAGGAGGCGCAGGTCGAAAAGCTCGACGCGATCCTCGACCGGCTCGACCTGCGGTCGGGTAGCCGGCTGCTCGAAATCGGCTGCGGCTGGGGCGCGCTTGCCGAACGGGCGGTCGAACGCCACGACGTGATCTACACCGGGATCACCCTTTCGCCGGCGCAGGCGGAGATTGCCGATGCGCGGCTCTCCGAGGTCGACCTGTCGGGACGCAGTGCGATCGAATTATGCGATTATCGCGATGCGCAGGGCCCCTATGATGCGATCGCGAGCGTCGAGATGGTCGAGGCGGTCGGGCAGGCCTATTGGCCCGCCTATCTCGACACCGTCGCGCGGCTATTGCGGCCCGGTGGCCGTGCCGCGATTCAGTATATCCTGATCAACGACGCCCTGTTCGAACGCTATGCCGCGAGCAGCGACTTCATCCAGGCCTATGTCTTTCCAGGCGGCTGCCTGATATCCGAAAGCCGCTTCCGCAAGCTTGCCGAGGAACGCGGGCTTGCCTGGCGCGATGTGCGGCGGTTCGGACCCGATTACGCCGAGACGCTGCGAATCTGGCGTGAACGCTTCGACGCGGCGGTGGCGAGCCAGCAATTGCCCGCAGGGTTCGACGAGCGGTTCATCCGGCTCTGGCGCTATTATCTGCAATATTGCGAGGGCGGTTTTCGCGGCGGCGGCATCGACGTCGCCCAGGTCACGCTTGAAAAAACAGCCTGAAAACAAGCAGGGGGAGACGATACATGCGAAGACTTATGGCGGCGGCGCTGCTGTGCGCGACGGCGGGATGCACATCCCCCGCACCCACGAAAACCGACAACCTGCCGAAGGATTTGAATGTGCTGTTCTGGACCCAGGATCAACGCGACGCCGCTTTTCGCACGATGGAGACGGTGCCCAAGGTGGTGGTCAACACCGTTGAAGCCGGAGGGCCGGTCTATCCCTTGCCGCAGGGCAAGCCGCTCGATATCGGGGCCGATGTCGATGCCTATATGGGCAAGCAGCGCAATGCCGGGCTGATCATTGTCCAGGACGGTAAGATCAGGCTCGAAAAATATGCGCTCGGCTATAGCGCCGCGGGCCGTTGGACGAGCTTTTCGGTCGCCAAGAGCTTCACCTCGACGCTGGTCGGTGCTGCGGTGAAGGACGGCTATATCAAGAGCCTCGACGACAAGGTCACCGTCTATATCCCCGGGCTCAAGGGCTCGGCCTATGACGATGTCTCGGTGAAGCAGCTGCTTACGATGACTTCGGGCGTCAAATGGAATGAGGATTATACCGATCCCAAATCCGATGTGGCGCAGTTCAACCTGCAAAAACCGGTGGCGGGAGAAGACATCACCGTCAGCTATATGAAGACCTTGCCGCGTGAAGCGCCTGCGGGGTCGAAGTGGGTGTACAAGACCGGCGAGACCAATCTGATCGGGGTGCTGGTGTCGAGCGCGACGGGCAAGACGCTGTCCGCCTATCTGTCGGAGAAGGTCTGGAAGCCGTTCGGCATGGAGCAGAATGCGGTGTGGATGCTCGGGCCGACGGGGCATGAGATCAGCGGCTGCTGCATGTCGGCGAGCCTCAAGGACTATGCACGTTTCGGCCAGTTCATCCTGAACGGCGGCGTTGCGGGCGGGCAGAAGGTCCTGCCCGACGACTGGATCGCGTCGGCCACGACCAAACAGACGGGCATCGACATCCCGGGCCGCGGCTATGGCTATCAATGGTGGACCAATGACGACGGCAGCTTCGCCGCGCAGGGCATCTTCGGGCAGGGGATCTTCATCGATCCCAAGCGCAAGCTGGTGATCGCGTCGAACGGCAACTGGCCGACCGCGACCGATCCCGAGGGCGTCGGCGCGGCGCGCGAGGCATTTTACAAGACGGTGCAGGCGGCCGTCGACAAGGACGCCGCGGTCAAGCCGTAGCCGGGGTCGCGAAGCCCGTCGCGCGCTGCGCAAGCCAGGCCGCGGCGGCGGGGACGAGTACGGCCAGGGCAAAAATCCACCATTCGTCGACGGGCGAAGAGGCACGGTAGATGGCCGCGCCCATCACCGCGCCCGCGACGATCCAGCCGGCGCCAGTGCCTGCCGACACCCGCATGGCGAGCCATCCGCCGGCGAAGGTGCCGACGAACCAACCGATGATCAGCGCGATCGTCGTGCCAAGCGGCGCCTCGATTTCCTCGGCGGAAACATCATAGACCGCCGTGTCATAGCCGGCGGGAAACAGGCTCGCGCTGGCATATTGGAAGAGCAGGATGAGGCCGAACGCCACGACGATGCCGACGATCGTTGCAATCGCCGATCGAATAAGTCCGCTGGTCATTCCCGAAACCTTCATGAAAACCCGTATCGAACGGACATCCTAGGTCGCGAAAGCAAATATCGCGTTAAGCCTCCGCCATCACCTTGGGCAGCGCATGAAAGGCGGTGCTGTCGAAGCCGTCGATCATCAATCGCGCGACAAAGGCGCCGACCGCGGCGGGGTCTTTGATGCTCTGCGGGTCTTCGCCGGGATAGGCGCGCGCGCGCATCTGGGTGCGGGTGCCCCCGGGGTCGAGGATCGCGGTGCGCACGGTCGAGATATTGCGCATCTCGGCGCCATAGCTGGTGATCAACGTTTCGAGCGCCGCCTTGGTCGCGGCATAGGCGCCCCAATAGGCGCGCGGTTCGCGCGCCACGCTGCTCGACAGCGCGAGGACGCGGCCGCTGGCGGCGCGGCGCAGCAAAGGGTCGAAATTGGCGATCAGCGCCTGCTGTGCGATCAGGTTGAGCGTCAGCAGCTTGTTGAATTCCTTGCCGTCGATCGCGCCGACCGGGGTCAGCGTGCCGAGCATCGCGGCGTTGAGCACCAGCATGTCGAGCTTCTGCCAGCGTTCGGCCATCGCACTCGCCAGCCGGGCGATGCTGTCACCGTCGGTGAGGTCGAGCGGCGCGATCGTGGCGCTGCCTCCGGCGGCATGGATGCGGTCTTCGAGTTCTTCGAGTCCGCCCGCGGTGCGCGCGGTGATGACGACATGCGCGCCGCGCGCCGCCAGTGCTTCGGCGATCGCTTCGCCGATGCCGCGGCTTGCCCCGGTGACGAGCGCGACCTGGCCCGCCAATTCTTCAGACTGAATATGCATGGTGTCAGACAACTCGTTCGGCGAGCAAGGAAAATTGATCTTCCAATCCATGCTCGTCGAAATCGGTGAGCGTGGTCGGATAGTCGCCTGTAAAGCAGGCATCGCAATATTGCGGCGCCCGGTCGCTGCGTTCGGCCTCGCCGAGCGCGCGATACAGGCCGTCGATCGAGATGAACGACAGGCTGTCGGCGTTGATGAAATTCGCCATCTGCCCGACCGTCATCTGCGCCGCGAGCAGCTTGGCGCGCTCGGGGGTGTCGACACCATAGAAACAGCTGTGCTGGGTCGGCGGGCTGGCGATGCGCATATGCACCTCGGTCGCGCCGGCATCGCGCATCATCTGGACGATCTTGAGGCTCGTCGTGCCGCGCACGATCGAATCGTCGATCAGCACGACGCGCTTGCCGGCAATCAGCGCCTTGTTCGCATTATGCTTCAGCTTGACGCCAAGGTGGCGAACCTTGTCGCCCGGCTGGATGAAGGTGCGGCCGACATAGTGCGAGCGGATGATCCCGAGTTCGAACGGAATGCCCGATTCCTGCGCGTAGCCGATCGCCGCGGGGGTGCCCGAATCGGGAACCGGGATGACGAGGTCGGCCTCGACCGGATTTTCGCGCGCCAGTTCGGCGCCGATCGCCTTGCGCACCGAATAGACGCTCGTCCCGTCGACGATCGAATCGGGACGCGAGAAATAGACATATTCGAAGATGCACGGGCGCGCCGGGCGTTCGGCGAAGGGGCGGTGCGAGGTGAGTTCGCCGTCGCGGATGATCACCAGTTCGCCGGGGTCGACCGAGCGCACGAAATCGGCGCCGACGACGTCGAGCGCCACGGTTTCCGACGCGAGGATGAAGGCATCGCCAAGCTTGCCGATGACCAGCGGGCGGATGCCGAGCGGGTCGCGGCAGCCGATCATGCCCTCGGCGGTCAGGCAGATCAGCGAATAGGCGCCTTCGACCTGTTTCAGCGCGTCGATGAAGCGGTCGAGCAGGGTACGATAGTTCGACGTCGCGACGAGGTGGATGATCACCTCGGTATCGCTGGTCGACTGGAAGATCGAACCGCGGCGGACGAGAATCTTCTTCAGCGCTGTCGCGTTGGAAATATTGCCGTTGTGCGCGACGGCAAAACCGCCGGTCGACAGGTCGGCGTAGAGTGGCTGGACGTTGCGCAGCGCGGTTTCGCCGGTCGTCGAATAGCGGACATGGCCGACCGCCGAGGCGCCGGCGAGCTGGCGCATGATGTCGTCGCGGTCGAAATTGCCCGCGACATGGCCCATCGCGCGGTGGGTATGGAACTCCCTGCCGTCGAAGCCGGTGATGCCCGCGGCCTCCTGGCCGCGATGCTGGAGCGCGTGGAGGCCCAGCGCGACGACTGCGGCCGCGCTTTCGGCGCCGTGAATACCAAAGACGCCACACTCCTCACGGAGCTTGTCGTCATCGAACGGGTGTGTGGTGAGCATTTTTGTCCAGCTGTGCGGGGCAGTGACTGCGGCGCATATAGGGAGGGGAATCGCAATTGTCGCCCCCCCAATTTGGACTCTTGCGTGACAGTTGCATTTGTCCTGCTCTAAAGCGCCTTTCATGACCGATATCCGTGATGCCACCGACCGCTTCGACCCGCGTTTTGATTCCGCCGGACTGGTGACGGCGATCGTCACCGATGCGGACAGCGGGATTTTGCTGATGGTGGCGCATATGAACGATGCCGCGATCCGGCTGACGCAGGAGACGGGGCAGGCCCATTTCTGGTCGCGGTCGCGCAAATCCCTGTGGCGTAAGGGGGAAACATCCGGAAACGGGCTGGCGATGGTCGAAATGCGCGTCGATTGCGATCAGGACGCGTTGTTGCTCCGCGTCACCCCCGCGGGGCCGGCCTGTCACACCGGGCGGCGGTCCTGCTTCTATCGCCGCGTCGAGAGCGATGGCCGGCTGACCTTCCTCGACGATGATGCGTAAGTTCGGCTGCGCGCTGTTGCTGCTGCTCGCGGCCTGCGGGCGGCCCGCGCCCGAGGCCGCCGAGCGCGCCGATAGCGGCAATCCGCTCGAGATCGCGGCGCGCGAACGCGGGATCGTCCGGCCCGAGGCGACCGACCTGACCGGCGTGTTCGAACGGCGCCACGATCTGGGCCGCGACGCGATGTGCGTCGTCCCCGACGGCGCCGACCGCTGGCGCTTCGCCGTCACCGCCGCCTTCGGCCCGGGCCTGTCGTGCGAGGCGAGCGGACGCATCATTCGCGACGGCGAAGGCTGGCGGCTCGATTTCGCCGGCGCCGAGGGCTGCAGCGCATTGGTTCGCGAGGAAGAGGATGAGCTGCAACTGCCCGGCGGGCTGCCGTCGCAGTGCGACAAGCTCTGCCCCGAACGCGCGTCGTTGTCGGGTCTGCGCCTGCCGCGTGCGAGCTGGGCGGAGGGCGATGCAAGACGCTTGCAGATGAAGGACAAGCGCGGCAATGTGACCATGC
>Ga0247823_10003701_pt1 | contig 12329 bp, 8 predicted proteins | sample 13C_PalmiticAcid_2_FD_192426 | JGI IMG/M metagenome (GOLD analysis project Ga0247823, IMG submission 192426) | Soil microbial communities from agricultural site in Penn Yan, New York, United States - 13C_PalmiticAcid_Day30 | ecosystem: Environmental > Terrestrial > Soil > Agricultural land...
AAATAGACATCCTGGAACGCATCAATCCGATAATCGGTGCGCATTACCGTTTCAAGATCGAAAGCTTCACGCGAGGGCGCCAAGCTATCAATGCAGTGCACGAGCTCTCCGCCCGAGGACATAATGCCCGCCCCATAGGCGCGTAAGCCTTGAGGTGTTTTGATAAGGCCGAATTCAACCGTATACCAATATAAGCGTCCTAGTATGTGCAGCGCATTCAGCCATTGCGCTTTTAGCCCGCCCTGACCATACGCCTGCATGTAATCAGCGAAAAATGGATTAAACAACAGCGGCACGTGTCCGAAAAAGTCGTGGAATACGTCCGGCTCCACGATGTAATCGAATTCTTCCGGTTTTCTCAGCCAAACGGTGACTGGAAAGCGGCGACAAGATAGATGTTTGAAGAAGGCGGCGTCGGGAATGAGTCCGGGGACTCCTACTAATTCCCAACCCGTTGCGCGACGGAGTTTTGCTGATACCTGATCAAGTTTCGGTATTTGATCCGGTGCGCCGATATTGGCGATGGCGTCCGTGAATTCAGAGCAGGCGTATTGGGGTAGTAGTTTGACTTGGCGATTGAAGAGGCGTTTGTACCGATCGTGTTCCTCGGCGGAGTAGTCCTGCCAGCGTTGCTCGACGGTGTAATCGGGCCGCATATTGGAATAGTCGCCTCGCAACCCATCTTTGCTTAGCGCCGACGCCCACTTGTCGCTTGTGGCGACAGTCGTTTTCTTCGCGTCATTCATGGAGGGTATCCTTTCTGGACGCCCTGGGCTGGATTAAGCGGCGAATTTGCCGAGGCGTCCTAGATGCGAATCTATTCTAGGCTCAATTTGCGTGATTTTGGGAAAGGCTTTCGTTGTTTGTCGCCGTCATTTGAACTATAATTCCGCCTGCAAAATAGCGGGAAAGGTCCATTAGGCCTCTCCCGTTTTTTGTGCATCCATCTTTCAGCAACCGGACTTACGCAAAACTATCTCAGCAAGGCGCGCCGAAGCAAGCAGTACGTATCTGTACGGCAAGAAGGCGCAACACCGCTGGGGCGGTTTTGCGTAAGTCCTCAGTAAAATCGGAGCTTTTCGTGCCGCATCACTTCCCGCCAGCCATTCTAGTTCTTGCCGACGGGTCGGTATTTCGTGGCGTCTCCATTGGCGTAGAAGGCCACACCGTCGGGGAGGTCGTGTTTAACACGGCCATGACTGGCTATCAGGAAATCCTCACGGACCCATCCTATTGCAAACAAATCGTTACGCTGACTTATCCCCATATTGGGAACGTTGGCGTTAACCCCGAAGACACCGAGTCGACTCAAATTTGCGCAGCTGGGCTTGTCATCCGTGATCTGCCTGTTCTGACTTCCAATTTCCGTAGCAATCAAGACCTCACCGCCTATTTAAAGGCGAGCAACGTGGTCGCTCTTGCCGACATCGATACGCGGCGCTTGACCCGCGTTCTTCGGGAGAAGGGCGCGCAAAGCGGTTGCATATATGCGCATCCCGATTTAAACGAGGCCGAAGCGTTGCGCTTGGCGCGCGCGTTCCCGGGTTTATCGGGAATGGATCTGGCTCGTGTGGTTAGCGTGCGGGAGCCTTATGTTTGGCAAGAAGGCGAATGGAAACTTGGCAAAGGATTCCAAACGGTAGCTGAGCCCAAGCGTCACGTTGTGGCCTTTGATTATGGCGTTAAGCGCAATATTCTCCGGATGCTTGCGCAGCGTGGCTGCAAGGTAACCGTGTTGCCTGCCCAAGCTGGCGCCGAAGAGGCTTTATCGCTGAAACCGGACGGGGTATTTCTTTCTAATGGCCCGGGCGATCCCGAGCCATGCGATTACGCTGTCAAAGCGATTCGGGAAATCCTTGCGGCGGAGATTCCGTTATTCGGCATTTGCCTTGGTCATCAATTGCTCGGCCTTGCGTCCGGCGCGCGGACCGTGAAAATGAAGTTTGGCCATCATGGCGCCAACCATCCTGTGCAAGATCTGGATACGGGCAAAGTCATGATCACCAGTCAGAATCACGGTTTTGCGGTGGATGCGGCGACGCTTCCGGCCAATGTGCGCGCCACTCATATTTCTTTGTTCGACGGTTCGCTTCAAGGAATTGCTCGCACCGACAAGCCAGCCTTTAGTTTTCAGGGCCATCCGGAGGCGAGTCCAGGGCCGCATGAAGTGGGATATCTGTTCGACCGCTTTGTGCAGTTGATGACGAAGCGGAAAGCTGCGCTCTCCTGAAGAAGGTGTCGTAAATAGCGTAGGGACGGTCCGAGCATTAGCTTTTTCTAACACCCTCTTGAGGCAATCGGGGAGGAGAGGGTGGCGCAGTCCAAATTTAGTATTTTTCTCCCCTCGGCCTTGAGCCTATTCTCATCCAGCGTTCTCCTTCTCCTGAGGCGCGTAAGTTAGTTGAAGAAGTAAATGCCAAAACGAACTGACATCAAATCTATTCTTATCATCGGCGCTGGCCCCATTGTTATTGGCCAAGCGTGCGAGTTCGATTATTCCGGCGCCCAGGCGTGCAAGGCTCTGAAGGAAGAGGGCTATCGCGTCATCCTGGTGAATTCCAATCCGGCGACGATTATGACCGACCCGGAAATGGCCGACGTAACGTATATCGAACCCGTCACTTGGCGGATGGTGGAAAAGATCATCGCAAAAGAGCGGCCGGATGCGCTGCTGCCGACCATGGGCGGTCAGACCGCGTTGAATTGCGCGCTCGACTTGGCTCGCGAAGGCGTGCTGGATAAGTACAACGTGCAAATGATCGGCGCCACCAAGGAAGCCATCGACAAAGCCGAGGATCGGGAGAAGTTCAAGCAGGCGATGACCAAGATCGGTCTCGCCTCCGCGAAGTCTGTTTTGGCGCATAGCTTGGAGGAAGCGCTGCAGGTGCAGGCCATGGTGGGCTACCCGACGATTATTCGTCCGTCTTTCACGATGGGCGGTTCGGGCGGCGGCATTGCCTACAATAAGGAAGAATTCATCGAAATCTGCGAGCGTGGACTGGACGCATCGCCGACGAAAGAACTGCTCATCGAGGAGTCGGTCCTCGGTTGGAAGGAGTTCGAGATGGAAGTGGTGCGGGACAAAAAGGACAACTGCATCATTATTTGCTCCATCGAGAACCTGGACCCAATGGGCGTGCACACTGGTGACTCCATTACCGTTGCTCCCGCGCAGACGCTGACCGATAAGGAATATCAGATCATGCGCAACGCCTCGATAGCGGTGCTGCGCGAGATCGGTGTGGAGACGGGTGGATCCAATGTCCAATTCGCCGTTAACCCGGAAGACGGGCGAATGGTTGTCATCGAGATGAACCCGCGGGTGTCGCGCTCGTCCGCTTTGGCGTCGAAGGCGACTGGTTTCCCAATCGCCAAGATCGCGGCTAAGCTCGCCGTGGGTTATACGCTGGATGAGCTGAAGAACGATATTACCGGCGGCGAAACGCCAGCGTCGTTTGAGCCAACGATTGACTACGTTGTGACTAAGGTGCCGCGCTTCGCCTTCGAGAAGTTTCCGCAGGCGGATGACCGGTTGACGACTCAGATGAAGTCGGTCGGCGAAGTGATGGCGATTGGTCGCAACTTCCAGGAGTCATTGCAAAAAGCCTTGCGGGGTCTTGAAGTCGGCGTTGACGGCTTCAATCTAAAGACAGTCGATCCGGAAAAAATAGAGGACGAACTGGCCTATCCGCGGCCCGAGCGACTTTGGTATGTGGCCGACGCCTTCGGAGTCGGCATGTCGTTCGAGGAAGTTCACCGATTTACCAAGATCGATCCGTGGTTTCTTGCTCAGATCAAGGAGCTGGTCGATATCGAGTTGGACATTGAAAAGCGCGCGCTCGACCAAATTGACGCCGTAGAGTTGCGACAGTTGAAGCGTAAGGGCTTCTCTGATCGTCGGCTGGCGTATTTGCTGAGAACGACGGAAGACGAGGTTCGCGCCAAACGCCATGCGCTGGGCATTCGGCCCGTGTACAAGCGCGTCGATACCTGCGCGGCGGAATTCGCGACCTCAACGGCGTATATGTATTCCACCTACGATGAGGAATGCGAGTCCGCTCCAACGAATCGCAAAAAGATCATGGTGTTGGGCGGTGGACCAAATCGCATCGGTCAGGGTATCGAATTCGACTATTGTTGCGTTCATGCGGCGCTTGCGCTGCGAGAAGACGGGTACGAGACCATCATGGTCAATTGCAACCCGGAGACGGTGTCCACCGATTACGATACGTCGGATCGCCTCTATTTCGAACCGCTAACGCTCGAAGACGTACTTGAAATCGTCGGTAAGGAAAAGCCTGCTGGCGTAATCGTCCAGTACGGTGGTCAGACGCCGTTGAAATTGACGCAAGGGCTGTCAAAAGCCGGCGTACCTATTATCGGCACTTCTCCCGACATGATCGACTGCGCCGAAGATCGCGCGCGCTTTCAGCAGATGCTGCATCAGTTAGGGTTGAAGCAACCGCCTAATCGGACTGCGCGTACTGTGGAGGAGGCGCTTTCGGCGGCCCTGGAAATTGGTTATCCACTCGTCGTGCGCCCATCCAACGTGCTGGGCGGCCGGGCGATGGAAATTGTTCATATTCAAGCGGATTTGGAGCGCTACATGCGCGCTGCCGTGGAAATGTCCGAGACTTTTCCTGAGCGCATGCCTATCCTGCTTGACCGTTTCTTGAATGATGCAATCGAAGTGGACGTCGACGCTATCGCCGACGGAACGGACGTGTTGATCGGCGGCATCATGGAGCATATCGAGGAGGCTGGAGTTCACTCTGGCGATTCGGCATGTTCGCTACCGCCTTACAGTCTGTCCCCGGAAGTTCAGGACGAGATACGTCGTCAAACGATCGCGATGGCCAAAGAGTTGAAAGTGGTTGGGCTAATGAATGTGCAGTACGCCATTCAGAACAATACGATCTATGTCTTGGAGGTGAATCCTCGCGCGTCACGCACCGTGCCTTTTGTCTCCAAAGCCACTGGCTTGCCTCTGGCCAAGATTGCAGCTCGTTGCATGGTCGGCAATACGTTGAAGCAGCAAGGTGTCGGCAAAGAAGTGATCCCACCGTACTATTCGGTAAAAGAGGCCGTGTTTCCTTTCATTAAGTTCCCAGGTGTAGACACGATACTCGGTCCGGAAATGAAGTCCACGGGAGAGGTCATGGGTGTCGGCATGTCCTTCGCGGAGGCTTATGTTAAGTCTCAAATGGCGGCGGGATCCAAGCTCCCGGAAACTGGTCGAGCATTTCTGTCGGTCCGTGGCGCCGATAAACCGAAAATCGTCGAGATAGCGCGGACATTGGTGAATCTCGGCTTCGCGATCTGCGCCACGAAGGGTACAGCGGCGACGTTGCGGGAGGCCGGGCTGGAATGCCAGGCGGTTAATAAGGTTAAGGAAGGGCGTCCCCACGTCGTCGATATGATCAAGAATCGCGAAATCAACTTGATCATCAATACAGTGGATGAGAATAAGCGCTCCATCCAGGATTCGTGGTCTATGCGCAATTCAGCTTTACAGAGTCGGATTGCCTATTTCACGACTTTATCTGAGGCGCGCGCCGCATGTGTTGGCTTGCAGCATTTGGAGGAGTTACAGGTTTACGATTTGCAACAATTACATACCTCCCTTACCTGAGGGTAAGCGAAGCAAGGCGCGAAGACCTCGTTGATTTGTGAGACGGGCGAAACAAGCAAACGATTTATTCTACTGACGATGGTAGAGGCGCCGTTTGTTTGAGTTACCCGAAAATTTACGCATTTTTTATTCCCAGTTATTAAAGGATATATGAGCAAGGTTCCTTTGACCGTAATTGGCGCCGAGCAATTGCGCGCCGAACTCCACAAACTGAAAACCGTCGAACGTCCAGCTGTTATTACGGCAATCGCCGAAGCGCGCGCGCAAGGCGATCTATCGGAAAATGCCGAGTACGACGCCGCCAAGGAGCGGCAGAGTTTCATTGAAGGTCGCATCATTGAATTAGAGTCCAAAATTTCCAACGCACAAATTATTAATCCGGTTTTGTTGGATGCGGAAGGGCGTTGCGTATTTGGAGCGACGATCGACCTTCAGGAGATGGGAAACGGCGAAGTGGTGACCTACCAAATCGTTGGCGAGGATGAGGCCGATATAAAGCTGGGAAAAATCTCAGTTAGCTCTCCCATTGCACGCGCGCTAATTGGCAAGTATGCCGGTGATGTCGCCGAGGTGCAGGCTCCAGGCGGGGCGCGAGAGTATGAGATTCTTGATGTTAAATATATCTAGGCCAAACGAACTCGCTTCTTACTTAAAAGCTGTTCGAGTTTCTATCTGTGGTTCCGAAGTGTTCGAGCACTTCTTGATCGCTTCCCCTAGAGCCTGCACGCTTTAGATGCCGAGCAGGCTCTAGCGATACTCGGCGCCCTCGCAGCAGTTCAATTGGTTTTCACTTTCTCAGTTAATGCATGAATAAAATCGCAGATATTTTACGTGAGTGCAGCATCACATTATGGGTAGGTGGACTTTGGATTGTTGGTTTCATGGTCGCTCCCTTATTATTTTCAACTTTGTCTGAGAGCAGAGCCCTTGCTGGCGCTTTGGCCGGCGTCATGTTCAAGGGAATCGCGTGGGTCGGAATCGCCTGCGGAAGCTTTTTACTTCTTCACGAACTTTTAAGCGCACGCGCCGCCTCGCTTAAGCGGCTAGTGTTCTGGTTGGTGTTGATGATGCTTGCGATCACGATCATCATGCAATTCTGGCTGCAACCGTTTGTAATCGCGTTGCGCGCTATGGGGGCGCCCGTGGAGACTTTGGCGTTCCCAGCCCTGAGAAGCTTCGCCTTTTGGCACGGCATTTCCAGCGCTCTCTATTTGCTACAGGGCATGTTGGGCTTGGCGCTTGTATTGAAAAGCCGCTAACGATTTTGTCGAAGTTGGGCAGGGTTTCGATTTGACGCGCCCTCAGGCGGTTTGCGCAAATTGACGTATCGTTTCGCCACCCTATCAATGAGGCATGCTTCCGGGCGCAAGAGTAGGGGGGCTATTTATTGCGAGTTCCCGCCCTCATCCTGCTATAACAAAAAGTTACTCATTTTCTTTTCTGGCCGATCGAACAAAAATCTTTTTTCTGGTTGGCTTGGCGATTGCCCGGCTAGTGCGTTTGGGGCGCGGGGAGACTACTTTCTTGGGCGCTTTTATTTTTTCCGGATTCTCGCGATATAAAACCAATACTTTGCCGACTTGCTGGACGAGCGCTGCTTCCAACTGTGCGCAAATTGTTTCCATCAATACGGTTCGTTGATCGCGATCATCGCCGACGATACGGACCTTAATGAGTTCATGGCTCTTAAGGCTAAGATCGATTTCCTTTAGTACACTGTCTGACAATCCCTTGCCGCTGATTATGACGACGGGACTAAGGGTATGTGCGCGGGCGCGGAGCGCCTGCTGTTGGGCGGGAGTTAATATTTTCATAAATGGTCAATTATAGGCGAATCACTGGTGGCGAAGCGAACCAAAACGAGTAAAGCATGGATGCACGAGCACGTAACTGACCCTTTTGTGAAGGCGGCAAAGCGGGAAGGATACCGTTCGAGGGCCGCATACAAGTTGCTGGAGATCGATAAACGAAACAATTTATTTAAACCGGGCATGTTGGTGGCCGACCTTGGCGCTTCGCCTGGCGGGTGGTCGCAAATAGCGAAGGAGCAAATGGGACCGGCAGGGCGCGTGATCGCAATCGACCTACTGCCCATGGAAGCGATTCCTGGCGTTGAATTCATTCAAGCTGATTTTTCCACCGATAGTGGGCTTAATGAACTTCTCGCTTTGTCGGGTGGCAAACAATTTGATGTTGTAATTTCCGATATGGCCCCCAATATCAGTGGTATCAGCATATCCGATCAGGCGCGCGCGATGGCGCTCGCGGAATTGGCCTTGGAATTTACGTTTGATCATCTGAAACCTCGAGGTGACTTCTTGGTCAAATTGTTCCAGGGAGAGGGCTTTGACGCTTTTATGGTCCAAGCTCGCCAGCATTTCGAAAAAGTGGCGGTACGAAAACCTGAAGCATCGCGAGACCGTAGTAACGAGGTGTATCTCCTGGGGATGGGAAAGAAGGCTTAGGATCGTGTACGGAATAACTTCCCGATTTGGACAAGTCTCGCGGGATGCGATGCGAGGCGCCCGGAGCGCGGTTTGGCTATTCCAAACAAGCGAGGGGCAACGAAGCAGCGCGCTCGCTAGACGCCGGACAAATCGGAAAGTTATTTTGTACACGATCCTTAGGCAGTAGGGAGTTGCCCTGCCCTACCTAGGGGGGAGTACAATAGAAATTCAGTCACGCGCTGGCGCGCGCGTATCTCTTGAAGGAACATTCAGTGAACAATTTAGCGAAAAATGTGGGTATTTGGCTGGTTATCGCACTTGTGTTGATGACCGTCTTCCAGCAATTTTCCAATCGGCAGGCTTCGGCTAGCACTGTTAGCTACTCCCAGTTCATGGACGAAGCGAGGCAGGGGCAGGTAAAGACGGCCTATATCGAAGGCCGCACGATCCGCTGGGCAAATACGGAAGGTAAGAAATTCACTACTTTCAGTCCCGGGAATGACTTATGGATGGTGTCCGATCTATTGAAAAATGGCGTCAACGTCGAAGCGAAGCCTGAAGAAGAGCCTTCGATGTTGATGAACATATTCATTTCGTGGTTCCCGATGCTGCTCTTGATCGGCGTGTGGATATTCTTCATGCGTCAGATGCAAGGGGGCGGTCGAGGCGGCGCATTCTCGTTCGGCAAAAGTCGAGCCCGGATGCTGGACGAAAATTCCAATACCGTGACGTTCGCCGATGTGGCGGGCGTAGACGAAGCCAAGGAAGAAGTGGGTGAGTTGGTTGAATTTCTCCGCGATCCTTCCAAGTTTCAAAAATTGGGCGGCCGTATCCCACGTGGCGTACTGATGGTCGGCAACCCGGGTACTGGTAAAACATTGCTTGCGCGAGCCATCGCTGGGGAAGCGAAAGTTCCATTCTTCAGCATTTCCGGCTCCGATTTTGTCGAGATGTTCGTGGGTGTGGGCGCTGCCCGTGTTCGTGACATGTTCGACCAGGCGAAAAAGAATGCGCCTTGCATCGTTTTCATCGATGAAATCGATGCGGTTGGTCGCCAGCGTGGCGCTGGTTTGGGCGGCGGCAACGACGAACGCGAGCAGACTTTGAATCAGTTGCTGGTGGAAATGGACGGCTTCGAAGGTACGGCGGGTGTGATTGTGATCGCCGCCACGAACCGACCCGATGTGCTCGATCCTGCGCTACTGCGTCCTGGTCGTTTTGACCGTCAGGTTGTCGTGCCCCTGCCGGATATTCGTGGGCGTGAGCAAATATTAATGGTTCATATGCGCAAAGTGCCGATTGCGCCGGATGTGAAAGCAGACATCATTGCGCGCGGTACGCCGGGTTTTTCTGGCGCCGACTTGGCCAACTTGGTGAATGAAGCCGCATTATTCGCTGCTCGCGGTAACAAGCGACTTGTGGATATGGATGACTTCGAGCGGGCGAAGGACAAGATTATTATGGGCGCCGAACGGCGATCCATGGTTATGTCGGAAGAAGAGCGGCGTAACACGGCTTACCACGAGTCTGGTCATGCCCTGGTCGCAAAGATGTTGCCGAAGACGGACCCAGTCCATAAAGTCACCATCATTCCTCGTGGCAGAGCTCTTGGCGTGACAATGCAACTACCGGAGCAGGATCGGTATGCTTATGATCGGCAATATTTATTGAATCGTATCGCCGTTTTGTTTGGCGGACGTATTGCTGAGGAAGTCTTCATGCACCAGATGACTACTGGCGCCTCCAACGACTTTGAGCGAGCCACGCAAATGGCGCGCGATATGGTTACGCGTTACGGCATGTCGGATGCGTTAGGGCCTATGGTGTACGGCGACAATGAAGGTGAGGTATTCCTTGGCCGTTCGATTACGACGCACAAGAACTTGTCAGAGGGAACTTTGCATAAGGTCGACGCGGAAATTAAACGTATTATCGATGAGCAGTACAGCCTTGCCCGCAAGTTGATCGAGGACAATAGCGACAAGGTCGAGGCGATGACCAAAGCGCTACTGGAGTGGGAAACCATTGACGCCGATCAGATCAACGACATCATGGCTGGTTTGCCGCCTCGTCCGCCGAAGCCTAGCCAATCGGTTGCGTCGGGTAAGCCCGGCAACCCGTCAGGTCCGGCTCCTGCGCCTACGACTACGCCAGCTCAGGAATCTTAATTAAGATCGAGCGGCTTCAATAAATCGCAGTAACTTGAGGGCCGGGGTCATCCTGGCCCTCAATTTTTTTGACTATCGATCTTTCGTTTTATGACTCTTCGAGCGGGCAAGTTTTATTTTCCCTTTGATCGTCCGCTAATTATGGGCATCGTCAATGTCACACCCGATTCCTTTTCGGATGGAGGTAGGTTTTTTACTTCCGAATCGGCTGTCGAGCATGCGCTTAAGCTCATGGAAGAGGGGGCAGATATCCTTGACGTGGGTGGGGAATCTACCCGACCGGGAGCCGAGGAAATCTCTGTGGAAGAGGAACTGCGTCGCGTGTTGCCGGTGGTGGAAGCCCTGGCGGTCCGAGGTTTGCCCGTATCCATCGACACTCAGAAACCCTTGGTCATCAAGGAAGCCCTGGCTGCCGAAGCTTGCATGATTAACGATGTGAATGCTTTGCAAGCAGAGGGGGCCATGGAGTTGGCGGCTGCCTCTGAAGCGGCAATTTGCTTTGTGCATCGGCAAGGAACCGCTAAGACGATGCAGTCGGCGCCTTATTACGATGATGTGGTCGCGGAAGTTAAAGCGTTTCTGCTGGCGCGCGTGGAAGCGGCATTGCTTGCGGGGATCGATCGCTCTCGCTTCATTCTTGATCCAGGATTTGGCTTCGGTAAAACTCAGGCGCATAACATAAGGTTGATTAGCGCGTTGCCGGCGCTCGCTGCGATGGGTTATCCCATTCTGGCGGGGCTATCGCGCAAGCGAATGCTTGGCGAAATCACCGGCCGTGCTCCAGATGAACGCCTCGCGGCAAGCGTGGCCGCGGCTATAATTGCGGTGCAAAAGGGCGCTGCGATCGTTAGGGTGCATGATGTGGCCGCTACAAGAGACGCGTTGGCTGTGATCGGCGCACTAAAGGAGAAAATATGAGCAGAAAATATTTCGGCACGGATGGCGTGCGGGGGCGTGTGGGTGAGTTGCCTATTACTCCTGAATTGATCATGAAACTGGGTTATGCAGCTGGCAAGGTGCTCGTTGCGCACAAACATAATCCTCAGGAAATAGAGCGGCCGACGGTAATTATCGGCAAGGACACTCGAATCTCTGGCTACATGCTCGAATCGGCTCTGGAGGCTGGCCTTTGCGCCGCTGGAGTTGATGTTGTCTTGGTCGGACCTATGCCAACACCGGCGGTGGCGTATCTGACTCGCGCATTGCGTCTTTCTGCTGGCGTGATGATTTCGGCCTCCCACAATCCATTCGAGGATAACGGCATCAAGTTCTTTTCGGGAAGCGGCGCCAAGCTTCCCGACAATATCGAGTTGGAGATTGAGGCGGAGTTAGAAAAGCCCATGAGTACAAAGGGCTCCGCACAGCTTGGCAGGGTGCGGCGCATCAACGACGCCGATGGCCGATATATTGAGTTTTGCAAAAGTACCTTCCCTACAGATTTAGACCTGCGTGGTTTACGGCTAGTAGTCGATTGCGCAAATGGCGCCTGTTATAACGTAGCCCCTCACGTATTTCATGAACTTGGCGCTGAGGTCATCAGCATCGCCAATCAGCCAGATGGCTTCAATATTAATCACGAATGCGGCGCCACGAAGCCAAAGGCGTTGCAGGCGGCGGTTAAGCAGCATAGAGCCGATGTAGGCATTGCATTGGATGGCGACGGCGATCGGCTTGTAATGGCGGATGGCGACGGAACGCTCTACGACGGCGATCAGTTGCTCTACGTGGTCGCCAAGCATCGTCACGAATCTGGACATTTCAAGGGCGGCGTTGCTGGCACCTTGATGACAAATTTCGGGCTGGAGCTGGCGTTCAAGCGATTAAATATTCCCTTCGACCGAGCGAAAGTCGGCGACCGTTACGTGCTGGAAATGCTTTTGGAGCGGGGCTGGCAATGGGGCGGCGAAAACTCCGGCCATATTGTCTGCCTGGATAAGCACACTACTGGCGATGGCATCATTTCAGCATTGCAGGTTCTAACAGCGTTGCGCACTTGCGACACTACCCTGCAGGAGTACACCACTGAACTTACTCTGATGCCGCAGATTCTAATTAATGTCCGGATCGCGAATGGATTTGATT
>Ga0247823_10003702_pt1 | contig 12329 bp, 20 predicted proteins | sample 13C_PalmiticAcid_2_FD_192426 | JGI IMG/M metagenome (GOLD analysis project Ga0247823, IMG submission 192426) | Soil microbial communities from agricultural site in Penn Yan, New York, United States - 13C_PalmiticAcid_Day30 | ecosystem: Environmental > Terrestrial > Soil > Agricultural land...
AGGACGCGAACGCCATCCTTTTCGCGACGGATCACGCCGGCTGCCTTGAGAGCAGCGGCATCAACCGTTGCCTTGCCGTCGAGCTTACCGGCATCGAGTGCCTTCTGGATACGCTCCAGCGACACGATGGCGAAGTCGGAGGCGAAGATGTTGTTGAAGCCGCGCTTCGGCAGGCGACGGTAGATGGGCATCTGACCGCCTTCGAAGCCGTTGATGGCTACACCCGAACGTGCCTTCTGACCCTTCACACCGCGACCACCGGTCTTGCCGGAGCCCGAACCGATACCGCGACCAACGCGCTTACGGTTCTTCGAGGAGCCCTCGTTGTCCTTGATTTCATTGAGTTTCATGATCTATCCCCTCACTTCTCTTCGACGACGCGAACGAGGTGCTGGACGGCACGGATCATGCCGCGGACAGACGGAGTGTCTTCCAGCGTGCGAACCCGATGCATCTTGTTGAGGCCCAGGCCGACCAGCGTTGCGCGCTGAACGGCCGGACGGCGGATGGGGCTGCCGATCTGCTCGACAGTCACCGTCTTCGTAGCGGTTTCTTTCTTAGCCATGGATCAAACTCCCTTATTCTTCGGAAGCGACGCCGGCGGACGCACGACGAGCCTGCAGCGTGGCATACTTCATGCCGCGCTGAGCCGCGATGTCCTTCGGGTGCATCTGGCTCTTGAGAGCGTCGAACGTCGCACGGATCATGTTGTACGGGTTCGAGGAGCCGGTCGACTTGGCGACGACGTCATGAACGCCGAGCGTTTCGAAGACGGCGCGCATCGGACCACCAGCGATGATACCGGTACCGGCCTTGGCCGAACGCAGCAGAACCTTGCCGGCGCCGTGGCGGCCGTGCACGTCGTGGTGCAGCGTGCGGCCCGAGCGCAGCGGTACGAAGATGAGGTCGCGCTTGGCGGCTTCGGTGGCCTTCCGGATCGCTTCCGGAACTTCACGAGCCTTGCCGTGGCCGAAGCCGACGCGGCCCTTCTGGTCGCCGACGACGACGAGAGCTGCAAAGCCGAAACGACGGCCGCCCTTGACGACCTTCGCGACGCGGTTGATCGCGACGAGCTTGTCGACAAACTCGCTGTCGCGCTCTTCGCGGTTCTGGCGGTCATCGCGACCGCGCTTTTCCTGTGCCATTGTCCTTTTCCTTTTTCTTTTCCGGGTGCAATCGGCAGATTGACGAAAGTCGCCTCCATTCAGGAATGGAAGCGACCAATACCCAACTGAAGTCGGCGGGCGCTCTGGGCGCCCGACCGGATGATCAGAAGGTCAGACCACCTTCACGTGCAGCTTCGGCAAGAGCCTTGATGCGGCCGTGATAGATGAAGGCGCCACGGTCGAAAACGACCTCGTTGACGCCGGCCTTGACAGCACGCTCTGCAATGAGCTTGCCGACGGCAGCAGCTGCTGCCGTGTCGGCGCCCGTCTTCAGCGACGAGCGCAGATCGGTGTCGAGCGTGGAGGCGGACGCAAGCGTCTTGCCGGCCACGTCGTCGATAACCTGTACGTAGATGTTCTTCGACGAGCGATGAACCGACAGGCGCGGACGGCCATTGGCGACCGCCTTGATGGAACGGCGCACGCGGTTGGCGCGGCGCTGGAGAGCTTCTTTCCTGCTAGCCATTTCGCGTGATCCTTACTTCTTCTTGCCTTCTTTGCGGACAATCCGCTCTTCGGCATACTTGACGCCCTTGCCCTTGTAGGGCTCGGGGCCACGGTATTCGCGGATTTCCGCGGCGACCTGGCCGACCTTCTGCTTGTCGATACCGGAGATGACGATTTCCGTCGGCTTCGGAACAACGATCGAGATGCCTTCCGGCGTCTGGTAGACCACGTCGTGGCTGAAGCCGAGTGCCAGCTGCAGGTTCTTGCCCTGCAGCGACGCGCGGTAGCCGACGCCGTTGATTTCGAGCTTGCGCTCGTAGCCGTCCTTCACACCCTTGAAGATGTTCTCGACCATCGTGCGGGACATGCCCCACTTGGAACGAGCATCCTTGGACGTGTTGACCGGCTGCACGACAACAGCGTTGTCTTCGAGCTTGACCGAAACTTCGTCGTTAGCGACGAAGAACAGTTCGCCCTTCGGGCCCTTTGCGGTGACCTTCTGACCGTCAACGGTCGCGGTGACACCAGCGGGAACCTGAACGGGCTTCTTACCGATACGAGACATTTTTATATCCTGTCTGTTCGTTATGGAGATCCTTGCCCAGTCTTAGAAGACCGAGCAAAGAATCTCGCCACCAACGTTCTGTTCGCGTGCCTGGTGATCGGCCATCACGCCCTTCGGGGTCGAAAGGATGGTGATGCCGAGGCCGTTCGCGACCTGCGGAATGGACTTGACCGAGACATAGACCCGGCGGCCCGGCTTGGAGACGCGGGCGATCTTGCGGATCACGGACGCGCCTTCGTAGTACTTGAGCTCGATGTTCAGCTCGGCCTTGCCGTTGCCGAATTCGACTTCCGAATATCCGCGGATGTAGCCTTCGGACTGAAGAACGTCCAGAACGCGGGCGCGCAGCTTGGAAGCCGGCGTGGAAACGCTCGACTTGCGGCGTGCGGCGCCGTTGCGGATGCGGGTGAGCATATCGCCCAGAGGATCAGTCATTGACATGTGCCCGTCTCCTTACCAGCTCGACTTGACAATGCCCGGCACCTTGCCGGAATTGCCCAGTTCACGAAGCGCAATACGCGACATCTTGAGTTTGCGATAAAAGGCGCGCGGACGGCCCGTTACTTCGCAGCGGTTGCGGATGCGGGTCTTCGAACCATTGCGCGGCATCGCAGCGAGCTTCAAGGTCGCCTTGAAGCGCTCTTCGATCGGAAGAGCCTGGTTCTGGGTGATCGCCTTCAGGGCCGCACGCTTTGCGGCATGATTGGCAACCAGTTTGCGGCGGCGCTTGTTCTTTTCAACTGCGCTCGTTTTCGCCATAACAGTTATCCTTCTTTACGCTTGTCGTTACGGATCAGGCGCGGAACGGGAAGTTGAACTCTTTCAGAAGAGCCCGCGCTTCGTCGTCCGTCGTTGCCGTCGTGCAAACGATGATGTCCATGCCCCACATCTGATCAACCTTGTCGTAGTTGATCTCAGGGAACACAATGTGCTCCTTGATACCCATGGCGAAGTTGCCACGGCCATCGAAGGACTTCGGGTTCAGACCACGAAAGTCGCGTACACGGGGCAGCGCGATGTAAACGAGGCGATCCAGAAATTCGAACATGCGGGCGCCGCGAAGGGTAACCTTTGCGCCGATCGGCATGCCTTCGCGCAGCTTGAAGCCGGCGATGGAGTTACGAGCGCGCGTGATGACCGGCTTCTGGCCGGCGATCGCTGCGAGGTCGGCAGCCGCTACGGACGGCTTCTTCGAGTCGCCCGTCGATTCGCCAACACCCATGTTGATGACGATCTTCTCGAGGCGCGGGATCTGCATCTCGTTGGCGTAGGAGAACTGCTCCCGCAGTGCCGGGCGGATGCGCTCGACATAGTCCTTCTTGAGCCGGGGCTCATACTTGGTGTCAGCCATCGATCGACACTCCCGAACGCTTTGCAACACGAACCTTCTTGTCACCCTCGACCTTGAAACCGACGCGGGTCGGCTTGCCGTCCTTGGGGTCGGCGATCGCGATGTTCGACAGATGGATCGAAGCTTCCTTGGTGATGATGCCGGCTTCCTGGGTCTGGGACTGACGCTGGTGACGCTTCACCAGGTTGATACCCTTGACGACCGCACGGTCTTCCTTCGGCATGACCTGAACAACTTCACCGGTACGGCCCTTGTCCTTGCCGGTGAGTACGACGACCTTGTCGCCCTTACGAATCTTTTGCATAGCCATCGCTCCTTAGAGTACTTCCGGAGCCAGCGAGATGATCTTCATGTGGTTCTTTGCGCGGAGTTCGCGCGGAACCGGTCCGAAGATACGGGTGCCGATGGGCTCTTTCTTGTTGTCGATCAGGACGGCTGCGTTGTTGTCGAAACGGATCACGCTGCCGTCGGCGCGACGGATGTCCTTGGCGGTGCGAACAACAACCGCCTTCATCACGTCACCCTTCTTCACGCGGCCGCGCGGGATGGCTTCCTTGATCGAGACGACAATAATGTCGCCGACCGAAGCGTACTTACGCTTGGAGCCGCCCAGCACCTTGATGCACATGACACGACGTGCGCCGGAATTATCCGCGACGTCGAGGTTAGTCTGCATCTGAATCATGTCAGGTCGCCTTCTTGTTTTACCGGACCGGTTGGGTGTTAGCCCCCTGTTCCAGCTTATGGAAATTCATGTTTTCGCGCGGGATGGTGTGTTGCCAAGGTGGTTTCCACGTCGGCGAACCGATGGACCTTCCGTGCGCTCAAAGCAAAAGAACGCTCGCGATTCCGAGCGTCCTTGCGCTGCTTCATACAGATTTTCGCGCCAGAAGCAAGAGCCCGGCGCTCAATCCTTGTATTTAAGCCTGGGCCGATACGACGACGGTCCAGCGCTTGTCCTTGGAGATCGGCGCACATTCCTCGATGGAAACGACGTCGCCGACCTTGAACTGGTTGGTTTCGTCATGCGCCTTGTACTTCTTGGACCGGCGAACGGTCTTCTGAAGCAGCGGGTGAGCAAAGCGGCGCTCGACGCGGACGACAATGGTCTTGTCGTTCTTGTCGCTGACAACAGTGCCCTGCAGAATGCGTTTCGGCATATTTTTTGGTCCTTAGGCCTTGGCTTCTGCCGCCTTCTGGCGGGCAATGGTCTTGACGCGCGCGATATCCTTGCGGACTTCGTTGATGCGCGAGGTCTTCTCGAGCTGGCCGGTCGCCTTCTGGAAGCGCAGGTTGAACTGCTCCTTCTTCAGCTTGGCAAGCTCATCGTTGAGCTGGTCGGCGCTGAGCGCCCGAACGTCTACGGCTTTCATCGCTTCTGCCCCTTACTCTGCAATGCGCTGTACGAAGCGCGTCTTGACCGAGAGCTTGGCCGAGCCGAGACGAAGCGCCTCACGGGCGATCTCCTCGGAAACACCGTCGATCTCGAACATCATACGGCCAGGCTTGACCTTGGCCGCCCAGTATTCGACCGAACCCTTACCCTTACCCATGCGGACTTCGGTGGGCTTTGCGGTGACCGGAACGTCCGGGAACACGCGGATCCACACACGACCGGCACGCTTCATGTAACGGGTGATCGCGCGGCGGGCCGCTTCGATCTCGCGAGCGTTCACGCGATTCGGTTCCTGAGCCTTCAAGCCGAACTCGCCGAAAGCGAGGTCGGAGCCGCCCTTGGCGACACCCTTGATGCGGCCCTTGAACTGCTTGCGGTACTTGGTACGCTTTGGCTGCAACATTTTTTTACTTCTCCGATATTGGCTGCCAAACGCGACTGTTACGCGTTTTCACGACGACGGTCGCCGCGATCGCCGCGTTCACGGCTTGCGGGACCCTGGCTGTCACTTTCGCTTGCGCGACGCTCCGAGGCCATCGGGTCGTGCTCAAGGATTTCGCCCTTGAAGATCCAGACCTTGATGCCGCAGATGCCGAATGCGGTTTCGGCTTCAGCCGTACCGTAGTCGATGTCTGCACGCAGCGTGTGAAGCGGAACGCGACCTTCGCGGTACCATTCCGTACGCGCGATTTCTGCGCCGCCGAGACGGCCGCCGCAGGTGATCTTGATGCCTTCGGCGCCAAGACGCATCGCGGACTGAACAGCGCGCTTCATCGCACGGCGGAAAGCCACGCGGCGCTCGAGCTGCTGGGCGATCGACTGTGCGACGAGCGTCGCGTCGACTTCCGGCTTGCGCACTTCAACGATGTTGAGGTGCGTTTCGGAGTTCGTCATCGAAGCGAGCTTCTTGCGAAGCTTCTCGATGTCTGCACCCTTCTTGCCGATGATCAGACCCGGGCGAGCCGAGTGGATCGTGATGCGGCACTTCTTGTGCGGACGCTCGATGACGACCTTGGCGATACCGGCCTGCTTCAGCTCTTCCATGACGAAAGCGCGGATCTTCAGGTCTTCGTGGAGCAGCTGGCCGTATTCGGCGTTGTCGGCGAACCAACGGCTGTCCCAGGTACGGTTGATGCCGAGGCGGAAACCGATTGGATTAATCTTCTGGCCCATTATGCGGCCTCCCCTTTGGCTTCGACTTCACGGACGACGATCGTGAGATGCGAGAAAGGCTTCTCGATCCGCGATGCGCGGCCGCGGCCACGAGCGTGGAAACGCTTCATGACAATCGACTTGCCGACATACGCTTCCGCGACGATCAGCGAGTCCACGTCGAGGTCGTGGTTGTTTTCTGCGTTGGCGATAGCAGATTCAAGCGTCTTCTTGACGGTCTCGGCGCTACGCTTGCGCGAGAATTCAAGCTCAGCGAGAGCCTTGTCCACCTTCTTGCCGCGGATGAGCGCAGCAAGCAGGTTGAGCTTCTGGGGGCTGACGCGGATCGTGCGCGCGATGGCCTGCGCCTCGTTATCCTTCAGCCGACGTTCGGCTTTAGCCTTACCCATCGTTACTTCCTCTTCGCCTTCTTGTCCGCACCATGACCGTAATAGGTCCGGGTCGGAGCGAATTCACCAAACTTGTGGCCAACCATGTCTTCGTTGACGGCCACCGGGATGTGCTTCGAGCCATTGTAGACGCCGAAGGTCAAACCGACGAACTGCGGCAGGATCGTGGAGCGACGGCTCCAGATCTTGATCACTTCGCTGCGACCGCCTTCACGAACCTTCTCAGCCTTCTTGAGAAGATAGCCGTCAACAAACGGGCCTTTCCATACTGAACGAGCCATTCCTGACTACCTCTCTTACTTCTTCTTCAAGTGGCGCGAGCGCATGATGAACTTGTCGGTCGACTTGTTCGAGCGGGTACGCTTGCCCTTGGTGGGCTTGCCCCACGGGGATACCGGATGGCGACCACCGGAGGTGCGGCCTTCACCACCGCCGTGCGGGTGGTCGACCGGGTTCATGACGACGCCGCGGTTATGCGGGGTCTTGCCGCGCCAGCGGGTGCGACCGGCCTTGCCGTCGTTGATGTTGCCGTGATCCGGGTTGGATACGGCGCCGATCGTGGCGAGGCAGGACGAGTGAACCAGGCGCTGTTCGCCGGAGTTCAGGCGAAGGATCGCCATGCCCTGGTCGCGGCCGACGAGCTGGACGAAGGTGCCGGCGGAGCGGGCGATCTGGCCGCCCTTGCCCGGCTTCATCTCGACGTTATGGACGATCGAGCCAACCGGGATGTACTGCAGCGGCATGGTGTTGCCGGGCTTGACGTCAACGGCCTTGTCGGACGCGATGACCTTGTCGCCGGCTGCCAGGCGCTGCGGTGCCAGGATGTAGGCCTGCTCGCCGTCAGCGTATTCCACCAGCGCGATGAACGCCGTGCGGTTCGGGTCGTATTCCAGGCGCGCAACGGTGCCTTCGACGTCGAACTTGCGACGCTTGAAGTCAACGAGACGGTAGGTGCGCTTGTGACCACCGCCGATGAAGCGGGCGGTGATGCGACCGAGGTTGTTACGACCGCCGCTCTTGGAGAGACCTTCGGTCAGAGCCTTGACGGGCTTGCCCTTGTAAAGGCCCGACCGGTCGACGATGACCAGCTGACGCTGGCTCGGAGTGGTCGGATTGAAGTGTTTCAATGCCATTTTTCTGTTTCCTCTTTAGCCGACTGCTCGATTAGAGCCCGGTGGAGACGTCGATCGACTGGCCGTCAGCAAGCGTGACGACAGCCTTCTTGACATCTCCCTGCCGGCCGGCGAAGCCGCGGAAACGCTTAACCTTGCCCTTGCGGACGAGCGTGTTCACAGCCGTGACCTTGACGCCGAAGAGTGCTTCCACTGCAGCCTTGATTTCAGGCTTGGAGGCGCGCTTGGCGACGTTGAAGACAACCTGGTTGTTTTCGGAGACCAGCGTCGACTTTTCGGTGATCGAAGGAGATACGATCACATCGTAGTGGCGAAGATCCGTCATTTGAACCGCTCCTCGAGGGCTTCTACAGCAGCCTTGGACAGAACGAGCGTGCCGCGGCGCAGGATATCATAAACGTTGATGCCCTGGATCGGCAGAACGTCCACGTTCGGGATGTTCCGTGCTGCGAGCTTGAAGTTGCCGTCAAGTTCTGCGCCGCCGATGATGAGGGCGTTGGTGAGGCCAAGCGACGCAAAAGCGCCAGCCAGAGCCTTCGTCTTTGCTTCGGCAGCAACCAGATCGTCGATGATGATCAGGTTTTCAGCCTTCAGCTTGGCCGAGAGCGCATGACGCAGGCCGAGTGCGCGAACCTGCTTGGGCAGGTCGTGGGCATGGCTGCGGACAACCGGGCCGTGGGCCTTGCCACCGCCGCGGAACTGCGGAGCGCGTGCCGAATGGTGACGAGCGCGGCCCGTACCCTTCTGCTTGTACATCTTGGCGCCGGTGCGGGAAACTTCCGCGCGGCCCTTCGACTTGTGCGTGCCCTGCTGCTTCTTGGCAAGCTGCCAGCGAACGACGCGGGCAATGATGTCCTCACGCGGCTCAAGGCCGAAAATCGTGTCGGAAAGGGAGACCTTGCCGGCGTCCTTCCCCTCGAGGGTCGTGACTTTGAGATCCATGATCAGGCTCCCTTACTTAGCTGCGGCGCGCACGGCGGCCGGACGCGGAGCGTCGGACGGGGTGCCGGACTTGACGGCGTCGCGGACAACGATCCAGGCGCCCTTGGAGCCCGGGACTGCGCCCTTGACGAGGATGAGACCACGCTCTTCGTCGGTCGAAACGACTTCGAGGTTCTGGGTGGTGACGCGCGTCTGGCCCATGTGACCAGCCATGCGCTTGCCCTTCCAGACCTTGCCCGGGTCCTGGTTGTTACCCGTCGAACCGTGCGAACGGTGCGAGACGGACACGCCGTGCGTTGCACGAAGACCACCGAAGTTGTGGCGCTTCATGGCACCGGCAAAACCCTTACCGATCGTGGTGCCGGTAACGTCGACCAGCTGGCCGGCGACGAAATGGCTCGCGGTCAGTTCCGCGCCGATGTCGATGAGGTTGTCTTCCGAGACGCGGAACTCGACGAGCTTCGCCTTCGGCTCGACGCTTGCTGCGGCGAACTGGCCGCGCAGCGCCTTTGCCGTGTTCTTCACCTTGGAAGAGCCGGCGCCGAGCTGAACAGCCGTGTAGCCGTTCTTCTCCTGCGTACGCTGGGCAACGACCTGGACGTTGTCCAGTCGCAGTACTGTTACAGGGATGTGCTCACCTGCGTCATTATAGACGCGAGTCATCCCTACTTTCTGTGCAATCACACCTGAACGCATGGTTCAATCCTCTTAGAAGTCCTGTCGGGGTATTCCCGTGAGAGGGAGCCCCTTCATGCCTCTTGGTTTAAGGATTCCACTCGGGCTTCCTAGCCGTCGGGTTTCCCGTTTTCAGAAGACGTCGGCTTACGCCACGTACCTTCCTTGTTATTTCGGCTTACGCCGGACTTAGAGCTTGATCTCTACGTCTACACCGGCCGCAAGGTCGAGCTTCATAAGGGCATCGACGGTCTGCGGAGTCGGATCTACGATGTCGAGCAGGCGCTTGTGCGTGCGCATCTCGAACTGTTCACGGCTCTTCTTGTCCACGTGGGGCGAGCGGTTGACAGTGAACTTTTCAATACGGGTCGGGAGCGGAACGGGGCCGCGGACGCTTGCGCCGGTACGCTTTGCCGTCGACACGATTTCACGCGTGGAGGCATCAAGGATCCGGTGGTCAAACGCCTTGAGGCGGATGCGGATGTTCTGGCCGTTCATACGACTTTTTCCTTAGTTCGTTATCCGCGCGATTCTCTTGAGAATATGCGCTTTTTGATTCTGCGGTTCCCATAAAGGAACGCACACGAAAACACAATGCCGAAAGGCCAGTCCGCTAAATTATCAAAGACCGGAGGGGCAGGATAACACCCTGCCCTTCCTATTTCAGCGGCCTTAAAGCCTTACGTCTTACTCGACGATCGAAGCGACGATGCCGGCGCCGACGGTGCGGCCGCCTTCGCGGATGGCGAAGCGCAGCTTTTCTTCCATCGCGATCGGAACGATCAGTTCGACGGCAACCGTCACGTTATCGCCCGGCATAACCATTTCCGTGCCTTCCGGCAGCGAAACGATACCGGTCACGTCCGTCGTGCGGAAGTAGAACTGCGGACGGTAGTTCGTGAAGAACGGCGTATGACGGCCGCCTTCTTCCTTCGTCAGGATGTAGGCTTCTGCCATGAACTTCTTGTGCGGCTTGACCGAACCCGGCTTGCACAGGATCTGGCCACGCTCGACGCCGTCACGCTGAACGCCACGGATCAGAGCGCCGATGTTGTCGCCGGCCTGGCCCTGGTCGAGCAGCTTGCGGAACATTTCAACGCCGGTAACCGTCGTCTTGGTCGTCGCGCGGATGCCGACGATCTCGACTTCTTCACCAACCTTGACGATGCCACGCTCGACGCGGCCGGTCACGACCGTACCACGGCCCGAGATCGAGAACACGTCTTCGATCGGCAGCAGGAACGGCTGGTCGATCGGACGCTCAGGCGTCGGGATGTAGGCGTCGACAGCAGCCATCAGCTCGCGGATCGCGTCTTCGCCGATCTTCTTGTCCGAATCTTCCAGAGCGGCGAGCGCCGAGCCCTTGATGATCGGAATGTCGTCGCCCGGGAAGTCGTAGGACGACAGAAGTTCGCGCACTTCCAGCTCGACGAGCTCGAGAAGCTCGGCGTCGTCAACCTGGTCGACCTTGTTGAGGAACACGACGATTGCCGGAACGCCAACCTGGCGGGCGAGCAGGATGTGCTCGCGCGTCTGCGGCATCGGGCCGTCAGCAGCCGAGCAGACCAGGATCGCGCCGTCCATCTGGGCAGCACCGGTGATCATGTTCTTGACGTAGTCGGCGTGGCCGGGGCAGTCGACGTGCGCATAGTGACGGTTCGGCGTTTCGTACTCAACGTGCGCCGTCGAGATGGTGATGCCGCGCGCCTTTTCTTCCGGTGCAGCGTCGATCTGGTCGTACGCCTTGAACTCGCCGAAATACTTCGTGATCGCTGCCGTCAGCGACGTCTTGCCATGGTCAACGTGGCCGATCGTGCCGATGTTTACGTGAGGCTTGTTGCGCTCAAACTTGCTCTTTGCCATTTCCGGCTCTCCATTCGTGATCCCGCGAGGGGAAATTCATACAAATTGCTTTTTGGGGCGTACCCCGGTCACTTCTGACCGGAGTACTTTGCCTGGATTTCCTGTGCGACGTTCGACGGAACCGGCGCGTAGTGGTCGAAGACCATCGAGTACTGGGCGCGGCCCTGCGACATGGAGCGCAGGTTGTCCACGTACTTGAACATGTTCGCCAGCGGCACGTTGGCGGAGATCACGACGGCAACGCCGCGCGATTCCTGGCCCTGGATCTGGCCACGACGGGAGTTCAGGTCGCCGATAACGTCGCCGACATAGTCTTCCGGCGTTACGACTTCGACCTTCATCATCGGCTCGAGCAGCTGGGCGCCGGCTTCACGCGATGCTTCACGGAAGCAGGCACGCGATGCGATTTCGAAGGCGAGGACCGAGGAGTCGACGTCGTGGTAGGCGCCGTCGATGAGCGTCGCCTTGACGCCGAGCATCGGGAAGCCTGCGAGCGGACCCGAGGACAGAACGCTTTCGATACCCTTCTGAACGCCCGGGATGTATTCCTTCGGAACAGAGCCGCCGACGATCTTGGATTCGAAGAGGAAGTCTTCGCCATCCGGGTTCGGTTCGAACACGAGCTTCACGCGGGCGAACTGGCCGGTACCACCGGTCTGCTTCTTGTGCGTGTAGTCCTTTTCGGTCTTACGCGTGATCGTCTCACGATAAGCAACCTGCGGAGCGCCGACATTGGCTTCGACCTTGAACTCGCGACGCATACGGTCGACGATGATGTCCAGGTGAAGTTCGCCCATGCCTGCGATGATCGTCTGGCCGGACTCTTCGTCGGTCTTGACGCGGAAGGACGGGTCTTCAGCGGCCAGGCGGTTCAGGGCGAGGCCCATCTTTTCCTGGTCGTTCTTCGTCTTCGGCTCGATCGCGATCTGGATGACCGGCTCCGGGAATTCCATGCGCTCGAGGATAACCGGCTTCAGCGGATCGCAGAGCGTGTCGCCCGTCGTCGTGTCCTTGAGGCCGGCGAGAGCAACGATGTCGCCGGCAAAGGCTTCTTCGATGTCTTCACGCGAGTTGGAATGCATCTGCAGCATGCGGCCGACGCGCTCGCGCTTTTCCTTGACCGTGTTCATGACCGACGTGCCCTTTTCGAGCTTGCCGGAATAGATGCGGGCGAAGGTGAGCGAACCGACGAAGGGGTCGTTCATGATCTTGAACGCGAGCATGGAAAG
>Ga0247823_10003703_pt1 | contig 12326 bp, 13 predicted proteins | sample 13C_PalmiticAcid_2_FD_192426 | JGI IMG/M metagenome (GOLD analysis project Ga0247823, IMG submission 192426) | Soil microbial communities from agricultural site in Penn Yan, New York, United States - 13C_PalmiticAcid_Day30 | ecosystem: Environmental > Terrestrial > Soil > Agricultural land...
GGCGTTGGCGGCGATGCCTTCGCCGACGGCCTTCATGACCTTGAGGTTGATGCCGAGCAGGTCGTCGCGGCTCATGCCCGGCTTGCGGGCGACGCCGGCGGTGACGATGATGACGTCCGCGCCCGCGATATCGGCATAGTCGTTGCTGCCGGTGATCTTGGCGTCGAAGCCTTCGACCGGGCCGCACTGCGACAGATCGAGCGCCTTGCCCTGGGGGACACCCTCGACCACGTCGAACAGAACGATATCACCGAGCCCCTTGAGCGCGGCGAGGTGGGCGAGCGTGCCGCCGATGTTGCCGGCGCCGATAAGGGCGATCTTCTTGCGGGCCAAATGAGCCTCCCTAAACAAGGTTGGGCGGCTCCATGACTCTCCGGGCCGCAGGGAACGCAGGCGCCTTAGGCGCTTTGTACCCCTGCGGCAACAGCCGAATCGTGCATGTCAAGGAAATCTTTGCACTTGCGAATTAGTTGCAATAAACCGTCTTGCGGCCATGTGGTTCACGCTGTCGCGACACAAGTCGCGTGTCGGCGGCAGTGACGGTGAAACGATCTTGCACGGCCGGGCATGGAAGCGTCAGGCCGGATCCGCCGACGACATGTCCTGATAGAACATCAGTGCGTTGCCGTCGGGATCGAAGAAGGTGAGGTAGCGGACCATGCCAGGGACATCGGCGATCGGACCGTCCTGCCGCACGCCCGCGGCGTCGAGCGTGGCCTTCGCCGCCTCGATGTCCGTCACGCCGAAGGTAAGGGTCGCGCCGCCGCCGGCGGGGACGGTCTCGACCTGCGACAGGCCGACCGTGACGCGCGCAACGCTGGTTTCCAGTTCGCACCAGGCGATTTCGTCCATGCGATAGAGCAGCTTCATGCCCAGTACGCCGGTGTACCAGTCGATCGACCGGTCGAAGCTGGTGACATTGATCGCGCAGGCGAGACCGCCGTCATAGGCGATGGCCGAAATGGTCGCGGTTTCAGCGGTTGCGGAACTTGCCATGTCATCCTCCATTGATTATGGTTCCATTTGTATAGTAGATTGCGATATGGTCAAGCCCGTGAACATTCCGGTTCTTTCCCCTGCGGTTCTGCAACTGCTCAGCGCCAGCCGCTGGGCGATTCCGGTGCTGGCGCTGCTCAGCTGCGAACAGGGGTCGCGCTTCGCGGTGATCGAGCGGCGCTTCGGCCTGTCGCGCAACAGCCTGACCCGCACGCTCGCTTATCTGCGCGAACAGGGCTGGGTGATGCCCAATCCCGGCCATGGCCACCCGCTGCGCCCCGAATATGTGCTGAGCGATGCCGGACGAGCGATCGGCGCGGCGTGCGAGCGGATCGAGGGGGTGCGCGTGCGGCTGGGGCTGGAGGCGCCCGACCTGTCGCGCTGGACGCTGCCGGTCGCGGGCGGGCTGGAGGACGAATGGACGCGCTTCAACGCGCTGCAGACGCGGCTGGCCCCGGTGACGCCGCGCGCGCTGTCGCTGACGCTGCAGGCGATGATCGGACAGGATCTGGTGCGGCGAAGGCTGGAGGACCGGTTTCCGCCGGTGCCGCTTTATGGCCTGACGGGGCGGGGCGGAGAGTTGGCGGCGGCGATCACTCTGTGAGTCCGTGCGGCTTTATTGGCAGATCCTCGACCCGGTAGCGGGTGTCGTGGGTGATCCGGAACGCGCCACCGAAATAGTCTGAGCCCTTTGCGGTTCCGTTCACTTCATAGGCTGTGTCGAGGCGAAGCTTCGCCGGAGCAACCACTGTCTTGGCCTGCCGATGCGCCTTGCCATAGAAATGCGGATCGTCACCGAGGCATTTCCTGTCCGAAAAGTCGTCTTCGAGCTGCCAGACTAGATTTCCGGTCGCCTGCTCACGAACTTCGATGCCGTATATGCAGCCCAGTTCCCGTTCGACACCGACGAATGCCAGGCGACCATCGATGAAGCGTGCATGCACCGTCGTCGTCCTCGAGCAGCCGGACAGTGCGGTGGCGAGCGCAACGGACAGCAGAGCGGCGACCGAGCGGGAAACCATGGCGTGGGGTTACACGCTGCCATGCCCCTGCGCCAGATACTCCTCGGACTGCATCTCCATCAGGCGGCTGACCGTGCGTTCGAACTCGAACTTGCCGTCGCCCTCGCGGTAGAGGTCCATCGGCGAGGCGTCGGCCATCGCCAGCAGCTTGACCTTATGCTCGTAGAGCGCGTCGATCAGCGTGACGAAGCGGGCGGCCTCGTTACGGTTCTCTTTCCCCAGGCGCGGGATGCCGACGATGATCACGGTGTGATAGCGGCGGGCAATGGCGAGATAGTCGGCCGCGCCGCGCGCTTCGCCGCACAGTCGCTTGAACGAGAAGACCGCGACGCCCTTGAGGCTCTTGGGCACGTGGAGCGTGCGGCCCTGTACCTCGAGATCCTCGGACGGGACATTGGCGCGGTCCTCGACCGGATAGTCGGTGAGGCGGAAGAAGGCCGCCGAGAGCGTGGCGGTGTTGGCCGGGCTGTTCGGCACCAACCACATGTCCATCAGGCCGAGGCGGTCGCGGCGATAGTCGGTCGGGCCGTTCAGCGGCAGGACGTCGAGCTTGTCCTTCAAGAGCGCGATGAAGGGCAGGAAGGAGTCGCGCTGCAGCCCGTCCTTGTAGAGATCGTCGGGCGGGCGGTTGGAGGTCGCGACCACCGTCAGTCCCTCCGCCATCATCGCGGTGAACAGGCGGGACAGGATCATCGCGTCGGCGGCGTTGTTGATCACCATCTCGTCGAAGGCGAGCAGGCGGAGATTATGGGTCAGCGCCTTGGCGACCGGGACGATCGGGTCGCCGGCCTCCTTCTTGCGCTCTTCGGCGATGCGCGCGTGCACCTCGATCATGAACTCATGGAAATGGACGCGGCGCTTGCGGTCGATCTTCACGGTCTGGAACAAGAGGTCCATCAGCATCGATTTGCCGCGTCCGACGCCACCCCACATATACACGCCCTTGGGCGCGTCCGGCGCGCGGCGGGCAAGGCGCCACAGCACGCTGCCCTTGCGCGGCCCCTGCTCCAGCTCATGCGCGAGATGGTCGAGCCGGCGTGCGGCGGCGGCCTGATCGGCGTCGGCGCGAAGCTCGCCCGCTGCGACGAGGGCGTGGTATTTTTCGAGAACCTTGGTCATGGTTGTGGGGTCACGATGCTTTCGGCGAGGATTTGCGGACGGTGCCGGAGAAGCTGGCCAGGACGTTGGCGTGCTGCTTCACCAGCCCGCGCATGAACAGCATCCGCCCGGTTTCGCGCAGCAGTTCGACCTCGGCGACGATCGGTTCCCCGATGGTGCTGGTGCCGATGAACTGCGCCGACAGGTCGAGCGTCACCGCGCCGCCCGCGGAGATCACGCCGAAGCTGCGCGCCGCCGCGAACAGCGCGACATCCATGAAGCCAAGCAGCGCACCGCCATGGGTGGAGTCGCGCAGGTTGGAGTGTTCGCGCCCGGGCACCATCCGCACCAGCGCCTTGCCATCCTCGATCCGGGTCAGGATCGGGCCGAGAAAGGCGTTGAACCGCGTGGGATCGCGCAGCTCCCAGCGTTTCCAGCCGGGGTGATCGGGATCGTCGGTGAAGGTGAAATGCGGCTCTGCGCTCATTTGGGGCAGTTCTTGTCCAGTTCGCCGCTGCGGATGCGCTCGACATAGTAAGAGGCCATGGTGAGTACCCGAAATTGGTCGAACGGCACTTGCCGCCCGGTCGAGTCGAACAGCTGGGTGGTGCAGTAGCTCGGTTTGAGTTTGCCGCGTGCGCAATCCAGAAAGCGCGTGAATTTCGAATGCCAGTCCCGGAAGCTTCCCCGGCTCATGGGTTTGCCGTGGCCCGGGATCAGCGTGACGAACGGCGTCGCCGCGATCGCGTCCAGCGCTTTGCGCCAGCCGTCAGGGCAGGCGGTGTCGAGGAAGGGAACGGGGTCCGTCACCAGATCGCCCGCGATGAGAACCCGGTTCTGCGGATCGTAGAGCCAGACGTCGCCCGCGGTGGCGGCGTGGCGGGCAAGATGCAGTTTGATGTTCCGCCCGCCGGCTGAAATCTCACCATCCTGGCGCACGACATCGTCGGGCCGCAGCGCGTTCCCGCGCTCGAAGGTTGCGAGATCGCCGCGCACCTCGCTCGCCATCGGTTCGGGGATCTTGCCGGCTTCGAGCGCGGGGCGGGCGGAATCGGCGCTGCGCTTGAGGAAGCCGGTCAGCGCCGCGTCGATCGCATCGCTGGCCGAGACGCGGACGCCGGGATGGTTCGCCTTGAGCGCCAGGTTGCCGCTGACATGATCGAGATGCCAGTGCGTGTTGACGATCCGCTTGAGCGGCTTGCCGCGCGCGGCGATGGCGGCTTCGATCTTTGCGGCATGGCTGGCGTGGCGGCCGCTATCGACCAGCAGCAGCCCGTCCGGTCCCTCGATCAGCACCGAATTGCCGTCGGGCTGGCGGCCCGGTTCGTAGCCGCCCTCGATCAGCCAGATGCCCGGCGCGACCGGCTTTGCCTCCTGCGCCGCGGCGGGAACCGCGAGCGCGGCCAGCAGGGCGAAGGCGGCGTGCGCGATCAAACGATCCGCTCGGCTTCCATCTTCTTGATCTCCGCGATCGCCTTGGCGGGCGAAAGCCCCTTGGGGCACACATTCGCGCAGTTCATGATCGTGTGGCAGCGATAGAGGCGGAAGGGATCCTCCAGCTCGTCCAGACGCTCACCGGTCGCCTCGTCGCGGCTGTCGGCCAGCCAGCGATAGGCCTGAAGCAGGATCGCCGGGCCGAGGAAGCGGTCGCTGTTCCACCAGTAGCTCGGGCAGCTGGTCGAGCAGCAGGCGCACAGGATGCACTCGTACATCCCGTCGAGCTTGTTGCGGTCTTCGGGCGACTGCAGCCGCTCCTTGCCCGAAGGGGCGGGCGACACGGTCTTCAGCCAGGGCTGGATCGACGCGTACTGCGCATAGAAATGGGTGAAGTCGGGGACCAGATCCTTGATCACGTCCATCGCCGGCAGCGGGGTGATGCGGATATCGCCCTTGATGTCCTCGATCGCCGTCGTGCAGGCGAGGCCGTTCTTGCCGCCCATGTTCATCGAGCACGAGCCGCAAATGCCCTCGCGGCACGAACGGCGGAAGGTGAGGCTGGGGTCGACCTCCGACTTGATCTTGATCAGCGCGTCGAGGACCATCGGCCCGCAATCGTCGAGATCGATCGTGAAATTGTCGTAGCGCGGATTCTCGCCCGAGTCGGGGTCGTAGCGATAGATGGTGAAGGTCTTGGTGTGGCTCGCACCCGCAGGCGCCGAATGGCTCTTGCCCTTCGTGATCCTGCTGTTCTTGGGAAGAGCGAAATCAGCCATGTGAAACCCCGTACCGTGTCTGCGGAGGCGCGACAGCGCGGACCCCTCGATTTGGAGGGTCAGATACATAAGCGGGGGCGGTGCTGCAAACGCTTCGATGGTGTGGCGGGCAAAGATCAGCGCTGCGAAGCGGCCAGACTGTCCGCTGACGGGCGTCCCACCGGTTGCGTCGCCCCCTTGGGCATGCGTGCTTCGAGCGGGGCGAGCCATTGCCGCACCTCTACCCCCATGCTCTGCTGGGGCAGCGAGGGTTTGAGATCGCTCTGCCGTTCCCAGCCCGCGATCAGCCCGACCGCCTCGTCCACGGCAGGGCCGAGCGGCTGCGGCTTGCGCAGCGCGCGGTTGATCAGCGCATCGCCGAAAAAGGTCCAGTCATTCTCGGCGATGCAGCCGAACGAGGATCGGTCGGACGATGCCGCGCTGACGATCACGGTCTGCGGGCCCGACAGCACCGGGACGAACACTCCGGAATAGCAGGCGCTGACGATCAGCAGCCGGCGATGGATGCCGAACGCGTCGAGCAGCCGCGCGAGCCGGTCGGGCGAGATCGCGCCATAACCCTCGTTGCCGTCGCTATAGACGATGCCGAACGGCGCGCCATGGCTGGTGGTATAGAGGATCAGGACATCCTCGGCCGGGTTCATCAACTCGGCGATCCGGGCGAGTGCGGCTTCGATATGGACCGGCGACCCCATCGGCAGCGGGCTGGGCGCCGATCCGTCGCTGCCGCCCAGAACCACGGTGCGGCCCGCCGCGTCATAGCGGCGCGACAGCACCTTGCCCGCCTCCCGCGCCTCGCGACCGAATACGGGGTCGCTGTCGAGCGCGACCGAGAGGACATAAGCGTCGACCACGCCCTTGCGATGGGGGAGCAGCGGCGCGAGCGCCCGGGCCAGCCGCCGGTGTTCCGCAAGGGCGTGGCGGGGCGCACGGTCACGCTCGATCTGGGTGCCGCCATCGGCCTGCTGGACTACCTCGAACGGGGTCGAGCGGGCGACGCCGGGCGGGGGCGGTGCGGTGTGCTGCGGCGGGGTATATTGCTGCGAAGCCGCGGAAAGCGGTGCGAGCAGAACGACCAACGGCAGCAACATCGAACGCATCGACTTCCCCCGGAGATGTTCCGGGGAAATTGGGGATGCGATGGGGGGATCGTCAAGCGGCGTTATGTGCCGAATAGCGATTAGCTACTCATTCGCCGTAATGCCTCCATCGATGACAGTTTGGGCAAAGCGCCTCCGCATTGCTTACGGTGTCTTCGCCGTTGTCCGCCAAGCGTACACGATGATGCACTTCAAGATAGGGTGTGCCATCGCTCTTGCGGGCGAATGGAGCGCGCTCGCCGCAGCGCGCACAGATGCCGTCCGCCTTTGCCAGCACGGCAGCGACCACATGCGGCGAGCGGATATAGGTCGTGATTTTCACCACCGTCGTCGGCGGTTTGTGACCCGCCTTCGGAAGGAGCTTCTGGCGATCGGTGTCTGACAGTGTTTTCGATGCTTCCACGGCTTGCCGGAACGACAGTTCAATCGCATCGAGCGTGATGCCGTCACTCAGTCGCTTGGCAAACGTGTCGGCAACCTTACGGAGCTTGTGGCAGGTAACGCCGCTTGTGCCTTCATAATAGGCGATGTGGAGGTTGAGCGCCTTCAGCGCGCGTTGCGCCACCTCTCCGCCAACCTCTTTCTCCAGCCGATCAAGATAGTAGTCGGCGGCGAGCGCATTGATCGTCCGCTTGAAGACGGTGCCTGCGACCATGTGGCGCAACGCACCTAAATAGCCGTCTGCCGAGGAGCGCTTCATGCCGAACTTGCCGGTCAGCACTCGGATCGCGTCGGCTTCCGTCAGCGTGTCGTCGAGGCGCTTGCGGCCGGCTTCGTAGGCGGCAGCGATCTCCGTCAGGGTGATCGCCGCCATCTATTCAGTACACCCGCTTCTTCGGCTTGATGTACTCGATTTCGTCGGTGAGCGTGTATTCGTGGACCGGACGGTAGTCGATCGACGTCGCGCCGCCCTTGCCGCCCCAGCCTTCGAAGGTGGCGACGGTGTGCTTCATCCAGGTCTTGTCGTCGCGATCCGGGAAGTCCTCGTGCATGTGCGCACCGCGGCTTTCCTTGCGGTTCTCGGCGCCCTTGATCGTCACCAGCGCCTGACCGATCAGATTGTCGAGTTCGAGCGTCTCGATCAGGTCGGTGTTCCAGATCAGCGAGCGGTCGGTGACGTCGATGTCCTCCATCCGCTTATAGACCTGGTCCATATGCGTGACGCCCTCGGACAGCAGTGCGCTGTCGCGGAACACGGCGCAGTGGCGCTGCATCGTCTTCTGCATGTCGGCGCGAACCTGAGCGGTCGACGATCCGCCCTTGGCGTTGCGGAAATGGTCGAGACGGGTGAGCGCGAACTCCTCCGAGCCCTTGGGCAGCGGATTGTGCGGCGTGTTGGGCTTGAGCGTTTCCTTGAGGCGCAGGCCGGTCGCGCGGCCGAACACGACGAGGTCGATCAGCGAGTTGGAGCCGAGGCGGTTGGCGCCATGGACCGACACGCAAGCGGCCTCGCCGACCGCGAACAGGCCGGGGACGACCGCGTCGGGGTTGCCGTCGCGCAGCTGCACGACTTCGCCATGATAGTTGGTCGGGATGCCGCCCATATTATAATGGACGGTCGGCACCACCGGCAGCGGCTTCTTGGTCAGATCGACATTGGCGAAGATCTTGCCGGTCTCGGTGATGCCGGGCAGGCGCTCGGCCAGCACCTTGGGATCGATATGGTCGAGGTGAAGGAAGATATGGTCCTTCTCCTTGCCGACGCCGCGGCCCTCGCGGATTTCCATCGCCATCGAGCGCGCGACGACGTCGCGGCTGGCAAGGTCCTTGGCCGAGGGGGCGTAGCGCTCCATGAAGCGCTCACCCTCGGAGTTGGTGAGATAGCCGCCTTCGCCGCGCGCACCCTCGGTGATGAGCACGCCCGCGCCATAGATGCCGGTCGGGTGGAACTGGACGAACTCCATGTCCTGCAGCGCGAGGCCGGCGCGCAGCGCCATGCCGTTGCCGTCGCCGGTGCAGGTATGCGCCGAGGTCGCCGACTGATAGACGCGGCCGCCGCCGCCGGTGGCGAGGACCACGGCGTGGCTGCGAAAGCGATGGATCGAGCCGTCTTCCATGCACATGGCGATGACGCCGCGGCAGGCGCCGTCTTCCATGATCAGGTCGAGCGCGAAATATTCGATGTAGAAGTCCGCGTCATACTTCAGGCTCTGCTGGTAGAGCGCGTGGAGCATCGCGTGGCCGGTACGGTCGGCCGCGGCGCAAGTGCGCTGCACCGGCGGGCCTTCGCCCATATTCTGCATATGGCCGCCGAACGGGCGCTGGTAGATCGTGCCGTTGTCGTTGCGGCTGAACGGCACGCCGGCATGTTCCAGCTCGATCACCGCCGCGGGCGCTTCGCGCACCATGTACTCGATCGCGTCCTGGTCGCCGAGCCAGTCCGATCCCTTGACGGTGTCGAACATGTGCCAGGTCCAGTGGTCCGGCGAGTTGTTGCCGAGCGACGCCGCGATGCCGCCCTGTGCCGCCACGGTATGGCTGCGGGTCGGGAACACCTTGGTGATGCAAGCAGTCTTCAGGCCGGCTTCCGCGCAGCCCATCGTCGCGCGCAGACCCGAACCGCCTGCACCCACGACCACTGCGTCATAGCTATGGTCGATGATCTTGTAGGCGGCGGACATCAGGCGGCTCCGGTGAAGGCGATCTTGAGGATCGAGAAAATCGCGAAGACGGCGGCGGCGATCGCGAAGAAGTTGAGCAAAGTCATCAGCACGATGCGGCGGGCGTCGCGCTCATAATCCTCGATCACGACCTGAAGGCCCATCTTGAGGTGATAGAAGACGCTGATCACCAGCAGAATCATCGGCACCGCGGTGAGCGGCGAGCTCAACCAGGCGGTGAGCGTGCCATAGTCGAGGCTGGGGAGCAGGACGAGGCTGACGATCAGCCACAGCATGAGCGCCAGATTGGCGCCGGCGGTCATCCGCTGCTGCCACCAATGGTGCGTGCCTTCGTGCGCCGAGCCGAGACCGCGGACGCGGCCGATGCTGGTTCCGTTGCCCATTACTTGGTCTCCACCTGGATCGGCGTATTCTCGACCGGCGGTGCAATCAGCCGGTCATAGCTCAGATATCCCCACAGCAGCACGGTCAGCGTGACCGAAACGACCATGGTCAGGATCGCGAAATTGCGGTTGGCCTTGAGTTCGAACGCAGCGCCTGTGTCCAGCACGAAGTGGCGGATGCCGGTCATCATGTGCTGGAAGAAGCTGAGCGTCAGGCCGATGCCGAGGATATAGCCCGCGATATTGGGCGCGCCCGACTTCACCGTCAGCAGGTCCATGAACCACTCATAGCATTCCTTGCCGCCCGCGAGCGCGCCAAGCCAGGCCAGGAAGACGATCGCGCCGACCGTCGCCATGCCGGAACCGGTGACGCGGTGCAGGATCGAGACCAGCATGTGCGGACCCCATTTCCAGACCTGGAGGTGAGGCGAGAGCGGGCGGTTTTCGTTGCGGGCGGATGCCAAGGCCAAGGTTCCCCTGTCGAGTTGCGCGCCTAATGAGACAGAGACGCGGTCGATGCAAGCGGGCCGTGGCTAACCAGCCCTTAACAGTTGACCGTTTACCCCCGGCATGAAGGGGGGCGCGAATGTCTCACGCCCGTGCGAATCGAATGGATGAGTCGTGAGCGAAGCCGCAACGAACAAGCAGATGCCGCCGGCGGAGAGCGTAAGCCCCACCATCGACCTGCGCGCGCGCCTGCGCCTGTTCGATCTGAGCGACGCCGACCTGCGGCTTGCACAACAGCTGTGGACCGTGATCGAGCCCGATGTCGAAGTGGTGGCGGCGGCGCACTGGAAACAGTGGCAGCGTTTTCACGACGGCAGCCGGAACTTCCTGCAGAAGGATCAGGATCGGGTGATCGAGCTGGGCGTGGCCTATCTGCGCAACCGCTACACCAATCTTGCCGGGCTGGCCTGGGTTCAGTCGGCCGAGCGCACGGTCGCTTCTGCCTATGCGCAGGACGTGTCGTTGACCGCGATTCTGTCGATGACCGACGCCGGTGGCCGTGCGACTCTGGATATCCTCAACAAGCGGCTGCCGGCGGGATCGCCGGAGTTGACGCAGCTGATCGACCTGCTGTTCCGCCTCCGCTCGATGGAGTGCGAGGTCTATACTGCGCTCTACTCGGCCTATTACGAATATAATGCGCGTTCGGAGCGCGACCGTCTGGCCGTCGAGTTCCGCGATTCGATCGGTACGACGGTCGAGCAGGCGACTCGCGACGGCGAGGCGCTGCGTGCGCAGGCCGTGCTGACGTCGGGCGCCACCCGCGGGATGCTGGGCAAGGCATCGGAAGTCGCGGCGGCGGCGGAGCAGTCGGCGGTGGCGATGCGTGAGGCAGCGCACACTGCGGCCGGCCTGATCCGCGCGATCGAGGACGCCCGGACCGAAGTGGAAGCCGCTGCCGGCATTGCGACGCGCGCGTCGGCGCAGGCGGGCGAGGCGGTGGCGATGAGCGAGATGCTGAGCGACCACGCCAAGTCCATCGAATCGATCCTCGGCCTGATCCGCGACATTGCCGGCCAGACCAATCTGCTTGCGCTCAACGCGACGATCGAGGCGGCGCGTGCCGGCGATGCTGGCCGCGGTTTCGCGGTGGTGGCGCAGGAGGTGAAGAGCCTCGCCAACCAGACCGCGCGTGCGACCGACGATATTGCCGCCAAGATTGCGGCGATCCAGTCGGCGACCAAGGGCACGGTCGATACCAACGCATCGATCCGCGACACCGTGATGGAGGTGCAGGCATCGGCCGACCGCATCCGTACCGCGATGGAAGTACAGGCGCAGACCGTCACCGCGATCACCGCGGCGGTCGACGAGACCGCGCTGGCCGCCGACTCGATGTCCGCGACCATCGGCGCGATCCGCGAGGATACCGAGTCGGTTGCGAGCGAGATCGACCGGGTCGGGCAGGGCTTCGCCGCGCTCGACGGCCAGCTTGGAACACTCAGGAACAGCGCGGGCGAGTTCGTCGCAAAAGTCGCTGCATAAATAGAAACAATGGAGGGGATGGATGGCCGGAGCGAAGGAGCTCGGCCAATGGAGCGGTCGCAGCCGCCCCATTGCCGAACGGATCCGCGACTATGACTGGGACGGTGCGATCCGGGAGGGCTGTGCCGGCATCTCTGCGCTGATCGGCGACGATTTCGAGGTCGTCGCGCAGGCGTTCTGGGACCATTATCTCTCGCTCGACGCGACGGCGCATGTCCGCGACTATTTCACCGGCCAGCGGATGCGCGATCAGGTGCGCGCGAGCGCCGTCTACATGGCTGCCAAATTCCAGCGCCCGTTCGATGAGGACTGGCTGAAGATGGCGTCCAAACATGCGGACGATGCGCACCGGTCGCGGATCCCGCTGTCGGCGCTGCTGTCGGCTTTTGCTTATGCCCATACCCGGACGCACGAGATCATCCGCGAACGGCTGAGCGGCGATCCGGCGCGTTTCGGACAGCTTGTCGACGTTGCGCAACGCATGTCGCTGCTCGAAGCCGATTTCATGGCGTCGCAGCTCGGCGCGCGCGACGCCGAACTGGCACGCAGCGAACGGCGCGCGCGGTCCGAACAGTTTCGCGGCGAGATCGCCGGGACGATCGAGCTGACCACGACGCTGGGCGCCAAGGTGCGCGATCAGGCGCGCGGTGCAGCGGATTCGACCCGCGGGATGCTGGGCAAGGCATCGGAAGTCGCGGCTGCGGCAGAGCAGTCGGCGGTGGCGATGCGTGAGGCAGCGCACACTGCGGCGGGCCTGATCCGCGCGATCGAGGATGCACGGACCGAAGTGGAAGCCGCTGCCGGAATCGCGACGCGCGCGTCGGCGCAGGCGGGCGAGGCGGTGGCGATGAGCGAGATGCTGAGCGACCACGCCAAGTCCATCGAATCGATCCTCGGCCTG
>Ga0247823_10003704_pt1 | contig 12326 bp, 8 predicted proteins | sample 13C_PalmiticAcid_2_FD_192426 | JGI IMG/M metagenome (GOLD analysis project Ga0247823, IMG submission 192426) | Soil microbial communities from agricultural site in Penn Yan, New York, United States - 13C_PalmiticAcid_Day30 | ecosystem: Environmental > Terrestrial > Soil > Agricultural land...
CCTGCGCCCGCGCCGCCGCCGACCACTTGCCGGAGACCCGGCGCATCGGCGGGCGAGCGAGTCGACCGGCGTCACCGTCGTCGACGTGGTCGCGAATCTTGGCCGCTCCCAACAGCAGTGAGGCGGCAGCGGCCAGCTGCACGCCCGGCGCGTTCGCCGCGACGACGGAGGCGCGGCGCATCCCGCGCAGGGGGCAGGGGCCCGCGGTCGTGCGCGCGCCCACGTCGCCGGTCTGCGCCTCGGTGAGCACGCTGAGCACGATGGCGTCGGTGTTGGTCGCCGCGCGGGCCAGTTGACCGTGTCCGTCGCGCAGTCCCAGGCACAGCCCACACATGTGCGCCTGCCACTGCCCCGGATCGATGCCGTATTTCGCCGCGCCGTGCGCACACGGCTTCAACACACCGAACACTGCCACCCCGTCTGTCGTGAATCCTCTCGCCGAGCACGATGGCAGGTCGGCGCGGCGCGGGCAACCGGTGGCGCGCTACTCGGCCTTCTTGCGACCGGCCAGACCGCGCCAGGCCAGATCGTCGAGGAGATCGACGGCCTCGGCCACTTCGATCCGCCCGCCGGCGACCCGGTCGGCGATCGCCTCGCCCGCCCCGATCACCGCGGCCGCGACGACCTCGAAATTGGTGCCGGGATCGGCGTGCTTGGCACTGGACTCGAGCAGTTTGGCGGTGAGCTCGATGACGCGCTCGCGCGCGTTGTCGATCTCGGACGCGAAAGCTTGCTGACCGATTGCCTGCCGGTAGAGCACCTGCCACGACTGCCGATTGCGATCGACGAAATCGAGGAAGCCCTCCAGCGCCGTGCGCACCTGCTCGTGCGGGGTGAGTTGCGGGTTGCCCGCCGGCGCGACGGCCTCGATGAAGCGCAGGCCCTCCCGCTGGATGCAGGCCCGGAACAACTCGTCCTTGGAGCCGTAATACAGGTAGAGCATGGGCTTGGAGATTTTCGCCTCGGCGGCGATGGCGTCCATCGAGGTGTCGTGGAAGCCCTTGCGTGCGAATACCTCGACGGCGGCGTCGAGCATCTGCTGCTCACGAACCGCCCGGGGAAGTCGCTTCGTTCCGCCCGCCATCCACTCTCCTACCGCAGGGTGAACCCCTATATTACTCCAAGGTAAGTTCGCCCGTGCCCATTTGCCGCACAGTCGCCGGGCTGCCTCAGCAGCCCAGCGGTGCGCCCTTGTAGCGCGCCATCCGCAGCACGGAGGCGTCGACCCGGTCGGCGGGCAGTTTGCCACTCGCCACCGACTGTTCCAAACGGTCGAGCACCTGGGGCACCGCGTCGGTACTGATCCACAGGGCATTGTCGGCGCCGGCGACCAGCGCCGCCTCCACCGCGTCGGCGATCGACATGCGGGCGGTGATGGCCGCCATCCCGCCGAGATCGTCGGTGAAGATCGGTCCGTCGAACGGCGGCGCGCCGTAGCCGGTGCCCTCGCGCAGCAGCGACATCACGGCCGGGCTGATGCTGGCGGGGACGTCGGGCTCGGTCAGGCCGGGCACGTCGAGGTGGCCCACCATCACGGCCGCGCCGGAGTTCACCAGGTTCCGGAACGGGACCAGGTCCTTGTTCTGCAGCTCCGACAGCGGCGGGGTTCGGACCGCGCCGGTGTGCGAGTCGCCGGACCCCGAGCCGTGGCCGGGGAAGTGCTTCATGACCGCGCCGAGGCCGACCTCGTTCGAGGCGCGGATGTAGGCGCCCGCGAACTCGGTGACGACCTGGGGGTCGTCGCTGTAGGAGCGGTCGCCGATGACGCTGTCGGCGGGCTGGCTGCTCACATCGACGTCGGGGGCGAAGTCGACGGTGACACCGAGGTCCTTCAGGGCCTTCGACCTGACCAGCGTGTTCTGGTAGTGCTGCTCGGGCGTCTGGGTCTGCGCGATCTCCCTGGCCGAGGGCGCGACGCCGATGAGGTTCTTGGCGCGCGAGACCCGCCCGCCCTCCTCGTCGATGGTCACCATCAGCGGCGCCTTGGCCAGCGCCTTCACCGCGTCCAACTGAGTGTTGTTCAGCAGGCCGGGATCGGTCCAGCTGCCGATGAAGATGCCGCCGACCTGCTCGGTGCTCACCACGTTCGTGGCGTCGGCCGCGCCGGTGATGCCGACCGTCAGCAGCTGCGCGAGTTTCTCCCGCTGGGTGAGTTTCGCGAGATAGTCGGCGCCGCAAGCGGATTGCGCGGGCGTGCCCGTCACGGGCGACGTCGCGTCGGTGCTTTGCGCCGAGGCGGGAGCGCCGCTGCTGCTCGCCGCGGGGGTCGTCTCGGTCGACGATCCTCCCGAACAGGCGGTGGCGACGGCGGCCAGGACTGCGAACACGACCACAGGCGATTTCCGCATGCGCTCCACGGTAGCCCCGTTCCCGCGCGACCCGCGGCACCGGATCCGGATTGAACCTCGCGCAGCGGGGGTAACCTGACTGCACAAGACGCTGTACCAGCGCAGGAGGTCGTCATGGCTTGCGATCGGATGCTCATCGCCTACGACGGTTCCGAACACGCCAAGCGGGCCATCGAGTACGCGGGCCGCTTCCTCACCGCCGAGCGCGCGATCCTGCTCACCGCCTGGGAACCCATGGTGCGCCAGGCCGCCCGCATCTCCGGGCTGGCCGGGGTGATGCAACCGGACTGGGTGCCCGACGAGGAGATCGAGGACATCGCCTACACCGATGCCCGCAAGATCAACGCCGAGGGCGTGCACCTGGCGAAACTGGCCGGGATCGACGCCGAACCGCGCACCGTCGAGTGCACGACCACGATCTGGAACGCGATCGTGGACTGCGCCGACGAGCTCGACGTCGACATCATCGTCGCCGGTACCCGCGGCGCCACCGGACTGCGCGCGCTGCTGCACAGCAGCGTGGCCGAGGCGGTGCTCAAGCACGGACACCGGCCGGTGTTGCTGGTGCCGCCCGAGCACTGAGAGTTCGATCGCTCCCCGGTTCCGGGGCACAGTCGGCGAAGCTATGGTCGAAGCACCATGAACCGATTCCTGCTGGCCCGCCCCGACGGGGTGCTGCGCGCGGCGGGGGTGCGCGCGAGCTACCCCGACCCGCGACAGGCCGTCGACGCGCTGCGCCGGTGGACCTCGCCCGGCAGCGGAGCCGGTCCGCGGCTGATCGTCGGCGCGCTGCCGTTCGATCCGGGCGAGCCCGCGGCGCTGTGGCAGCCCGAGACCGCACTGCACACGGCCGGACCGTGGCGGCCCGCCGCGCTGCCGGAACTGCCCGCGGTCCGCGTCGTCGCCGAACTGCCCAGCGCGGCCGAACACGTGGCGCGGGTGACCAAGCTGATCGAACAGCTCGGGGATCCCGGCACCGAGCTGCGCAAGGTGGTCGCCGCGCGGACCCTGCTGATCGAGGCCGACGCGCCGCTGGAACCGGAGGTCGTCGCCGGTCAGCTGCTGACCCGGCATCCGAACGCCAATGTCTACGCGGTGGATCTGACGGCCGCGGGCCGACCGGGCGAGACGCTGCTCGGCGCGACGCCGGAGGTGCTCGTCGCGCGGCACGGCACCCGCGTCAGCCTGCATCCGCTCGCGGGCACCCTGCCCCGCCTCGCCGATCCGCGGGCCGACGCGGCCCAGGCCCGGGAGCTGTTGTCCAGCACCAAGAACCACGACGAGCACGGCTACGTGATCGAGTGGATCCGGCAGCAGCTGACCCCGGTCTGCCGCGAGCTGCACATCCCCGACGCGCCCGAACTGCTGAGCACCGAACAGGTCTGGCACCTGGCCACCCCGATCCACGGCGTGCTGCGCGACCCGGCGACCACCGCGCTCGACCTGGCGCTGCTGCTGCATCCGACACCCGCGGTCAACGGGACGCCGTTCGCCGCCGCGCTCGCCGCGATCACCGCCGACGAGCCGCGCCGCGGCTTCTACGGCGGGGCGGTCGGCTGGTGCGCCGACGACGGCGACGGCGAATGGGTGGTCGCGATCCGTGGCGCCGAGCTCGCGGCCGACGGGCGCACCCTGCGCGCGAGCGCGGGCGGCGGGATCGTGGCGGCGTCGGATCCGGCGGCCGAGCTCGCCGAGACCACCGCCAAATTCCGCACACTGCTCGGCGCGCTGCGTTGCGGCGTGCCCGAACACTGACCTGACGGGTGACACCTGCTAGGTTGGCCGAAGTACCACCCCGACGTCGAGCGTATTGGAGTGCGCGATGAAGTTTGCTGTTCCGGCTGTTGCCAGCGCGGTCGGCGGCGCCCTGCTGAGCGCAATCGCCGTCTTCGCGATCACGGCCGCGGTGCAGCAGAACACGGCGCCGGAGATCGACCGCAGCGGTGACAAGGATTCCTCGCTGCTCAACGCTCCTGAATACGGCAGCCGCTGAGTCCGACGCCCGCGCGTCACGCCCCCTAGCGGGGCACCCGGACACGGCTCCACTGGGTTGGCGCTGGTTCGTCGGCACGGTCGTAGCCGCCTTCGTCCTGACATTCGCGCAGGCGCCAGGGCTCACCGTCGCGGACACCAAGTACGACCTCGCCCAGAACCCGCTGGGGTTCCTCGCACGGGCGTCGCACCTGTGGAGCAGTCAAGCTCCGATGGGCCAGGTGCAGAACCAGGCCTACGGCTACTTCTTCCCGCACGGCACCTTCTTCTCCGCCGGTCATCTGCTGCACCTGCCCGCCTGGGTGACTCAACGCCTCTGGTGGGCGCTGCTGCTGCTGGCCGGGTTCTGGGGCATCGTCAAGCTGTGCGAGACGCTGGGAATCGGCGCGCGCGGTTCGCGGGTGATCGCCGGTATCGCGTTCGCGCTGTCGCCGCGGGTGCTCACCACGCTCGGCTCGATCTCCTCGGAGACGCTGCCGATGATGCTGGCGCCGTGGGTGCTGCTGGCGCCGGCCGCCCTCGGGGTCGCGGTGCGCAGGATTCGGCGCGGCGGGGCGCTCTCCCCGGCCGGTAGCGCCCTCGCGCTGGCCCTGATGGGCTCGGTGAACGCCGTCGCGACCGTGGCCGCGTTCCTGCCCGCCGCGCTCTGGTGGGCCTCCTACCGGCCGAATCGGCGCTGGTGGCGGTTCACGGCCGCGTGGATTCCGCTGCTGGTGCTGGCGACCTTCTGGTGGGTCGTGCCGCTGCTGCTGCTCGGCAAGGTGAGCCCGCCGTTCCTCGACTACATCGAGTCCTCGGGGGTGACGACGCAGTGGGCCTCGCTGAGCGAGGTGCTGCGCGGCACCGACAGCTGGACCCCGTTCGTCTCGCCGGAACGCATCGCGGGCGCGGTGCTGGTCACCCAGCCCGCCGCGGTGCTGGCGACCGGGCTGCTCGCGGCGGCCGGCATGGCCGGACTGGCCAGGTCGGCCATGCCCTACCGGGGCCGGTTCACGTTGATCCTGCTGGTCGGGCTCGCCGGCATCTGCGCGGGCTACGTCGGCGAACTCGGTGGTCCGTTCGCCGAGTCGGTGCGGGTGTTCCTCGACTCCGGCGGCGCGCCGCTGCGCAATGTGCACAAGCTGGAACCGCTGATCCGGCTGCCGCTGGTGGTCGGGCTCGCCCATCTGCTCGGCCGGGTGCCGCTGCCCGCCTCGGTGCCGCTGCGCGAGTGGCGCAACAGCTTCGCGCATCCGGAACGCGACCGCATCGTCGCGGTCGCGGCGCTGATCCTGGCCGCGCTCACCCTGGCCACCTCGCTGGCCTGGACCGGCAAGCTCGCGCCGCGCGGCGCCTACGACCGGGTGCCCGCGTACTGGACCGACACCGCCGAGTGGCTGGCGGACAACGCCGCCGACACCCGTGCGCTCGTCGTGCCCGGCGCGCCGTTCGGCAGCCAGATCTGGGGGCTGACCCGCGACGAACCGTTGCAGGCGCTGGCCAGTACCCCCTGGGCCGTGCGCGATTCGGTCCCGCTGAATCCGCCGGGCACCATCCGCGCGATGGATTCGGTGCAGCGGCTCATCGCCGACGGCAGGCCGTCGACCGGGCTGGCCGCCACCCTCGCCGACCAGGGCATCGGCGTCCTGGTGCTGCGCAACGACCTCGACCCCGAGACCTCCCGCTCGACCCGGCCGATGCTGGCGCACCGGGCGATCGAGGGCTCGCCGGGCCTGACGAAGGTGGCCGAATTCGGCGCGCTGATCGGGCCGCGCGCCGCGGACGCGGGCCTGGTCGTCGACAACGACCTCCAGCCCGCCTACCCGGCGATCGAGATCTACCGGGTCGAGGTGCCGTCGCCGGGGACCCCGGCGCAGGTGCGCGGCGGGACCGGCGCGCCGCCGGGATTCCCCGGCGCCTACACCGTGCCGCTGGATTCGGTACCCGTCGTCCAGGGCGGCCCCGAAGTGCTCGAACGGATCCGGCGCGACACCGGAAACCCCACGGCCCCCGTGCTTCTCACCGCGGATGCGGCGCGCGCCGACCTGCCGCCGAAGCCGGTCCTGCTGACCGACACGCCGATGGATCGCGAGTCCGATTTCGGCCGGGTCGACAATCACAACTCCGCCGTCCGCGCCGCCGACGATGCCCGGCGCACCCACAACCTGGTGCCCGACTACCCGGTCGAGGGCACGCCCCTGGTCCAGGGCGAATGGTCCGGCGCGAAGGTGACCGCGTCCAGTTCCGCCGCCGACGCCACCCAGATCGGCGGCGCCGCGCCCGGCAGCTCGACGGCCGCCGCCGTCGACGGCGACCCGAGCACCGCCTGGATCAGCAACGGCGCCGAGCCCGCGCTCGGGCAGTGGCTGCGGCTCGATCTGGACAAGCCGATCACCACCGGCTCGCTGCGTTTCACCACCACCGCCGCCGCCCTGGGCGATCCGGTGAAGTGGGTCGAAGTCCGTACCTCCCGGGGCACGGTGTCGGCGCGGATCGCCGAACCCGGTGCGCCGGTGACCGTTCCGCTGCCCGCGGGTAAGACCGACTGGGTCATGGTCACCGCCGCGCGGACCGAGACCGGCACCAGCGGTGGCCAGTTCGGGATCAGCGAACTGACCCTCGACGACTACACCGTGCGCGACGCGCCGGTGCGGGTCGACATCCGGCACCGGGTGGTGCTGCCCGACGTCGCGCCCGGCACCACCGTGACCGGCTGGGACCTCGGCCAGGAATTCCCCGGCCGCAGCGCCTGTTTCGACGGCCCCGACCGGGTGCACTGCAGCAAGGGACTCGGCCTGCCCGCCGAGGAGCCCGGCGTCTTCGGCCGCACCCTCGCCGTTCCCGAACCGCTCACCGCCACCACCGACCTGACCGTGCGCACCCGGCCGGGCCCGGCGCTCGAGGCCCTGCTCACCGACCACACCCGTCCGGTGGCGCGCGGCAAGGCCGATGTCGGCGACCTGCGCGGCGCGGCCTTCGCCGCCACCGACGGCGACCCGAAGACCACCTGGACCGCGCCGGAGGCCACCGTCCGTGGGCTCGCCGGGGCCAAACCCACACTGGTGCTGGAACTTCCGGAGCCCACCGAGGTCACCGGGCTCGACCTCACCACCGCGCTCGGCGGACTTCCCGCGACCGCTACCGCCGTCGCGGTGAATCTCGGCAACGGGCCCCAGGTGCGGGAACTGCCCGAGCGCGAACACGGCGAACCCGCGCGGATCTCGCTGTACCCCACCGTCACCGATCGCATCGAGATCAGCATCCAGAGCTGGAACGAGGTGCTCGATCGCACCGCGCTCGGCTTCGTGCTCACCCAGCCGCCCGGCCTCGCCGAGGTGGAGGTGCTCGGCCCCGAGTACCCGGCGCACGCGGGCGGCGACCGGCTCGTCACCATCGGCTGCGCGGACGGACCGGTGATCGCGATCGGCGGCCGCACCGTGCACACCACGATCACCGCCACCGCCGACGAACTGCGCTCCGGCGCACCGGTGTCGGCGCGGGCCTGCGCCGAGGACGCGGCCGATATCGAACTGCTGCCCGGCCACCCCGATCTCACCGTCGCCCCGACCGAACTGTTCACCGTCGACCGGCTGCGGCTCGTACGTACCGATCCGACCGCACCGGCACCCGCCGATCCGGGCACCCGGCTGCTGGTGCTCCCGCTGAGCACCAATGTCGGCTGGCAGGCGCACACCGCCGACGGGCGCGAGTTGGCGCCGGTGGTCGTCGACGGGTGGCAGCAGGCGTGGCTCGTCCCGGCCGGCACGACCGGGGAGATCACCGTGTCGTTCCCGGCCGACCGCTGGTACCGGCTCGCCATCTTCGGCGGGTTGCTGCTGTTGATCCCGCTGGCGCTGCTGGCGATTCCGCGGCGGCGTCCGGTGCCGGATCCCGGTCCGGCGCCCGGGACCTGGGGTCCGCGCTGGATCGGCGCGATCGGGCTCACCGGGGTGGCGGCCGTCGTGTCCGGTCCCTTCGGGGCGGTGTGCTCGGTGCTCGCGCTGGCCGGGAGCTGGTACCGGCCGGTGCTGACGGCGAAGGTGTCGCCCTGGGTGGCGGGGCTGGGGACGCTGATCTCGGCGGCCGTGCTGTCGACCGGGACGTGGCGGTCGGGGACCACGTATATGGGCGGCTCGCTGTGGGCACAGGCACCCGCGGTCCTCGCGGTCATCGCGGTCGGTGTCGCGGCGCTACCGCGTCGCCGGCGCTGACCCTGCTCGGCGCGGCGTCAGGCGTCGATCAGCGCGTTGTCGGCGGCAGGGCGGCACCACCGGGATCGGCGGGCTCGCGCGGCGGCGGGCTCGACGCGGCCTGCCTGCGGGCGGCGGCCTTCGCCGTGGCGGCCTGATCCCAGCGCCGGGCCAGTCGTCGCGCCGGGTCCTCGATCAACGCGAAGCTCGCGGCGGCGAGCGGCAGGGTGAGCGCGGTGGTGAGCCCGAGGACGTAGAGGAAGTTGCCGTTGAACGGCAGCAGGCCGAACACCGGGAACACCATGGTGAGCACGACCAGATGCCACAGGAAGATGCCGTAGGACCAGCGGCCGAGGGTGGCCGCGGTCGGCGATTCCAGCCAGCGATGCGGTGCCGCGTTCCCGGGACGCAGCACCAGCGGGGCGAGCAGGCCGAACCCGATGATCGTGCCGAGCAGCATCTTCATCGCGTACTGCCACGGCTGAGCGCGCTCGAGCCCGGCGGGGCCGCCGAACTCGGTCGCCGAGAGCAGGAAGGCGGCCAGCGCGATCGCCCACATCAGCGGCTGACTCGCGAACGGGCGGTGCCACCAGGTACCGGGGCGCGCCTGGTAGATCAGCTCCGCGAGCAGCATGCCCGCCGCGAACCACGGCAGATAGCCCGGCAGCCAGTTGTCGGCGTGGATGCCGTCCGGGGTCGGGACGGGCCACAGGTTCCAGGTCAGCGTCACCGCCATCAGCGCGCAGATCACCGGGACGCGCAGGCGGGCGGCGGTGCCGCGCAGCCGCACGATCGCGACCGCCAGCAGCGGCAGCACCAGGTAGAACGCCACCTCCACCGACAGGCTCCACATCTGCGTGAGGCCCTCGGTCAGGGTCAGCGGCACGAACACCTGCAACAGGAACAGATTCGACACCCACACCCGCAAATTCGCCGACTGCGCCGCGCCGGGCAGCAACACCAACACGAACGCCACGACCGCCCAGTACGCGGGCACGATCCGCATCAGGCGATGCAGCAGATAACGCGCCGTGCTCGGGGCGGCGCCGAGCCCACGCGCGACCGCCGCGTGCGGGCGCCACAGCAGATAGCCCGACAGCGCGAAGAACACCGCGACCGCCATGTCGAAGCGTTCCAGGATCGGGCCGAGCACGGCGATCCCGCTCGCGCCGGTCTGGAACGCGACGTGGGTCAACAGCACACCGAGTGCCGCCATCCCGCGCATCCCTTCGAGGGCGGGATTGAAGGCGCGAGGCGGTGAAACGGGGGCGGTGGCGGTCGTCATCACGCTCCAGTCTGCCGTGTCGGCGATTTACCGGGCGCACCACGGCACACTGTGCGGTCGGGCTGTTAGTGTCGGGGCTCACGAGGGCCTAGGGTGCTTTACCAGACCACCGGAGGATCCGTGTTCGAACGACGAGGAGAGTTTGCATGGCACTGAGTGCCGGTACCAGAAGGACGGTCGCCTGCGTGCTCGTGGGTCTGGGCGCGGCATTACTCGTCGCCGCGCTGATGATCCCCACCTACACCGTGAGCAAGGTGGCCAAGACTCCGCTCGACCTCGAGATCACCACGATCGCCGAGAACCAGAAGGGTGAGGACAGCCTTGTCCTCGACTCCAAATCGCTGACCACCGGCGACGGCCCCGCCGTCGTGAACAAGGACGTGCCGCTGGTCTCGCAGCGCTTCGTCACCGTCGAGGAGCCCTCCGACGCCGACGAGATGACGCTGCAGGCAGGCCAGACGCTGCGCCGCACCGACGTGCAGGGCGACACGGGTCTGCTCACCGCGACCATCGACCGGGTCACCATCTCGCGCACCACGGGCGAGCCGGTCGACACCGAGCCCAACGGCTCGATCGCGGTCACCGTCAACAAGGACGGCAGCGTCATGGAGCCGGTGCAGCACACCGGCCTCGGCTACCGCTTCCCGATCGGCACCGAGAAGAAGACCTACCCGTACTTCGACATCAACGTGCGCAAGTCCTTCGACGCGAACTTCATCGAAGAGACCGAGATCAACAACACGAAGGTCTACCACTTCCAGATGACCGCGCCGGTCACCAGCACGTGGGACGTCGTGCAGTCGCCGACCAACCGGCTGACCCTGCCCGCGTCGAAGTGGGGCGTCACCGACGTGCCCGCCGACCAGCCCGTCACCATGACCCGCTACTACACCAACGTGCGTGACCTGTGGGTCGAGCCGCAGACCGGCACCGTCATCAAGGGCGGCGAGTCGATCCACCTGTTCTACGCCCGCTCGGCGGACAAGCCCGAGGTCACCGCGCTCAAGTCGCACATCGTGTTCGACGAGAACACCGTCGAGTCGCAGATCGCGATCGCCAAGGAGAACACCGACAAGCTGTCGCTGTTCGGCCGCGTCGTCCCGATCGTGTTCGGCATCCTCGGCGTGATCGCCCTGCTCGCCGGCCTGTTCCTCGGCCTGCGCGGTGGCAACACCCCGCAGCACGCCAGCCCGCGTGGCACCCGTCCGACGCCCGCCCCCACGGCGGCCCCCGACGACGCCTCCTCGAACTGGGATGCCGACGACGCGCCGACCACCCAGTTCACCCGGGGTGACTACGACGCGCCGACCGAGCAGATCGATATCAACAAGCGTCCCTGAGCGACAAGCTCCCGACAACGGCCCCGGTCATCACGACCGGGGCCGTTGTCGTTTCCGGGATCCGGGTGACGCGCCGAATCGCGGTGCGGGCGAGTGTGCCGGATCGGAGTCGCGGTGCGGGCGGGCCGGTTGGCCGACTTCGGAGCCGGAACGGCCGGGGCTGGACGGCTCGCGGTGCACGCGGGCGACCTACAAGCGCCGCAGCGACCGGCGCCGGGCCGGCCGTGCGCGCGGCCGACTTACGGAGCCGGAACGGCCGGGGCCGGAGCCGGGGTGGTGGTGCGGGCGGCTGTGCGCAAGACGACGACCGCGACGATCAGGGTGGTCACGGCGGCTACCGAGACGGCGGTGGTGATCAGGGCGCCGATGGTGCGGGCGAAGGTGAGCATGAGGGTCACCTCCAGGACCAGGCCGATCCAGGTGACGGCGGCCAGCGCGGTGCGTTCGACGGCGATCGCGGACAGCAGAGCGCCCTGGAGGACGGCCAGGATGGCGCCGTGCAGGGCGAACATCCACAGCATGCCCTGGATCGGCGCGTAGTCCTGCCCGGCGAACAGCGGGGCGAGCGGAGCGGCCAGCGCGGCACCGATCACCGCGACGACGCCGATGATCGACAGCACCGACAGCGCGTCGCGGATCGCGCGCGCCGAATGCGAGGGCTGGGCCATGCGCGGATACAGCACGACCCCGACCGCCTGCGGCAGCCAGAACGCGATCTTCGTGGCGATGGTGCCCAGCGAGTAGCGGCTCGCGTCGACGTCGTCGAGGACGATCCGCACGACGATCAGGTCCGCCGACGACAACGCCATCAGCGCCGCCTGCACCTGCACCGCCCGCAGCACCGGCAGCACACCGATCGCCCGGCTCTTGGCCGCAGCTTCGCGCGAGCGCGGATCGGGTTCCTGCTCGCGCGCGGCCGATCGAGCGATGCGACCGGCGATGATCGCCGCGCAGACGATGCCCGCCGCCCCGGCCCACAGCGCGCCCGCCGCGCCGCCGCCGACCGCCAGGGCCACCAGCGCGGGCGCCACGCGCGCCGTCCCGGCCATCGCGAGCACGGCGGCCAGCGCGCGGAAGTGGTTGCCGCCCTGCAGAATTCCCTGCTCACCGGAGAGGACGACCAGTGCGGGTGCGGCGCCGAGCGCGGCGGCGGCCGCCCACACGCCGACATGCAGTGCCCCGGCGACCACCG
>Ga0247823_10003705_pt1 | contig 12324 bp, 9 predicted proteins | sample 13C_PalmiticAcid_2_FD_192426 | JGI IMG/M metagenome (GOLD analysis project Ga0247823, IMG submission 192426) | Soil microbial communities from agricultural site in Penn Yan, New York, United States - 13C_PalmiticAcid_Day30 | ecosystem: Environmental > Terrestrial > Soil > Agricultural land...
CCGCACGGAGCTGCGGCGGCTCGCGTCGAGGTCGCCGGACAGCACTAGCGCGGACGTGGTGAGCGCGTCGGCGGCGGAGCCAGGTTCGCGGTAGGTGAAGCCGCCGCCCTGGCAGGCCAGCTCAGCCAGGCGCGCGGCGACCGCGTCGGCCACCGGTTCGAGCGGGACGTCGAGCAGCCGCAGCGAGCCGATCGCGCAGAACGATGCCCAGACGTCCTCTACGTCGTAGCCCGACCAGCGGACGAACGCGCCGGTCGCGCCGCGCAGACCCATGATCCAGTCGACGCAGCCAGCCGGGTCGACTGGCGCGGCGCCGAGCGCGGCCAGCGCGCCGACGGCCCGATACGTGGCCCACAGGCACGGCACGTCAGCGGACTCGGCGAACCGGAAGCCGCCGACCGGGTCCTGCTGGCGGCGCAGCCAGGCCACCAGCTTGGGCACGTCCCACGGCGGCGGCTCGGCCGACCCGGCCGCGAGCGCGCGCCACGCCATCACGCCGTAGTAGCAGGCGCGGACGTCGACGTTGCCGCGGTCGGCGTCCGACGGCGTCCAGCACAGCCCGCCTTCATCACACTGCAGCGACCGCAGCCAGGCCGACAGCGCGGCCGGGTCCGGCACGGCCTCGGCGCAGACGGCGGTGACCGTGCGGGTGGAGAAGTGCGTCGCCCAGACGTCCGGGTGCTGGCCGGGCAGCATCCCGTAGGCCTGCCCCGACCACGTCCCGCGCAGCCACGCCGCAGTCTTCGCCGTGCGGGCCGGTTCGGCGCCGATGTCCTTGAGTGCCTGGGTGCAGTAGAAGGTCGCCCACGCGTCGGACACCATGCCCTTGGTCCACGCGTAGCCGCCGTCGGAGTTCTGCCTCGACCGCAGGTAGTCGACCGTGCCGTCGAGGTTGACCAGGTCGCCGACCCGGCCCAGCCAGGCCATGGTGCGGGTCGCGGCGTAGGTGCACCACAGGTCGGCCTCTCCGGTGCCGACCCCGGCGCTGGTTTCGGTCGGGAACTCCATCACGCGTTCTCCAGAATCCGGATGTTGGAGCGCTTCCAGCTCTTCTGCGACGCGCCGCTCTTGGTGTTGCCGGGCAGCGTGTTGACGAACGCGACCTGGTCCCACCGCACGTCGAGCTGGTCGACTGACGCCTGCTGCAGTGCCTCGGCCTGCGCCGGTTCGGCCGCGCGGGCGGCGTCGACATCGCGTTCGAGTAGCAGCCGGGCGAATCCGCCAGCCGCGTCGATCTCGATCAGGTAGCCGGTGGCGTCGGTCGAGCCGTAGACGACCTCCTCGACGCCGCGCGGTGCCAGCGGCACGCCGCGCACGCTGAGCCCGTCGCTGACCCGGCCGTGCACGGTGACCAGCGGCGTCGCGCGGCCGCACGGGCAGTCCGCGCCGATGGAAACGGTGTCGCCGGTGTTGAGGCGCAGGAGCGGACGTGCGTACGCGTTGAGCGGGGTGACCACCAGTTGGCCCTCGGTGGCCTGGTCGATCGGCACGAGCCCGGTCGGGGTGGCCAACTCGAAGTACGTCGCGGCCGGGAGCAGGTGCTGACCGCCCGCCGCGCAGGTGCTCGCCAGCGTCCCGGTCTCGGTGCTGCCGTAGCTCGCGTCGAACGCCGACGCACCCCACCAGCGGCCGAGCCTGCCGCGGAACGGCGCGGTGTTGACCTCGCCGAGCAGCATCATGGCGCGCACGTCCGTGCTGAGCTCGGCGAGGATTCCGCGCTGCTTGACCAGCCGGGTCCACTGCAATGCGACGCCGGGGGCGAGGAACACCGCGGTCGGCCGGAACGCCCGCCAGAGCTGGATGAGCCGGTCCCAGTCGCAGATGCCCGTGGCGAACGGGTAGGCGCGGACGTGGGCGATGCCGAGGTAGTCGCACACCTGCGAGACCAGGTCGCCGACCGGGACGACGTCGGAGGGCAGCAGGCTGATCACCCGGTCCCCGCGGCCGATCACCGACTCCCACGCGTGCGCGACGGACACCGTGTTCCAGATGATGTCCTCGGCCAGACGCGGGGTCGGCGTCGGCACGCCGGTGCTGCCGGTCGTCTCGTAGTACCGCAGGCCGCCGCCGGGGCCGACCGTGGCGAAGTCGAGCGGGTCCGCCTTGAGCGCCTCGCGCGGGGTCACGGGCTGGGCGTCGAACGCGGCGGGGGAGTACTCGCCGAGACCGGCGTAGGCCGTCGTGCGCGCCGCCCTGGCCCACACCTCGGCCAGCTTCCGGTGGTAGAAACCCGGGTCCGGGGTCGTGCCGGAATGGTTCCCGATCTCCTCGCGCGCGGCGCGCAGAATGGCCGCGCGGTCTTCGTGGTGCCAGATCATGCAATCCCCCGACAGATCGATTCGGCGGTCGTGTCCACGGCGACGCTAACAGCGCCCGGAACGGGCGGTCTATTGCGATTAAGAACTTTTGACCGACTTATTGTCCGATTTGTGGCGAATTTAAGCGTTCGTTAAGTGCGATGGCCGAGTCTGGGTGCGTCATGCCGCGATGTGACGCTGGACCAGCGGGAAGAATGGGTGGCCACATGGCTCGTCGGCGAATTCTCTATGTCTTCCCCGACCGCAGCTCGGAGTTGCTGCGTCGGTATGAGGAAGGCGAGTTCTGGGTCGACTACAAGGCCGCGGCCGATCGGGTCGGCCTTGATTTCGGCGTGGCCGCGCCCGACCATATCGCTATTGGCCACGACGGTGTCGCCTATTGGCGGGGCGAGGCATTGTCGCCCGACCGCGACATTATCGTCTATGGCGTGCGGACCGGGCCGACGCACAAGGTCGACCTGTGGACCGGCCTGTCGCTGCTGCTGTCGCTGCGCTCGCTCGGCTTCTGGCTGCCGATCCCGCTGGACGCGGCGATGCTGCTCAACGACAAGTACGCCACGGTGGCCGCGTTCGCCGACTCGCCGATCCCGCCGATCCCGACCGCGCGGATCACCGCCGACCGCGACGTGCACCGCTTCGACACCACGCCGCTGGTGCCGGACGAGTGGTTCCCGGTCTTCCTCAAACCCACTTCGTGGAGCGGGGGACAGGGCTGCGTGCCGTGCGCCGACCGGTCTACTTTGGACTCGCTGTTGGGGCTGGCGTCGGGCAGCGCGACCGGGGTGGTCGTCCAGCCGCAGCTACCCGAGGTGGTCAGCGACATCCGGGTCGTCGCGGTGGACACGGAGATCGTCGCGATCCTCGACCGCAGGCCGCGCAAGGGCTCGCACGTGGCGAATGTGACCCGCGGTGGCTCGTTCTCCGTGCGCGACACCATCGATTCGCGGGTGAACGACCTGATCAAGCTCGTCACCGACCGCCTCGACCTGTCCTACGTCTGCATCGACCTGTTGGAGACGGCGAACGGCGACCTGTGGCTGTCCGAGTTGGAGGCTGACGGCGCTGTTTCCCGGCTGCTGTGCCCGGAGGACCTGCTCTACCACGTGATCGGCACCCGGTTCAGCGCCTACGAGCGGCACTTGGACGCGGCCCGATGAGCGAGCTTGCGAGCGAGTCATCAACACAGTGCCTTCGCGAGTGGAGTCGCCGACCTTGGGAGGCGGCCGCATGAGCACCGCCGCCGCCACTAGCTATCTCGATCAGACCCTTGGCGGTGTTGGCCACACGTCGGTGCCGCTGCTGCTCGGCGGTGTCGTCGGGCGGGACGAGGCCATCGCCGACGCGGGCCTGAGCCGTGACGAGTGGCGTGCCGCGCGTCGCCGCTGGGCCGCCGACGCCGACCGGCTCACCCGGGCGATGACCTGGGTCGACCCGTACGTCGACCACGCCGAGGTCACCATCTCGATCAAGGACACCGTCGACGTCGCGGGCATGCCGACCGGGCTCGGCCACCTGACCCACCGGCACTACCCGCCGACCAGCGCCGACGTCGTGCGCCAGGTCCAGGCGCTCGGACTGGCCGTGGTGGGCAAGGCCTACGCCACCGAGCTGAACATCGGCCCGCCCGAGGTCGCGGTCAACCCCGCCTTCCCCGACTTGTCGCCAGGCGGGTCCAGCACCGGATCGGCCGTGTCGGTTGCCGCCGGGATCAGCGACTTCGCGCTGTCGACCGACGTGCTCGGCTCGACCCGCTGGCCCGCCACGAACTGCGGCGTCGCGGGCCTGCGCACCACGTGGGACCCGACCCGGCTGACCGGCGTGCTCCCGGTCTCGCCGAGCCAGGACGCGCTGGGCTTCATGGCGCGGACCGTGGCCGACCTTGGCTGGCTGTGGCAGCGTTTCCAGCCGTCGCCGCCGATCGACCGGCCGCTGGTCATCGCCACCGTGGCCAACGCGTCGACCTGTCTCCCGATGATCGCCGACGCCCTGCGCCGCGCGGCGGACACGGTGCGGGACTTGGGTTTCACCGTGACGGAGATCGAGCTGCCCGAGCGGTCCTGGGCAGTCCGTGAGCTGGCGTGGGAGCTGTGCGCGGCGGATGTGGCCGAGGTGGTGGCCGAGGTCGAGTCCCGGATGGGCCTGTCGATCTCCGCGCCCGCCCGCGCCTCGTTGCGCCCACCGGTCGATCCCGCGCGCCGCGCCGAGCTGATGGCCGCGCGGACCGCGTTCGCCGCCGAGCTTCCCGTGCTGCTCGACCAGGCCGGGGTCGACGTCCTGCTGCTGCCGGTCAGCCCGACGCCGCCGAAGCGGGTCGTCGAGCGCGCGGGCAAACCGACCCTGCCGAAACCGGGCGACAGCGACTACACCGACCGAGTCGGGTACACCCCGGTCGCGAGCTTCGCAGGCCTGCCCGCGCTCGTGCAGCCGGTGCGGATCTCGGCCGACCACGGGCCGCTGGGCGTGCAGCTCGTCGGCCGACCCGCCGCCGAATCGGTGTTGCTGCACGTCGGTGCTCGACTGGAAAGCGCGCTCGGCGTGCACCGCGAGGTCGCCGATCTCGTCGCACGGACATTGGTCGGGCAGTCGTGAAGCGCCTCGGTCATGTCGATCCCACCGCCCTGACGCTGGCGGTCGAACGGCTGGCGACGCTGGGCGGTCCACCCGTGTCGGCCGAGCCAGCCGAGACCGGTCCCGCCGAGGTCACCGCCGTCACGCGGGCGCTCGCGGCCACCGACGGCGGCCAGGTCGTCGCCAGCGGCGGCACCACCGGCAAGATCAAGATCACCACGATCGCCCACCACCAGGGCATCCCCCGGCTGCTGCGCACCTGGCACCCGCTGCACCCCGGTGACGTGCTGCTCAACCTGTTCCGCCCCGGCAGGCTGTGGGGCGCGCACTACTTCTACAACGCGCTCGCCGCGTACTGCGAGTCCGCCGTGCTGCCGATGGGATCGGTGTCGGCCGACGAACTCCAGGACTGGGCCGGGGTCTTCGCCGACACAGGAGTCACCGCGCTGGCCGGAGCGCCGAGCGGACTGGCCGACTTCGCCGCCGCCGCGATCGAGCTCGACGTCCGGCTGCCCGTGCGCACGGTGATCTGGGCGGGCGAGCCGATGACGCCCGCGCGCCGCGACGTGATCGCCGAGGCGTTCCCCGGCTGCCGGTTCTGGGGCAACTACGGCTCCATCGAGACCTACGTGATCGGCGTCAACCGGCCCGACTGCGACCCGGGGACCGTGCACCTGCTGCCAGACCAGCTGCTGGAGTCCGACGCCGACCGCACGCTGCTCACCCGGACCGGTGACGGCTGGCCGGTGCCGGTCGTGCGCTACCGGCTCGGCGACCGTGTGACCGAGGCGGACTGCCCGTGCGGCGACGCCGACGCGTTCCGGGTGCTCGGGCGGATCGACGACCGGGTCAAGTTCTTCAACACGATGCTGTGCCTGGGCGACGTACTCGACATCGTGCGCGGGGTCGACGGCGTGACCGACGCGCAGCTCGTCCTCACCCCGGACGGGCCGGGCGCGTCGGCGGTCGAGGTGCGTTACGTCGGCGCGGCCGAGTCGGCGGCGGTGCGCGCGCACCTGCTGCACAAGGTCTACGCCCTGACCACGATCACCGCCAACCGGCCGGAGTCGGTGTCCGCGACCCGCTCGTCCACATTGGACCGCAATGACCGCACCGGGAAAGTGACGCCCTACACGTGGCGCGAACAACGGAAGGTGGCGACCCACTAGTGCTGGGAACCCTGTCCGAGAACCCGACCACCAGGGCGTTCCTCGCCGACGTGCGCTCGGTGGACACCACCCACGAGGCGTTCGGGTCGACCCACGCCTGGCTCAAACGGCCGATCTTCAACCGGCCCGCCTTCCTCGACGCGGCCGACGTCGCCCGGCTCGACCACGACCTCGGCGCCGTGTTCGACCTGCTGACGTCGGTGCCCGACCGGTTCTTCGGCGGCGACCCGGCCGCGATGGCCACGGCGCTGGGCCTGCCGTTGGTGCAGGCCGAGGCGGTCCTGCGCTCGCCGTCGGCCACGCGGCCCGCGCGCATCGGCCGGGCGGACCTGATGACCGACGGGAACACGTTCCGGCTGGTCGAGTTCAACACCACCAGCTCACTCGGCGGCTGCGAGGTCGCCGAGATGAGCCGGGCGATGCGCGCCGACCAGCGGCTCGACGTGTTCGCCGACCAGTACGGGCTGGGCTTCCACGACCCGATCGTCGCGATGACCGAGTCGCTGTCGCCCGCGCTGCCGATGGCGGTGGTGAAGTGGCCTAACAGCCCCGAGACCGCCAACGACTTCAGCCACATGACGCTGTTCCTTGAGCGGCTGGCCGCGGGCGGGTTCGACGCCGCGCCCTGCCACATCGGGCAGCTGGAGTACCGCGACGGCAAGCTGTTCGCCGCGGGGCGCCACGTCCAGCAGGTGTTCCGCACCTTCCAGTTGGGCAGGCTCACCGACACCGCCGAGTCACGCGAACTGGCCGCGCCGCTGCTCGCCGCGGTCGGCGACGGCGCCGCGGCCCTGTTCACCCCGCTCGCGGCGGATCTGTATGGCATCAAAGAATGCCTGGCCCTGATCAGCGAGGACCGCCACCGCGACCTGTTCACCGCCGATGAACTCGACGTCATCGACCGCGTGCTGCCGTGGACCCGATACCTCCGCGCGGACAAGACGACGCGTGCGGGCCAGCCGGTCGACCTGCTGGAACACGTTCGGGAGAACCGCGAGGACCTGGTGATCAAGCCCAGCGTCGGGTTCGCGGGCCAGGGCATCACCGCGGGCTGGATGGTCGACCAGGCCGAGTGGGAACGCCGGGTCGACGACGCGCTGCGCGACGCGTATGTCGTGCAGGAGCGGGTGACGCCGGTCGTGGAGCGGTTCGCCGACGACTCCGAACCGAACGTGCTCGCGCCATGCCTGCTGAGCTGGGGCGCGTTCTTCGGCGAGCGCGGGTACACCGGCGCGTTCATCAAGGGCATCCCGCGCGGGACACAGGACATCCGGTTCCTCGGCGACGGGTCCCACGTCGGCTGCGTGTTCCACGCCACCAGCGGGAGCCAGTGATGGTGGCGCCGGTCGGAGTCGTGGTCGACGCCTACACCACCGGGAACCTGCTGCCCGCCGCGTTCGACCGGCACGGCGTGCGACTCGTCCACGTCCAGGCGGCGCGGGAGATCTCCAGCGCCCTGCCCGGGCCGGACATCGCGCGGTTCCTCGACAACATCGTCTTCGACGGCGAACTCGCGGTGTCGCGCATCGGGGCGCTGCGGCCGCTGTGCGTCATCGCGGGGCAGGACTCCGGGGTGCCGCTGGCCGACCTGCTCAACGAGCGGCTCGCATTGCCCGGCAACGGATCCGCGCTGTCGATCGCGCGCGGCGACAAGTACCGGATGATCGAGCGGCTGCGTGAGCATGCTGTGCGCTGCGCCCAGCAGTTCAAGTCGGCCGACCCCGCCGAACTCGTGCGGTGGGCCAAGGAGAACCAGCTCGACCGGGTCGTGGTCAAGCCGCTGAGCTCGGCGGGCACCGACCGCGTCTACATCTGCGAGGGTGATGCCGAGATCGAGGCCGCCGCGCGGGCGGTCCTGTCCGGGCCGGACATCTACGGCAAACCCAACAACGAAGTGCTCATCCAATCCTTCCTGGAGGGCGCTGAGTACATTGTGGACACGGTGAGCCGCGACGGCCGCCGTTTCGTGTGCGGGGTGTGGCGCTACCACAAGCGGATCCTGGCGGATGGCCGCCCAGTGTATGACCGCGACGTGCTGCTCGCCGCCGACGAGGACCCGGTGCCCGAGCTGATCGCCTACGTCGACACCGTGCTCGACGCGCTGGGCATCCGGTACGGTTCGGGGCACGCCGAGGTGATCATGACCGCCGACGGCCCCGCGCTGGTCGAGATCGGCGCCCGGATGAACGGCAACATGAACCCCGGCTTCCACGACCGCTGCCTCGGCCACAACCAGGCCGACCTCACCGCGCTGGCCTACCTGCGGCCGGAACGGTTCCTCGCCGAGTACGCCGACCGCGTCTACACGAGGACCGCGCCCGCCATGGTGTGCAACACGACGACGGACTTCGACGGCGTCGTCGAGTCGGTCGACCCGGCTGTGGTGGCCCGGATCGAGGAACTGTCCAGTGTGTACTCGCTGGCGGTGAAACTTCAGCCAGGGAACAGGATTCGGCCGACCAAGGATCTGCTGACGAGCCCGCTGCGGGTGTTCATGACCGGCGGCACCGAGGCCGAGATCTTGGCCGACTACGCGAGACTGCAGGAGATCAAGGATGACGTGTACCGGGTCGGCGACTGACCAATGACTCAGTCTCAAACCGCCACCGACCAGCCGACCAGCCTCTGGCGCGACTCCGCGTTCACCAAGTACTGGCTCGGCGAGAGCGTCTCCCGATTCGGCGTGCAGGTCACCGCGCTCGCGCTGCCGCTGCTCGCGGTGGTCGAACTCAACGCGACGCCAGGTCAGGCGGGCCTGCTCAACGCGGTCCAGTTCGCGCCCTATCTGCTGATCACCCTGTTCGCCGGGGTGTGGGTGGACCGGGTGCGGCCTGGCCCGTTCCTGATCCTGACCAACTTCGCCAGGGCGGCGCTGCTGGGTGTGCTCCCGCTGCTGTTCTTCCTGGACCTGCTGACCTTGCCCAAGCTTTACGTCGCGGGTTTCGTCATCGGCGCGCTGGCGGTGCTCTACGACCTGTCGTCGTCGACTTACCTGCCGTCGCTGATCGCCAAGGACCGGCTCGCCGCGGGCAACAGCCACATCCAGGGCAGCGGCCAGGTCGCCCGGATCGGCGGCCCCGGCCTGGGCGGGCTGCTGATGCAGATCATGTCCGTGCCCGCGACGCTGATCGCCAACGCCGCGATCCACCTGTTCTCCGCGATCGTCCTGATGATGATCAAGCAACCGGTCGATGTCCGGCCCCGGCCGACGGCCAAGAAGAACGTGATCGCGGAGATCGCAGGCTCGTTCCGCTTCGTCATCGCGAACCCGTATCTGAAGGTCACGGCGTTCCGCGCGGGCTTCAACAACATGTTCTTCATGGCGATGCAGACGGTGTTCCCGCTGTTCGTCATCCGCGAGATCGGCGCCACCAGCGCCACGCTGGGCTTGGTCCTGGCCACCGGCGCGGTCGGCGGCCTGATCGGCGCGTTCCTGGCTGTCCGTACGGGAAAGCGTTACGGCCCAGGGCCCGCGATCGTCATCGGGTTCGGCATCGGGTCCTTCGCCCAGGCGCTCACCCCGCTGGCGGGTGGCCCGCCCATCCTGGCGGTGGCGATCCTGTTCGGCTCCTTCCTGCTCGGCGGGATCGGCACCACCATCGGCAACATCCACCTCGCCACCCTCACCCAGACCGTCACCCCGCAGCGCCTGCTCGGCAAGACCAACGCCGCGATCCGGTTCCTCACCTGGGGAACCATGCCCATCGGCGCGCTGCTCGGCGGCTGGCTGGGCGACCTGATCGGCCTGCGCGCGACGCTGTTCGTCACCGCGGCCGGGTTCACCGCGTCACTGCTGCTGGTGCTCTTCTCACCCGTGGCCAAACTCAAGGCGTTGCCCGCCGAAGCCGAATGGGACGACTAGCCGATGGACGAGATCGCTCGCCACGTCAGCACAAGACCCGCCGCCCAACAACCCGCGTGGGACGACGCCGAGGTGCGTCAGGTCCGCGCCGAGCTGGCTTCGCTGCCCACTCTGGTGCGGGCGGTCGATGTCGCCGCACTGCGGGAGTCGTTGGCGAGGGTCGCCATCGGGGAGGCGCACATCCTGCAGGCGGGGGACTGCGCGGAGGACCCGGCTGAATGCGACAAGGGCAACGTCACCCGCAAGGTCCGGCTGCTGGACACACTGGCCACGCGGATGGAGTCGGCGACCGGCACCCCGGTGCTCAGGGTCGGCCGGATCGCGGGTCAGTTCGCCAAGCCGCGGTCGCACCCGACTGAGACGGTCGGCGGGGTCGAGCTGCCGGTCTACCGGGGACACATGGTCAACGGCCCGGAGCCGTCCCCGACAGACCGCCACGAAGACCCCCGGCGAATGCTGGCCTGCCACCATGCCGCGGCGTCGGCGATGACCCATCTCGGCTGGCCGGACGGCGGGACGGTGTGGACCAGTCATGAGGCACTGCTGCTGGACTACGAGCTGCCGATGGTGCGCGGGGCGATTCTTGGTTCGACGCACTGGCCGTGGGTGGGGGAGCGGACCCGGCAGCTCGACGGGGCGCACCTCGCGCTGCTGGCCGAGGTCGCCAACCCGGTGGCCTGCAAGGTCGGCCCGACGATGACGGCGGCGGACCTCTTGGCCATCTGCGCGCGCCTGGACCCGGACCGGGTGCCGGGCAGGCTGACGCTGATCGCGCGGATGGGCTATTCGGCTGTGGGGACGGTGCTTCCGGCGTTGGTCACGGCTGTTCGGGCGGCCGGGCATCCGGTGATCTGGCTGTGCGACCCGATGCACGGGAACACGGTCCGGACGTCGGACGGGCTGAAGACGCGCTACCTGCACCAGATCGAGGACGAGATCTCGGGCTTCCTGTACGCGGTCCGTTCGGTGGGCGGTGTGGCGGGCGGCCTGCACCTGGAGACGACGCCGGAGGACGTCACGGAGTGCGTCGCGCACGCGGGGGAGGACGATCGGGTCGCGGACAAGTACACCAGCCTGTGCGACCCGCGCCTCAACCCTGACCAGGCGTTGAGCGTCGTCGACGGGTTCTGTTGAGCAGGTAAGATCCAACCTATGGCGCGCAACGTGATCGTGACTGGCGGGGGAACTGGAATCGGCCGGGCGGTCGCTTCGCGATTCGCGGCTGATGGTGATCGGGTAGTCCTGATCGGGCGGCGGGTGGATGTACTTGAGGAGGCCGCCGCTGAGATCGGTGGCATCGCGATCTCGGGTGATCTCGCTGATCCGGTGGACGTCTCGAAGATCGCCGCTGAGGTGGTCGACCGGTTCGGGCATGTCGACGTTCTGGTGGCATCGGCAGGCGGGAACGCGACTTTCAGTGCGCCCACGGGGTTGTCGGGTGTTGAGGCTGTCGCTTGGAACTGGACTGAGAACTTTCGGCTGAACACGCTGACCGCGGTGCTGCTTACTGAGGCGTTGCGGCCGCATCTGGCCGATGGGGCTCGGGTGCTGCTGATCAGCTCCATCGCTGCTTATCGCGGGTCCGGCTCTGGGTCGTACGCCGCCTCCAAGGCCGCTCTGCATCCGTACGCGTATGACTTGGCATCGGCGTTGGGCGGACGGGGAATCACGGTGAACGTCGTGGCGCCCGGGTATATCGCGGAGACGGAGTTCTTTCAGGGAAAGCTCGCGGTGGAGCGGGAGAAGCTGCTGGTGTCGCAGACCCACACTGGGCGGGCGGGAGTCCCGGCCGACATCGCGGATACCGCGTTCTGGCTGGCTTCGGCTTCTGCTGGGCAGGTGACCGGTCAGATCATCCAGGTGAATGGCGGGGCTGAGCGCGGTCGCTGAGCGACAAGCCCCCGATTCTCATTCGATCACCGCAAGTTCAACCAAAAAGCACGGGGCACCACCCAAACAGGCACCCCCGCCGGAAACGCCCCGCCTGCAGCACACGGCGGATCTGGACCGGCAGGACAAGCAACACCGTGCGCAGTCGAGCAAGCTGAACGGCAAGTTCCAGGTGGAGGAGGATCGCTACCAGCAGCGGCTGGGCGAGGTCGAGCGCGCCTGGAGCGCGGAGGTGACCCGCCGGGAACAGCGGTGGGAGCAGGAGAAGCCCAAGCTGGAGGGGCGGGTCGATGCGCTGCCGGCCAAGACCGCGAAGGCCGAGCAGCGCAAGCCGAGTCCGGGCAGACCCAAGGACGAGGCCGCCGAGTCCGCGGCGACCAAGACCACGACGACCAGGGCGACACCGCCCGGCGCGGTCGGTGTCACGAGTTCCGCGCCCGCACCGACCACACCCCCTGGCCCACCGCCCACCACCCCGGCTGCTGAGCAGGGTCTGCGGTTGGACACGGTCATCTTC
>Ga0247823_10003706_pt1 | contig 12314 bp, 10 predicted proteins | sample 13C_PalmiticAcid_2_FD_192426 | JGI IMG/M metagenome (GOLD analysis project Ga0247823, IMG submission 192426) | Soil microbial communities from agricultural site in Penn Yan, New York, United States - 13C_PalmiticAcid_Day30 | ecosystem: Environmental > Terrestrial > Soil > Agricultural land...
CCCCCCGCCCGCCCTGTCGCGGTTGCGGCGTGCTTTTCGGGGTGCTAGCCCGGCTGGCCCGGCACGTTCACGTCGGTGCGTTCGCCCTTGGCCACCAGCGAGGCCAGGGTCAGGTCGCCGGTGACGTTCAGCGTGGTCCGGCACATGTCGAGGAAGTGGTTCACGCCCAGGATCAGGCCAATGCCGATGGGGTTCACGCCCACCATCGCGCATATCAGCGCGACCACCGGCAGCGAGCCGGACGGCACGCCGGCCGTGCCGATGCCGCCCAGGATGCACACCAGCATCACCATGAACTGCTGGCCCAGCGACAGGTCCACGCCGAAGAACTGGGCCAGGAAGATCACCGTCACGCCCTCGAACAGCGCCGTGCCGTTCTGGTTGGCGGTGGCACCCACGGTCAGCACGAAGCGCGACACGGTGCGCGGCAGGCCGAGCTTCTCGTCGGCCACGCGCAGCGCGGTGGGCAGCGTCGCGTTGCTCGACGCGGTGGAGAACGCCATCACCATCGCTTCCTGCGCGCCACGGAAGAACTTCAGCGGCGAGTAGCCGGCCATTTTCAAGGCGACCGAATAGCTGACCAGCAGGTGCAACGCGAGCGCCAGCACCACGACGAACACGTACTGGCCCAGCCGCACCAGCAGGTCGAAGCCGAAGATCGCGGCCAGGTTGAACATGAAGCACGCGACCGCATACGGCGCCAGGCGGATCACCAGGCCGATCAGCGTCATCGAGATCTCGAACACGCCCTCGATGCCGCGCTTCAGGATGCCGGTGTTCTCCGACGGCGTGAGCACCAGGCCGACGCCGAACATCACCGCGAAGAACATCAGCGACAGGATGGCGGCATTGCTCGAGGCGGCGCCGATCACGTTGTCCGGCACGATCGACAGCAGCATGTCCATGCCGGTCGGCTGGCTGCCGACGCTGGCGACGATCTCCTTCGTTCGTTCGGCGTTCTCGGCGATCAGCTGCTGCGCCAGCGCGGGATCGACGCCGACGCCGGGCTTGAACAGATTGACCAGCACCAGACCGAGCAGCACCGCGACCGCCGACAGCACGATGGTGTAGGCCAGCGTCTTCCAGCCGATGCGGCCCAGCGCGCGGATGTCGCCCATCTCGGCGATGCCGCAGACCAGCGCCGAGAACAGCAGCGGCACGATCAGCATGAAGATCAGGTTGAGGAAGATCTTGCTGAAGGGCGTGGTGATGTACTTCGTGACGTCCTGCACCCAGCCCGCGTCGCCCTGGCCGGTGGCGTGCACGATGAGCCCGACGATCAGGCCGATGCCGAAGCCGATGGCCATCTTCCAGTGCAGAGGCAGCTTGGCGCGGGTGGCGGGCACGGCGTCGGTCATCGGCGGGTCCTGCGAAGGCAAAGGCGGGAGCTTAGCAAACCGGCCGATGCCGCCCGTCGATACGCGACATGCGGGGCCCGGCCAGCGGCGATGGCATCGTCGCCATCGCCAGGAAGATGACGAACGTCGGTTCGGTTTCCCTTACCGCGGATACAGCGGAGGGAGGGGTTCGTCCACGGCGGCACGCGCTTCGGTGTGCCATCGGGGTCCGCCACGGAAGGCTTCCCGCAACGCCGCCCGCGCCTGCGCGGCGTCACCGCCGGCCCACCGGGCGCGACGCAGCAGATCGATGGCACCGCGTTGGGCGGACGATGCGAGCCGGCGGTGCAGGTCGTCGAGGTCCACGGCCTTCGGCCGGGCCATGCCGCGCAGCACGTCCTCGATGTCGTCGAGATCGCCCGCGTCCAGCACGCGTTTGAGGTCGGCCGCGGTGTGCGTGGCCGGCGGCAGCGCCGACGCCGTGCCGACATCATCACGACCGCGTGCACGCTCGGCCGATGCGGCCGATCCGCGACGCGTCAGGCCCCACAGCAGCGTGGCCAGCCACAACACCGCGAAGCCGGCGGCGAGCCACGGCCACAGATGGGCAGGCAGCCGTCGTTCGCTTTCGAGCAGGATGTCGTCGGTCCCGGCAGCCGATGCGGCCACGCCCGACGACGCGCCCGCGACAGGTGGGGATGATGGTGCACCGGTTCCGACCACGACGGGCAGGCTCAGGTCGGGAAGCGTCGCGCGCCGCGACGCGCCCGCGCGCACGTCCCACCACGCCATCGCAGCGCCCGGGATCGCCAGCGTGCCCGCCTGCGACGGCACGATCGAATAGCGGCGGGTCAGCGTGACCTGCGGGGTGCCACCGACGAAACGTTCGTCGTACTGCGGCGGCTCGGCGAACACCTGCGCGCCCGGAATCGAGGGAGCGGGAAGTTCCGGCAACTGCGATTGGGTCGCGCCGACGACGGTCGTCTCGATGCTGAGCGTGGCCGCCTCGCCGGTGCGCAACTGCTGCGGAACGGCGGTGTAGCGCAAGCGCAGATCGCGCACGGGCAGCCACGGTTGTGGCGCGCCCGCCGGTTGCGCGCGGACCTGCAATGCGCGTGGCGCGCCCGTGATGTTCACCTCGCGACTGTTGCCGCCGAGCAGGTCGTCCATCCAGCCACCGGCGCCGCGCCCCTCGAAGCGGGCACCCGGCAGGGTCAGCGTGCCGCTGCGCTCGGGGACCAGCAGGAAGCGGCGCTCGGCCGTGCTGTAGCGACGCCCGTCGATCTCGCGACTGGATTGCACGATCTCGCCCACGCGCTGCAGCAGCGCGCCGTCGGGCGGATCCAGGTCGAGCTGCCCCGATACCAGCGGCGTCGCGTAGTACAGGCGCACGGTGACACCGACGGATTGCTGCACATAAGGGCTGGCATCGTCGACTTCGGTCTCGACGAACACCAGGCCATTGGACGCGGCACGCGCCGTGGCGGTCGCACTGACCTCCAGCACCAGCGGCGCCGTGCGTTCGTTGCCGACCTGCAGCGCGGGAATCGCCAGCGTGCCGGCGCGGCGCGGCCGCAGGGTCAGCGAGAACGTGGTGCTGGTGCTCATGCGCCCGTTCACCAGCCGCACGCTGCGGCTGTCGGACTGTCCCTCCACTTCGAAATCACGCATCAGCGGCGTGAGGTCGGGCGTGGCGGACACGGCATCCGTCTCCACGTTGAGCGTGACCGCCTGGCCGAGCGCGACCTGGGTCTGCTCCAGCCACGCTCGCGGCGCCGCGAGCGTCGACAGCGGCCAGATCAGCAGGGCCAACAGGATCCAGATACGGCGCTTCATCGTCCTTCCTTCTGCCGGCGCTCGTATTCGAGCCGGAACTTCGCCTTGAGCAGCGAGCCGGGTTCGTCCGGCACGCGACGCAGCCACGCATCGACCGCCTGCCGGCGCTCGCGCTGCTCGGCGGTCTCGGCCTGCGTCGCGGCGGCGTCCTTCGACGCCGGTTCGGTGCGCGGCCCCTTCTGTTCGCCCACGGCGGCGCGCATGCGTTCGCGCTGGGCGGCATCGGCCGCGGCTTGCGCCGCAGGATCGGGCGATGCCTTCGGCGGCGTGCGCGGCGGCTGTGCGTCCTTCCCCGCCTGCGCTTGGCCCGGGTTGCCCGAATGCGGTGTCGATGCGCTTTGCGAAGAAGGAGACGCCGGCTGCGGCTGGCCCGCTTTCTTCCCTTCGGAAGGATCGCCCTTCGCGCCCGAGGATGCCTGATCGCCGCTGCCCTGTTGACCGGGCTTGCCCTGCCCGTCACCCGGCGAAGGCGGTCGCTTGCGGGCCGCATCCACCGCGGCACGGTTCGCGACCGCATCGGCCATGCCCGGCTGCAGCCGCAGCGCGCGGTCGTAAGCGGCGACCGCATCGTCGTAGCGCTGCTGCTTCGCCAAGGCATTGCCGAGGTTGTACTGGCCTTCGGCCGTGTCGATGCCGGTGAACGCCTGTTCGGCCGTCGGGTAGTCGCCCTGGCGATAGGCGTCGGCGCCCTTTTCGAGGCGCGCATGCGTGGCCTGGTCGCCGCGCTGCCACCAGTCGATGCCGGCGGCCTGCGCAGGCGATGCCATCGGCAGCCACAAGGCGCCGACGAGGATCAGCGCGGCGCCGCGCCGGAACCACAACAACGCCAGCGCCATCAGCGGGATCAGCAGCCAGTAGCCTTCGTCGCGCCACGCCTTGCCGCCACCGGGTGTCGCCGACGCACCCACGGTCTCCAGCGCTGGCGAGGCCACACCGAGCGCGGCGAGATCGCTGTTGTCGGTGGTCGCCGGTGCGTAGCGCCCGCCGCCGGCCGCGGCCATTGCACGCAGCGATGAGGCGTCCAGCGCCGCATGGCCGATGGTGCCGTCGTTGCTGCGATACGCCGCACCTGCGGCCGTGCCCAGGCCGAGCACGGACACCAGGTAGCCTTGTGCGCGCGCCTCTGCGGCGGCGTTTGCAGCGCCGTCGCCGGCCTGATCGGTGAGTACGAGGATGTCGCCGTTGCGGAAATCTGCCTGCGCCAATAGGCGCGCTGCCGAGGCGATGCCGCGATCGGCGCGCTGGCCGTCCACCGGCATGATCTCCGGCGACAGCTCGTCGAGGTAGAGGCGGATGTTGGCCGCGTCGTCGGTCATCGGCGCGACCGTGAACGCATCGTCCGCGAAGGCGACCAACGCGACCGGACTGCCGGCGCGCGCGTCGAGCAGGCGCGCCAGCTTCGCCCGCGCCTGCAGGAGTCGCGACGGTGGCAGGTCCGACGTCGTGATCCGGCTGGAGAGATCCAGCACCACCACCAGCGGTCGCTGGGCCTGCCACAGCGGCTGGTCGCCCTGCCGCCAGCTCGGCCCGGCGAGCGCGAGCACCGCGAGCGCGTACGCCAACGCGGCCACGATCATCCCCGCGCGCGCCGCACCACCGCCCCGCAGCAGCAGATGCTGCAGCAGATGCGCGTCCACATGGCCCTGCCACGCGTTCAGGCGGTGCCGCTGCACGCGCCACCACCAGGCCAGCAGCGGCAGCGCGAGCAAGGCCCACAGCCAGTGCGGGCGCAGAAAATGCAGCGCGTTCCAGAAGGCGCTCATGTGCGCCTCCGCGGCCACGCGAACGCGAGCAGCGCGAAAACGAGTGCCGCCGCCAAGGGCCACTGATAGCGCTCGATGCGCGGACGCACGGCCTTGCCCGCCTGCTGGACCGGCTCCAACCGGTCCAGTTCGGCGTAGATGCCGGCCAATTCGTTGGTGTCGCGCGCACGGTAAAAGCGTCCACCGGTCTGCGCGGCGACATCGCGCAGGGTCGCTTCGTCGATGTCTTCCGGCGAGCTGGCGGGCATAGGCAGCGGAATGCCGAACAGGCTCATCCCGCCGTCGCTGCCGAAGGCGATGGTATGGATGCGCACGCGCTCCTCCTTCGCCAGCTCGGCCGCTTTCTGCGGCGTCAGCACGCCGGCGGAATTCACGCCATCGGTGAGCAGGATCAGGACACGCTGGCCGTCCTCCTGCGTGCGCAGGCGGCGCACGGCGAGTGCGATGGCATCGCCGATCGCGGTCTCCCGACCCGCCAAACCGGCCACGGCGTCGCGCAACTGCTCGCGCACGGTCTGCAGGTCACGCGTCAGCGGCGTCATCGCATAGGCACGCTGGCCGAACACCAGAAGGCCGACGCGATCACCGTCGCGACGGTCGAGGAAGTCGGCGAGCACGGCTTTCGCCGCGGTCAGGCGATCGACGACCGTGCCGCCCAATTCCATGTCGGGCTCGGTCATGCTCCCCGAGAGGTCGACCGCAAGCATCAGGTCGCGCCCACTCACCGGCGGCGTCACCGCGTCGCCGAATTGCTGGGGACGCGCGACGGCCGCACACAACAGGAACCACACCAGCCACGCCAATGCCGCGCCGCGTCCGTGCAACCCTCGCCCACCCTGTGCGGCGATCGCCTGAACGGCACTGCCGTACGGCACCTTGAGGGCATCCGACTGCGCGCGTCGCGGAGGCAATGCCCAACGCACCAGCCAGGGCAGCGGAAATACCAGCCATGCCCAGGGCCAGGCGAACCCGGCGTAGCCGTCCTGGAGCAACTGCAGCGTCGGCAGCGAAACGCTCATCGCTTCGCGGCCATCAACTCGAGGAAACGCACCCGCGCCACCGCGAGCGCCGCGGCCAGCTCGGCAGGCGCGACATCGCGACGGTAGCCACCGTCGAGCAGCACCCGCCCGGGGCCTTCGCTGAAGGTGCGCCCCTGCCTGCCATCGAGGAACTGCAACCACGCCTCGCCCTCGAGGCGGTCAGCGGTGGGCGACACGCGTCGCGCGGCCCGGCGCAGCAGCTCCGAGACGGCAGCGACCTGTTCGGCCGACGTCCTCCCCTGCGGCACCGCGTCGAACCATCGCTGCCAGCGCTGGCGGCGCCGATGCCGGTGCCAGCGCCATGCGCCGACGCCCAGCAGCACCAGCACGAGACCGGCCGCGACCAGCCACCAGCCCGGCGCGGGCGGCCACCATGACGGTGCCGGCGGCACGTGCACATCGCGGAGGACCAGCGTATCCGGCGCCACGCTCAGGCCACCTGCGGCTGCGCGCGGCCGAGTGCCACCAGCCAGGCATCGCTGGAGGCCTCGGTGGACAACGTGCGCACCTGCACGCCGCGCGAAGGCAGGCGATCCAGCGCGCGTTCCAGCGGCGCCTGGAATTCGTTTCGCCACGCATCGCGCTGCGCCGGGCTGGCAAGATCCAGTTCGATCCGTCGGTCACCCGTGGCGAACGGCAGCGGGCGCGAAGGCGGGTCGGTCTCCAGCGGGTCGGTCAGCAGGAGCACTACCACATCGTGATGCGCGGCCAGGGCCGTCCAACGCGTGTCCGGGATGCTCGCCACGCTGTGGGGATCCGCCAGGACCAGCAGGCGCGAGCCCGGGCGAAGCAGGCGCGCGGCGTGGTCGAGGGCGAACGCGAGGCCAAGATCGTCCGCGGGGGGCTTTGCGTACCAGCGGACCAGCGCGTCCAGCACACGCAGCGCACCGCGTGTTCCCGACGCCGGCGGCACCGGGGCTTCGGTCGCGCTACCCCGCAGGATCGCCAGCCGGTCGCCCTCGCGCACGGCCTGCCACGCGGCGACCGCCCCTGCGCGCGCCGCCTGCACGGACTTGAAGCGGGTCCGCGTGCCGAAGTACAGCAACGGCGAGGTGTCGGCCACGATCAGCGTCAGGCGTTCGCGTTCGGCCTGGAAGAGCTTGGTGTGGGTGCGGCCGCTGCGCGCGGTCAGGCGCCAGTCGATGTGGCGCACGTCGTCGCCGGCCACGTACTCGCGCGACTCGGCGTATTCCATGCCCCGCCCCCGCAACGGCGAAGCCGAGGGGCCGGTGACGGAGTGCCGGCCCCGGCGCGCGGGCGGCCGCCGCTGCGCGCTGGCGCGCAGGGCGATCAGTTCCTGCAGCGTGGGAAGGATGCCGTCGCTCATGCGTAGGGGGTCGGGGCGTGCAGCGCTGCGGTCAGGGCAAGGGCACTACGTCCAGCAGCGCCTTCACCAACCGGTCGCCATCCCAGCCTTCGGCGGTGGCCTCATAGCTGGGCAGCACGCGGTGGCGCAGCACGTCGGGCGCGATCGCGCGGATGTCGTCCGGCGTGACGTAATCGCGCCCCGCCAGCCAAGCACGCGCACGCGCGCAGCGCTCCAGCGCGATCGAACCACGGGGGCTTGCGCCCCAGGCGATGCGTCGCGCGAGCGCGGCGTCGTAACGCGTGGCATTGCGCGAGGCCAGGACGAGTTCGATCAGGTAGCGCTCCAGTGCCGGTGCGAGGTGCAGGTCCAGCACCTGGGCACGTGCGCGGAAGACGTCCTCCAGCGGCATGCGCTCGATGACGGCCGGCACCGCCTGCATCTCGTCGCGGGCGCGATCGCGCGCCAGCCGCAGGATGTCGGCCTCCGCCGCCGCTTCCGGATAGCCGATCTTCACGTGCATCAGGAAGCGATCCAGCTGCGCTTCCGGTAGCGGGAACGTGCCCTCCTGCTCGATCGGGTTCTGCGTGGCCATCACCAGGAACAGCGCAGGCAACGGATACGTGTGCCGACCCACGGTCACCTGGCGCTCGCCCATCGCCTCCAGCAGCGCAGACTGCACCTTGGCCGGCGCACGGTTGATCTCATCCGCCAGCAGCAACGGATGGAACACCGGTCCGGCCTGGAATTCGAAGCGCCCTTCCTGCGGGCGCCAGACCTCGGTGCCGGTCAGGTCCGCCGGCAACAGATCGGGGGTGAATTGCACGCGCGCGAATTCCGCCTGCAGGCGCGAGGCCAGCGCACGGATCGCGGTCGTCTTCGCCAGGCCCGGCGCGCCTTCGACGAGCAGGTGGCCATCCGCCAGCAGCGCGATCAGCAGGCGCTCCACCAGCGCGGCCTGGCCCACGATGGTCCGCGACAGGTCTTCACGCAGGCGCGTGAAGGCGGCATGCAGCGCTGCCTGACCATCCGCGGCGGGGTCGGTGATGCCGGAAGTGGAATCCATGGAAAGGCCGGAAGTCGGAACAGAGGCCGATTTTGACCCACCCGCGCCCTGTTGGTTCACAGGACCATCGGCACGGGACAGGCCGATTCAGGTAGCGGATACACGAAAAGAAAAGGGGGCCGAGGCCCCCTTTCTTCAAATCTGTCGAACTGGTGGCTCAGCGGCGCTCGGCCACGCGCAGGACCTTCGGGGTGACGAAGATCAGCAGTTCCGCCTTCTCCTTGTTGCGACCCTTCTTCTTGAACAGGTTGCCCAGGAAGGGAATGTCGCCCAGGAACGGGACTTTGGCGATGCTGGTGCGATCGGTGAACTCATACACGCCACCGATCACGACGGTTTGGCCGTCCTCGATCAGCACGGCCGTGTTGATCTCGCGGCGGGCCAGTTCAGGCACGGAGCCGAAGTCGCCCAAGTCGATGAAGCGAATCACTTCGTCCTTCTTGACGTTGAGGTTCAGGAAGACGCGGTTGTCGTCGGTGATGGTCGGCGTGACCTTCAGCTCCAGCAGCGCCTCCTTGAATTGCACCGTCGGCGTCGCGACGCCGGTGCCGCTGCCAGTGACGGTCAAGTAACCCACTTCACGACCCTGCTTGATCACTGCTTCACGCTGGTTGGTGGTCACCAGGCGCGGATTGGAAATCACTTCGCCGCGACCTTCTTCCTGCAACGCGGACAATTCGAGATCGAGTGCAAAATTAGCACCCAGCAGCGTGTAGGCGATCGCACCCACGGGATTCGTGGTGTACGTGCCTGCAGGCATATTGACGTTCAAGCCGCCCGGAACCTGAATCTCATTATCATTGATGATGCTGGTGTTGCCTTCCAGCGAGCCGCCAATCACCTGGGTGCGGTCGCCGATCCGGCGTCCCTGCACCCCGAAACGGGCACCGAGATCGCGCGCGAACGTGTCCGTGGCGATGACGATGCGGCCTTCGATCAGCACCTGGTCGACGGGACGGTCGATCACCGCGATCAGTTCGCGCATCTGCGCGACCTTCTTCGGGATGTCGCTGATCATCAGCGTGTTGGTACGTTCATCCGCAACCAGACGACCACGCTGCGAGAGGAAGCCGTTCTCGTTCTGGTTGTTGCTGCCACCACCACCGCCACCGCCGGTGTTGCCGACACCCTTGGCTTCTGTCAGCGCCTTGAAGATCGCGCTGGCCGAGTGGTAGTTGATCTGGACGTAGTCCGTGATCAGGTCTTCGCGGTTCTCGATCGCGATGCGCGCGTCTTCCTTGTCCTGCTCGAACTTCGCAAGCTCGGGCTGGGGCGCGACCCACACGACGTTGCCGTCGCGGCGCTTGTCGAGGCCCTTGGCGCGCAGGACGATGTCCAGCGCCTGGTCCCACGGCACGTTGACCAGGCGTAGGGTGACGTTGCCCTGCACGGTGTCGGAAGCGACGATGTTGAGGTTGGATTCCTCGGCGATCAGCTGCAGGACGGTCCGCACCGGCACGTCCTGGAAGTTGAACGTCACCGGCCTACCGCCGTAGCGGCGTGCCTCGCTGGCGACCTTCTGCGCAGCCGCGACGATCGCCGAGGAACTGGTCCCGGCGGTGGCGCTCGGGCCGCCGACGGCTTTCTGGCCGGCGCGCGGCACGATCTCCACCACGTACTCGTTGCCCGACTGGTAGGCGAGCGATTCGAACTCGCCGCGCGTGCTCAGCACGAGTTGGGTGCCGCCCGCCTTGGACTGCGCTTCGACGCGTTGGACCGGCGTGGCGAAGTCGACCACGTTCAGGGGCCGCTGCAGCGAGGCGGGAAGCGTCGCGTTGCCGACGTCCACGACGACGCTGTCGCCCTGGTTGCGCAGGTCGGGCGCCGCGCCCTGGCCGTCGAACTTGAGGATCAGGCGGCCCGCGCCATCTTCCCCTCGACGGAAGTCGATGTTGGACACCGAAACCGCCTGCGCCTGTTTGGCGGAAGCGACAGGTGCGGTTGCCTGCTCACCCGCGGGCGTGGCGCCGGCGGCGCTGGCGGCGGCCAGCAGGCCGATGGCCAATCCCAGAGAGCAGGCCCGGAGGGTGGCCAGGCGCCGGGACGGCCGCAGGCGGTAGGCGTTCGAAGCGGTCATCGTGTATCCCCCAATCATTGATCTTCAAGCGCGATGGACGCCGGCCGTTCCAGCCAGCCACCTGCGCCATCCGGCACTAGTTCGACAAGTTCCAAGCCATCATCGCGGACCGAGGTGACCCGGCCATCGCTCTGCCCCAGGTAGTTCCCCGGACGTACCCGGTAGGTGACCTTGTCGGGCCCCATCACCAGTGCCACCAGAGCCGCACCCTTGCCGATCGTGCCGACCATGTCGAGGCTGTCCAGCGGATACTGTTCCAGCGTTTCCTTGCGGCGGTTCGGATCCGGCCGCAGGCCGCCTCCCTCCGCGTTGTTCCAGGCATCGCTGAATGGATCGCGCAGCGTCTGCGCGGCGTACTCGAAGGTTTCGAACTGCTGCATCACGGGCAACGGATCGAGCGGCGGCGCGGGTCGCGCGCGCACGTCGGCCACCCAGCTTTCGAGGTTGGGGGCATCGCCAGGGGTACTGGTGATGCCGCGGGCGCAGCCGCCCACGCATACAAGCACGCCCAGCATCAACCAACGCATGTCAACGCGGATCATGGTGCTCCCCCTGCTGCGGGCGCGGGCGTTGTCTGGCCGCCTGCGGCGGCAGCGGCCGCGGCTTCCTGATCGGCGACTTCCTTCTCGTCGAGGTACCGGTAGGTCTTCACCGTACCAGACAGTTCGAGCGCGCCGCGGTTGACGCCGCCCTTGCCTTCCTTCGGCTTCAGCGAGATGTCATGCATGGTCAGGATCACCACGCGCGGCAGCGAGGCCACGCCGCTGACGAAGGCACCGAACTGGTGGTAGTTGCCCACCATGCGAAGCTGGATCGGCTTCTCGGCGTAGAACTCCTTCAGCGTCTCCGGCTCCGGCTGGAACAGCTCGTTGGCCAATCCGCTGGAAAGCGCGGTCTGGGAGATGTCGATGATCAGGTCGGGCATCTCGGTCTTGCTCGGGAGCTGGCGCAGCATCTGCTGGAGCACCTGCTCCATCTGGGCGAGCTGCTGCTTGAGCGGTTCGAGGTTGGCGGCCTTGGCCTGTTCCTTCTCGAAGTCCTGGCGCAGGCGCACTTCCTCCTGCTCCAGTCCGTCCAGCGTTTCGGTCTTTCCCTTGATGAAAAGGAAGTAGGCGAACGCCAGGATGAACAGTGCGACGATCACGCAGAAGCCGATCTTGGCGTTCTGCGGCCAGGCGCCGATGTTGTTGATGTCCAGGTTCTTGAGCGACTGCTTCTTCTGGCTCATGAGGCGCTCCCGGTGGCCGGGGGAGTGTTACCGGCCGGCGCGGCTGGCGGCGGATTCGCGGGCGCTGCAGGTGCGGGCGCTGCGGGTGCAGGCGTCGCGGGTGCCGAAGGCTGGCCCTCCAGCGGCGCGGCCGGCGCGGCACCCGGTGCCGTCTGGGCGGCACCGGCAGCGGCCGTTTCCGCTTCCTGTTCGGCGGTCGGGTTCGCCAGGCGGACCGTCAGCTTGAACACGTAGGGCAGCGCACGGCCCGCACCCGTGTTGGTCAGTGTCTTGACCTCTTCGGGCTTGGCTTCGATGATCGACAACTCGGGCTTGGTCATCCAGCCCGACGTCTCGAGATTGCGCATGTACGCGCTCACCCGGGCGTTGGACTGCGCGCGGCCTTCGAGCGTCAGTACTTCGCCATCCTGCTTGATGTTGCCCAGCATCACGCCGTCGGGGATGGTCCGGACCAGCGAATCGAACAGGTGCACCATCTGCGAGCGGTTCGCCTGCAGCTTCTCGATCACTTCCTTGCGCGCCAGCAGACGACGCTTCTGCTCGTCCAGACGCTCGATTTCCTTGTTCTGCGCCTGGACGGTGGCGATCTCGGCCTTCAGGAAGTCGTTGCGGACAGTCTGCCCCGCCACCTGGCGGTCGTAGTGGAACCACAGCAGGAAGG
>Ga0247823_10003707_pt1 | contig 12314 bp, 9 predicted proteins | sample 13C_PalmiticAcid_2_FD_192426 | JGI IMG/M metagenome (GOLD analysis project Ga0247823, IMG submission 192426) | Soil microbial communities from agricultural site in Penn Yan, New York, United States - 13C_PalmiticAcid_Day30 | ecosystem: Environmental > Terrestrial > Soil > Agricultural land...
CAGCGTCTGGTTCGAAAAGGAGGCAGCCTTGGGCCCGGGCGGGATCGAGCCCGCCGCCCAGCTCGCCACCCATTTGGCCTCCGCCGTCGCGCTGAATGCAAGCGCAATGACAGGAACAAACATTCCCAACATAATTCTATTCGATTTGCGCATTACCAATATCCTCACCACGAATCATTATTTTCTATTCTAGAAATATTATTATATATTTGTTACATACCCGATTTTATTCTGTTTCCACTGTGATGTATTATTTCATCTACGAATCTTTACCAACAGGAATAGCCGCCGTCGGCGAGGACGATGCTTCCCGTCATCAGGCTCGATGCGTCGGACGCCAGGAACAGGACCACCGCCGCCACCTCATCGACCTCGCCCATCCGGCCCATCGGCGTACCGTCGATCCAGCGGTGGTACATGTCCGGTTTGGTCTTCACGAAGGCGTTGAGCGGGGTATTGATATAGGTCGGCGCAACGGCGTTCACCCGGACACCGCGCGGCGCCCATTCGGCGGCGAGCGAGCGCGTCAGATGATGGACCCCCGCCTTGGAGGCGTTGTAGAAACTCTGTTCCTGCGGGCGGTTGACGATGAAGCCGCTCATCGAACCAACATTGACAATGGCGCCGCTGCCTCGCGCCAGCATGTGCCGCCCCGCTGCACGCGCGCACCAGAAGGTGCCGTTGAGGTTGACGTCGATGACGTTGCGCCAATGTTCGTCGGTGACGGTTTCCGCGGGCGTTTCGCTGCGCGCAATGCCGGCATTGTTGACGAGGACGTCGATGCGACCGTGCCGCGCGACCACATCGTCGATCGCGGCGGTTACCGCGTCGGGGTCGGTGACATCGAAAACAGCGGAGGAAAGCGGCGCTCCGGGCCGTTCGCGCAGCGCCTCGTCCAGCGGCCCCGCTGCCCGATCGGCGAGAATCACCGTTGCGCCGGCCTCGAGCAGCGCATCGGCAATCGCAAGTCCGATCGCGCCAGCACCGCCGGTGACGAGTGCGACCTTTTGAGGCAGACGAAAACGATCGATATACACTAGACGGTCTCCTCAAAAATGTTGGCCCCAGGAGCGGGCGCCGGCGCCGGCATGGCGCGGTCGTCGGCGTCGAAACGGTGGACGGCCCCCGGCGCGATACGCAGCTGGACGGTATCGCCGGGGCGAAAGTCGAGGTCGGGCACACCGCGGGCGATGAGCGTTTCGCCGGATTGCGCGCCCAGATGAACGAAGCTGTCGCTGCCAAGATATTCGATGGCCTGAACCGCGGCCGATATCGTCCCGGCGGGATCGATAGCCAGATGCTCGGGCCTGACACCGATCGTCACCGCCCCGTGTTTGGCGGCGATCGCGCCGCCAAGGAAGTTCATGCGCGGCGAACCGATGAAACCCGCCACGAAACGGCTCGCGGGGTTGCGGTAGATCTCGCTCGGCGAGCCCGCCTGCTCCACCCGGCCGTCGCGAAAGACGACGATCCGGTCGGCCATTGTCATAGCCTCTGCCTGGTCGTGGGTGACGTAGATCGCCGTAATGCCCAGTTGCTGCTGGAGGCGCCGGATCTCGATGCGCATCTGTGCGCGCAGTTCCGCGTCCAGATTGGAAAGCGGTTCGTCGAAGAGGAACGCCTTGGGTTCGCGCACGAGTGCCCGGCCGATTGCGACGCGCTGCCGCTGCCCGCCGGACAGGGCCCCTGGACGCCGATCGAGAAACGGCGTCAGGTTGAGCATTTCGGCGACTTGCTCGGTGCGCTCTGCAATCTCGGCGCGCGGCCGGCGCGCGACCTTGAGCGCGAAGCCGAGATTGGCGCGCACCGTCATGTGCGGATAAAGCGCGTAGGACTGGAACACCATCGCCAGCCCCCGCGCCGCGGGTGACGTCTGCGCGGCATCAACCCCGTCGATCAGCAACCGGCCCGAGTCGATATCCTCGAGCCCGGCGATGAGGCGCAGCAGCGTCGTCTTGCCGCAACCCGACGGGCCGACGAAAACAGTGAACGCACCGTCGGGTATGACGAGGTCGATTCCATCGGTCACCAGATGGTCACCGAAACGCTTCGTTACGCCTTCAAGGACAATGCCGCTCATCGCGAACGGGTCCGATCAATCATTTGACAGCTCCAAAGGTAAGACCGCGAACGAGCTGCCGCTGGCAGAGCCAGCCGATCAGCAGGACCGGGACGATGGACAGGATCGACGCCGCCGACAGGCGTGCCCAGAACAGCCCTTGGGGACTCGAGAAGGCGGCGATGAAGGCGGTCAGCGGCGTGGCCTCGGTGGTCACGAGATTGAGGGTCCAGAAGGATTCGTTCCACGCCAGCGTAAAGACCAGAAAGAAAGTGGACGCGATGCCCGGCAGCGCGAGCGGCGCAAGCACCGACACGAGTTCCTGCCACAGCGAGGCGCCATCCATGCGCGCCGCCTCCAAAATTTCGCCGGGCACGTCACGGAAATTGGAGAAGAGCATCCATGCGGCGATCGGCAGATTGGCCGCCGCGAGCAGCAGCACCAGGCCGGTCCGGCTGTCGAGCAGTCCCCAATCGCGGTAAAATAGAAAGATCGGGATGAAGACGCCGACCGGCGGCAGCATCTTGGTCGACAGCATCCAGAGCAGGATACCGCGCGTCCGGCGCGTCGGCGCGAACGCCATCGACCACGCGGCCGGGATCGCAAGCGCAAGAACCAGAGCCGAAGATCCGCCCGCGACGATCACCGAATTGATCAGCGAATGGAGATAGTCTCCCTCGGCGAGGATTCCGCGGTAGTTGGCAAGCGTCCAGTCGAACGAGAGGAAGCGCGGGGGAAAGGACACGGCTTCGAGTTCGGTCTTGAAGCTCGTCAGCAGCGTCCAGAGCAATGGAAAAGCGATCGTGAGCGACGCGGCCCATGCGAACATGGTTGCGATCGCGCGATATCTGCGGCGCGTACGCATCATGCCTCCAGCGAGCGGCCGACCGCCCTGATAAGAAAGATGGCGAGGATGTTCGCGAAGACGACGGCAACCAGCCCGGCGGCGGAAGCGGCCCCGATGTCATATTGGAGCATCGCCTGCGAATAGACGAGGAAGGCTAGGTCGGTGCTGGCGGTGCCGCCGCCCGTCGTCACGAGGATTTCGGCGAAGACCCCGATGAGGAAGATCGTCTCGATCATCACGATGATGGCGATCGGGCGCGCGAGATGCGGGAGCAGGAGGTGGCGCAGGATTGCGGCGGGCGAGGCTCCGTCGAGCTGCGCGGCCTCGCGCAGCTCGCGGTCGAAGGATTGCAGCGAGGTAAGCAGGATCAGCGCAGCGAACGGCAGCCATTGCCAGGCGACGATCAGCGCGATCGACAGCAGCGGCGCATGCGAGAACCAGTCGTACGCCGGGAGCCCGAAAAGCGCCGCCAGCCACGCGAAGAAGCCCGACACCGGCTGCATCAGCAAATTCTTCCAGAGCAGCGCGCTGACCGGCGGCATGACGAAGAAGGGCGATATCACAAGCAGGCGGAGCCCACCGCGCCCGATCACCGAACCGTCGAGCAGCAGCGCCAACCCGAGCCCGCCCGCGATGCTTGCCGCGAGCACGATCGCGATCAGCATCAGCGTGTTGACGAGCGCGGGCACGAAATCGGGACTAGCGACAAGCCGCGCATAGTTGCTCAATCCGACGAAGCCGCTGCTGTCGGGGAAAAGTAGCCGATAGTCGCTCAGCGAAAATTTGATCGTCACGAGCAGCGGCGCGATCGACGCCGCGAGCAGCAGCAGGATCGCGGGAGCCAGCAGGAGCCGGCCCGGCCCCTGCAGATAGCTGCGCTGGCGAATAGCAGCGCCGGCGGTCATTGATAATATCCCGCGTCGGTGAGCTGGCGCCGGGTCGCGGCCTGTGCCTCGGCCAGGGCGTCGCCCGTTGACACGCGTCCGGCGATCGCAGCGGAGAATTGCTGGCCGATCTCGGTTCCGATCCCCTGCCACTCGGGGATCGCGGCATATTGAACCCCGATATAGGGCACCTGCAGGCGGGAGGGCTTGCCCGGATTGGCGGCATTGATCGACTGCAGCGTGACGTCGGCGAATGGCGCCGCACGCCGATAGGCGGGACTCTGATAGAGCGACAGGCGGGTTCCTGGCGGCACGGCAAGCCAGCCCGCGTGCCGGGCAGCAACCGCGGCATAGCCAGGACCCGCCGCCCAGCTGATGAACTCTTTCGCGGCCGGGACTTTCTTCGAGCTGGCCGGTATGGCGAATGCCCAGGTCCACAGCCAGTTCGCGCTACGCCCGAGCCCCTGGTCGGGGGCCGGTGCGAAACCGACGCGATCGGCCACCTTCGACGTTTCGGGATCACTGAGAAATGGCGCCGCCACGGTGGAATCGAACCAGATCGCGCAGCGCCCCTGCGAAAAAAGCGCGAGATTTTCGTTGAAGCCGTTCGCGGCGGCACCCGGCGGCCCCCATTGCCGCAGCAGGCCGACATACATGTCGATCGCCTTGCGCCACTCGGGAGAGTCGAACTGCGGCCGCCACTTGTCGTCGACCAGACGGGCTCCATAGGAATGGGCGACGGTGAGGATCGAAGCCATATTCTCGCCCCATCCCGCCTTGCCGCGCAGGCAGATGCCGTAGACGCCGCTATCCGGATCGTTCAGCGCTTCCGCCGCACGCGCCAGATCTTCCCAGCTCGGCCTGGCAGGCATGGTCAGCCCGGCACGCCGGAAGAGATCGGTACGATACATGATCATCGTACCCTCGGCGTTGAACGGCGCGGCATATTGCACGCCGCGATAGGACACCGCCGCGCGAACCGGCGCGATGAGATCGTCGGCGCGATAGTCGGGGCCAAGGTCGTCGAGGGACTTGAGCCAGTTCCGCTTTGCCCAGATCGGCACTTCATACGCGCCGATCATGACGACGTCGTACTGGCCGCCGCGGATCGCGACGTCGGTCGTCACCTTCTGGCGGAGAATATTCTCCTCCAGCACCACCCATTTGAGTTTGATGCGCGGGTGCCCGGCTTCGAAACCCGCGGCAAGCCCCTTGAGGCGGACCATGTCGCCATTGTTGACGGTAGCAATCGTCAGCGTCGTGCGCGCGCCCTCGTCCGGCGCGCAGCCCGACAATGCGATCACCGCCAATAATGCCCAACCTGCCCGCATGCCTGCGGCCTCCCCTTATCATTGATCGCGAACATCGAGGCTCGCTGTTGCTGCCCAGATGGGAGCCCAAACTTTCATTATCCTGACAATCCGAAAGAAGCCTCGAGAGCGTGTCAGGTTAAGCCCCTGATCGATCGTCGATTGACGGACGACGTCATTTCCATGCAGATGCGCCACCATTTGGCGGCGTGCCGCACCCATAGGAGTTCGTTACTCAATCACAAAAATTGGCGCTTTTTCAGCGTTAAACACCTGATTCTTACGGTCGGAAGCTCGCCTTCCCGCCGCGCACCGAACGGAGAATTGAATGCGCATTCTCGTCGTCGAAGACACGGCCGATGTCGGCGAAGGCGTCGTCGAATGCCTCGAAGCGCTGGGCCACGCCGTCGATTGGGCACGTGACGGCGAAACCGCCGACGAATGGCTCCGCGATACCGGCTATCAGCTCGTCGTGCTCGATCTCATGCTGCCTGGATTCGACGGGCTGACCCTGCTGAGGCGCCTGCGCGAGCGCCGATGCGAAACGCCGGTCCTGATCCTGACCGCGCGATCCGCGATCGACGATCGAATCGGATCGCTGGATATGGGCGCCGACGACTATCTGGTGAAGCCATTCGACTTTCGCGAACTGCAAGCGCGGGTGCGGTCGCTGCTGCGGCGTCATTCGGGCGGGCGTGCCGCGGAACTCAAATGCGGAAAACTGGTTTTCGATCGATCGGCCCGCACAGTCCGGATCGACGATGTTCCGGCAAAATTGACGCGGCGCGAGCTGTCGCTGCTGGAAGTCTTCCTCGCAAGACCGACGATGGTTTTCAGCAAGGCGCAGCTGCTTGACCAACTCTTCGGCTTCAGCGCTGAACCGACCGAGAACAGCATCGAGGTCCTCATCACTCGGCTTCGGCGAAAGTTGGCCGGCTCCGGGGTCGAGATCACCGCGCAACGCGGGATCGGCTATCATATCGTCGAGACATGACGGTCGCTCTTGCCTCCCGCCTCGAACTTCCCCCCTCCATTTTCGGCAGGCTGCGCCTGCTGCTCGCAACGGTCTTCCTGATCGGCGCTCTGGGCGCACTGGCGGCGGCTTGGACACTCTCCAAAAGAGCCGCCACCGATGCCTACGACCAACTCCTGATCAGTTCGGCGACCCAGATCAGCGAAGCTATTACCGCCGAAAACGGCCAGTACTCGGTTCTTCCGCCCGATTCCGCCTTCGAAACGCTCGCCCAATCGAAGGACGACCGCTTTTTCTTCGCGGTGCGCGCGCCCGATGGTTCGCTTTTGACGGGGGAGCCGGGACTTTTGCCTGGATCTAGACACCAGGTTGATGGGCTGCCATCGCTCGATTATATCGATGATGACGGCGAGACGATGCGCACCGTCACCATTCACCGTTTCATCGCCTCGCTCGATACCAAGGGGTGGAGCAGCGTCGTCGTCGCCCAGTCGCTGGGCGCTCGCTACCAACTTGTAGCGCGGCTGATGCTGCGGATCGGCGCGATCATCATCTTTGTCGCGGCGCTCGGTTTCCTAGCATCGCTCGAGGCTGTCAAACGCGCCTTGCGGCCTTTCGATCGCATCGGGCACGCGCTCTCGTCGCGGCGAACCCAGGATATGGGGCCCATCGAGGTCGAGAGTCCTACGGAAACCCGAGCGCTGGTGGATACGATCAACCACACTTTCCACCGCCTCAACGAGCGTTTGAACAAGCTGCAGAATTTCGCGGGCGTGGCAGCGCATCAAATCCGCACGCCGCTCGCCGCGCTTGGCGCACAGACCGAGTTGCTCCTGACCGACCAGACGGCGCAATCCCGCCGCAAACGCGTCGAGCGAATCCGCGCGCATCTTGGCAAGATCAGCCGCCTGACGCATCAACTGCTTGGCCAGGCGATGGTCAGCTATCGCATCGACCGCATTCCGCACCAGGAAGTCGACCTCGTCGAGCTCGTGCGCCATGTACTCCGCGATGCTGTCCCCGAATCGCTCAGTCGCGACCTCGTCGTCGAGTTCGACTACGCGGCCCCGCGCATCCCGGTTCCGGGCGATGACATCAATCTGCGCGAGGCACTGGCGAACCTCGTCAACAATGCAGTGACGCACGGCGCGGTGACGATGCTGCGCGTGCGGATCGACGAAGGATCGGATCAAATCTGCATCGCGATCGCCGATGACGGACCGGGGATTGCATCTCAGCTCTGGGACACAGCGACGCAGCCGTTCCAGCTTCCGCGAACTGAGGGCGAGGGCGCCGGGCTGGGTCTATCGATTGCCGCCGATGTCGCGAAAGCCCATGGCGGCATGCTCGCCTTTGCGTGGACGGCGGAGAAACTTTTCGAAATCAGCTTCATCGTGGCTCGGTCCGCACCGCTGGAGAAGGCGGCATGAGGCGGCTGCCCGCCATCATCGGGGCTGCCATACTCCTTCTGGGAATCGGAGGGGCGGTCGCGTTCCACGCCGCGTCCGATCGCGATCCGGAAGGCGATTACTCGCCGCCTGCCGGGGCCTTGGTCACCTATCTCCCGGCGGACGAAGATGACCAAGGCCTGCCCTTAGTGATTTCGGGGTCAATCGAGGCGGGTTTCATGCGCCCATTTCTCCTCGCCTTCCAACGGCACAATCCCCGTCTTTCGCTCGTGTATATCCAGTCACGTAATGACGCGCTTCTTGAACGCGCACTATGGGCGTGCCAGCAGCGCGAGCGTACGGCAGATATCTATCTCACCTCCTCGACGGACCATCTCGTGCGGCTCGCCAACGAGAATTGCGCTACAACGCTTCCCTCCGCTATCGGCCAGGCGGCACCGGCAAAGGCAAGCTGGCGCGATCAGGTGGTTGCGTTCACGGTCGAGCCGGCAGTGTTCGTGTTCACCCGGGAGCTTGAGGGACCGCTGCCGCCCAGCCATATCGCCCTGCTCGACTGGCTACGCGGGTTTCCCAGTGACCGCGCCCGCGTCGGCACATACGACATCGAACTGTCTGCTGATGGCTACGACCTGGCCGCATCCGATTCAAATCAGGATGCGCTTTACGGCCGGCTGCTAGAAGGTCTGGGACGCTCCAACATTCGCCTTTACTGCTGCTCCAACGTGATGGTCGACGCCCTCGATCGCCGCGAGATTTTCTTCGCGTACAATGTACAGCTCTCCTATGCCTACAAAGCACAGCGGGCAGGGAGCCGGATCACAGTGATCCTGCCCGACGATTATCAGGCGCTGCAGACCTTGTCATTCATGCTGCCCAAGCGCCCGCGCGATCCGGACAGGGCGCTAAAACTTGCCCAATTCCTGGTGTCCGACGAAGCGCGAGCGATTGCAGGCCACAACCTCGTACCCCCCGGAATGTCGCCCAAGCTCGCCGCCGCGCAGGCCGACCGGCTGCTTGCGCAAGCATCGGTCACGCCTCTACTGCTAAGCCTGCAGGATCGGGCCCGTCGCGAGCATCTTATTCGCGAATGGCGTGAAGCCATATCGCCCGTCCGGCCCGAAGGCGGGAACTCGGTCTCCCGAACGAGCGCGCGGAACTGAAGTTGTCCCGTCTAACATCCGTGGCACCTTGGGCAGCTGCGGTCATCACATCTTTTCCGGCCTAGTAGCTCAACCTGCTGCCGCGATCGAACCGATCGCTTACTATTTACTCCGATCGACACAGGTTTAGTCAATTGAACCGTGCCATGCTCCGAGGCCGGTTCCACTATATTGCAAATGCCGAAGTTCAGTCCTTTCGATGGCCCTGTCGGCTTGCGATCCATGCGCCCACATGCCGCCGCAGCTCCGCAAGCGGTACGACGCCCGGCGCCAGGATCGCCGCATTGAAACCTTTCAGATCGAAGACCGGCCCGAGCGCAGCTTCCGCTTCACGCCGCAGCGACAGGATTTCGAGCGCTCCGCTGTCATAGGACGTCAACTGGCCCGGCAACACCGCAATCCGGTCTACCATTTCATCCGCCCGCGCGTCGTCGAATCGCCCCGTGGAGACCAGATATGCGATCGCTCTTTGCCGACTCCATCCAAGCGCGTGCAGCCCCGGATCGACCACCATGCCGCGCGCCGGCCAGATGCGTCGCAATACCCGTGCATCATCGCCTTCGTAGAGGCCGACATCCTCGGCCAGCCCCTCCGCGTAGCGAGCCCACCCCTCGACATAGGCGGAATTCATGACGAGGTCGCCGAGTAGCCGCGAAGGCTGCTGCTCGCGCGCATAGGCGATCTGCAGATGGTGGCCGGGCCATGCTTCATGCACCGCGACGATCGTCGCCTCGCCTTTGGTCTGCGTCTTCCACGGGCCCATCTGCAGCCGGTAAGTGGCCGGCTCGGCGGCGTCTCCGTTGATGTCGTAATGAGACGAGACACCAGCCGCTTCGTCGCCGCTGCGGTTTGGCTCGACCACGACATCCTGACGGGGCAGCGCCGATATGATCGTCGCTGTGCGGATCTTCGCCTTTGCAACGACCGCGCGAGAAAACGAAAGCAAATCCTGCGCGGATTCGAAATGATTTGCGGGATCGGCTTTCAGTCGATCGACGATTTCAAGGACATCGGTGGTCCCGAAGCGCCGTTCGCCAATGGCACGAATGGCCGACAGATTCTCTTCGACCGCCCTTTCCCCCAAAGCATAGACTTGTTCCGGGGTCCGATCGAGTGTCGTGTTCGCCCGGAGCATCGCCTGATAGCAGGCCCGGCCATCAGGCAGTTCGGTCACGGCCACGCCGTCGCGGGCGCGCGGTAGATAGACCGTCTCGAGATAGTTGCGATACTGGCGAAGTGCTGGCACGACATCTTCGTCGACAACGCCGGCAAAACGACCCTTGAACTCTGGATCCTCGCTCCTCGTCGCCGGCGACAACAGCGGGGACGCCGCGCCATTGGCCGGCAACAGCGAGTCCAGTTGCGCGATCACGCGGCGAACGACCGATTTCGGCGCCGCATAATGCTCCGCCAATCCGCGGTCGAGGTTTGCGATCTCGACCGCGACGAACGCGGGAAGCGACGACCAGCGCGCGAGCGCCTCGGCTCGGTCCTTGGTTGTCGCGACGGGCTGGCCTTCCGCGACGGGCACGAGCAGCGCTTGCCATCCGGTGAAATGGTTGACGTTCCAAAGCTCGCCCCGGCAGACCCGAAGTCGCAAATCCGACGAAAGCTGCTCGAGGAGAACGGCCCGGAGCGCTCGCTGCTGATCGGTCAGCGCCGCCGTTTCGGTGGCCTCGAGTTTGCGCAGCATGACGCGTTTCCAGGCATCGCTGGCGTTCAACGCCCCCGCACCACGGTCGGCAAACCGATCGTTATGACTGGGCGGTAGTCCGGAGAAATAGGTCAGGACGGGATCGTCGGCGATCGTCTGCGCACGATATTCAGCCGCCATCTGATCGAGGGTCGGTGGCTCTTGCGCAAGCCCCATCGTCGTCGAGAAGAGCGAGAGTGCTGCCGCCGCGCGAAGCAGGTCAAGCATGCCGTGTCGCCTTGACCGGCGCTTCACCCCTTCCGTTCCAACGATCCGTCCGCGTCGTTTCGAATAGGTCTTTTCAGTTCGCACGGGCGGGAATCTTTCCTTGTGTTGAACCACGATAGGCTGATCTGGTCTGGTCGATCAGATAGGCGTGCACCGCCTTGGCATCGGAGCGTGAGAGTATGTCATCGAATCGCCCCATCCCGTTTGCGCTGAGCGCGCCGCCGAGCACAATGGCCTCGAAGGCATCGTGCGTCGTCGGCGCCATGCGCCTCAGGTCGGGCACCAGACTTCGATCCACATTGGCGTGACAGCGCGAGCAATGGGCAGCGAAGAGCCGCTCGCCGAGCGCAATATCGCGGCTCGTGCCAGACTGCCGCGGCGGAGCCGCAAGCGGGGGCACTACGATTGTCTTTCGCGCCGGCATGTTTGCCCCATCAAGGCGAAATACGAGTATGCGGTTCTCATTGCCAAATTTATAGGCTGCCGAACCCGGCGGGAACGCCCAGCCTGCGGCACCGCCATATCCCGCCATGACGGCAACATATTGCACGCCGTCGATCTCATAGCTCATCGGCGCCGCCATGATGCTGTATCCCGTATCGAGCGCACGCAGGATTTTTCCCGACGAGGCGTCGCGAAAGACCAGCATTCCGTCTGAGCGGCCCTGAATCACCAGTCCGCCTGCGGTCGTCATCACGCCGCCTTGCCAAAACTCCGGTTCCGGCGCTTCCCACACGGTTCGTGCCCTTACAGGATCCCACGCCCGCAGTACGGCGCGCCGGGCCGGATACGGACGCCCCTTCAGCACTTTGGCCAGCGGCGGCAAACCGAGGCTCGGGACGCCGCCCTGCGGATAATCCTCGACGAACACGGCGTTGACATTCCATTTTTCGGCGAGCGTCCGGCCTGCCGGATCATAGCCCTTGGCAAAGATCATCGCGCCTTCGATGACGGGAATATAGACTAGGCCCGTGTCCGGATTATATGCCATCGGCTGCCAGTTATGCGCGCCGCTTGCCGCCGGATAGACCAGCGCCGGGCCATCGCGATATTCGGCCTCACCGGTCAGTATCGGCCGACCGGATTTTAGGTCGATACCGGAGGCCCAGTTTACCGGCGCATACGGCTTGGCCGACAGCAACTCGCCCGTTGCGCGGTCGAGGACATAGAAGAAGCCATTCTTCGGCGCCTGCATCAGCACCTTGCGCTGCCGTCCACCAATCTCGAGGTCGGCGAGGATCATTTTCTGGGTGGCGGTATAATCCCAGCGTTCGCCGGGGACGGTCTGATAGTGCCAAACCAGCCGGCCCGTCTTGGGGCGGATTGCGAGGATCGACGAGAGGTAGAGATTATCCCCTCCCCCGGGACTGCGGTCCCACCAGGAGAAAGGCGCGGCATTCCCCGTCCCGACATAAAGCAGGTCGAGCTTCGGGTCATAAGCCATGGCATCCCAGGCCGTCCCGCCTCCACCTGTTTCCCACAAGCTGCTCCGCGACCATGTCGCCGCCGCGCGCGCCATCTCCGGGCTCTCGGGTGGAAGGCGGGGATCGCCCGGCACGGTGAAGAATCGCCATTTGAGTTTGCCGGTCACAAGATCGAAGGCCGATACATAGCCGCGGCTATCGGCGAAATCCGCGCCGCCCTGTCCGATCACGACGACATCGCCGGCGATTTGCGGCGCGCCGGTCACGGTCGCAGGCCGCTTACGATCGACAAAGCTGTCGGTACGCCACAGTATCCGGCCGTTCTTT